>Ga0209698_10006071_pt1 | contig 12900 bp, 12 predicted proteins | sample LitLauG_LLR_2012_FD_187203 | JGI IMG/M metagenome (GOLD analysis project Ga0209698, IMG submission 187203) | Freshwater sediment microbial communities from Pennsylvania, USA - Little Laurel Run_MetaG_LLR_2012 (SPAdes) (version 2) | ecosystem: Environmental > Aquatic > Freshwater > Creek >...
AACTGAAGGCGACCATGAACCTGTTGGACGAGTGGAAGGCGCCGGAGCCGAATCCGTATTTCATGACGCGTCTGGACGCGCGGATGCGGGAAGAACGGGAGGCTGCACCCGCCGGCTGGCTGGCCAGCAGGATTGCCCGGCTGCGCGCAGGCTTTGCGTATGGAACTGCATCGCATACCCGCCCGCTTGCGGCGATGGCGCTTACCATTATGTTGTTCATCGGAGGCGGGGCTTACCTGGGGGTAAGCGACTGGAATCGCTCCGCGGAGCCGCAACAGACCGCCGTGGTACATGACTTGCAGTTGCTGGACAGCAATGCCCAGGTTCTGGATCAGTTGGAGTCCATTTCCGAGAATCAGAGCGGGGACTAGCGACAACCATTTTTCGGCCGAAGGCCGACGGAGAGACTTGTGACAAGGATGCACAACGCGCGAACGATGCGCCACGCGGCTCTGGCTGCGGCGATCCTGAGTCTCTGTTTTTCCGCACAATGGGCGGGCGGGCAAAACCACCAGAACCCACCCAGGCAGGCACCGGCTCCCCGCTACAATGCACCGCAGAACAGGCCGGAGAGGCAGGCTCAAAGCAGGCCCCAGTTCAGGCAGCAGCCTGCGTATCGTCCGGCGCCGCAGTATCAGTCGCGGCCCCAGGGGAACATACCGCAAGGCCCGCAGAATGGTTATCCGGCGGGGGGCGCACGGCCTGCGTATCCGGGTGGGGCTTACGGAAATCAGGGATATAACGGCGGGCAGCGGCCGGCTTACGGCAATGCCAATGCTGCGCCCCAGGGACACCTTGAGGACTGGCTGAACCAGCACCGGAATATTCCTGTTCAAGATCAGGAGCGGATGCTGCGCAGCGATCCGAGCTTCAAGCGGCTTCCCTCGGCTGATCAGCAGAGGCTGACGCAGCAGTTGCAGCAGGTGAACCGGATGCCTGAACAACAGCGCGATCGCCGACTGGCGCGAAACGAGATGCTGGAGCGGCTATCGCCCGACGAGCGGATGAACATTGCGCGCTCGGGGCGGCAGTGGGCGACACTGCCAGCAGATCGGCAGGCGATGATGAAGCGAGCCTTCAATGATCTTCGCGGGGTTCCGCCGGATCAGCGGCAGACGGTGCTGAACTCCGAGCGGTACCAGGGAACGTTTTCGCCGCAGGAGCGCGGGATTCTTGGCGATTTTCTGCGCGTGGAGCCTTACGAACCGCAACACTGATTTTTGAGGGTTGACGGCTCGGTTGGTAAGTCGGAAATTCGCCGAAGCACAACCGCAGATCCTTCGACTCACCACCCCCAAACTGAAAAGCGTCTGGGGCCCCTTTCGCTCACGATGACAGTCCATTCTATGTCTTGGACTTTTGGAGACAGCACACTAGCTATGCAGGCTGAGGGATGATGAGTCTGCGTCCGGCGCTTCGCCGGGTGCGAGCAGGAGCCATCCTGCGCCGGCGGCCATTAACAGAATTCCCAACCAGATGCGAAGGCTTACCGAGGGCCGATCGAGCGCCATTCCAATCAGGATTGCGAAGAGCGGGGCCAGGAGGAAACGGGTGGTCATGCGCGCGGCCGAGATGCGCTGCATCAGCCAGAACAGCAGCAAAAGTGCGGGGAGGGTTACGAACACCGACCAGAGAAACTCCGAAGCGATTGCGCTGGAGCGCAGAGAGAGACCTTGTGTGATGGCGCTGGTTGCGACCAGGCCGGCGGCGGAGGAGGCGCAGGCAATGGCAACGACGGGCGCGATGGAGCTGCGCGACAAGCTGGATGCGAGGCGCACGGCATGGCAATTGGCAGCGGCCACACATGCGGCCGCGGCGATCAACGCAGCAAAGGCAACGCCCGCAGCGATGGACCCCGGCAAATTGACTGGAAAGATGGAGAGCGCTCCGGCGACGGCGACCAGAGACGCCAGCAGGCCGCCGCGGGACTGCGGTTCTGTGCCGCCAAGATGGGGCTCGAAGACTACAGCAAATACCGGCGTGAGCGAGAAGAGCGCGACGCGCGTGTAGGCTGAGACGGCGTTCAGCGACAGCGAGACCAGCACGGCGGGCGCGACGAAGAGCCCGAGGCCAATGGCCATCGAGGACCGCACTAGCGTGGCCTGCGGCCATTTGGTTTTGCGGATCAGGGCGAACACTGACGCCGCGACCGTGAGAATGGCGAAGGGCAGCGCTTCCCTTTCCAATGGCGGCATCGAGTTGGCAGCCGAGGCGGGAAAGAGATCGGAACGCATGGCGCCCAGGGCCAACAGGATGGAAAGAAGGAACAGGGCGGCGATGGCCGTCCGGCCGTTCTTCGTTTGCATGGGCCAATGCGCAACCATGCAATTGATCAGAACATATGGACGACGGTCCCGGCCCGGCCGGCGGTCCGAGGGATGCTGCTGGTTTAAGATGGAAGATGGGCCAAGGCCAGAATTCATTGCGCGCTGAGCGCAGGTAAAGCAAGGAGCTTCAAATCTTATGGCGATTCCCGCCACTCAAATGCGTCCGGGCATGATTATCAAGCATAACGAGCAGCTTCACCTGGTTTTCAAGGTCGAGCATCGGACTCCGGGCAATCTTCGCGCCTTCATCCAGGCCAAATTGCGCAACCTGAAGTCGGGCGCCATGTTCGAACACCGCTTCCGCTCCGCCGATGCCATTGAAAAGGTGGTAGTGGACGAGGTGGACATGGAGTTTCTGTATGCGGACGGCGACGACTACTACTTCATGAATCCTGTGGACTACGAGCAGACGGTGCTGAAGGGGTCTACGCTGGGCGATGCGGTGGAGTACCTGACGGCGAATCTGCAGATCAAAGTGAGCTATCACGATGGGCAGGCCGTGGGCATTGAGTTGCCTTCGGCGGTGGAGCTGACCGTGGTGGAGACGGAGCCGGGGCTGAAGTCGGCTACCGCATCGAGCGTGACCAAGCCGGCGAAGACGGAGACGGGGCTGGTTGTGCAAGTGCCCGCGTTCATCAACGAGGGCGAAAAGATCCGGGTGGACACGAGCGAAGGGGCTTACCTGAGCAGGGCGTAGTTTCTTCTCTTCTTGAAAGTGAAAAACCATCGCCATTGGCGGTGGTTTTTCATTTGGGCTGAAGGGAGTTGCTGGTTTCCCATCCTTTCGTCCGGAAAGGCTACCGCAGATCCTTCGACGTCGCTACGCTCCGCTCCGAATGAACAAGCCGATTGAGAGTTGAGGTTTCCCACCCATTCGCTAGAAGAAAGCGAATGGATGGGGCACGGAGCTTTGGGGTGGGTCGATGCGGGTTCAACGCCGGACGTGACTCGCTTGCGGGGAGTGGGAATGCTCAGGATGACAGGGACGGTATTGCTGGTACCGCAACTATGCAGCCAGGCTAGAAACCTGCCTCCGGTAGTTGTACGGGCCTGGCCTCAAGCAGAGCTTCGATGGTTGCCAGGGCTTCAAGCACATTCTCTGAAACCGGCGCATCCACCTGGACGACGGCCAGCGCCTTCACCGGCTTGGCACCGGCGCGTTCGCGGCCCAGGGCGAAATTGGCGATGTTGACGCCTTGCTGGCCGAGGATGGTTCCAATTTTTCCGATCACGCCGGGGACGTCGAGATTTCGACAGACGAGCAGGTTGCCTTCGAGCGGCGTCTCGATGTCGATGGAGTCAAACTCGAGCAGGCGCGGCTGCTCGCCATGAATCACGGTGGCGCTGGCGCGGCTTGCGCCTGTGGCCGTATGCAGCACTACGGTCAATACACTGGCCGCACCGCCGCGATGGGTCTCAGTCTTTTCTTCGTGGATGCGAATGCCGCGCTCCCCGGCGACGGCTGCAGCGTTAATGCGATTCACGTTTTCCGATCCCTGCAAGAGGCCGGCAATGGCGGCGTTGCGGACGAGATCGGTTTTGGCATCGGCAAGCGTGCCGCCGTAGACGAGATTGATGGACTCGATGCCGGACTTGCCGGCCTGGGCGAGAAATGCGCCGAGACGGCCAGCCATGTCGATGAAGGGCCCGAGGAGCTTGTACTCCTCGTGCGTGAGCGAGGGGAGATTTACGGCATTCTGCACAACGCCGAGTTTCAGATAGTCGCGCACCTGGCAGGCGATTTGAACGCCGACGGCCTCCTGCGCTTCGCCTGTAGAGCCGGCTACGTGCGGAGTGAGGATCACGTTGTCCATGGTGAGGTAGGGCGACTCTTTTGGCGGTTCGACGGCAAAGACATCGAGGGCGGCGCCGGCGACCTGGCCGCTCTTCAATGCGGCAACGAGGTCTGCGTCTTCAATGAGCTCGCCACGCGCGCAGTTAATGATGCGCACGCCCTTTTTCATCCTGGCCAGAGTCTTTGCGTTGATGACGCCGGTGGTTTGCGGCGTCAATCCGACGTGAAGCGTGAGGTAGTCCGAGCCGGCAATCAATTCATCGAGGGTGACGAGCTTGATGCCAGCTTCGCGCGCCACGGCCGCCGAGACGAACGGGTCGCTGCCGAGAATCTCGAGGCCGAATCCGCGCGCGCGCTTGGCCACTTCAAGACCGATGCGGCCGAGGCCGAGGATGCCGAGCGTCTTGCCGCGCAGCTCGGCGCCCTGCAGGTTTTTCTTGTCCCACTTGCCTGCGTGCATGGAGGAGTTGGCCGCGGGGAGCTTGCGCGCGAGAGCCAGCATGAGGCCGATGGTGAGCTCGGCGACGGCGACAGCGTTGGCGCCGGGCGTGTTCATGACGACGATGCCGCGGCGTGTGGCGGCTTCGGCATCGATGTTGTCGACGCCGACGCCGGCACGGCCAATGACGCGCAGCTTGGGAGCCTTCTCCATGAGCGCGTCGTCTACCTGCACGGCGGAGCGGACGACAAGCGCATCGGCATCGGCAAGAGCTGCCGCGAGGCCGTCGGGCAGTTGATCGTGCGTCTTCACATCCCATCCGGACTCGGCTGCAAACACGGCCAGGGTTGCCGGAGAAACCTTCTCTGCCAGTACGATCTTCATTGCGTCTCCCTTGAGCTTTTGCGTGGATTCATACTCGTCAAAGCGGATGCCTTGCTGCTCGCAGAGCAGGTCGAACATCCGCACCACCGCGGAATGCGGCTTGCCTTCGCCTCGTTCGTAGTTGGTGATGGAGTTGGCGTGCACGCCGAGCCGCTCGGCCATTTCGTATTGATAGAGATCGAGCTGCTTGCGGGCGATGAGCAGCTTTTCTCCGAAAGTTAATTCAGCCATGGTATCCCCTCAGCAAGTCAGCGAGTCAGCCGCGCTTCGCGCGAGTTAGCAAGTCAGCGGCTCAGCCAGGACTGTTCGCATTCCGCCGATCCGCCAACTGCGCTACGCCTTGACTGCCTTTGCATACACCTTCTGCGCGGCGGCTACTGCCTGACCGAATTCGACCGGGAGACCGAGCGTGTCCTTGGCGATGTGTTCCATTGCTCCTAGAAACGCGATGGTGTCGAGGTAGTCGAAGAAGCCGAGGTGGGCGACGCGGAAGATCTTGCCCTGCATCTCTCCCTGGCCGTTGGCGGTGACCAGGGCAAACTTCGACTTGAGCGCCTTGACGACTACGCCGGAGTCCATGCCTTCCGGGACTGCAACCGCGGTGGCCGCGGCGGCTGGAGCGGTGGGCGCGAAGAGGGTGAAGCCGAGCGAGACGAGACCGGCACGCGTTGCCTCGGCGTTGACCTGCGCATTGTCAATGAGAGCAATGCGGCCCTTTTCGAGATCGCCGCCAGCCTGGCCGGCGATGTAATCGAGCGCCGCGCTTAAGCCGGCGATCAACGCCACCGCAGGAGTGTAGGCGCTCTCTCCCTTGACGGCGTTCTTGCGCTCCTTGCGGAGGTCGAAGTAGTAGCGTGGATTCTTCGACTTCTCCAAGGCGGCCCAGGCGCGCTCGCTCACGCTGAGATAGGCGAGGCCGGGCGGAATCATGACTGCTTTCTGCGATCCGCCGATGAGCACGTCGATTCCCCAGCCGTCGACGTCGAAGTGGGTGGTGCCGAGGCCGGTGATTCCATCGACGATGAGAAGCGCATCGGTGGCGGTAACGATTTTCGCGATGGCTTCAATATCGTGGCGGACCGCGGTGGAGGTTTCCGTAGCCTGCACGTAGACGGCGCGATGTTCTGGCTTGAGGGCTTTCTTGATTTCGGCCAGGTCGAAGGTCTGGCCATAGGGCGCCTTGACTTCGTCGACTTCGCAGCCGAAGGCCTTGGTGAGGCCGGTCCAGCGCTCGCCGAATTTTCCGGCGGTGAGGACAAGGACGCGGTCGCCGGGCGAGGTGAGATTGGAGACGGAGGCCTCCATGGCGCCGGTGCCGGAGGAGGAGAGCAGCAGCACGTCGTTTTTTGTTCCGACAAAAACCTTCAACTGGGCAAGCACCTTTAGAAAGAGGGCACGAAACTCCGGTGTGCGGTGATGGATGTCCGCAGCGGCCATGGCAAACTGGGCCGCGGGCAGCAGGGGCGTTGGGCCGGGAGTAAAAAGACGTGTCTTGCGAATCATATTTCTCCTTGAATTGGACCAGACCTGGAGGGCGGCAAGGTTTATAGTCCGGTCATCGATCACAGAATACACAATTTTGTTGTTTTTGTGAATATGTGTCTGTGCAAATCGGCATTTTGGTCCGAATTGGGACTGAGCAGCCCAAAGTGGATACAATTCTGCTTTGGGCGTGTCCTTTGTTGCCCGAGAATCCAAGCAGAGTGAGACAGGAAGAACACCTATGGATGCAGGAGCACTGGAAGCCCTTGTCAGCGAACGAGTTGTGGCGGCATTGAAGGCGCACGATTCCGTCAGGACCGGCACATTGCGTCTGATCAAGAACGCGCTCAAGAACAAGGCGATCGAGAAGCGGGAGCCGCTGACGCAGGCTGAGTCCGAGCAGGTGCTGGCGACGATGATCAAGCAGAGGCGCGATTCGATCGAGCAGTTCACCAAAGGGAACCGGCCGGAGCTGGCCGCGATTGAGGCGGCGGAGATTGTGGTCATTGAGGAGTTTCTGCCCAAGGCGCTGGATGAAACTGGGTTGGCCGCGCTGGTTGCCGAGGCCGTGGCCGAAGTTGAGGGTTCGATCGGGCACAAGCCTTCGCCCAAGGAGATGGGGCTGGTGATGAAGGCGGTGCAGGGGAAGCTGCAGGCTGGTGGGCTGCGCGCGGAGGGACGGCTGGTGAGCGAGCTGGTGAAAAAGCGGCTGGCGGGTTAAGGCGCTTTTGGCGTGTGACAGTTCAATGCAGGTGTGAAGCTTCCTGGGCGGATCCCACTCATCGCGAAAAGCCGCGATGAATGGGGCACAGGGCAACTGATGCCGGGGAGGTTCGTGGACTCCCACCCTTTGTGCAAAAGACGCACAAAGGATGGGGCACCCGGCACACGGCGACCGGTTCTAGCCATCGATCCTTCGTGGATGTTTTTCGTGGAGCTCGTGGTGTAATTCGTCGACTTTGGTCCTGACTTTGTCGAGAGCCGTCCTGCCTGCGTAAGTGATTTTGTAGACGCGGCGTCTGCGGCCTGCGACACGATCGATGCGGGATTTCAGCAGGCCGGAGCGCTCCAATCCGTGAAGAAGCGGGTAGAGGGTGCCCGGGCCTATACGATACCCGTGATGTTCCAGTTCCTCCATCATGGCAAGGCCGAAGATCGGCTGATGGGCGGCATGGACGAGCACGTGAATTCGAATGAGCCCGTAGTAGAGTTCCCGCTGGTGGGTCGTCACACCATTGAATATACATTTGATGAGTTGCTTCAGCCTTGCCTGCTATCGAAGTTCGATATATATTCTGGAGCAGATGCGCTTCCCGGAGTCCCACATCATCCTGGCCGGAAAGAATACCCAATGATCCATAGCCGCAAGCACTTCAGGCTGATACTGTTTCTCATCTTTGCGCTGGCCGGTTCACGGCTCTGGGCGCAGGGGCCTCCTTACCAGACCGACGACCCTGTGCCGGTGGACCTGCATCACTATGAGTTTTATATCTTCGGCGGGCTGGACGGTACACCGGTGGCGATCGGGACTTCTGGCCCGGCATTCGAGTTCAACTGGGGCGCGATTCCGAGGGTTCAGATTCACGCGATTCTTCCCTGGGGCGAGTCGGTTCCCTCGAACAGCGCTGTCTATCAGCCTGCCGGCCAAGGCCCTAGCGCATTCGGGCTCACGGATTCGGAACTGGGCGTGAAGATCGCGTTTATCAAGGAGACGAAGCATTTCCCGCAGATCGGCAGCTTCACGATGTTCGAACTGCCGACCGGGAGTTATACGAAGGGACTCGGCGTGGGCAAGGTCTGGTACAAGCTGCCGATCTGGTGGCAGAAGAATGAGGGCAAGTGGACGTTCGACGGGGGCGCGGGATACGAGGTGGTTCCGCAGACGGATTTTCACAACTTTCCATACACTGGGTGGCTGGTGAAGAAAGAGTTGAGCGAGAGGCTCGAGTTGGGGGCCGAGCTCTTTGCGCACGGAGGCGAAGGGCCGGCGTCCGCACAAACCGAGGCTTCGGCGATGATCGATGTGGGGGGGTACTACCACTTCAAGCATCATGAGGGCGAACAGTTCTTGTTTTGCTACGGACATTCGATTGCGGGGCAGACGGAGAATTACGCGTATGTCGGCATGTATTGGACGTGGGGAAAAGACGACAAGAAGGATGCGAGGAATCTGTTGTTCCCGGCGCAGAGTTACCGGAACGGGCTTTGAGATGTGGAGAACAAAGGCGGCAAGTTGGCCCCGCCACGCGGGATTCGCGAGTTGGCAAGTTCGCGCTTGCGCTCAATGACTGGTTTTGATCCGTTCATGGGTTGAATGGATAAGGTTAAACTGCTCACGAGGTTCGACCATGGAAATCACCGTACGCAGTCTGCTGACTCTTGTTCATGGCATGGGATTCGGGGCGCTCTATCTGCTGGCATGTTCAGGGGCGATTGTCGAGTTATACCGGCGGTACTCGCCGGGCTCGCTCAGGCCGATCGAGGTTGAGGACGAGAGATTCCTCGGCCGCTACCTAATTGTGATGGCCGTGCTGGCCTGGCTTGCAGTTCTGACCGGCGCATACTTTATTTACCCCTGGTACCGCGCCGTTCCGCCGCCGGGGACTCACGATTTGAGCGGTTTTCCGCAGCGGCTGCTGATGGCCAGCCCTTCGACTATTGAGTGGCATTCAATTGGAATGGAGTGGAAGGAGCACGTGGCCTGGCTCGCGCCGATCTCGATCACGATGGCCGCGGCAGTTTTTATCCGGCATGGGAGGAATCTGACACGCCACCCGCAACTGCGCAACGCGGTTCTGTGTTTTGTATTCGTTTCATTCGCCGCAGCCGGGATTGCGGGGTTTTTCGGCGCGATGCTGGACAAGTATGCGCCCGTTCAAGGCGGCCAGAACATTCAACTGCTTCACGGAGAGAAACCATGAGTGCGCGGGATTTTCCAAATGGCGGCGGCGCAGCCGCACTGCTTGCGGCTGGCATAGGCTCGTTGATGGTGGCTCTGTTTGCGATTGCGGCCGACAAATCCGCGGCCTTCAAGAGCATGATGATCTTTTACAAGCCCACCGGGCCGCTCTCGGGGGTGACGACGTGCGCGATTCTTGTCTGGCTGGCTTTGTGGGCGATTCTGGACAGACGCTGGCGCAGCCGGATGGTATCTCTGGGACCTGTGAGCACGGCTGCGCTGATCCTGCTCGGTTTGAGTTTGCTGCTGACGTTTCCGCCGATTGTTGATTTGTTCTGAGGGCGCAATTCTCTGGCCATCCACGGACAAACAAAAGAACGCCGGAGCCATCCCATCAGGCTCCGGCGTTTGAAAAGTCGTGCAAACGTTGGGTTTTCTTAGAAGGCGGCAGTTGTGAAGTCAGTGAAGTTGGAGCCGTCAACGTGGCGGGCGAGCAACACTAACTGACCGTTGGCTGGATTCTTGAGCAGCAATCCGACCACTCGGATTTTTGTGCCGTCTGCCAAATCACCGAATTTACCCATTCCGTAGCGGAAGTCCGAATGTCCGCCCAGGTAAACCGTTATGGGCTGCGGAATCAGGACGCCGGCAGAGCCAGTGACCTGCATCTGGAAGGTGCCATTTGCGGTGCTCTGGCTGCCTTTGACGATGGTGCCGTTGAAGCCCCAGTTGCGCAGCGAGATCCTGGTTACGGAGACCTTGGTAGGATCCGCAGCTCCGGTTGCCGGACCGCCGACAGCGATGCTCTGTCCGGCGACAAGGCCACTGGAGTTGAAGAGGAACTGGGTGAACGGGTTGTGCATCCAGTAGATGGAATAAATCTCTGTGCCGGACAGGTTGACCTGCGCGATCTGGCCCAATTGGATGCCGGTGTTCGTGGGTTCAAGCCCGCGCACATAGAGGTCGAAGCTGGAGGCCGCGCCGGTTGCGGGGGTGACGTAGGTGACCTGTCCGCCCGCGAAGAAGCCCTTGTCGGAAAGAACGGCAACTTCGTCGGCATCGAGGGTTTGATCGGCAGGATCGAGTTGCCCTGAAATCTGCACGATGCTGTTGGAGTTGAGCGTGCTCAGGCTGGCGTTGCCGTCCCATTCCGTCTGTCCGTTGACAGAAATGGTGAACTGTTCGCCGTGCGGTCCCTGGACGACAAACGATTGCCCGGCGGTATTGACGCTGACAACTCCAGCGATGAACTCGTCGATATAGGCGCCATTTTCAGTGCGCGCCACAGTGGCCACGTCGAATGTCGGGTTGACGGTTCCGGTGATGTTGCCGGTTCCGTCGACCTGGATGGATTGCGCGAGATCGAAGTCCACGCGCAGTCCTACGGGAGCTCCGGCATGGGTGATCACGAGCGGCTTGTTCAAGGTGATGTTCACGGTCGATGTGGTGAGGGTGGCTGCTTCAGTCTTGATTGCCGGGGGAGGTGTGGTGGTGTCGAGGTAGCCGAGAGTGGCTGTGCCGAGCGAGATACTCACGGCAGTATAGGTTCCCACGGGCACATCGTTCATATCGATCAACGACTGGAGCCCGTTGTAGCGGGCGAAGTCGACGGTGGGCGTGCCGCTGATGAGGTTAGCGGTGTTTCCGCTGCTATCGGTGAGTTCAATGCTCTTGATTTGCACGGCAAGAGAGGTCACGGCCGCCATGGGGGCGTCGGTGCCTACTACAAATGCCGGCCCGGTGGTGGCGCTGGAGGTTGTGGTATTGAGCATGGTGCCGTTGGTGCAGCCGGTTGCAAGTGCGACGGCCGCAGTCAGCAATAGGAATGCCAGCCTCAAAGGCGTGTCTTGTGTTTTGGGGGACATATCGGATACTTCGCTTTCTGCGGGCCGCCGCAACTTATGAAGAACGAATGCCGAGTGGGCAGGGCTGCCTGCCTCTCACCCGAATCGACTTTTGCTTTCCAGCCGCCGAGGCAGCAGACTCAACACGGAACGCGCTAAGGGGCGAACCCGGTTGGGCTCTACTCGTCCTCGGCAGAAAGAAGGGAAAAGACGTTCCGGGGCGCGCTCGTGTGCGGAGCCAACGCCGGAGATTTATTGCTACGGCAGCCATGCCCTTTTTGGGTCTTTATCTGCCGTCGCTTAGTCTAGACACAGCTCTAGTTATGAAGTTGCGTGTTGGATTCAAGAAAAATCCGGGGGATTCAAAAAGCGTTTTCCGATGGTGGATTCCTCAGTTGATCTTCTTCAGCCAAAGGTTGCGGAAGGAGACTTTACAGGGAGTCGCCTCAATCTGCAAGCCGAACAATCCAGAAACGTTGTTGGACGAAGCTGGATCGTCGTCCACCAAAACGGCCATCAACTGGCCGTTGAGGATGTGCAGAATCACGCCACCGCGCGCGATGATCGTGTACTGGTTCCACTCCCCATCTCTTACCAAAGTACCCAACTGAGCCCGGTCGCCGATGACACCGACCAGCTTGGGAAACGTTCCAGGCAACGACTGGACCACCTGTCCTCGCCAGGCGATAATTCCGCGCGAAGTGTTCTGCGAGTAGAGCTGGCCGCTGTATTGGCTGGCTCGCTGGTTGGCCTGAAGCCAGAAATCGGCCTGGGGCCCGATCATGACCCAGCGAGGATCGAGCGGCGGTTCGCCCTTGCCGGCCACGCGCCCCGGCGGAATCCCGGTGCTGCTGCGATATTGGATGCCGCTGCCTCCACCCCACTCCACCTTGATCTCGAGCTTGAGGTCGAAGTCTTTAGATACAGCTCCGTGATAGACGAGAAAAGTATTTCCCGCGTTCTTTTGCGGGGTGGATTGGCCAACGATCGCTCCATCCTCGACACTCCAGACGCCGGGCAAGCCATCCCAGTCAGTGAGTGTTTTGCCGTCGAACAGGGATGTATAGCCGGAGTGGTCGGCGAAGTCCATCGGGTCCGGCTCGATGAAGACACCATTGCGCTGGCCCGCGATATTTGGCTTCACCTTCTTCAGCGATTCGCGATCCTGCGGCGGCGCGGCGCCGGTTTGCGCCTGAGCGGAAACTCTGGGAAGGCCAGCGGCCAGCAAGGCCAAGATGAGGAGGGCTGGCGGCAGGGTTCGATGACAGCGGATGTTTGCTTGATTCATGGTTACTGTTCCAGTTCAATGGCGAGGATCATCGTCGAGTAAATTCAACTTGCATTGTATGCGTGAAGTCCCAGAAGAGTCGTGGGTCCGTTCGGAGGGGCATTCCCCAAGGGGCTAAGGCTCGCTCTTGTTTTGCGAGGCTTATGTACGGGCTGAAGCCCGTACCCCTCAAACTGACCCATTACCATCAGAAGACTTCAGAACGCATGCCAGCGGGGAGAGGGGCGTGTTTCAGGAGGCCCAGTTCGCCTGCCAGCCTCTCAAGGCGCGCCCTGGTGCCCGCGGTGGGCGGAACGAGCGGCAGGCGCAGATGGTCGCCACACTTGCCCATCAGCTTGAGGATGGTTTTTACCGGGGCGGGATTCGACTCCCAGAAATTGGCCTCGAAGAGTGGCGCAAAGCGGCGCTCGAGCTCGCGTGCTTCAGCCCAATTGTTGTGGAG
>Ga0209698_10006072_pt1 | contig 12899 bp, 12 predicted proteins | sample LitLauG_LLR_2012_FD_187203 | JGI IMG/M metagenome (GOLD analysis project Ga0209698, IMG submission 187203) | Freshwater sediment microbial communities from Pennsylvania, USA - Little Laurel Run_MetaG_LLR_2012 (SPAdes) (version 2) | ecosystem: Environmental > Aquatic > Freshwater > Creek >...
CCATTTCTCTCTATCAATGGTTTTTGGCAACTGTAACAATAGGGGACGATCTCAAACATTGACCGGCGATCGGTTTCTGTTGATTTTGCAATGATGGGTCCAAGGATGGGAAAAGAACCAGCCATACGAAGACGAACCAGATCGCCCACTGCATAGCCACGATCATACAAAGTCTGGATGTCCTTCAGATGAACACAATCGAACATCATGTTCCTGTGGATGATCGTATCGAACCATACCACAGGATGCTGACGTGCAAACCTGTCTGGATCGATACTGATCTTGTTGATCCTGACATGGTAGTCCTGAGTCGCAGACATAGACAACCTCACAGTTCCAATAGATACATCCTATCACCCAATGAAGGGTGATAGGATGTATCCGTCTTGTTAGAATTTTGAGAGTGCATCGATCTCATACCGTCGAAGCTTAGCGGCTTCAATGATATCACGCACATCACAAGACGGTATCCCTGATGCGATCAACGACATGTGATCCGTCAGGATATTCGATAGATCTGACCAGCGTAAGATGTCTTCTGATAATCCTTTTTGAAGACGTCTGATGTGAGACCTCATCAGACCCTGTAGAGAAAGGGCGTCAAGGAACCGACCTTGTGTTAATGTCTGTATCCTCCGATCATAACCAAGACCATGAAGCTGAGCGTGTCTTGTTCTGAGGATCTCTAGAATATCATCGATTTTGGAGTCATCCGCAAACTCTTCAAGATCTGTTCGTCCAAAAGTGAGGATCGTAACTAATGAGACAGAAGACAGAGAACCTTCAAGTGATGGATAGAGTATAAATTGTAGATCATTTACGGTAAAAGGAAGATCTAAAACGCCAGGCTGACAAGCGTACTGGATCCTGTTCAAAATAACCATAGAACACTCTGGGTTGTTGCAGTATAATCCACCAGATCGCAACGCCAGAGATGATCCACAGTAAGGACATAGACGTTGTTGAATACGTTTAAGATCCTCATCAACAGGATCGCTGATATCACGATTAACGCCTATAACGGTCTCTCCGAGTCTTGGGATGTTAGACGTATACTCAACAGTGACAACATCACCTTCCCGATACGGCTTTATGAGAACATCTTTGATTGTTGGCAATGTGAACTGTAAGACGTCTTCTTGAAGAGGGTTCTCTATCCTTGCTGTCACAACCGGTTTTAACAGACCAAATCTGTTTGGACTGATCGTTACACTCTCAATCTTTGCTTGAATCGATGATACAGGTGATATCTTTACGATTGAGATCGGATCCAACTCCATCGGGGTTTTGTTCTTGATGCGATCATTTCTGAACAGCAAAACCATGCCTGTTTCATAGACACAATCTGTTAGACAGAATGGCACGATGTTATCGATACTTCGTACCGTTGTCAGCATAAAGTGTGTATGGGGAAAATCAAGACCCAACACTGTGAAGAAATCTTCGTAGGTGGCAAAGAACCTGTTCTCTAATAGAGTTTGGCTTTTATAAGGCGTAAATTGCAGATGTTTTGTGATGACTGATTGGGATGACTCAAGTCCATCTATAATGAGCTCGTTGGTCGACTTTAGTTTACTTAATGGATAATGTTCGACGTCCAACTCTTTGCGAATCTCAGCCACCGAGGATCTTGGCATCCAAAGTTGACCAGCCAAATCAAAATCACCATTTGTTGTGGCTTGTAAATACTCACTTGTAATGAACTGTGGGATATGAGAGAACATGAGATCTGATATGTCTGAAACCTCTTCCTCATCCATTATCAAACGCGATAAAACGAATCCACGATAGATGAGGGTTGCATTGACACCATCCGGAAATCTCAACGCACAGATCACAACTTCATCGGGCAAATCAGCGACAGTGTCATGCAACTGTTCGATCGTTATGGGTCTATGCACCCTCTTCAGAGGATCACTGTCTATCATGGGAGATCTCCTTTGTATTTGATAATGATGTTCGATCAGACGTTCACCTCTGTGAACGTCTTGCCACGAAGCTGATAAGTATACCGACGACGTTCTTCATATCGAACATGTTCGATGATATCAGCACACCACGTATAGACGTATTGTGGTGCATCACCTGTCTTCAGAACACGCAACCGTCCCAACGTCTGTTTGTTGGTGTTATCACTACCTGTTGCGATCGTCATGAGAACCATTAGCAGGTCTTTGATGTCAGTGCCTGTTCCGGCACTTCCTGGTGTTGAAATGATGATGTCATTGTCAGAAAGAACTGAATCATCAGGGTTCTCTGAGTTGTAGACATCGACGTTAAAGTTGTCTGATTTCGGAAGTTCCTTGATTAGGCGATCTCTAAGCCATCGACACATCTCGATACGCGCACACAACACCAACAACTTCTGTCCTGGTTTGCGACGGTTCACATAGTGAGAGAAGATCGCTGGACTGTAGACAGTTGCAAACAAGTATTCCAGTTTATTGGGTGAGCGGCGCATCAAGTACTCTTCGAACTTGCTGTGGTTGTACCCATTGATGGTTCGATAAGCTTTTGCTGGCACAGCCCCACCCAAAGAGTATCGGTAACTATAAATGTCGACATAACGATCAAATTCATTTTCACCAAATCGCATCAAACGTGGATAATGAGCATCAAAGAACCGTTTCTCTTGAGCATCTGTGCGATCAAATGTCGCTGTTAATGCGATATTGACAGCTGCATTCGTCTGTAGATCGATCATCATGGTGGCCCAGAAATTGAGATGAGCCTCATCAACCACCTTTACGCCTACACCTAAACGATCACACAAGGATGTGAAGGGTGGGTAGTTTTCATAGGTATCCTTAGACAGAGCATAATTACGCACAGTGCCTAAGGAACAAAGGATGATTTTGGGGAACAAAGTTTTATCGATCTGTAATAACAACTTTGTCATCGAGGCACTACCCTGGATAACATAGATCTCATCCTCTGTCAGAGTGGTGAACTCCAACACAGATCGTTTCCATTGATCAATCAAACCTGCCACACAGACCATCGTTCTCTTACCCAAGATCGAGGACGTCTTGATCGCGCAATAGGTTTTACCAGAACCGGGCATCAAAGATACCCCTCTGAGAGAATCTGGACACGTTGTCAAATATGCAATCGTTTGCGTTTGACGCTCATCTCTGTCTCTGACGTGTGGCTTCAGACGGATATCAACATCATGCCCCACCTGTAGGGATACGTGTTCGACTTTAAAGGCAATTTCATGAGCATTTAATAGCTGACAGAACGAGTCAAAATCATACCTTGGAACGAACAACGTCAATGTCTTCTCATCGTAGTGAACATAACGTTCCAAGATAACAGAATACCCCTTCCGACGATCCCAACCTGTGTGATTGAACTTCCGGATATAGTTACGCAAGAACAGAGTGGTACCGAGAAGTTGACCATTCGGTCCAACAGAGATGCGGTAACTAAGGGGTGTTACAGAAATGACAATCATTGGGGTCCTTTCTTGCTATGCAAACGAAAACAACTCAGTTAAACCACAGAATATGGATCCATCAGAACACAGAGTCATCTTCGTTGCGTAAGGAGTGTTGACGGTATACCGTCAACACTCCTCCTTTGTCTAGTCTGGTGGTGTGTAGAAGAAGTTGTCGAAGAATCCGGTCTTGTGTGGGAATATATACATGGCCGGATCCGTTATGTGTTTGGCCAATTGTTCATAGGCGAACATCCCACCAAGAGATCGCCTTGGGATGATCTCTTGCAGAGACCCAAATCGAACGTTGTTGATATCTCTCACAACCGGAACGTTATAGTCAGAATCGCTTGTGATGAGATAGGATTTTAGCACACACTCAAGATGGAAGATATTTGGATGCACCTCACTATAAACCATCTGTGCAAAATCACGCAGCGCATATTCAATCTCTGTATATTGACTGATCTTCCTCGTTGCGAACTTCGCAAGATCTTGGGTGAATTTGATCATACTGCTCGACTGAACCACATATCGCATCAGTGGTGCATTCAGATGATCAAATTTTCGAAGTGGTATCCACACCCAGTCTTCTGTGATGGTAACTGAATTAAATCTCTCGTGAATGTGTGTGAGAAACTCCAGAGAGAAATAAGGCACTGTGTCATCAACCGCCATGGACACTTCAGGGGTTTGTCCCATTTCATTATCCACATCAGCGAACTGGATAAAATGAAGAGTTGAGAACTGTTGTTCGTTGAACTCGGTGTCTGTCTCATCATCTGTAGTCTGAAGATGACGGATCATCGAGATATCGCGGAACTGAACCCCAATTTTCAGTCTATCAACAGCAACATTTTTCCTTAGATAGATGTCGTTGTTGCGTATTTCCAATAGATCGCGTAGTTGCTCTGGGATCGGATAGGCGATCTCACGAGTTTTTGAAAAATGCTTAACACTGAGAACCAACTGCGATGTTCGACCCATATACTCGATCGTGCAGATGATACCCACAACACTTTGGGGTGGCATGAACTCTGTCAGATACCCACCACAAACATGACAGATCCCATCTGTATGCTGACACGTCAGAGGTGAACGAAAGTGAACAGTCTTGCCAATATGCTCTTTGGCAATAGATGGTGTCAGACGCACAAGAGACCCATCTTCGATCCTGATGTTCTTATCAATCACACACTTGACGTTATCGGCTGTGACAAGGAATGGCACAGTCAGGGTGCTTCCACAATCACCCGGATAGAGTCGAGCGATACAACTCGACAGAAGTTGTTGCTTGCGACTGTTATATTGCGCTCGTGGCATCGCATCTTTGTTATAATAGGTGGTCAGTTTTGCATCAAGCGACATCACGGCATAGTCAAGGATGTCGCGCATCCCTTTAACACCAGATGTTAACACGGGATATCTCACCACGCTATCAGAAGCATCCTTTCGATGACCAAAGGATACCAACAGTTGGGGAAGCTGTTTATTCGATAGAGCTTCAAGAGCAATGAACGGAGCTAGCACATTACCCGGTAGGGATTCATCAGTCAACTTCTTCATCACAGCATCACCAGCAACTTTTAGTTTCTCTTCCGTTGCTGTGATGCCGATCTTCATCTCTTGGGTTACATCAACCTCTGTGAGTGCCTTGATATCAGGACATTCTAGTAGATCACAGAGTTCAAATGCTGAGATCGACAGATGATAGGACCCCAACTGTGTAACGATCATCGTGTGTAGATCATTGATCGACTCACACAGATCTTCAAGGAGCAGGCGAATGGTTTCTCGATCTGCATTACCATTCTGATGAATGATGACATCTGTATAGATCTCTGTCTGTTGTGCAGCGATCCGACTCGATGTAATCAATCCGTCATAAAACGTATGACGTTTGGCAACAGGTTGGGATCGACGAACAAGAGGTCTCCAGAGGAAGATGTTGACGATCAACCACTTTGCAGACATCGTGATCGTGCCGTCCTCCAACGGCACTGTAAAAATCTGCTCCTTGTTTGCCTGCAAGATCTTGCTAAGTGCCAGAGACTCAGCTGCGATCAACGGCGTTGTGATTGGATTGAAGATGTGTGTCATGACGATTTAGATCCTTTCAGGAGATCGTTCAGGATCGGTATAGGTCCTATGGTTGTACTTCCGATACCGATCGTTGCCATCTGGTGGTTGAATGCCTGCACGATGGTGCTAGAGTGCATAAGCTCAGCATTCGTGATGGGGACCCTCGGGATACGGGTTGGATACTCACTTGTTAGAATAGCCTCTGCAAGGGCAGAAACACCTTTTAGAGACGTGCTTTGGATACACATCAGACGGACATATTCGTTGATGTCATCAAGATCCATGCCAATAAGACGTGTTTCATCTTCACCATAGCGAATGGGTGAGCGATGTATCGGGTAGGTCGCTTTATCAATCGCAGGTGGTTTCATAGGCGTTTTGTACTGGTTAACATACCCGATACAAGGAGATGAAGCTTCGGGCATTTTACACAACAAGTAGATATATTTAGAACCAATTGTAATCGGTTTGATGGTTCTGAATGTGCCGATCAGGTTACCATCTCTATCTCTTTGTGTATACGTGACAGGAGAAATTGGCACCTGCCATTTCTCCTTCAAGCGTTTGATCAGAGGAAATCCGATCGTGTTGAGACCACAAGGCACCCAATGATGGATACGTCCGGTAACGATACAATCTTTCACATGCGCTGCCATAGCAGCCTCTGTTGGATTAACACTCTGTATAGCACGGGTTTGATTCGGATTGATGTCTGAATAATACTCAAGCAACATATCAGCTGCTGCTTTTGGGTTAACTTCATAGAGAGCAGCAACGCGTCTGAGCACGAACTCCGATGTCCGATTGATGGCCTGTTCGTATTCAGGTCCTATGGTCATGCGCGCAATAGCCGATGCTGGATCTATAACAAGCTCAGCTCGAATGCCATAGTCATCAATTGGCATATCTTCATCTGGACAGACTTTACAAATTACACCTTTTTGTCCCGTTGTATTCAGATGGAATCGTGACTTCCATCCCGTGCCTTGTGGAAGGGCACTGCTACATGTCACCATGCAGACTAGATCATATCTTCACCCCCTCAGACCACTGAGGTAGGGTGGCTCCCATTTCGGGTCACTTGACCCTACACCGTCGTAAGCGGTTGATCGTTGAACGTTCACCATGAGCACGTCTCGCGACGTTCATCAAGGTGCTTCGCTGCTGATCGTCTCATAACTCACACTTTTCAAGCCATCACGATCGCCCTTTCGGACCGCGTTGTGGCAGTGAGCCTTCGAGAGTTTCCAGCAATTAAGGAGCATTCACTTGAACGTTTCTGTTCAAGCGGACAAAGTTTAACCGTCTATTTCTCGTATCTCAAACAGATCCTTATCTCTCGGCTGTTTTATACACCGCTGTATCGTGTGCCTGTGCATGTTCAATGCAGGAGAGGCCGCACGCAGAGATTCGAAAATCTGTGTCTCACGTGTCAACTTGTTCGTAACCTCGATGCGACGAGGTTCGAACGTATTCGTAGTAACTTCTTCTATTGGTGGCCACGAATCGGAACATTCGTAGCGCATCCGGAATCCACGGTACTCCTTCCGCCCGCAGCAACGTATAGCGTATATCACTGCAGACTTGTTAAATCCAAGCGTTCTGGTGATGTCTCTGATGGTGGGGAATACCATCACAGTTTCGGTGCTTGAATTCAACACCTGTATTGGCTTGGATGTATATTGATCCGTAACCGATACAGAAAGAGTAGGGTATCTTTCTTTGAGGACTTTGATGACGTTTCCGATAGACTGTGTTCCAATGTTCCACAGTTTATAATGACGAATGACTACTTGCACACCATTGAACTTCGAAGTGTCGTCACCGTCTTTCACTGTTATGATGTATCGAGAGGCACCAATATTTTTGGTGGTCTCATCGGGTCATCTTCCCCAAATACTGCTAGATGTTTCACCCAAGTCTTATAAACTCGGCGTGTTTCCCCAAACATCTCAATTTCGACGAAATCGTCATAAACGGGCAGTTCGCACACTGTTCCGTCTTCGTAGAAGAAGTCACAATCCTTTGACACGAAGATTCCGTTAGTCCCTGGGACACGGTATTTCATGATCTATGTCCTTTTTGGGGTTAGTGGAATCTTGAGATACGATACGGTTAGAACTCAATCACGGCCAGTTAGCTTGAATCCTTCAGCACACGGTCTCTTGATAGCATACGTAATGGTGATTTCCATGAACTCGATCGGTCGACCATTTTTACCGATGAGCTTTGTTTTGCTCCGACGAGGTACACCTTGTAGGGGTACATTTATTGGGATCGGTGCTGAGGCTAGTCTACGAATCGCTGTTGACACAAGTTCATTGAACTCTGGTGCACACTTGTTGGTATGCTTGAACCTGTTATAGACAGACAAGATCTCTTGCCAATAACGATTGCTGGCATGAAGATACTTGTCAACCTGAGCGTAAAGATACTTCGGCATCTTCACGCGAGCTGCATTAACTGTTATGTCAAGGATCTGCGATCCAATGGGTGCACGATAGATCGTATCATGCATCGTCTGAGGCACAGCTAGAGACGAAGCCATTGTATCAGGGATGAAGGTATCCAGATCGATGGGACGCAGAACTAGAAGGATCCCTTCACTGTTAACGATCTCCCCGATGTCTGGCATGATCTTAGACTCGATCTCATCACCATATGTGTTAAGAGGATACTGATCAGCACGGACCGGCACTTTAACACTATGGATCTCTGTCGTTTCTAATTTCTTGGCACCGGATTCGCTGATCATTACCGCATCTTCAATCGTCTCTTCAAGTGTCATGAAGGCTGTTTGAAGATTAACACCCATGCAATAAAGACCATTCTTGTGATTGGGTGAGGCAACAAGACGAACATCTTTGGGGATATACGCTGGGCTATCCTCGCTTGCACCTTGCCACAGATGCATATTTTCATAACGGTTCTCATAACCGAATCCGTCACTGCCTTGCGTATAAGACTCAAGCGTCATGTAATGAAGCTTTCTGTCTTCCCGTCCGATGTAGATCATCGTGAACGACGGGTTGCTTCTGATGTGCAAAGATCCAACCACAGTTGGATACTTTGGGATCACCTTGATAACTTCAATATCCTGATTACGGCGAGACTTACTGAACACATAGTCACCAAGGTTTTGTTCAGTTCCGCTATAGATGAGTTGAAATTCACTTCCATCGATCACAAGCGCTTGGTTGAGATGACTCGCGAACATATCGACGCGCGGCGCTGTGGTGAATTGCAAGAACGGAATCAGACCTGCTTGCAACCCGACCAATCGCGGATCGAGGTTCACATTGTTCAACAAGGGATATTTTTTGTGGAGATCTTCACAAGGCATGGTGTTTCCTTTTCAGAAGAGGGGAAGGTAGGGGATGAATACACAGTTACACCTGTATTCATACATCAGAGGAATGATATATATTTGAAGTCGAACTGAATCTTAAAGTCTGTGACTATCATATTATGAAATCGTTGGGTAGTTTTTAACGGGATGGAACCGTATGGCTCTGATCGACATACTTGCCAGTTCTATCAACCAATTCGATGATGTAGATAGTGCTTGGCAACAGTTCATTGCAGATCACAAGCAGTATCTCATCAACAACGCCAGAACAGTTCTGATATCACCCTCTGCCATGCAAGCTTATACCTACTCTCTTGTCCGATATCTTCGAGCCATCAACTACAACACACATTGTGCCTGGATCGTTCGGTTGATCAACAACCTCCCAACAGACATCCAGTTAGATACGACTGTTAACAGTCTTTTGATTCCTTCTTTTTCAGACATTGAGAGTCTCTACACCACATATGCTGTGCAGAAAAGTGCTTAACGGATGTGAAGTCGACTGTGGTTCCCCTAAAAGGGGAACCACAGATCTGATAACACACATCTCTTATTTGACTATGTTTGCATCTCTCATGATCCGTTGAATGGGGAACAGCGTCCAGAGATATGGATAGGCTGTGAAGATCATAGACCAAGACAATTCTGGTGGATCATTGGGATAGGCCTCTGTCAGAGCATAGATGAGTTTGCCTATGTAAAGGTTGAGGAACATAGGATCTAGCTCACTGAGCAGTTGCACGTGCAGATCAACCAGTCTGGATACGGGTCGATCGAATTCTGTGTCTTCAAGCACCCGTAATGTTTCTTCAAAAAAGTCTGACCGACAAAGTTGTTTAAGGTTCATCGTGTAGATGTATCGAGGAAGACGCAGACTAAGATCGTTACCCATGATATTAGCAATGGGGTTCTCGCCATTCTGATCCGTGATCAGAAGTTGATTGAACACACACCATCGTGTGATTCGTGTGTCAAGTGTTTGTTGTGATAAGATGTCAGCAGGTCTTTGTGTCGTATCGACTGGTTTTCCATTGATGATAAGAACAGGAGGTGCCAGTACGATCGATGATGGTTTACGGAACAGACCCATGATACTCAGGTTCCTGTCAACGCTGTCATTTCAGAAGCGGTTGATGTTGCTGGGATCGTTGTGTGTTGTGTTGGTACACCGATACGGTTGCGGATCTCTGTGAAACATTCCGTGATCGTTGTCATTGCTGTGTTAACGTCTTCCCAAGCAGCAGCATGTCTTTGGGAAGAGGGTATGGCTGTATCGCCAGAGGCATTCCCCGAGTTGCCTGTCCCAGAACCCAGGTCATGTGTGGCAACAGGATATGTTGCACCAACAGCACCATTCGTATAAAGTCCTGCTCTGACTTTATTGACCGTTAGAACAGAGGGTATTTGAACGGCACCTGTTAAACCGATTGCTGGTGCTGTGAGCGTTATTGCTGATGTCGCTGTTTGTGCAATCGCTGTTGCAATAAGCGCCATGACACCTGAACCGCCCGCTGCGTTCAATGTCATCAGAGGACTTGTTAATAACATCTGTCGACCAGCCTTAATCGTTAGATCCCTTGGTGCTGCGATGGTGATGTCTTCACCATTCAAAAGGACAAAAGCCTTTTTGGCATTCCGCATAAGGATCTTGCTATTAGCACTGTCGATAACGAGAGAATTTCCAGCATCATCAGATAATTGGATTTGACTATTCTTGGCATCTAATTTGAGCACATGTGTGAATTTCTCACCATTGCCTTTTGACGTTTGCAATCGGATATGTTGATTTCCACGGGTGTCGATTTCAGCTGAGTATGTATGATCATCATCCATCGGATCTTCGAACTTTGATCGATTGGCTACTTCGATGCGATGAATTTCTGTCTTGCGTAACTTATCATCACGACCCATTGATTCCCAATAGTATCGATCCGAGTTAGAGAGTTTGGTGATACGTACCTGTTCCCCTTTGACAACATCGGGTGGATATTTACTATTGGTACGACCACCAAAATAGTAAGCTGTGATTGTATTGCCTGTTGTAACAGAACTATTAATGGTATTACCTTTGATGTCTGTTAATGAGACAGATTGGGTTGATGTTGCAACATCAACGGTTCCTGATGCAACAGGGGTTAGTTCTGGGATCATAACACTGATCGTAACAGCATCATGGGCTTTATCAGCCGCAACGATACCGATCCAGGAATGTAAATTGCTTGTTTGAAGCAGGGCGCTTTCACTGATGGTCATGGGCACTCACTAAAAATTAAAAAGTCATAGGATGACCGGACGGGGTATATCTCCGTCCGGTATCACAGTTGTTTACACAGGTGTATCTGACTTCAAGTCAAAGACTCGACTATTGTAGGGCCCGGCCTCTCTATTGCAGATCGTGCACCGATCATTGTGGGCGGCCGACGAAAATATATTGTCCCAGTCGAGGTTACAGTTGTCACAGTGGTAATAGTTGATGAAGGTTGGAATTTCCTCGGCGTTTTGAAGGTCTTCATCTGATAGATCATCGGTTGTTTCCAGAACCTCACATTCCCAGTTTTCAACTGTTGATCCAATGATGGTCATGTCATTTGGATCATCTTGTTCAGCTGCCAATTCAGCCGCCGAAGACTTATCATTAGCCTCGATGAGAAGATATCCTTTCTCTTTGACTTTTGTAGTTCGGATCACCTTCACACGATACTTAGGCATGTCACACTACTCCTCAGGCTGACTAATCGCGACGATGATGGATTGCTTGCCACCAGGCCATGGCCCTATGAGTTCCACGTTCAAGACACTAGCCTCGAGTCGAGGATCATCCCAACCTTCAGGCGCTGTGGTGAATGGCTCATCAGTCTCTTCGATACTTATCTCAACCGTCTGATTGTGTAGACGATAGAGTTTGTGAGGATCGATCCAGAAGTAGGATCGTTCGTCACCGGGTTCCATGATTATGCTGGTTTCGGAATACTCCGTCTCCAACCCTAGTGTAGCAACACCGAGTTCGATCACTTCACCGGCGACAGGCGTTGTCGGATAAATGTCCAGATAGCGGTCGCCGATATGAACACTCTCACGCGCCTCGATCACTCGGCACTGTATCTTAACACGTTTTCCGACCAGGGATGACAGATCTTCCAGATGAGATTGTGTTGACACTGCCTCATCAGACGTTTTATCACTCAGGAAGAATGAGCCATAGCGATGTACATGTCGTTCTTCTGGCCACCATCCGAAGATGCCTAGGCCTACAATGTTCATGGACGTATCTCCTGAAGAGTTGTGGTAAAGGTGTTCATGCGGTAGAAGTTCACTGATGACTTAAGTCATCAGTGAACTATTTGCATCGTCAGTTAGCGATAGATCCCTGGTGGCATATTAGGAACGAAGTTGTTCCATTGTGGTTGTTGGTTCTGCACCGTATAGTTGGCATACGGCGGATCGAACGGTGGTGGAAGAGGTTGTGTTGGCATTAACGGCGATTGGGACGGATACCCTCTTGGCGCCCCGTAAGCCTCCCATCCTGTTGGTTGTGGCATATACATGCCAGGGGTCGCATAGCCACCTTGCGGTAGAGGATAGGATGGTTGTACAGCCACAGGTATGGGTGGAGGTTGCCATCCATCTGCATAGGTTGGTGCAGGCACCAGAGCGATACTGGGAGCTGGTGGCTGACCATATGCGGGTGGTGGTGTAGCAGAGGATGCCACTGGTGTTTGAGACCCTGCCGGTGCCTTATAGGGCTGAACAAGGAATCTTGCATTGTTGGCATAGGCAGGGATGTTGCTGATGTGATAAGCCAGGACCGATAAATCAATGGCATCGTCACCATCATTGATGTGACAGAGCAATTCATTGACAGGTCGATAGATCGCCAGCAGAGTGTTGAGGAAACTCGACAGTCTCGGACAAGTGGTGCCGTCAGATCCACACCCGAATTGAGCGAGTTTATCTTTATCGTTGACGCCCAAGATCCCTAATAGAAGCTTTTCGAATATACCCCAACCTTTCTTTCGAATGGTAGGG
>Ga0209698_10006073_pt1 | contig 12896 bp, 9 predicted proteins | sample LitLauG_LLR_2012_FD_187203 | JGI IMG/M metagenome (GOLD analysis project Ga0209698, IMG submission 187203) | Freshwater sediment microbial communities from Pennsylvania, USA - Little Laurel Run_MetaG_LLR_2012 (SPAdes) (version 2) | ecosystem: Environmental > Aquatic > Freshwater > Creek >...
TCGCCGGAAGGCTTGACGACCTCCGCGATCACAAATCGTACCAAGGCCAATGCTCCCATCGGCGTGGCGTGCCCGGCGGTGTCGCAGATGCAAATCGCCCGCGCTCCGCATTCGATCGCGGCCGCGTACAGCCGCTTCACGGTTTCCGGATCACAGCGGCTCGTGTCTTCGGTGACGTACATGACGTCGAGCCCGAGCGAAACGGCGTACTTGACGGCTTTCTCGGTCGTCTGCAGGAGGAAGTCATCGGTCCAGCCTTCGGTGAACCGGCGGATGGGACTGGAGCCAATGAATGTCGCCGCCTCGATACACAACCCGGTCTTCTGCACGATTTCCGCGATCGGCCGGATGTCGTTCTCGTGCGTACGCGCCGCACAGTTGGCCTGGATCTTCATCTTGTGCCCAGCGATCTCGCGCGCCAGCGCAGTGACAGCCTCAACCGCTCGCGGCCCCGCTCCCGGCAGCCCAAGATCGAGGGAATTAATCCCGAGCGCTTCCATGAGGTGAAGAATCTCAATCTTCTCGGAGATTGAAGGATCACGCACCGAAGGCGATTGCAGCCCGTCGCGCAGGCTCTCATCATTGAGCAGAATCGGTCCCGGCGGCTTCAGTCCCGGCGGATGATTCTTGTTCCAGTCGTAGATGAGGTCGGAGGTGTTCATGGGAAGAAGCTCTTAGCCTTTGGCTCTTAGCCTTTAGCTCCCCGGAATGCAGTACGCGGGATGAACGAATCACTGCAGTATATGGAAATCCCCATTCATCAACCCCACAGAGGTTCAAGCCAAAAGCTAAGAGCTAACAGCTAAGAGCTTGTTTATTTCTCCTTCGGCGGCAGCGTCAATCCGAACACCGAAATCATTCCTGTACCCGCGACGTTGATCTTGCTCTCCCCGGGAGTGGGCAGGTACAGAGCCTTGCAGTTTTCGCAGCGGTAGACTTCGGCATTTGGACCCCAGGCCTTCTCGACGTCGCCACACTCGCGTTCGACCACGTCAGTCTTGTAGGACCAGAGCTTCAAGTGCCCGCCGCAGAACTTCCCCTTCGCGTCTTTCTCGTTGCAGGCGCGCTGCCCGGCCTTCTTGATCTTCACCTTATGGTTGGGGAGCTGCGGAATATTCTGGGAGCCGGAAGTGGTCACTTCGCCAGTCGCCAAAGGACATACCCTCATTCGAGCGGCCGTCGGGCCGCCAGATTCGGTCCAATGCGCTCATTGTAACCGAAAGGGCGCTCGGGACACTGCGTCCGCGAATCGCAAAAGCGATAACCACAAAGGACACGAAGGTTCACGAAGGCAAATCGTGCCGGGCCTACCTTCGTGGACCTTCGTGCCCTTCGTGGTTGTCGCTTTTCAATCTGCTAGTCTTGAGGAACTCGATGATCACGATCGTCTCAGGTCTCCCCCGCTCCGGCACTTCTTTAATGATGCAGATGCTGGTCGCGGGAGGGATGACGCCTCTCTCGGACGGCGAACGCACTGCCGACGCCGATAATCCCCGGGGATATTACGAGTGGGAACGCATCAAGCAACTTCCTAACGATCCCGCATGCATCGCCGAGGCGGAAGGCAAGGTGGTGAAGGTGATCTCGCGGCTTCTGCTCACGCTTCCCCCGGGGCACGAGTACCGGGTGATCTTTATGCAGCGGCCGCTGCCAGAAGTCCTGGCGTCACAAGATCAGATGTTGCACCGGCGTGGAACCTATAAGGAGGGCCCGAATCCTGCGGCGATGGCCGCAGCCTTTGAGAAGCACTTGCGCGAAGTCTATGCATGGCTCGACGGGAAGCCTCATTTGAAATCGATTCGCGTTGCGTACCACGACGCACTAAAGCACACCGAAGAGGTCAGCCGAAAACTTGCTGAATTCCTCGGAACTTCGCTGAATGTCGAAGCCATGACCCAGCAGGTCGAGGCGTCTCTCTATCGCAACCGCAGCAGCGCGGGCTAGAACTCCCGTTTCGGCGGGACCTGATCCGCTCCAACGCGTCCCACCTGAATCCCGGCCTTAAAGTAGTTTTCTGCCTTCACCGGCGCACCGGCCATGCGCCGCAGGATCCCAATCTGTCCAGAATGGGTGAATGCATCCGCGACAGGGCCCTGAAACAGATTCTCCAGCGAGGCCTGCAATGGCGCATCAGAGGCCAGGTAATCATCGAATTTCTTCAGAGCGGCGAAGAAGCGGTTCACCTCTTGATCCCAGGGGAGCGGTTTCGAATCGTTCCACTTCTTCTCACCGTTCGCCATCGACAATCCCCAGTCCAGCAGGTCGCCGATGTGCGCCAGGATTTGTGCGGGTGTGCGAGCGCCTGCTCCCGCCTGAAATTCCGCGAATCCGGTTGGGGTGTTGCGCACGGTTTTCCCGCATCGATACGCGAGAGTCGCCAAGGTGTGGCGGAATAACTGACGATCGGAATTGTTCGTTTCGGTCATGGGCATCCAGCTTACACTGAAGCATGGAGGCGCAACCCATGGCGAAGAAGGCTAGTCTCTCCGGGGAGGCCAGCCCGGAAAAATCCACCGCGGCTCGCCCCGGGGCTATCAGCCGGGGCAACGCCGAGCACTACCGCTGGGGACACGAGTGCGATGCGTGGCATCTGGTCAAAGACCCGCAGTTGACGGTGATCGAGGAACTGATGCCTCCGGGCGCGGCCGAGGTGCGGCACTATCACAAGAAAGCGCAGCAGTTTTTCTACATCCTCTCGGGCGAAGCGATCATGGAAGTGGAAGGCGATCCCGTGCTCGTGCCGGCGGGAAGCGGCATTCGGATCATGCCGGGTGCGCGCCACCAGATTCGCAATCCTTCGTCGAGCCCCTTGCGCCTGCTGGTGATCTCGCACCCGCCGAGTCACGGAGACAAGTGGACGGAGTAATACCACGGCTTTTGCTGACATCTCCATTTGCTGCGTGCACCACAGCGCACTTGTGGCCCGCTGAAACGGTTCGGGCGTCAATCACTGTTAACGCCCCTTTCGTCAACAATCAACTACCGAATGTTCCGAATGGCCATCACGCAGTTAATAGCCAACATCGCTGGGGGGAAGTTGGATATGGAAAGGTTGACCATATTCCGCATAAGTCACAACCGAAATTGGATGATCCAGTTCACCTTCCACATATCTCCGAGGCAGGCGATCCACCACTGAGATCCAGACCGTTTCTGGGCGATCGAGATCCGCGACGCCGTGCCGTATGGTCCAGACTTCGCATGGAAGGCCACCGCACAATTCATCCCGTTGATGCGTGATCGTTGCGCCCTGCTCATTTGCGAAAGCGAAAAGAGGCGGCAAACTCCCAGCCTGATCAACCGTAATATAGCGGTTGGCGGGGAGGGCTTGATTGCTGGGGGACTTCAGCCGGCCGCACACGCCGGGATCGATGGGTTTCCGTGACCTTCCCCAACCGCCCGCTTCAGGCTCCAGGGTACGAGTGAAGATAAAATTCGCGGTCTGAATATGCTCTGTCTTGAGGCTGGGTGCGTTGGCGATTCCTTGGACTGTAACGTATCGCATGATGTCTTGATCGCAGGCAAATTCCGCGTCGGCCCAATAGGGTTCCCCTCTGTTTTCGATGTGCATGCTGAAGCTGCGTACCGCATCCAAAGCCGCCTCAGACTGCAGAAACACCTGGCGGCCGTCAGGGGTGTGGCGACAACCGGCGGATAGGAGGAGAAACAGAAAGACGCTCAGAGCACGGAAACTTCTCGCAGGCCACGTCTTCATTGACCGACTCCACGTCCCGAGATTATAAGCAGTCGCAGTCTTACGGACGGGTCTACACAGTTGAGGCGGAGTCCACTTCAGGCCAATTGGCGACAAATCTCTATTACGCTCAAACCGGTCAACGCGCGCGAGGGGTTTCACGTGAGCGAGATTCATAGCCGCTTGCGCCAGATGGTTCCGCTTGCCCGCAGCGCTCCGCCTAGACGCGTGGCTAGGCCGCGTGCAAATTGCATGTCGAGAAAGCCTTGCATCTGGCGGCGGAATAAGTCGCCATAGCCGTACCACCAGACTTTCTTCATGCCGGGCATCTGGTCAGTATCCAGATATTTCAGCCTGACCATTTCTTCCAAGCCAAAACGTCCGTGAGTGCGTCCACTGCCGCTGGCCTTGACGCCGCCATGCGGAGCTTCGCTGATCCCGAAGCAGGAAATCACGTCGTTCACCATGACAGTGCCCGCGTGAATGCGGCGGGCCAGGCGCTGTCCGCGATCCGAATCGCGCGTCCAGATGCTGGCGGCCAGACCGTATTCGGAATCGTTAGCCAACCGGACGGCTTGTTCTTCGTCATCGAACGGCATGATCGGCAGCACCGGGCCAAAGGTCTCCTCGCGCATGATGCGCATCTCATGAGTAACATCGGCCAGCACAGTCGGAGCGTAGAAGTTCGATGCCAACTCATACAGTCGCGAGCCTCCGGTGAGAATCCGCGCGCCGCGTGCTTTCGCGTCTTCGACGTGGGATTCGACGATGCGCACTTGTCGGTCGTGGATCATGGGACCCACGTCAGTGATGGGATCCATCCCATTTCCCACGCGTAACCTCTTGGCTTTGTCCGCGCAAGCGGACTCGAATCTCTCGTAAAGGCTGCGATGCACGTAACAGCGTTCGACCGACAGGCAAGCCTGCCCGGCATTGACGAAAGCTCCCCAGACTGCGGCGCTCGAGGCGATGTCAACATCAGCGTCATCGAGGACGAGCATGGGATCTTTTCCGCCCAGTTCGAGCACCAAGGGAAGCAGGCGTTCGGCCGCGGCAGCAGCGATGCGCTTTCCAGTGTTGACGCTGCCGGTGAAGACCAGCTTGTCGATCGGCGAGCGCACCAATGTCGCGCCGGCCGCGCCCTCGCCGACGACAACTTGAAAAACATCCTGCGGCACTCCGGCCCCATGCAGTAGGGAGGCCAGTCCCAGAGCAACCAGAGGCGTCAACTCTGAGGGCTTCAACACCACGGCATTCCCGGCCACGAGTGCGGCCAGCGTCTCGGTGGCCGGAATCGAAAAGGGATAATTCCAGGGCGAGATGATTCCGATCACGCCATGTGGTTCGCGCAGCAAGCGCCCGGTCTTCAGCTTGGTCGCCAGATTCCCATGGGGCACAGGCTCGTCGCGCAGCAAGGCAAAGGCATTGTCGATGAGAAAACGGGCTGCATCCAGAACCACCAGGACCTCGGTGACCAGCGCCTCCGCCAGTGGCTTGCCGGCTTCGCGGGTAATGATGGCAGCGATTTCTGATTTCCTTCCGTACAACCTCGCTTGAAACGCGCGGAGAATCGCGATTCGTTTGCGGATTCCTAGTTCCGCCCATGCGGGCTGTGCGGCCTTCGCCCTCTCCACCGCCGCCGCGACGTCGCCTTCGCTCGCGCACTCTAGTTCGCGTATGACTTCTCCGGTTGCCGGATTCCTCGATGCGACTTTGCAGGCTGCGGTTTGCAGATTGGTTGCCATGGTCACCTATTCATTCCCGCCAGAACCTCGATGCCGTGTGTGGCCCTAACTAGAAGCTATCTCATAATGAACTGATAAATGAACTGATATAGGAGACTGTCCCTCAGGGGCTAAAGAGTGTGCGTGAGAACGAGTGCCGTCCCTACGGGACTCGCGCCGATTTCCCACTTTTCCGCCGCTTCGCGGCTGGAGTGTGGTCGTTCTGGGTCCACCGCCCACCCACAAAGCCAGTTCTCACGCACACTCAAAAGCCCAGGTAGAAATTAGAGTTGCTATCGCAGCGCCGAAACAGCTTGCGAAAAAGCTCGTTTTACATGCGGACAAAGTCCCTCGGCGGCTAAAGCCGGACTGATTTTGTGGAAACTTAGCGGCGCGGCTTGAAGCCGCGCCCTTTCAAAACGGTTTACAAACTGCATTTTTCCGCAAGTTGTGAAGCGCGCCACCCCAAAGCGATTGGCTGACTGACTTTTCCCGCAGCCTGCAAAGGAATGCCCTCTCAAAACCATTCATGAGATCGGTTCTAGTAATCAACTTGGACGAGGTACAATCCCGCCGCTGGCGCTGTGGCTCCCGCCGCCGACCGGTTGCGTGCTTCCAGAATCCGCGTCACCTCGTTTCCCTGCAGTGTGCCGCGCCCCACCAGAATGAAGGTTCCGACCAGATTCCGCACCATATGGTGCAGGAATCCGGAGCCGCGCACCGTGTAGACCAATTCCTCTTCCACGCGTTCCCACGCTGAAGAGAAGATCGTCCGCACATTGGAGGCCGGCTCACCTTCCCGTCCTCGCTCCGGATCGACCGCCGCGAACGAGGTGAAATCGTGCTCTCCGGTGACCAAGCCTGCGGCGCCCACCATCGCTTCCTCGTTGAGCGGGTACGGATAATGCCACACATACCGCGCCAGGAATGGGGGACAGATCGTCCCTCGATAAATCCGGTAGCGATAAGTCTTTCCTCGCGCCGAGTGGCGCGCATGAAATTCCCCCGGCATTTCTTTCACGTCGAGGACGCGTACCGAGGGCGGCAAGATATCGTTCAACGCCTTCAGAAAATTCTCGGTTGGGACCGACGACAATGTGACAAATGTCATAACCTGGGCCAGCGCGTGCACTCCCGCGTCGGTTCGTCCCGAGCCTTGCGGCAATACCTTTTCGCCCGTGATTCGTCCAATGGCTGAGGCGAGTGTCCCCTGCACCGTCACTGCGTCAGGCTGCACCTGCCACCCGGAGAATTCCGCCCCATCATAGGAGAGGATCAATTTGAGGTTGCGCCGGCGTTGATCTTTAGAGTCCCGCGCCGCAGTCGAATCATCGAACTCACTTAAACTCATGCAGGCGTTCCCAAGCGGTGGCAGCTGCTTCGAAGGCGATATTGCGTTCCGGTCAGCTATACTAAACGGTTTCCGCAGAATCCTGGCTTCGGACCTAACAGCTTCAGTCGAGGCTAAGACCGGGAACACCGTACGTCCGCACGCGAATGCAGGCGCGGGACCCGGGAAGGTCTTTTTCGTCCCAGCTTTGAGGAACCTTCCGCCGGTCCTTTGCGTACCAATGCCTGAGCAGAATTATTTTTAGGGACGAGTTGCACCAGGCAAGAACCGTTTTTTTCGTAACCAAGCCTTAATCAACGTGGTTCTTACGATCGGAGATGAGTAGATGCCATTTGCACGTATAACCTCGACCATCCGGCTCGCCGCCACGGCAAGTCTATTCGCAACGCTGACCATGGCCTGTTGGGCTCAGGAGCCACCCGCCGCGCCGACGCCGCAGAATACGCCGGAAGCCAAGCCGGTTCCGGCGCTGAATTACAGCCAGCCGGCGAAGCATTTCCCCAATCCTATCGCCCCTTATACACCGCACCAGGTAGCCCCGCCGAATTTGGCGAACACATCGCGGCTCGAATCTCTGATGCGCGAGGGCAAGCTATACCTGTCGCTGAATGATGCCATCGCCCTGGCGCTCGAGAACAATCTCGATATCGCGATCGCGCGCTACAACCTGAACATCGCCGACACCGACGTGCTGCGTGCCAAGGCCGGCGCGGCCATTCTGGGCGTGAATGTCGGCATCGTGCAGAACACTCCAGGTGGCGGCGTCGGTGGCATCGGAACGCAGGTAGGCTCCGGCACGGGCGGTACCAGCCTGGGCGCTGGCGGTGCCGGCGTCGGCGTTGGCGGTATCGTCGGTTCGACCGCCGGCGGACTGTTCGGTCCACAAATCACCAGCTTCGACCCAGTGCTAACGGGAGTTTTTCAAAGTGACCGCTTCCACATCCTACCCTCCAGCACATTCAGTCCAGCCTCGCCGCAGAACACAACCACCGCCAATTTTCAGTACAATCAGGGATTCCAGTGGGGAACCAACTTGTCGGTCGGCTTCAATAACAGTCGCACCGCAGTCGGCAACGCCCCCTTCACCCCTCTGAGTCCGCAGTTGAATTCCAATTTTCAGTTCAAGCTGACGCAGCACTTGCTTCAAGGACTCGGATTTGCCTCCAACACGCGTTTTATCCGTATTGCCAAGAACAACCGTGAGCTCTCCGATGTAGCGTTCCGGTTGCAAATCATCACCAGCGTCGATCAGATCGAGAACATGTATTGGGATCTGGTCTACGCCTACGAAAATCTGCGGGTGAAGCAAGAATCTTTGACTTTCTCGCAGAAGACCCTTTCTGATACGAAGAAGCAGGTAGAGATCGGCAGCCTCGCTCCGATTGAAGCAGTACGCGCACAGAGCACGGTCGCAGCCGATGAGCAGGCGTTGACTGTTGCCCGGACGAACCTCCAGTTGCAGCAGCTGATCATGAAGAATGCGCTCAGCCGCACGCTGCACGATCCAACGCTGGCAAGTGCCGATGTGATTCCTACTTCAACGATGGAAGTTCCGGAAAATGAACAGATTCAACCCACAGAGGAATTGGTGAATGAGGCGCTGCAGCACCGGGCAGAGCTCATAGAGTCGCGGATTCAGTTGAACAGCCAGCAAATCAGCAACGAAGGACTGCGCAGCCTTTTGTTACCAACCTTAGATGTATATGCCTACTACGGCGGGTATGGACTGGGCGGGTCGCAGAATCCGACTAACCTCTGCGGCGATCCTCAGAATCCAGGCTTCGGTTGTTCGACTACACCAGCTCCGCCAGTGAGCTACGGGGGAACTCTGAATCAGCTCGTCAATTCCACCGCCTCCGACAAGGGCGTCGGCCTGCAGCTCAACATCCCGCTGCGGAACCGCGCTGCTCAAGCCGTGCAAATCCGCGGCCAGTTGGAATACCGCCAGCAGCAGATGGCGCTCCAGCAGACCGAGAACCGGGTAAGCATCGAGGTTCGTCAGGCCCAGTTCGCAGTGGAACAAAACCGCGCGAGCGTGGCTTCGGCCCAGGCTGCCGTGGACTACGCAAAACAATCGCTCGATGCCGAGCAGAAGAAATATCAGTTCGGCACGTCGACGACCACCGCGGTCCTGCAGACTCGCAGTGCGTTAGCTACGGCGGAATCGACGTTGATGTCGGCAATGGCCGCCTACGAAAAATCGCGAGTTGAACTGGAACGCTCTACCGGCAGCCTGCTCGACAAGAATGGCATCAGCATTGACGATGCCGCCCGCGGTCAGGTCACGCACCTGCCCAACATCCCGTACGTTGCCCCCCGCAAGGATCTGCCTTCGGTCCAACCGGCAACGCAACCACAACAGTAACGCGATTCTGCGAATCTCGAACGCCGCTGTGCCAGCACAGCGGCGTTTTCTTTTCCTCACAATTCTTTACAATCCTCGACCCCCGCGGCAAACTTCTGCCGCTAAGATGAAGTGACGCCTGTTTCGCGTCCTGCATCCAGCAGTGCTTTCTGATTTCTGATCCTGCAATGCTTTACGCTGTTTTTCCCGCAAGGAGAGGCTCATGTTCTTCCCGCGTCTGATTTCTACTTTCAGGTTGTGTATGCAGCGCGCCGCTGCCGTTGTTCTGATCGCAACCGTGCCACTCTCGCTCGCTGCGCAACAAAGCGCACCGGCGACCTCGCCGGAGTCCACACCTCCCGTCTCACCGCAGCCTTCACAGCCTCAGCTAGCGCATCGGATCGACTATTCAGCCCCGCGGTCAGCCTTCCCGCATGTGCTGCAGCCTTATCTGCCGCGCGAACTCGCGCAGCCCTCTTTTGGAAACTCAGCGCGCATCGATTCGCTGCTGCACGACGGCAAGATCTATCTTTCGATCGATGACGCGATCGCTCTGGCGCTCGAGAATAACCTTGATCTCGAAATCGCCCGCTATAACCTCAACATTGCCGACGCCGACCTGCTCCGGGCCAAGTCCGGCGCCAGCATTCTCGGCGTGAACACGGGAGTCGTGCAGAACACTCCCGGCGGCGGCGTGGGTGGACTCGGAGGCACGGTCGGCTCAGGGACGGGCGGAACGACGGTTGCCGCGGGTGGCGCAGGCACCGGCACCCTCGGTCTGGTCAGTTCCACATTAGGCATCGGAGCCCCCATCACCAGCTTCGATCCGCAATTGACCGGGAATCTTCAGCTCGACAAGAACAATACGGAATCGGTCAGCGTCTTCAGCCCGGTGCCGGTGGTTGCCCAGAATACCTACACGTGGAATTTTGGATACCTTCAGGGATTCCAATGGGGCGGTGCGCTCAGCGGAGTTTTCAACAACACGCACTTGACGACCAACAACCCCACGAGCCTCCTCACTCCGCAACTCGGGTCGAACTTCCAATTCCGCTTCACGCAAAACCTGCTGCAGGGATTCGGATTCCTGCCCAACACGCGGTTCATCCGCATTGCCAAGAACAATCGCGAGATTTCCGACGTTGCCTTCCGCCTGCAGGTCATCACCACCGTCGATCAGATCGAAAACATGTATTGGGACCTGGTCTATTCTTACGAGAACGTACGTGTGCAGCAGGAATCCCTGACTTACGCACAAAAGGCCCTCGACGATGCGAAACGTCAGGCACAAGTCGGAACCGTTCCCCCGATTCAGGTCGTGAGCGCGCAAAGCACGGTGGCGACGGACCAGCAGAATCTGATCGTCGCGCAGAACAACCTGCAACTGCAGCAACTGCTGATGAAGAACGCGCTCAGCCGCAGCATCGAGGACCCGGTACTCGCCGAGGCCGACGTGATTCCGACTTCAGTCATGCAGGTGCCGCAGCAAGAACCCATCACTCCCATCCAAGATTTGATCAACGATGCACTGCAACATCGTGCCGAACTGGTGGAGACGCGGATTGATCTGAATTCTCGCGACATTAATAACCGGGCCGTGAGGAACTCCATGCTGCCAACGCTGCAGGCGTTCGCTTACTACGGCGGGTCAGGCGTGGGAGGCGACGTCAATCCTGCAGTGCCCGCTTGCTCGAGCACGAGCGGGAGCTTCTGCTTCAATCCGGCAAAGGCTCCGCCGCCATTTCAAACATCGAATTCGGTCGGCTATGGCGAAACGCTGAATCAGTTGGTGAACTCGACCGCGCCCGACCGGGGAATCGGGCTGTCGCTGACGATCCCGATTCGCAACCGTCTGGCGCAGTCGAACCAGGTGCGGGCGCAACTCGAATACCGCCAGGCGCAGGTGCGCCAGCATCAGCTTGAGAACCAGGTGCGGATTGAAGTGCGCAATGCGCAGTTCGACGTGCGGCAGAATCGCTCTGCAGTACAGGCGGCGCAGTCGGCTGTCGATCTAGCCAGGCAGACCCTGGAAGCGGATCAGCAGAAATTGAAAGTCGGGCTCACCACGCAGACGACCATCCTGCAGGATGCGGCGACACTGACGAGTGGGGAATCGAACCTTGTTTCGGCGAAGGCCGCGTACGAAAAGTCGCGCCTCGAACTCGACCGCGCGACAGGATTACTCCTGGAGCATTCCGGCATCGATATCGCCGACGCCACGAGGGGTCAAGTCACGCATTTGCCGAACGTACCTTATGTGGCTCCGCGGCAGGATGTACAACAACAGAACGAGCAGTCGTCCGGGCCGGCGATTCAGCCGGCACATCCTGGAGGGCAGTAGCTTCCGGTTTTCTTCGCGATCTTTGCGGTGGTCTTGGCGAACTTTGCGTTCAAATTTCTAACCGCAAAGTACGCGAAGAAATGCCGCGAAGAACGCAAAAAGAACGGGGTTGGCTTGCCTGATACACTACGCTGCAATGGAGACGTCGGAGAGCGGCGCTTTAGCGCCGCGTGAGCGACTCGAAAAGGAACCGGGCTTCAGCCCCCGGCGCACGCTTCCAAGGTTCTTCCTGTGGCTCCTGCCTCTGTCCTTCGTGCTGCAAGTCGCGTCGATTGGCATTTTTCATCAGTATCGAACCCGCCCCGGCAATGACAACTTCGAATTCGGATGGGAGATGGGCCGCATCGGCCGCTCCATCGCACTCGGCCAGGGCTTCAGCAGTCCGTACGAAGGCAATACTGGTCCGACAGCCTGGGAACCGCCGCCGTATCCATTTCTGATTGGCGGAGTGTTCAAGGTATTCGGCATCTATACGCAGGCTTCGGCATGGGTGCTGCTCAGCATCAATAGCCTGTTCGCTACGCTGACGTGCATACCCATTTTTCTGATCGCGCGCAAGACGTTTGGAGAAGGTGTCGCGAAATGGTCGGTGTATGCCTGGGGACTGAATCCATACGTTTGGTACTGGTCGATTCACTGGATCTGGGACACGACGTTTACGCCGTTCATTCTCGCCTGCGTGTTCCTGCTGGCGCTGGAGTTGCAAGACTGGCCGGGATGGCAAGGCTGGGCGCTCTTCGGCGCGCTCTATGGAATAGGCGCACTGGCCAATCCCACGATCGTCGCGTTCCTTCCCTTCTGCGGGCTGTGGATCTGGCGGCAACGATATCGCCGAGGATTAGCCTCACTCGGCGGGATCGTGATCGCTTCCGTCATTTTCTGGACAGCGCTGTCGCCGTGGCTTCTCCGCAATTACGCAGTCTTCGGACACTTCCTTCTTCGCGATGATTTCGGCTTGCAGTTTCGGTTGGGCAACGGTCCTTACGCCGAAGGCATGCTGATGCCTTACCTGCAGCCGCATCACAATAGTCTGGAGTGGGAGAAATTCCAGCGGATGGGCGAACTCGCGTATAGCGAATCGTGCAAGCAAGAAGCCTTTGCTTGGATTCGCACACATCCCGGACGATTTGCCTTCATCAGCCTGAAGCGCCTCTTCTATTACTGGAACGGGGTACCCCGGGAGACCAGTAGTGTTTCCCCGGTAGACTTCCGCACGTCAGCGTTTCTGGCAACGTCGGTGCTGGCGCTGTGGGGACTTGGCCGCGCCGTGCGCCAGAAGCGGCCGGGGGCGTGGCTGTTTGCGGGACTCGTGCTCACGTATCCGACGGTCTATTACTTCGTCTTTCCGCACGCGCGCTACCGGCACCCGATTGAGCCGGAACTGGTCATCCTGATCGTATTCTTGATATTCGAGGCGCGACGACAGCCCACTGGGGCTGAAG
>Ga0209698_10006074_pt1 | contig 12896 bp, 8 predicted proteins | sample LitLauG_LLR_2012_FD_187203 | JGI IMG/M metagenome (GOLD analysis project Ga0209698, IMG submission 187203) | Freshwater sediment microbial communities from Pennsylvania, USA - Little Laurel Run_MetaG_LLR_2012 (SPAdes) (version 2) | ecosystem: Environmental > Aquatic > Freshwater > Creek >...
TTGACCTTCCAGTTCCTTCAGCACGGCGCTGCAGCGCTCGCACACGGTCGGGTAGGTCTGGTCTTCGCCGACATGCGTGGAGTAGTTCCAGCAGCGGTCGCATTTCGCGCCGTCCGCCTTCTTGACTTCGATGTGGACGCCTCCGGTGCCATTGCCTGAGCCTTGCTGCAGGGTCACGGCTGAGACGATGAACAGGTAGCGCAACTGGTTGGCATACTTTTTCAGCGCCGAGTATGCAGGATCTGCCGCCGTGATGTTCAACTGCGCTTCCAGGCTCTTGCCGATGCGCTTGCTGTTCCGCTCTTCTTCGAGCGCCTTCATCACTTGCTCGCGCACGGAAAGCAGCGTGGTCCAGTCGTTGGGCTGGTTGGGATCATCCTCAGGGATTGCCGCCGTTGTGCCGAGTACATCTGGCGGATCGGGGAAGGTGGCGAGGTGAACACTCTCCAAGCGCCCGGGGACCTTGGGCAAATGCTGCCAGACCTCTTCGCAAGTGAAAGTCAGGATCGGCGCGAGCAGGCGGGCCATGGCTTCGACAATGCGCCACACCGCGGCTTGCGCCGAGCGCCGGCCGTGGGAATTCGGAGCGTAGGTGTAGAGCCGGTCTTTGATGACGTCGAAATAAAACGCGCTGAGATCGACCACACAGAAATGATTCACGCGATGGTAGATCTTGTGGAAGGCGAACTCTTCGTACCACTTGCGCACATCACGGACCAACGCCCAGGTCTGGCGCAGCATGTATTGATCGAGCGCTTCCAAGTTTTCGTACGGGACCGCGTTCGACTGCGGATCGAAGTCGTGGAGATTGCCGAGGGCGTTCTTGAACAGATTATTGCGGATGGCGCGATAGTTTTCGCCGACGCGCTGCATCAGGTTTTCTGAGCCGACGACGTCTTCGCGGAAGTCGACCGAAGCGCACCACAGGCGCACGATTTCGCCACCCAGCCGGCTCGAGATATCTACCGGATCAACGTCGTTGCCGCGAGACTTCGACATGGCCTGGCCTTTTTCGTCGAGCGTCCAGCCGGGCGTGACGACATGTTTGTACGGTGGCGTCTGATGCGTGCCCATGGCGCAGAGCAGGGAAGATTGGAACCATCCGCGATATTGGTCGCCGCCCTCGAGATAGAGATCGGAAGGCCAGGGATATGCCGGTTCGTCATCGATCAGCGCGAGGTAGCTTGCGCCGGACTCCAGCCACACGTCGAAGATGTCAGTCTCTTTTTCAAATTTCGTGCCGCCGCAATGCGGGCACTTTGTGCCTGCGGGCAGCAGGGTCAAGGGTTCGTCGGTGAACCAGGCATCGGCGCCGGACTTGCGGAACAGGTCGACAACTTTTTTGTTGATCGCTCTGTCATTGAGCGGCTTGCCGCAGCTCTCGCACAAGAAAACGGCGATGGGCACGCCCCACACACGCTGGCGCGAAATGCACCAGTCGGGGCGCGTCTCGATCATGTTCGAGAGACGCTCTTCGCCCCATCCGGGATCCCATTTCACTTTCTTGATTTCCGCGAGCGTGCGCGAGCGAAGGCTATCGTTCTTGCCCTTGCCGCCGGGCATGGGCGTTTCCATCGAGATGAACCACTGTTCGGTGGCGCGGAAGATCACCGGGTTGTGGCAGCGCCAGCAGTGCGGATAGGAGTGCTCGGTCTTTTCCGTGTGCAGCAGGGCGCCACGAGTTTTGAGCAAGTCGATGATCGGCTGGTTCGCGTCCCACACGCGCTTGCCGGTGTATTCGGGCAGACCGTTGCGCAGGATGCCTTTCTCGTCGACGTTGCTGGTGGCGTCCAGGCCATATTTGACGCCGGTGAGGAAGTCCTCGGCACCGTGGGATGGGGCGGTGTGCACCACGCCGGTTCCGGTGTCCATGGTGACGTAGTCGGCGAGGACTCCGAGAACTTTGCGATCGAGAAACGGGTGCTGGAAGTTGAGATGTTCGAGCTTGCGTCCGGGGAAGTGGGCGAGGGGCTTGGGATCAGCAAGATTGCACTTGCTCGCAACTTCATTGACCAGCTTCGAAGCGACGATATAAACGTCGCCGCCCGATTCCAGCGCGACATATTCCTCGTCCGGATGGAATGCGACAGCCATGGACGCGGGCAGCGTCCATGGAGTAGTGGTCCAGATGATGGTGGAAACGTTCTTACCCGCGAGCGCCGCGTCGATCTGCGCCGGGTCGTCGAGCAGCCCGTACCTCACCCAGACGGTGCTGCTGGTGTGGTTCTCGTATTCGACTTCCGCCTCAGCCAGCGCGGTTTCGTCGTGCATGCACCAGTACACGGCGCGCAGGCCCTTGTAGACGAATTCGTTCTCGTAGAACGAAAAGAAGGTGGAGAGCACCACCGACTCATACTGCGGAGTCATGGTGGCATAAGGGCGCTCGAAGCGGCCAAAGACCCCAATGCGCTTGAATTGCGTGCGCTGCAGGTCGAGATACTTCTCGGCGTACTTGCGACAGGCGGCGCGCACCGCCAGGGGATTCATCTGCAGTTTCTTGCCGCCTAACTCTTTGTCGACTTTGATCTCGATGGGGAGGCCGTGGCAGTCCCAGCCGGGCACATAGGGCGCGTCAAATCCAGCCATGGTCTTCGACTTGACGATGAAATCCTTCAGCGTTTTGTTGAACGCGGTGCCCATGTGGATGGGCCCGCTAGTATACGGCGGTCCATCGTGCAGGATGTAGCGGGGCGCGCCTTTGCGCGCTTCGCGGATGCGATGGTAGATGCCCATCTGCTCCCAGCGCTCCAGCATTTTCGGCTCGTTCTGGGGCAGGTTCGCCTTCATGGGGAAGGCGGTCTTGGGAAGATTGATCGTCGATTTCAGATCGAACGGCACTCAGTCGTATCTCCAGTTGAATGGAATCTATTCATTATAGGGAGAGGGGAGTGCGATCGTCCATGCGCGGCGAGGGGAACTGGTGTACGATGTGCGGCAACTGCTGTGGGGCGTTATGCCGTTTCGTTTTGAATTCGATTACGAGCACAAGATTTTGCTTGTGCTGTTCGAAGGTGATATGAGGGACGCCGAAGCTTTTACGATCAAAGCCGCGGTGGTTTCGTATATGGAACAACTGCGTCCCGCTGCAGGGATCGCCGATCTTTCGGCGGTGAAGACATTTGACGTCTCCGCCCAGACCATGCGGACTGTGGCACGTCAGCCTCCGTATTCGGAAGCGATCCCGCGTTTCATTGTGGCGCCTCAGGATCATCTGTTCGGCATGGCACGGATGTACGAGTTGTCCGAGACGAAGTCGGAAGGGAAGTTGCAAGTGCTGCGCAGCCGGGAGCAGGCGCTGGCTGTATTGGGCATAAAGGAGGCGAAATTTGTGCCAGTGGACCGCCTGGAGTGAACCGGCGAATGCTCAGGAAGGACATGTCTCTCCGAGAGTTACGTAGGGTACTGAATAGCACTGTTGAAACCCCGGAATTCGCGCTACAATTTCTGGAAGAAAGTATATGGATGGTTCAGTTTGTTCGCGGGGGCGCCAGTGGGGTTCCCTCTAAGTTCAAGTTGACCATCATTTTGAAGCAACTTGGAGCCGGTGTTGCTCATCTGTGTAATTTGGGAGTACACCAGTAGCTCCAGTTTTTCCTCACATTGAGGCATCCGGACCCGAGGCAATGGGATCAGTGAATCTAAATCCGACCGTCGGCCAAGAGCCCGAACTGCACCTGCTCATCACAGACAAGCAGTTCGAAGAACCTCTCTACAAATCCCTGTTTCGTCAGATCGACGAATTCTTCTTTCCCAAGAAGCTTCCTCCTCTCAAGCTGGAGTCGAAGCCGGAGCCGGTGAAGGATATCTGGGGCTTCTACTCCTATTGGAAGCAGGGGCTGGCGGGAGCAGCGGGATATTACGCGCTGATCGCTCTTGCGATTTTCCTGGCGGTTTTGATCGGGCGGCGGGTGGTAGCGGCGGCCCCGCAACCGAGGGTCACAGTGGCCCTGGTGGATCCGGGAGATATTCCTGCGCTGAAGCCGTCAAAGACGCAAGTCGGCGGCGGTGGCGGCGGCGGCGATCGCGACGTACTGCAAGCCAGCAAGGGGCGGTTGCCGAAGTTCTCGATGCAGCAGATCACGCCTCCAGCAGCCGTAATCCGGGTGCAGAATCCGAAACTGGCGGTTGAGCCGACCATCGTAATTCCTCCTCAGGTGCAACTGGCGTCGAACAACATGCCGAACCTGGGTGACCCCTTGTCGCACGCGATGCTGCCGTCGAATGGAACAGGCTCGGGCAGCGGTATTGGAAGCGGGAGTGGCGGTGGCGTCGGATCCGGCAAGGGTCCGGGCTTTGGCCCTGGCGAGGGCGGCGGCGTGGGTGGTGGCGTGTTCCGCGTGGGTGGAGGGGTTTCTCCGCCACGGGCTATTTTCAGACCCGACCCCGAGTTTTCCGAAGAAGCGCGCAAGGCCAAGTATCAGGGCGTATGTACGCTCGCCATGGTCGTCGGCGTGGATGGACGCCCGACGAACATTCACGTGATTGGCAGCCTTGGCATGGGGCTGGACGAGAAGGCGATCGAGGCTGTGCGGAACTGGAAGTTTGAGCCCGGCATGAAGGATGGGCATCCGGTAGCCACGATGATCGCTGTGGAAGTGGATTTCCACCTGTACTGAGATTGGCCCTCAGGGGATAAAGCCTGGTTGATTTGGCTGCGCTTACGGCACGAGTAGAACTCGTGCCCTTCCCAAAACCGCCCGTGAATCGAGTTTTTTTCGCAACGGCTGAAAGCCGTGCCCTTTCACACATCCAGATCATTCGCTCCTGCGTAGTACGGCAAAGTGCAGGAGTTTCCTTTTGCTGAATCCTAGTCTCTCGTAGAGCGCGATCGCTCGCGTGTTGTCCTGGCGCACGTGGAGGAAGGGTGTTTCTCCGCGCTCTGCGATTTGCCGCATGACTTCTCTCATCAAAACTGCCGCATAGCCTTTGCCGGTGTGGTCGGGATGGGTGCACACGGCGCTGACTTCGGTGTGTCCGGGAACTTTCATGCGCTCGCCAGCCATGGCGATGAGCTTTCCGTCGTGACGCATGCCGAGATAGGTGCCGAGTTCGTGCGTGCGTGGGCCGAAGGGACCTGGCTTGGTGAGGGTGGTGAGTTCAAGCATTTCGGGAGAATCCTGCGCTCCGAGTGCGACGATCTCGTGCGTGCTACCGTTGGTGTTCGCGGCGAACTTTTCGCACACCATTTGAAGTAGCGGTGCGCCGGCGATCCAGGTCCATCCGGGCTGCGGTTCGTACGACGATTTGAGGAAGACTGCTGTGGTTCCGTTTGGGCCGGTTAACGTGGCGAGCGAGTGATAGCCTTCGGGACTGGGCTCGTCAAATCCGCTGAGCAGTGTGACTTCACGTTGAAAGCGAGTCGCGTTGCCAAGGCTTTCTGCAAAGGGAGCCTGGCGCGTAGTGAGCGCGGTCCAGATGACATTTTCCAGAGGGTGCATTGGCGTTTCGATGATCCAGGGGAAAGGGTAGATGCAGGAGTTGAGGCGGCGCTATCCGAATCTTGCGGTGAAACTGGATTGCCTCTGGAGCCGATGGTTGATCTGGACGCGGAGCCAGGATGGCTCCGCGACAGCCGGCAGGATGCCGGAGCTACATGCCGGGGCCACGATCCGGCGCTACTTATTCTTTCAGGTCTACGTGTTGCACTTCTTCGATGGGGCGTGCAAGGAATCGGGCGCCGAGGCGGCGGAATTTCTCCACCGAGTCGGTGGCGAAGAATTTGAGGCGTGCTTGGGCGCGGCGCTCGGATTGATCGCTGATTGCGGGGACCAGTTGTCTTAACTGAGAGGCAACGGCGTGCGCTGTCGACTCGGCCGAATCGACGATACAGACATGCTCGGGCGCAACACGGCGTAACAGTGGTTTTAACAGCGGATAGTGTGTGCATCCCAGCACGAGCACGTCGGCGTCATGGAAGCCGTCGCCGAAGGCCTCGCCCAGATAAATCTGCGCGACCTGCTCGGTGACCGGGTGCTCGACCCAGCCTTCTTCGACAAGTGGCACTAATAGCGGGCACGCTTTTTCGCGTGCCTGGAGCCCGCGCGCCTCGAGCGCCTTGCGATAGGCGTGGCTGCTGACCGTGGCGTCAGTACCGACCACCACGATCTTGCGATTTTTCGTGGCGACCGATGCCGCCTCCGCGCCCGGTTCGACAACACCGACGACGGGGACGTGGGCTGCGTTGGTGATTCGATCCAGGGCCAAGGCTGTCGCGGTGTTGCAGGCGATGACCAGCATGTGCGCGCCGTGAGATTCGAGATAGTGCGAGGCTTCCACGGCATAGCGGGCAACGGTCTCGACTGATTTCGAGCCGTAGGGCAGGCGGGCGGTATCGCCGAAGTAGAGGTAGTCGGCATCGGGGATGACTTCAAGTAATGCTTTAAGGACGGTGAGACCGCCGAAGCCGGAGTCGAAGACGCCAATGGTAGGACGGCGGTCCGTCATCGGCGTTCGTTCATCTCTTCGCGCGTGAAATGCGGGCCGGCCTCAACCTTACCCTTCAACCGTTTGATTAGAGCGTCATACTCGGCTGTCGGTCCGCAGCACGGCCCCGGAGGGATCGGTGCGCCGTGGGGACAAGTTCGTGGATGTCCGAGGAACGTACAGATCTTGTCGGTAGCTTCGGGCGAGAGGATGTGCTCGAACTTGCAGGCTTGCTGCTCGATTTCGGATTCGCTATCCATGGCGAGGCTGTCGGTGAACAGACGCTCGGCGAGGCGGTGGCGGCGGATGATACTTCCGGCGCGCTCGCGACCGCGCGGCGTCAATTCGACGATTAAGGTCCCATCGCCCGAAGAGGCTGCGACTGGCTTGAGCGCGTCGTGGCAGGGATTCACGAACGGCTTGTGCTGATGCGCCTGCGGCGGGTGCGGAGATGAAACCACGAGGTCCAACTCCATCATCTTCTCGATCGCCATACTCACCGGCAGGGCGCCGTGCACCTCCATGCGCTCGACCTCGGCGATTTCTCCGTGCTCTTCGAGGACCCAGAGTTCTTCAAGCACCTCGTCGAGCTGCTCTTCGTCGGCCATGGAGAAGACTTCCTGCGATGCAATCTTGCCGTGGTGGAGTTCGATGCGGCGGTCGGCCAGCCGCGCAACTACGGGGTCGTGCGTGACCATCACGATGGTGCGTCCTTGCTGGTGGAACTCGCGCAGCAGGCGCAGCACGATTTCTTCGTTTTGGGCGTCGAGGTTGCCGGTGGGCTCGTCGGCAAGGATGATCCGGGGATCGTTGATGAGGGCGCGGGCAATGCAGACGCGCTGCTGTTCGCCGCCGGAAAGCTGCGAAGGCAGGTGATGGGCGCGATCTCCGAGACCGACGCGAGCGAGAGCTTCGACGGCTTCTTTCTCGTCGGTCATGCTGTGGAAGTACTGCGCGAGCATGACGTTCTCGACCGCGGTGAGGAACGGGATGAGGTGAAATTGCTGGAAGATGAATCCGATTTTTTCGGCGCGGACTCGGTTGAGTTCGCCAGCGGAGATTCCCGCGACGTTTTGTCCATCGAGCCAGATCTCGCCTGACGATGGCTGGTCGAGGCAGCCGATCAGATTGACGAGCGTCGATTTGCCCGATCCCGAAGGGCCCATGATCGAGAGCCATTCACCCGCCTGGACATGCAGGGAGATGTGGTCGAGGGCGTGGATGGAGCCTTCTTCTTTGCCGGCGCCGTTGCCGGATTCTTTGGCAGGGTAGAGCTTGGTGACATTCTTGATCTGGATCATTTCACTCTCCCCTCAGGATAACCGCAGGCTGTACGCGGCGCAGCAGAGAAATCGGCAAGATGGATGACACGAGAGTTACCGCCATGCTTCCAATCAGAACGATGGGCAGTACGCTGAGCCGCGGGGTGACCGCGGCGTGGAAGTTGGCGTGGCCGATCCAGGCGGCAATAACGAGCCCCAGCACGAATCCTACCAGTGCTCCGATGGCGCCCAGCGCGACAGCCTCGGCGGCAAAGAAACTGCCGAGCAGGCGTCCGGAAGCGCCGAGAGCTTTCATGATGGCGAAATCGCGGCGGCGGTCGAAGACCCAGCCCATGAGGGTGGAGAGCACGCAGAGAGCGGCAGTCAGGATGATCAGCGCCGCGGCGGCGAGCAGGGTGGAACGCGTTTTGCCCAGGACGCGGGCTTCGCCTTCGACAATTTTGCGCACGGGCCGGACGTCGGCGGTGGGCAGCGCCTGGGCCACGCGATTCAGTGTTGCCGCAATTTCTGCGGGCGAGCCCGTGGCGGCTACTTCAATCGTCGAGGGCGGCACGCCGGTCCACTTCACGAAATCATCGAGCGAGATGTAAATGCGGCTGTCTTCGGCGGCGCCCGTCCGCACCGTGCCGGCTGGCGTCAGATGCAGCGTCTTGCCTTGAAAACTCAGGTCGAAGGGTTGTCCCTTGCGGGAAACCGTGGAATTGGCGCGGACTCCAAGCAGGGCTTGGTTGGGAGCCGTGGGCCAGGTGGTGACTTGCCACCACTTATCCAGTTGCTTCACGCGATCGAAATCTGCGCCCGCGACAACGATCGGCTGACCGTCGGTGGTGCGGGCGACGATCATTCCGAACGGGGCGGAAACGCCGCGTCCAGAGAGAACGGAATCGACTTGGGACAGGGAATCTGGTGGCAGGGAAGCGCCACCTTTTCCGACGGCGACGATGTTGGCGCCGTAGTTGCGAAACTCGCGTTGCAACTTTGATTGCACGTCGACATAGAGAGTGAGCATTGCCGTGGCGACGGCAGCGGCAACCACCATGGCAAACAGCGCAGAGAGTGCGCGCCCGCGGCGCAAGATCGCCGCCCGCACCAGCATGCGCAAGAACATGGAAGTGTGTGGCCCCTTGGCGCGGCTAGCGGCCAGATCCTGCGCTGCATGCGACATCGGCGCCCTCACAGTTCACCTCGCAAGGCGAACACCGGGTCTAACCCGACGGCGCGTCGGATTGCTGTGGCGCTGCCGGCAAAGGTCACGATTACTGCAATGGCGAGAATCACGGGCAAGAGCACGGGCGGGATCGAGATGTCGGAACTGAAGATCGAGCGGCCGATCTGATGCGCCAGGGCAGAGCCTATGCCGAAGCCGATCAGCCCGCCGATCAGGGCCAGCAACGCGGCCTCGGCGAAGAACACCGAGGCGACCGCCAACTTCCCCGCGCCGAGAGCCTTCATCAGGCCGACTTCGGCGCGGCGCTCGAAGATGGCCGTGGCCATCGCTGCCGAAACTGCTAATGCCGAGGCGAAGAGGGCCGCCAGCGTGATCAGGAAGATCAGTCCCTCGATGCGCGTCAAGACCGCGCCTTCGTTCTGCGCCACCTGACGAATCTGATCGGCGTGCGAATGCGGGATTGCCTCGGCCAACTGAAAGGCGATGGCTTGCGGGTAGGGTGTGCAATACCAGCGATCGTAGATTGCGCCCGACAGACTCTTGGGATCGCGGCGGGCGAAGGCGTCCTCGGGCTTGGTCAGAGCGCTGACGTAGACTTGGCGCACCGCACCGGGGCGTCCGATGATTGCTTGCGCCATAGCCAGCGGAGCAATCACCTCGTTGTCACTCGCGTCTCCGGCCGACAAAATTCCACTCACGCGTGCGTCCCGGCCGGAAATCGCGAGTTGGTCGCCGGCCTTTACGCCGAGTTTCTGTGCGAGCGCTTCGCCGACCAGTACGTCCTGCGAATTGTCGGCTGGCCAGTTGCCTGAAACCTTCCACCAGGGATTGGTCGCGTGCACCCCTGTGGTGACGATGTCGGTGCCATACCTGATCGGTTTCGAGAAGTAGGTGCCGACCAGAGGAGCGGAATCGATGGTGCGATCCGCATGCTGCAGCTTGACGGTCGCGGGAAGCATGGGCGCAAAGCCGGTGATGTTGTTGTGCCAGAAAATCCCGAGAATCTTGGGGAGATCGGCTTCATTGAGAAACGCGCCGTCGGAAGGGGGCTTCAGGTTGACGCCGCCGATTTCGACGTCGAGCGAGTCTTCCTGCGGAGTGACAATGAGATTGGCGCCGATGGAGCGCAGTTCGCGATTGATTTTGTCGCCGATGTCGGTGGCGACGGCGATCATGGCTGTGGCCACGGTGACGCCCAGAGTGATGGCGGCGCCGGCCAGAAGTTTGCGGCGCTTCTGCCGCCGGAACGATTCGTAAACCAGGCGCACGAACATCGGCTACTTTTGTTCGAACATGCGGCCTCCGGCCGCGATGTCCGCCTCCTCGATGATGACGGCCGTCGTTGTCTGCGTGGCTTTCAGCGGTACGGGATTGCATCCTCCGGCCGTACCCACCGACTGGGGATTGATGGGCGCGGCGCAGTTTTTGCAGACCACGCCGTTCGCCGACTTGTAGAAACCGACCGATCCGCAGATTTCGCAGGCATCGAAGACCGTCGCGATCTTGCCATCGGGTTTCTGGTAGAGCCAGAAACGAATCTCATTGCCGTTTTCCTTGGCCTGGAAACGATGCAGGTCGCCGTCGGAAACCTGGGACAGGGGGATGCTGACTTGTCCGTTGGTAAAAGTGACCTCAGTGGCGGGCGACAAGGCGCTCTCGCTCTTAGCGTAGACAAACTCCACAGTCACCGTTGCGATGAACAGGAAGCAGAAGGAGAGGACCGCGATCATCCAGAGACGTTCGCGGCGGGCGCTCCATGCGGCCTTGCGACGTTCGGCCGCAGAGCCAGTGACGGGCAAAGGCTCGCGGCGCTTGGCTTCGAAGAGTACCATCAGCGCGGCGAGAGCGAAAATCATCACGAAAAAGAAGACATCATTGCGGACGATGGGACCGACGATCGCCATCTCCTGCTTGGAGGACGCGATCACTCCGCTTTCGGAGAGCTCGTGCAGGCCGGAAATCAGCAACTGCGCCGCAACCAGGAAAAGGATCGCGGTGGTGATGCGGAAGAACTTCTGCAGATTGATGCGCACGCTGCCTTTGACGAACATCACGCCAAAGGCGATGGCCGCGAGGACTCCCAGCAAGGTACCGAGAAAACTCATCAGTTCAGTCGAGTTGAGCGAAACAGCGGAGAGGATGAGGACCGTTTCGGCACCCTCGCGCAGCACCATCAGGAAGATGAAAATGAACAATCCGAGCCAGGCATCGTTGCCAGCGAGCAGCCCGACCTTGCCTTCGATCTCGCCCTTGAGCTTGCGGCCGGTCTTCATCATGAAGACGACCATGGTGACGACGAAGAAGGCGGCTACCAGCATGATCCAGCCTTCGAATACGTCCTCGTTCAGGTGGGTGCGGGAGATGACGACGGCGACGCCAATGCTGCCGAGGAAGGCGGCGCCAAGAGCGGCATAGACGGTTTTGCGCAGTTCTGCCCGGCCGATCTTGGTGAGATAGGCCAAGGTGATGCCGACAATCAAGGCGGCCTCGACCCCTTCGCGGAGCGTGATAATAAAAGCCTGAAGCATGAACGAACCCTAAGCGTACGTGATAAGCCAGATTATGTAATACAGCGCCTAAAGGCGCGTTGATTCTGCGGCTTTACGGCACGCCTGAAGGCGTGCCCTGATACAAATCGTGCCTGCGCCACGGACTACCCAAGACGAACCCCCGCACATGAACGCACCCGGCCTTCCGGGAGCGGGAGGCGATGTTGAAAATGAATTTCAATTTCAACTTCAAGGATAGCTTTCTGACTCCGAAAGCGTCAATCCTTTGCCTCACAAGGGGGCGTGATTAGGGTCACACGGTAGTAATGGGGCGGTGAATGGGGGCCGGGTGCAGGGAATTGCAACCGCCCAAAAATTCACATTCTGCGTATTGCAGCCAGCGCAGACCAGTTATATACTCCACGCCTACTTGGGGTTGTGCAAGTCCCACCTGCAGTTTTGGACCGATACCAAGCACGAAAGGCCAGCCATGAAGAACGTTTCCCCTGCAGCGTTTGCATTCGTTTTTCTGTCTCTATTCGTTCATCCGCTTTCGGCGCAAATCCAGGGCCAGTGGGTTGCCACAGGCTCGATGCAATCTCCGCGCGAGCTCAACGCGCAGGTCCTGGTAAGTGGGAAAGTTCTTTCGATGGGCGGAGTCGACAATAGCGGAAACATCCTCGCATCAGCCGAGCTGTATAACGCGAGTTCCGGCAAGTGGACCCTGACGGGAAGCATGGTAGAAGCTCGCGAGTACTTTCCCGCTGTCGTGCTGATGAGCGGCAAAGTTCTGGTCTCCGGAGGATTGGGGGCGGGGAGCGCGGTGCTGTCGGGAGCCGAGCTGTTTGATCCGAAGACGGGAACGTGGTCTTCGGCGGGATCGCTGTCGGTGGCGCGGTACGCGCATACCGCGACCCTGCTCAAGAATGGAAAGGTGCTGGTGGCCGGCGGATGCACGACGAGTACGTGCACCGACACCGCTGTAAGCGAAGTCTACGATCCGGTGGCCAATACGTGGTCTACGACGGGCAGCCTGAACAATGCCCGCTATCAGCACACGGCTGTGCTGTTGAAGACCGGCAATGTGTTGGCGATCGGCGGTGCCGGGGCTCCGGCGAATTCCTGCGAACTCTACAATGCTGCGACCGGGACCTGGAGCAATGCGGCCAACACAAACGCCGTTCGGTACCAGAACACCACGACGCTGCTTCCCGATGGCAAGGTGCTGGTCACGGGCGGCGCTAGCGGGAGGTATCCGCAATCGTCCGCCGAAATTTACAACCCGACTGTCAATACTTGGACCCCGACAGGGAACATGACCACGGGGCGGTACGCGCACACGGCGAATCTTCTTCCCGACACCACGGTGCTAGTCGCGGGAGGAGAGGGGCAGTCGATCAGTTGCGGGAAGGCTTGCACGGGTTACATTCCGACCGCCAAGGCCGAGGTTTTCAACGAAGCTACTGGCAAATTCACAGCGATCGCTAACCTGAACCGGGCGCTGGCGTATCAATCGACGACGTTGCTGAGCAC
>Ga0209698_10006075_pt1 | contig 12894 bp, 9 predicted proteins | sample LitLauG_LLR_2012_FD_187203 | JGI IMG/M metagenome (GOLD analysis project Ga0209698, IMG submission 187203) | Freshwater sediment microbial communities from Pennsylvania, USA - Little Laurel Run_MetaG_LLR_2012 (SPAdes) (version 2) | ecosystem: Environmental > Aquatic > Freshwater > Creek >...
GTTCTCTGGGTGATCGGCTGCTGCATGATCCTGATGGCACTCCTCGTAAAGTTGCCTCTCCCGGTCACCGCCGCATTCGGTGTGCTCATCATCGCCGCGCACAACCTGCTCGATTCCCGCTTCTGGCCCATCGTCGATGGGCTGAACGCCAGCCGATTTTCTGGCCTCTGGAAGATTCTCTATATCGGCTTTTTTGCCGGACCGGTTCAGTTCGGACCCGACGGCCCCAACCTCGTAGTGCTCTACTCGCTAATCCCGTGGATTGGAGTCATGGCCGCCGGTTACGCCTTCGGAAAGATTCTGACGCTGGCACCCGATCAGAGAAACAAGATTTGCCTCGCGCTCGGTCTCGGAGCGATGGCCCTCTTCCTGCTCCTCCGTGTCTTCAACCTCTACGGCGATCCGCGCCCGTGGCACCGCTTGGTAATCCCCGGCAACGGCGCCCCGCCGATGCCCGGCCTTCTCTCCTTCCTCAACTGCACGAAATATCCCGCCTCGCTCGATTTTCTTCTCATGACCCTGGGCCCGATCATCGCCCTGATCCCGCTTCTCGAATACACCCGGGGCGCAATGGTCCGTGCAATCACCGCCTTCGGGCGCGTGCCGTTCTTCTACTACATCCTGCACATCCCTCTGATTCATGTCCTCGCTTTGATCGTGTCCAGGATCCGCTTAGGCTTCGTGAGCCCGTGGCTTTTCACAAACCATCCCATGGGAAATCCCGAACCTCCGGACGGATACACCTGGAGTCTGTCTCTTCTGTACGGAGTGTGGGTAATCGCAGTCGTGGTTCTCTACGTCGCTTGCCACTGGTTCGCCGAAGTAAAAGCCAAACGCACGGATTGGTGGCTGAAATATCTCTAAGCGTGTAGCCCCGGACGCATTCGTCCGGGGCCTCGTCGAAGCGTGAGCTGATCCCTGTGCTTCCCGCCTAACGCGCGAAATCCGCTATTCAATTCTCCCAGTGCCCCTTACAGCCAAATTCATTGCTCTCGCGCCCATGCTCTGCTAGCCTTTTCAAGGACTTCCTCGCAGTGTGCCGCGCCGGTCGTGGCCCGTTGGATTTCCCCGACTCGTCCACGCATTTACCACGGACGGGCTGCGCAGCCTGACCGCGCACCATATAAAAGGAGATACGAACTTTGCCCTCTAAGAATCGCTTCTTGTTCACCTCGGAATCGGTGACCGAAGGCCATCCCGATAAAATCGCCGACCAGATTTCCGATGCCATTCTCGACGCCTGCCTCGCTGAGGACGCCGTCAGCCGCGTCGCCTGCGAAACCCTCACCGCCACCGGCCTGGTCGTCATCGCCGGCGAAATCACGACCAAAGCCTATGTCGACTTCCAGAGTGTGGTGCGCGGCACCGTCGGCGCCATCGGTTACGACAACGCCGTCTACGGCTTCGACTGCAACACCTGCGCCGTCATCTCCACCATCAACAAACAGTCGGGCGATATCGCCATGGGCGTAGACACCGGCGGCGCCGGCGACCAGGGCATGATGTTTGGCTATGCGGTGAACGAGAATCTGGATTACATGCCTACGCCCATCTCACTGGCGCATAAGCTCACCCAGCAGCTTTCAAAAGTCCGCAAAGATGGAAGGCTTCCCTTCCTACGGCCTGACGGCAAGTCCCAAGTGACCGTTGAATATGATTCCAACGGCAAAGTTCTTCGGGTCGATGCGGTCGTCATCTCGACGCAGCATGCTGAGACTGTCACCAACGACGAACTGCGTGCCAGCATTCTGAAGCACGTCATCCAGGCTGTGATTCCGCCGCAACTGCTCGACGAAGACACCAAGTACCACATCAACCCGACGGGGCGCTTCGTCATCGGCGGCCCCATGGGCGACACCGGACTGACCGGCCGCAAGATCATCGTCGACACCTACGGCGGCATGGGACGTCACGGCGGCGGCGCTTTCAGCGGAAAAGATCCGACCAAGGTCGACCGCTCCGCCGCCTACATGGCGCGTCACATCGCGAAGAACGTCGTAGCCGGCGGACTCGCCGACAAGTGCGAAGTGCAACTCGCTTATGCCATCGGCGTGGCCGATCCCGTTAGCGTCCTCGTGGAGACGTTCGGAACAGAGAAGGTTGATCCGGCGATCATCCCCGACCTGGTCCGAGCCCACTTCAAGCTGACGCCGCGGGGAATCATCGACTCGCTGAATCTGCGCCGTCCGATCTATAAGAAGACCGCCGCTTACGGCCACTTCGGGCGCGACGACGCCGACTTCACCTGGGAAGCCACGGACAAAGCCGCAAAATTAGCCGCCGACGCCGGCCTCCGTGAGCCGGTAGCTGCTCGAAAATAAAGGCATCAACCACAAAGGTCACGAAGGAACACTAAGAAAAAACGATTTCCTTCGTGAGCCTTCGGGTCCTTCGTGGTTCAAGATTTTTGCGCATCGAAAGTGCAATCCCGGAGTAGTCCCAAAAGCGTACACGGGACACGGAATTTGGCATCCTGACCAGTTCCCCAAACCCGGGTATTCTGCGAAAATGCTATGAGAGATTGATTGTTTCCTGTTCATCAAACTGTAATCTTCAGCCGCCGCGAAGCGCGCCACAAATCACCAGCTAGCAGCTGAAAGCTGAAAAAAGAGGAAAAGCATGTCGACCGCCGCAATCAACTGCGACATTAAGAACATCGAACTGGCCGATCTGGGAAAGAAGCGAATCGAATGGGCTAACCAGTCCATGAAGGTTCTCCAGATCATTCGAAAAGAATTCATCAAGAACCAGCCGCTGACGGGCATCCGCATCTCGGCCTGCCTGCATGTCACGGCCGAAACCGCGAACCTGGCGATCTGCCTGCGCGACGGTGGAGCGGACGTAGTGCTCTGCGCCTCGAATCCGCTCTCCACGCAGGACGACGTCGCTGCGTCGCTGGTTCGCGACCATAACATTCCCGTGTTCGCCATCAAGGGTGAGGACAACGACACCTACTATCAGCACATCCTCGCCGCCATCGATCACAAGCCGCAGATCACCATGGACGATGGAGCCGACCTGGTTGGTTTGCTGCACACCAAGCGTACCGACGCCCTGCCGGGCGTGATCGGTGGTACGGAAGAAACCACAACCGGAGTGATCCGCCTGCGCGCCATGGCGAAGGAAGGCGTGCTGAAGTTCCCAATCGTAGCCGTCAACGACGCCGACACCAAGCACCTGTTCGATAACCGCTACGGCACCGGACAGTCCACGATCGACGGCATCATCCGCGCGACCAATTTCCTGCTCGCCGGATCGAAATTCGTAGTCGCCGGCTACGGATGGTGCGGCCGCGGCCTCGCCTCCCGCGCCCGCGGCGCCGGAGCCGAAGTCATCGTCACCGAAGTCGATCCCACGAAAGCTCTCGAGGCTGTCATGGACGGCTTCCGCGTCATGAGCATGCCCGAAGCTGCCAAACTCGGCGACGTCTTCTGCACCGTGACCGGCAACAAGAGCGTCCTCACCAAAGAGCACTTCGACGTCATGAAAGACGGCGCGATCATCTCGAACTCGGGTCACTTCAACGTCGAGATCGACATTCCCGCGCTGGAAAAGATGTCATCCTCGAAGCGCACCACCCGCAACTTTGTCGACGAGTACTCGCTGAAAGACGGACGCAAGATCAACCTTCTCGGCGAAGGCCGCCTCATCAACCTGGCCAGCGCCGAGGGCCATCCCGCCAGCGTAATGGACATGAGCTTCGCCGACCAGGCCCTCAGCGTCGAGTACATGGTGAAGAACGCCAAAAAACTCGAGCCCAAGGTCTACAAGGTTCCCGATGATTTGGACAAGCGCGTCGCGAAGCTGAAGCTGGAATCGATGAGCATCAAGATCGACAAACTCACGCCCGAGCAGGAAGAGTACCTGGCGGGATGGAACGAAGGAACGTAACGGCAGGCGTCAGGCTTCAGGCGTCAGCAAAATCCTTATAGCGGGTGCCCCACTTCTGGCCGATTTTGCCAGAAGTGGGGTTTTCCGTTTGAGGTGGGCAAGTACCGTCCAGCGTTCCTTCTTCCTCCACCCACTTCAACTTCTGCGAATACGTTTGCAACGGTTCTCCGGCTATTCTCACTATATGGACGAATGAAAGTACGCATGGGCCATGCGGGCTCGCGTTTCAGGAGTGCTCTATGTCTTGCAAAGTCTGGATTTGGAATTATCAAGGAACCAAGACTGCATTTGGGCACGCGTCCATGCAAGTCTATGGCGGTGATCCGGCAGGCACCTATTACATAAGCTGGTGGCCCAATTGTTCGCCGGGCGGCGGTAAGAAGGAGGAGTATTTCGGAATGTGCGAGCCGAAGCGGAGCCGGACATTCGGCCAGGATATCGAGTCTGAGCTCGATAACCGGCCTGACCGGCACGTCCTGCTCGACGGACTCGACGATACCGCCATGAAGGCTTTCTGGGATGACCTGACGACAGATCATCGCGCCAAATGGTCCGCGTCCACCACCAACTGCGCCGCCGTGGTGATGGCCGCGCTGCAAGCCGGAGGATCAGACAAGTACTTCGGCCTTCTCGATGATCTCGTGTTCGACATATTCCACACGAACTGGTGGGCATGGACGCCGGATTCGGTCCACTCGTACGCGGTCGAGCTCGCACAGAAGCTGCGCGACGCCGGCAAGATGCCTTAGCACTGGCGCCGCACGCGCCTGTCGACTCATTTCTTCGGGAAGTTCGGGTCGTTCTTGATCTCGCGAATCTGCTGAATGTGCCGCTCCGCGTGTGTGGAGATTTCCAGCATCCACTGCCAGCAATCGATCACCTCTCCATACTCGCCAAAGCTGTGCGCCCGCAAGTCGTCGCTGGTGGTCTTGATGTAGTCGATCATCGTCGCGCGCAGCGCCTGAAACTTCGCCAGCGCCTCGCCCAGGTCCTTGTAGGTGTCGACTTTCTCGTGCCCGCCGCCAGTCTTGGTATGCACCACGCGATCGATGCCGTACCACATCACGTCGGCGTCGGTCGCCGACGATTTCTTGGTGTTCATATCCGGCGGCGCCTTGAGGGCCTTCTGGATCTCGCGCCAGTAGTCCGGCTCGGCCACCGCGAGATGCGAAACGACCTCCCGGATGCTCCAGCGGTCGGGCGATGCCTTGTACTCCAGCTGCGCCAGCGACAACCCTCGCACCTGCTCGGCCACCATTTGGGTGGTCATCTCAAGATGCACCAGCAGATGTTCGCGGTCCATGTCGGTCATCGAAGCACCAAACATGGGCGCGGCAAACAGACAAGCGGTCAGTGTCAGAACCAGCAAAAGTAAGCTTCGTTGGGTATCTCTGGGGAGCCTGTTCCCCGGAATGGGCATGGCAGCCATCGTCGTCTCCTAGACCAATCACTTGGACGACCAGAGGAGCGTTAGGTCAACCACGGGTTCGCCCAGCATGCCTTTTCGAATTTCTAAAGCGGATTGGGCGCTCGATAGACCGGCGCCCACACCGCAACCCTGTTTTCACGAATTGGAATATGGCGTACCAACGATGTTGTTACGAATTCCGGACAGGCCCTTCGCCGGCGGCACAACGCTGTTGACTTCGCTGTTTTGTTGATCTAGCGTTCTGGGCAGTGACTTGAGGGGGCTCTTCCCTTCTGCTTTTCCTCCCCTTTCAGGCACTCTTCCTCCACAGCTTGGGGCGGCTCCGAATCCAAAACTTTTCCGCATACCACCTGGATTCGGGCGGGAGGGGTCCGATGAGTGTCAAGCAAATTCCAATCTTCGGCGTCATTCTGGCGGCGCTGTTCAGTCCACGAGTAAGCGAACTGACAAGCGCACCTGCGCATCGCGTCGGTGACGCGACGCACGCGACGGCAGAGAACAAGAAACCTGCGGTTGCGGTGAAGCCTGAGAGGAGCACCTCCGACGATTGCGGCGCGAATTTTGCAGCCGATCTCGAAAGGCGATGGTGGCTGGTGAAGACGCCGCACAGCTGCTCGCTCACTCTTTCACCGGCGTGGAAGCAGATCTGCAAACTCAATCCCGCGCATCCGGGAGAGAACGCTCTGCTGTCTGCCACTCTCGGGGAACCGGAGTTCCGCAAACTGTGCCTGGGAGACGCGGGGAAGGTCGGCTCGATGATGGCAGCGATTCCGAACCCGCAGCACACGCACCTGGGACTGATGACGGATCGCGCCATCGAAGCGATACAGGTTGCGGCATCCGAGGCACACTTCATACCTCTCTCCCATTACCTGCCGTGGCCGGCTTCAGGTTCGGCAGCGGAAAAATCCGATGCTGCTGCTTCCACCGCCGAACCGGAAGACTCGCCCGAGCCAGGGGTGCTCATCTTTCACGATGGCGATCCCGCGTCAGCAACCCGGCCGAAATACCTGCTCGTGTTTCTGATCCCGGAGATGCCGACTGAGGGGCTGGATCGCGATGTGTTCCTGCGGGCGGGAAAGATGATCGACGCAGCGTCGCCGGGAACGAGTGTGATCCGGTTTGCGGGACCGAACTTTTCTGGATCGATGCCTGTGCTGGCGGATTTGCAGAAAGAACTGCTCGCACAGCGGCGAGGAAACGCTCCGGTGGGGAAGCAGCCGCGCGGGCCCTGTATTCATGCGGTCAGCGGATCGGTGACGAATTCGCCGGAAGAGTTCTCGGGCCACTGCCCCGGTTTCAAACCTCTGGAGACGAAAGATGAGGATGCGCTCTGTTTGTTCGTTCGCGGGACAAAGGCCTTCGGGTATGACCCCAGGGAAATCGCAATCCTTTCCGAAGAAGGGACTCAGTATGGGAGACAGAGTCCGGGGGAAAAGAGCACCGATAGCCAGCCGGGTTCGAGCGCAGGGCATGTTGCTTCGCAGGCTGCCTGCAAGTCCGACAGCAATGAGCAACTGTGGTTCCTGCATTTTCCGCGTGAAATTTCGAAGTTGCGCAACGCATACGGCGCGGAGGTGGTGCAAGCGGGTTCCGGGAATCCGGGAACACCGAATGGGCTAGGGATGCAGTGGCAGGACACGGAGGGCCCGCAAGGGGACGACATTCAGACCTACGGCGATCGGCAAACCCCACTTTCGCAACAGGCAGTGCTCTCGACGCTGTCGATCACTCTCAAGGCAAAGGGGATCAAGGCGCTCGGCGTGATGGCCACCGATCCCATGGACGAGGCGTTCCTGATTTATTCGATCAAGAAGTCCTCGCCGGATGTGCGCCTGTTCGTCCGTGATCCGGACCTGCTGTTTCTGCGCACGCCGGATGTAGGCTCGTTGAATGGAACCCTGCTGGTGAGCAACTATCCGCTGATCCCGGGCAATCAGTTCTGGAGCGCCACGCGGGAAGCGAAGCATGACGGGGAAAAGGTCGAACGTCACCTGATCACATTTCCCAGCGCGTTTCAGGAGGGCGAGTACAACGCGTTCGTAGAATTACTGGAAGATGCAGACCAGAACTGGGCGCCGCCGGGACCTCCCATGAAGCGATTGGAATGGGATTGGCCGGCAGGAATGTCGGTGGATGCGCAGAACTTCGATGGAGCGGCCGAGAGCAGACCGCTATGGCTGGCGGTGATCGGAACGGCTGGGCACTATCCGGTAAAAGTGCTGAATTACCAAGAGCAAAAACCGTCGCAGATGGGCCTTCACTCGCTCGACATGGGTACACCACAATTCATGCCGGCGATTTTCTGGAGCGCGATTGCGGCTCTGGGATTGCTCCACCTGCTGGGGCTGAAGTTTAACGGTGCGGTCCCTTCAATTCTTAAACATGATTTCGATTTCAGCGACGCGACGTCTACGGTTACGCTGGTCAAACTGTTTTGCCACATGATGGCGATCGTCACCATTGCGCTGTCTCAATTCGTCCTGGGATCGAGTTACCTCTTCTTCTGGGGATCCGGGACCGGCTACTTCATTCTGGCAGCGGCGGTCGTACTGGTCAGCGCGATTCTGCTGGGAGGTGTTGGAACTCTGCTGCGCGAGATTGATTCGCTCTACCGCGCGCAAAAAATTCTCGCGCCCGGGACCCAACTGGCCAACGAACTCATGCCTCCGGTAAAGATGTGGCGGAGCAGCATCATTTGTGCGGCCGTCATGGTAGTGGCCGGTGTGCTTTGGGGATGGATGACTCTGGGAAACCGTTTTGACAATGCTTTTATGCACTTCCGGAACCTGAGTCTCTCGAGCGGAGTGGCACCGAGTCTGCCGCTCGCTTCGCTGTTGATGGTTTTGTATTTCGGCATCTGGGCATACCTGCGAAGACTGGATTACTGGCAGCACCGATATGTCGACATGTTCAAGCTCGACCTGGACCCGGTGATTCGCCAGGACTTTTCCGATGACGTTCGCGGCATTGACGCCTGCCTGCTTGGCCCGCTCGAGAATCGCACGTGGACAATCGTTTTCCTGCTGGTGTTTGCCGGTTCGATCGCGGCGTTCCGTCCGTGGTCCACGCTCGACATGATCGAGCCCTCCAGTGTGGTCCTATTCGCGCGCTGCTTTTTCGTTTTCGCCCTGGTCAGCATCTGGTTGAACTGGTTCCGCTTCCTGAACATATGGGTTCGATTGCGGAAGATTCTGGACCACCTGGAGAACCTGCCGTTGCGAACCGCATTTCAGCGGTTGCCGCGGGAGAAAGCGCTGCCCATCCTGCAATGGAGTTCGTCGCAGAACAGCTTTCTGCTCCGTCAGGTGCTGGACCGGGTGCGCGCGCTGGCGAAGGCCGAACCCAGCAACGCGAACAGGAAACTGGAAGAAGATTTTGAGGCACGCATCGACGCTCTGATGCCTCAGAAGTCGGGCTCGCTCGAAATTGTGAGTTCGAACGTTGTGGGCGGGACGCGGCTGGCCGCGGCGGCGCCGACGATCAGCGATGACCCGATTCGCGACGCGCGCCAGGAGATGACCAACCTGACGGTGACGCTGTGTTCGAGACTAAAAAAGGAATTCTGGAATCGTGGGTCGTCGAATGGGTCGGAGCAGACGAGGCCGAAAGCTGCGGACATGAAGTATCTGGCGGCGGAAGACATCGTGGCCCTGCCGTTTTACGCCTACATCCGCAAAGTCCTGCAGGAAATGCGAAACATTCTTTTCTTCCTCGGAATCGCGATCTCGCTGTTGTTCGCAGCCCTGCATACCTATGCGTTTCGCGCCGATCAGCAGATTGATTGGTGGTTCTTCGGGTTGTTCGCGGTCATGGCGCTGGGAGTCATCACGGTCATCGCGCAGGTGGAACGCAATGCCCTGGTGAGCCGGCTTTCCGATAAGACCGCCGGAGAATTGGGCAGCAGCTTCTACCTGCAACTGCTGAAATACGGGATCGTGCCGATCCTCACAATCTTCGGGTCGCAGGTTCCGTTCATCTCGAATGTGGTGCTGAAATGGCTCCAGCCGGCATTAGAGGCGCTGCACTGAGGCGCGGCATCGCACGGCAGAAGCGCAGACCACAAAGGGCACGTAGGTACACAAAGAGAACCCGAAGGAAAAGTAAGCCGCGTCTACCGCTCCCCTGATCTCCATTTCTATTCGCGGGTCCCGCGCATTCAGTGCGGAAGGAATTTCTTGTCGGTCTGGGGATCCTGGCCCGTGACTGACGCAGCGCTCTTGGCTTTGCGCCAGACGCTGGCAACGGCAATCGTCCAGAAAGGTACGAGATCTATCCCCGGCACGAGCTTGGCCAAAAACGATGGCAAGAACTCCCAGTGCCAGCCCAGCAGGCGGACCAACATAGCGGCCATCCCAAGGTCAAGAATGTCATCGGCCGGGGACAGGGCGCCTGCCACGAACGCGGGAAAGACCACGAGTTGCAAGGCATCAGCGACAATCGCCAGCAGCATGGCGAGCCGGAATTGCGGGCCGGGAGAGATGGTGAGTGAGTCGTCTGGCATGGCTGGCTGCGATTGGTTAGATTCTAGCAGCTCGACAAGAGTGGTACCGCCCGGATGAGCCACGCCAAAATTGACCTTCCCGACTGTGAACGTGAGGCGCAGGTTCCACGGTGCCGGTCTTTTTAACTAAAAATCATCCGCCCGTTGATTTGCCGAATCCATACCAGGGAATAACTTCTCGTTCGAGGCGTTGGCATGCGATGGAAACCGTTTCTGCTCGATGACTGGCTTGATCAGTACGAACACGACATCGAATTCGATCTCGCGGCGAGCACCGGGCCGAAGTGGACGGTCAACGACCTACTGGCCCTGGCCGACGAGGAAACGCGCCACCGTTTTCTGAACCACAGTCTGGTCTACAGCCGCGTTGCCGGAGCCGACGGCTTGCGCGCGGCGATCGCCGAGATGCAGAGTGTTCCGGTAGAAGCCGTCCAGGTCCTGACCGGCGCTGCCGAAGCGCTCCTGGCGGTGATGTGGGTTGCCGCCGAAGCCGGCGCGAACGTGATCCTTCCGCTGCCTGGATTTGCTACGTTCTCGGCGCTTCCACAGTCCCTTGGCCTGGAAACCCGCTTCTATCACGTGCACCGCGAGAACGGCTTCCGCATGGACCCGGACGAGATCAAGCGGCTCGCCGACGCAAAGACCAAGCTCATCCTGATCAACAGCCCGCACCATCCGACTGGAGCAACTATCGACGACGAGGAAATGCAGGCGTTACACGACTTCACCGTCGAGCGCGGAATCCAGTTGGTGACCGACGAGGTCTATCATCCGATCTACCATGGAAAGCCGCGGAAATCGGCGGCACGCCTGCCGAACGCGACTGTGATCTCCGACCTGTCGAAGGCATTTTCGAATCCCGGTGTGCGCACGGGTTGGATCATCGAGCACAACGCGCAGCGCCGGCAGCAATATTGGACTGCACGAGCTTACTTCACGATTTCTAACAGCACCACCGGAGAGATTCTTTCAGAAATCGCCATCCGCAAACGGGACATCGTGCTCGGGCGAGCGCAGGAAACGGCTGGGCGCAACCTCCAGCTGCTCGAGCGTTTCATGGCAGAGCATCGCGAAGTGCTCGGCTGGATTCCGCCGCAGGGTGGCATGACTGCGTTTCCCTGGTTGATGAGTGGCGAAGACGCTCGTCCATTCTGCCGTGCCGCCGCCGAGCGTGGGATTCTGCTGGCTCCCGGCGATTGCTTCGATGCGCCGCCGCATTTCCGGCTGGGCTTTGCGGCATCCGGAGAGAATTTCTCCACGGCGCTCGAGCACTTGGGAGCATTCGTCAAGAGCTGGCCGGCGAAGATGATTCCGGTTTAAAAGGTCCGGGCTTGAGCGGACCCATCCCAGTCGCCTCTAGGACGGCCAGGTAGGAGATAGATTCCGGCAGGAAAAAAACGTATAGGGAACGAATCCGGGAGCAAGGTTCAGGGCGGCGTGGAGCCGCCCTTTGCCTTGTGCGTGGGGGTAGGACAACTCGATTCGTAGCGGTCGTCGACATACCAGCGGACAACGTGGTCTTCAACCGAGAAACTGCCGATCGCGGGCTGCAGGAATCTTGAGGTGAGGGTGAAAGCATGCACTTCCAGAGGAACGGTAAAGTGTGTTCTGGTTTTGAGGAAGCCCTGAACCCACAACTCGGCGTAACGCTCAAGGCCGAGAATATCGATCTGCACCGCGTGCACCAGAGCGTGGAAAAGCGCGCGCTCCGACAGGGTTTGATTAAATGCCACCACATCGAGGAAGGTCACCGAATCCATGTGAGTGATTTCGGGTGGCTCGAATCCACTTGCGCGCACCAGGGCAAAAAAGTCGGGAACGCGAACGCGTGCTCCCCGGAGCTCGATGACGCGGATGCGATCGAGCAGGGAGGGAGCGAAGTACTGGTGCAGCCGAACCCGGCAGGGAGCGCTGAGTGGAACAGCGACGGGCGCGTAGTACTCGCGTTCTTCCTGCAGGTAGGAGGAAAGCCACTGGACCGCCTGGGCGACCTGCTCGGGGGAGGGCTGGCTGGGCGCCTGCCCAAAATCTGAGTTCATCCGTAAGACCAGGGAATGGTCTTCGGGTTTCTGATGTGCGTACAAGGACCGCTCACTCCTTAAGAAGATTGAATTTTGCAGGGGAACAGCAGGGGCCGTCCGATTGTTTATACAACGTTTCATTTACGATGTCAACATTATTAAAACGAAAAAACTGGCCAATTTCCGCCAGAGAAAAAAAGGCCGCCGGGAGTGATCACGGCGGCCGCGCCTTTCCTGACAGACCTGGGAGGCGATGGGGGGGAGGACTTGTATGGTTACTAATAACAGTGTTATGTATACGTTGTCAATGTAATTTTTGTGGAGATAATGTTGGGCGAAAAGGAGGTGGCATGCCGCGGCACCCCGACCCTGATCTGGAAGATCGCGTATTGAATGCTGCAGACGCACTCTGGCGCCGCGGAGGCGAGAAGGCTTTGACCATGCGGGCTGTGGCCCGCGCGGCTGGCACCAACACGCCCGCCGTGTACCGGAGATTCAAAAATCGCGAGGATCTGATTCGCGGGCTGTTGCTGCGAATCGCCAGCCGCCTGCGCGGGCACTTTGAGCAAGGTGAAACCATGCAGGGAATGGCGGAGGCCTATGTAGATTATGCGCTGCGCATGCCCAACGAGTACCAACTCTTCTACACGCACGCCCGTCTGATGTCGCCGCGAAAAGGGCGTGGAGCGCCAAGGCCGCTCCGGGAATCACGGCCCAATTTCGCTTTTGTGGAACAGTTGCTTACGAAAGAGTTCGGCGGTTCGCCCGAGGACCACACGCAAACGGCGCTGAGTTTATGGGCGGTGCTGCACGGGACCAGTATGCTGTTGCTGAGCGACTCGATCCCGGGACACGAGGACTCGCTGCGCGAAGCCTGCCGGGCGACCGTAAGAACGGTGCTCGAAGACACAGCGCGCCAGCGTAAGCGTTAACACGGATTCCACCTGATTCTCCCCTCACAATCCTTAGCGAAATCTCAGGATTCAGCATTGCCGCTGATCTGCTTTGCAACTTTGCCGATAGAGCACTCGTAGAGTTGCGACGGGTGG
>Ga0209698_10006076_pt1 | contig 12893 bp, 10 predicted proteins | sample LitLauG_LLR_2012_FD_187203 | JGI IMG/M metagenome (GOLD analysis project Ga0209698, IMG submission 187203) | Freshwater sediment microbial communities from Pennsylvania, USA - Little Laurel Run_MetaG_LLR_2012 (SPAdes) (version 2) | ecosystem: Environmental > Aquatic > Freshwater > Creek >...
GGTCGGTGTACCTCGAAAACGGCTATCTGAGCGATCCGCGACTGGTGTGCAAGCTGGCAGCGGCCCGGCGGCGCGGCATCGACGTGCGCGTGGTGCTGACGTTGAGCAGTCACGAAGCCGTCGTGGACTGCGCCAATCGAGTGACGGCCAATCGACTGCTGCGGGCCGGCGTGCGTGTCTACATCTGTCCGCGGATGACGCACGTCAAGGCCGGCGTCCGCACACCAACCCCGGACTTCGTCCTCGGTATGGCGGTGGGCATAGCGCGGGTGATACCAGTCGAAGTTGACGTGGATGTTCTCGTCGAGTGTGAGCTGATCGCCGAGCAGCTTCTGCATGCCGGGCAAGATCATGCCGAGGGCTGGGCGCATCACGCGCGCCAGGTCGCTCGGGCGGCCGTCTAGCTTTGCGCTCGCGAGTGCGAAGATCTCGTCCATGTAAGGCCCGGCCTCCCAGAGCTCGTAAAGCTGGTAGGGGGCGATCTCGTATTCCGCGCCGCCGATCGTGACCTTGGCCATTGCATCTCCTCGCGAACCGCGCGCCGCTTTTTGCAGCGCGCGGTCCTAACGATCAGTAAGTGCCGGTGCCGTAGACGTAGGCGGCGTTGCCGGTGCCGTCGTCTTGCGCGACGAAGTCGAAGGCGGGCAGGAGGAAGTCGTCCTGCTTGAACGGCAGACCGAGCTTGGAGCTCTGACACGCGGGCAGCGTGATGCCCGAGGTGATGCCGCGGAAGGTCGAGAACAGATCGGCGCGGAAGATCTGCACGGTGCCGATTTGCGGATTGCCGACCGCCAGCGAGTAGCCCGAGCCCGCCGTGGTGTAGGTGTAGGATATCGACACCAGCTGGCCGGTGTCGGCGGCGGCGAACGTGTAGACGCCGGCGGCGACTTTGTATTGACCGGTGGTCGGCGTGCCCGATGGCACCTTGGTCATGAACTTGCCGGTGGTGCGATTGTAGACGCCGAGGTCGGTCGCCCACGTCGCCGAGTTGGCCACGGTGACTTGATACGGTGTGGTGGGGATCGCCCACTGCTCAAGGTTCGAAGCCGACGTGAAGCCGGTGGTGACTGAGCCGCCGAAGTAGATGTCGTTGAAGACGTTTGGATCGAAGCGGCCGATGTCGGCCTTGCACTCGATCTTGGCCTTGCCGGGGCCGTGCTCGAGCGCATAGGCGCTCTGCCCATGCATCGGCTTCATGTCGCGCGAGAAGTCGACGCTGACGTTCTGCAGCGCCGCGAACAAGCGCGGCGTGCCGCCAGGTACGGTGCCCCACAAATAGCCGGCGCCGAAGACTGACTGAAATGCCATTGGTTAGTCTCCCTTACTGTCGCCGGATTGAAGCATCGCCGAGAGCGCCGGCAGCGCGTCTTGGAGATGGTTGAAAGCTTCGGTGCTGCGCCCGATCGGCCCGCCGGCGACGTGGCGCTCGATCCACATGCGGAAGACCTCCGAGTGCGGGTGCAAGACGGGCGGCGTAGGAGCCTCGCTGGCGGGCGCCGGCGCTGAAGGCCGCTCTGTAGCGGCCGGCTCGGCGATGGCCGTATCCGTGACGGCGCTCGCGATTGCGGCCGCGTCCTGGGCCTCAGCCTCGGTCGCTTGCTGGGCGGCAGTGTTCGTTTCGGTCTCGTCGCTCACACGCGCCTCCTCATGGCCACAGAATGCGGATCGGCACGACCAGCATCGCCTGGTTGTCGATGTCGCCGTTGTCTCGGAAGACCTGGCCCTCGATCCACACGTGATAGGCGAGGCCGCCAAGCGTCAGCCGCGTGTCGCCCGGATCTGGCGCCAGCGCCGCATCGATCGCGTCGAGTATAAGGTTCGTCTCGGTCGCCGGGATTGCGGCGGGGTTGGCGCCGGCGTTGTGATAGATGATCCAGCTCGCCTCGAGCATTCGCTTGCTCTCGAGGTTGGTCACCTGGGTGATCGTCTCGGCGTGCTCGGCCTGGTAGAGCGCGGGCTGCGATGGGGTCTCGCCCCAAGTCCTCACGCGCCGGCCGCTCGCTAAAAACGAGCGCGCAGGAATGCCCCAGCTGATTCCCTGGCCCAACGCGAAGAGCGCGGCGAAGACATCCTCGCGCCCGCTCATCCGCGCACCTGGGCTTGCACGCCTTCGAGGACCGCGGCCTTCATCTGCTGGCTGATCTGGGCGGCCTTGTCGCGCAGCGCCGAGCGCAGGAACGAGCGCTCCGGCATTTTCATTTGGCGGGTGAAGGCGGGAACGGTGAAGGGCGCTACCGTCTTGCCGAAGAGCATGGTGCGGGTGTGCTCGCGCACTTGCTCGGGCCCCTCATAGCCGAACTCGTGGATGCGCGCGTACTTCACATTGCCGGCCGAGTAGACGATGCCGTAGACGGCGAGGCCTTGGTCGAGCACCTCGCTTTGGATCGAGCTCTTCAGCTGGCCGGTGCGGTGGGCCAGCACCTGGCCCGAGAGCTTGCTGGTCTTCACGTAGCCCTCGAGCATGAGCGCCAGCGCCCAGACGCTCTGCTTGAGCTTGGCGCGCAATGCCGGCGAGAGCGCCTGCAGGCGCTCGATGAGGGCGGTATCGCCGACCAGAGCGACCGAGATCATAGCGGCGCCACCGCGACGTAGTCGCTCAAGAGCGTGCGTGCGAAATCGCTGATGTCCTTTTGGCTGAAGGCGGTCGTCTCAGTGATGCCGCCAGAGATGGTCTTCGAGACCATGCCGACGCGGTCCTTGTAGCGGTAGCGCTCGGCGATGATCTCGACGGTCGCCTGCTCCACATCGGCCGGCACGTTCGAATAGGTGATGGTGACGGCCTGCCCTGCGTCGGCTGCGGCGAAGGTGTAGTTGCCGAGGTTGTCGACGGCGTACTGGCCGGCCGCCGGCGAGCTCGCCACGGCCGTGAGCGCGGCGCCGCTCGAGGTGTAGACGACGCCTCGGTCGCCCAAGAAGACGAGCGCGGTGGCGTAGGTGTACGGCGACGCCGACGGCACGACCGCCGCTTCGGAGCTTTGGAAGCCGGCGACGTATTGAACCTCGATCGCGCCGCGGCCGCGGGGGAAGCAATAGCCGTAGAGCTGCACGCGCTGCTGGCCGAGATCGCCGGGGGGCAGCACGCGGTAGCCGCCGCTCGGTGGGTTGCCGCTGGCTTGAGCCGTTAGCGATAGGCCGCTGAAATTGATCGCCGTGATCGAGACGATCGGCCACTGGCGCAGCACCATGAAGTTGTTGCCATAGCCGTCATAGGTCTCGTCGAAGCTCGAGACCGCAAAGCGCGTGCGCTGGCAGAAGTTGGTCACGAAGCGCGAGGCGGCCGTGATCATCCGACCAAGCATCGCGTCTTGGCTCGTGTCGCTGGCGAAGGCCGCGTTGCCCAGATAGGCCTTGAGGTTCGCGAGGGTGGTGAGGTCGCCGAGCATTCACGGGCCTTCAGCTGGCCGGGTTGGCCTGCGCCAAAGCGACGAGGTCGGCCTTCTTGGCGCCTGGCGGGATAGCGACGCCTTGGCCCTTCAGGAGGTCGGTGAGCTGGGCGACGGTGAGCTGCTCGAGCGCTTGGGCGTCGTCCGTCGGCGACGGCGCGACGTATTCGACCCAGCCCTGGTTTGGATTGGTGAGTGCGGCGATCACATTGGGGTCGTCGGTGGTGATGCAGCCGTTGGCGTCGGGCGCAAAGAGGACGCCGTTGACCGAGACGCTACAGACGCCGGCTGGTCCTTGCAAAATCATGGTGTGCTCTCCGAGAGCGGAGGCCAGGCGCGTTCTGCGCCCGGCCGTTCACTCGCTGGTGGCGGCGTGTTCGTTAGCCGTTGAGGATGCCCGAGATGATGCCCATGCTCGGCGGGAAGTAGTGCTGCAGCACCTGGTCGGCGTAGACGCCGTATTGGTACTGACGGGTCACGAGCGGCCATTCGATCTGGTAGTAATCCTGGCGCGTGCGGACCTGCCAAACGTTGGTCACGTTCGACAACGGATAGGGCAGCTTCTTGGTGGTCATCAGGATCATGCCCGGGGGCATGTTCGGATGGATGCGCACGTCGAGAACGTTCGCGCCCGCGAGCGAGAACTTGTTCTTGTAGGTGGCGACCATGATGCCGCCGCCGATCGCGCCTTGGTCCTGGTTGATCACGAAGCGGAGCGCGCCGGTGTTGCCGCCCTGCGCCATGATCTTCTTGCCGAGGTTGATCGCCTCCTGGCTGTTGATCCAGATGGTGTCGAAGCCCAGGCGATAGTTGTCCCAGCGATCCTTGAGGGCCGCGTCGATCTCGACGATGCCGCCGGCGTTGTCGGCGGTGAGCGCGACGCCCCCGAGATCCTTGTAGTAGGCGCCCGAGCCCGACTTCAGCGCTTGGGTGAGCAAGCCATCGAACGAGAGCGAGTTCTGCGAGTTGTCGGCCGCAGGCATCGAGGCCGCGGTCTGCGTGCCGGTCGCCGTCGCGGTGACGGTGTAGGCCGGGACCGTGGTGATGGCGCCGAGCACTTCAGCGCCGGAGGCGCCCCAGTACCAGGCATAGCCGACCGCGCCTTGAACGGCCGCGACCGTGCACGCGCCCGAGCCGGTCGAGCCCGACGCAACGTTGAAGGTCCCGTTGGCGCTCTTGCGGGCAGAGCCGCCGCCGAAGGTGTCGGTCGAGCCGTCCGCGTTGGTGCGGGTGAGCTGGGCGGGAACGCCGCCGGAGACGCTTGAGTTGAGGTAGCCCTCAAGCGTCAAGGCGACGACGATGACCGAGTAGACAGTCGGCGAGCCGGCGCCCGAGAGCGTGCCGCCGGTGATCGCGCCCGTGCAAGACGGGGTCGGGGTGGTGCCGAGTGCGACGCTGGTGTTGCCGCCGAGGAGCAGGATCTCTTCGCCGAGCATCAGCGCTTGAAGACCGGTCAGCGCACCGAGGGCGCGGATGTCTTCGAAATTCATCGCCGCGTATTGGGCTTCGAAGTCGACGCTGGACTCGATGCCGATGCCTTTGTAGGCGGCCAGATAGTCCTGCGTGGTGATGGCCATGTTGCCACCGCGGTGGCCGCTCGAGACGCCGACGCGCAGGGACGACGTGTTGACGCCGGTGATGGCGCGCCAGTTGGCCTGGATGCCGCCAGCGCCCGGGACGCGAGGGGTCTCGTTGCGCAGCGGGGTCAGCACCGGATAGAGGTGCTTGGCGCCAGCTTCGAGGTCATAGAACTGGAGGCCAGACGTCGCGCTGCCTGGTTGCGCGAAGGTGCCCGCCTTGGCGAAGGCAAGGTGCTGCATGCGCGGGTCGACGATCGGCGTCGACTTGGCTAGTGCAGCGAGGACGTCTTCAATTGCGGTGCCTTGGCGCAATGCGCCGCTAAACCCGTCGAAGGGCATGGTCGATCTCCCGGTGCGCGCCAGCGGCGCGCGGCTGAGTTGTTGGGGTTGATCGACCGTCTCCGGCCGGGTGCATCGCTCGCGATTGAACCGTCTCCGGCCGCGAACGTGCGCGAAGGCCTAACGAGGCCTTACTTCCTCGTCGCCTACGCGCTGCAGTTTAACACCAGGTTAAGGGGCGTGGTTAGCGCTTAACCGGACCGCCCCGCTGCAGGACAGGGATCGGCTGTTGCTGCCCGAGTTTGATCATCGCCATCGCGCGTTGCTCGGGCGTCAGCGCATCGAACTCGGCCTTGAGCTCATCGGCGGTCTTGCCGAGCATGGCGCCTGGGCGGCTGTCGGCCTCCTTGTCGACGACGTGCGTGCGCGCCGCCGGCGGCTGGGGCGCAGCCTTCAGGGTGGCGACGTCCTTGGTGAGCTCATCGAGGCCCTTCACCAGGCGGTCGATCTGCTTGCGCTGCTTGGCGATCGTGGTGCGAGCGCGCGCCAGCTTGGACGGCTTCTTGCCTTGGCTCTTCGCCTTAGCCTTCGCGTCCTTGCTCTTGTCGTCCTCATCGTCCTCGTCGTCGCCTTCACCATCATCGTCGTTGCCGTCGTCATCCCCCTCGTCGGAATCGTCGCCGTCCGAGTTGTCGTCCTCGGCGTCATCGTCATCTTCTTCGTCGTCGCCCTCGTCGTCGGTTTCATCGTCGTCCTCGGACTTGGCGCACTTGGCGCCCAGGCCAGAGACGGCGTCATGGATGGCTTGGATCTTCTCCATGTCGGACTTCGAGTTGCGCGCGCCGATCTTGGCCATCAGCGCCGTGTCGGCCTTCACCGCGTCGAGGATCGCGCGCGCCGCCTCAACGATGACGATCTCGCCATCGCCGTCGACATCGGCCACGCCGCTCTCGAGCTCGTTGAGCTCGCCGGCGAGATCGAGGTCAGGCAAGGTCGCCAAGAGCTCGGCCACCTCTTCCTGCGCCATCTGGATGAGCAGGGCGCCCATTGCAGAGAGCACGTTGGCGCTCATCGATGGCAGCGGGCTGCCGTCGTCGCTTTCGCTTTGCTCTTCCCAGGCGATGCCGGCTTGCAGCCAGCCGAACTCTTCCATGAACGCGGCCAGCGAGGCCACGGTCCAGAGGCCCTTGGCGAAGTGCTTGACGCTCTTGCAGGAGGCGATCTTCTTCAGCGCCTTCGGCAAATGCGCGACCGAAATCGTGACCGCCGACGGGCCGGCCGCATCGATCGATGCCTTCCAGGCCGAGACGATCTTCGCCTTCGCGAGCTCGAGGTCGGCCGCGTCGATCGACTTCGCAGCCTTGGAGTGCAGGCGCGCCCAGGAGGCGCGGATGTCGAGCGGGGTGTCGGTCGGGAAGCCATTGTCTTCGCTGCCGCTCATGACCGCCTTGGCGCGCGCCAGGGCGCGCTCGACGGGGTCCAGCTTGGACAGCACGTGGTGGTGCGCATCGGCCTTGCGGGCGAACGTCCGCCCGTCCGGCGCTTTCCAGACCTGGCGCACGCCGCACATCACATCGAGGCTGGCGGAGCCCTTCTCGACCGCCGGCGTCTGGACCTCGCCGTGGGCGCGCTTGGCCACGAGTGAGGCCGCGGCTTCCTTCAGGAGGCTCGGCCAGTTGGCGGCGTTGCCGGCCTTGTTGGCGATGACGGCCGCCTCACCGATGACGTCCTGCTCGCTCGGCTTCCAGGGTGCGAACTTGCGCACCTCTGTCGCGCCGTTGGCCTTGACCATCGAGAAGACGGCGGTCGGCACGCACGGGGCGTCGACGATCGAGACCTCGATCGGCTCGGCGATGAAGCGGGTGACGCCTGCCTTGTCAGGGTCGTCCCACTGCTTCACATAGCGGCCGCCCATCGAGAAGCCGGTGTATCCGCCCTCGAGGACCTTGGCCCATTCGGCGTCGTCGATGATCTTGGCGACGGTGTCGATAGCCTTCTCGGCGTCGTTGAAGATGAGGTCTTTCAGCACGCCGCCGACCTTCGGCTGGTGCATGACGCGGACGTTGCCCAGGCTCTTGCCGCCGCTGTCCTTGGCAATCTTGTCCGACCACGACTGGAAGTAGCTCTTGCTCCCGTCGTAGTCGAGGATCTCGTCGGCGAAGTCGACCACCTCTTGGGTGATGCGCCCGTAGACGAGGCGCTGCTCTTCGTCGACTTTGAAGATCGGGACGAACAGGTTGAGCTTGCGGGCAGTGGCGGTCGCCATCCTAGTCTTCCCCTTCGTCGGCCGGACGCCGCGTTTGAGTGGTGTCATGATAATCAGTGGATAGAGGGGGGCTCATTGGTCGCCGTCCCCGACCACCGGCACGATCGCGCAGCGGCAATTGTGAACAACGAAGCCGTTGGCGTTGTAATGGCCGGCGATGGTCTGCAGGTTGTAGACATGCCCGCTAAAATCGACCCGCCGAACGCTGACGATCTGATCAAGCGCTACCTCGAAGGCGCGTCCGTTAAGCAGCTCGCGGGCGAGCTTGGCGTCGGCCGCAAGGCGCTCACCCATTGGCTCAATCGTCGCGGCGTTGCCACGCGCGACCGAAGCGCCGCCGAGGCCGTCAAGTGGTCGAAGATGACGGCCGAGCAACGCGCCGCCCAGGTCATTCACGCCAACACTGCAGCGCGCGGCGCCGTCCATAGCGAGGCTCACCGCCGCAAAATCGCAAAAACTCGCGAGCTTCGCGGCGAGCGACCGCAGAGCGCGCTTGAGGCGCGAATGCTTCTGATGCTTGCTGAGCGCGGCGTTGTCGCGCGAACGCAAACCGCGGTCGGCCGCTATAATTGCGACATCACCGTCGGTCGCGTCGCCGTGGAAATGTTTGGCGGTAAGTGGCACTTTGTGGGACGACATGCGGCGCGACTCGAGCGCCGCACGCGCCACCTCTTCAATGCGGGTTGGTCCGTCTTCGTGGTGGTCTGCGATACGAACCGCTTGACTGCTCAGGCAGCGGACGAGGCTGTCGCCTTCTGCCAGGCTGCCGAGCGCGACCCAGCCGCGGCGGCTCAATACCGGATGATTGACGGTGCCGGTCAGCTCTTGACCGCTTGCTGCGCGGACGACGACCATCTCGCCCTGATGCCAGCGTTTCGAAGCGCCCGTGATCCGGCTACTGGCCGATACAAGCGTGTCGCCTGAGAAGCAGTTTGGATGCCCCGGCGGCGCGTCGTCGCCGGACGGAAAAGTGTCATCGAGGTCGATCGCGCCAGCGTCTTCGTTCGGGCTGCAAACGTCCTCGTCGACGTCTTCATCTTGCGCAGTGGACCAGGCCTTCTGGACGTGGATCCCTTGCGCCTTGGCGTCATGATAACCGGCGAGCGCGCCGTGGTTATTAGCGTGGCTGACCTCGGTCCGGGCGACCATCAGGGCGCGGTCCTTGGAGAAGGCGTAGCCGTCGCGGATCTGGCCGATGATCGCCGGCGTGCCAATGTTGTCGCTGAGGCCGTTGCGGATCGTCGTCTTCAGCATGTCGCGGGTGGTGTCGGTGATCGCCCACTTGGCGCTCGGGTTGTCGACGATCGAGCCGTCATCGAGTACGCGCTTGCCGACGAGCTCGGCCGCGCGCTTGTCGGCGAAGGCGACGGCGCGGGCGTTGACGCGGTCGGTGAGCTCGTCACTCGTGCGGCCGCCGACGTTCTCGAGCGCCTTGGTGGCGCTGTCTGAGTGCACGTCGAAGAGGTCGTCCTTGACGTCGCCAAAGATGGAGTCGAGCGACGATAGGTCGAGGTCGTCGGCGATTTTGCCGGCCTCGTCCTCTGCGCTCTTGCTCAGCCCGTGTTCACTTGGCTGCTTCTTGAATTCGCCGGCGGCGACCTTCTCGAGCTTCTTCTCGACCTGGTCGGCGACGTCGGCGGCGCATTTGTCGAAGGCGCTCTGCAGAGACTTGCGCACCGAGGCGGTCGCGGTGCGGATGAGCGCGGTCGGCTCATCGAGCTTGGCCATGTCCACGCGCACGACCTTGCGCAGCTTGTGCTCGGCGTCTGGATTGACGTCGTCGCTGTCGACCTCGCCTGGATCCTGGGCCTCGCTGGCGCTGCCCTCAGGTGGCGCCGGCTTGGGCTCCGGCGGCGGCTTCGATGGTTCGTGCGGCGGGGCAATCGCGCCAGGCTCGCCGGCGGGCTTTGCGATCTCGCCGGTGATTGCCAGATAGCCATTCGTCGTGAACGCCATCGGGCGATCGAAGATCGGCTCGTCCTTGGGCTGCAGGCCGAGCTGGGCGCGCGCCTCGTTGATCGACATGATCCCGGCCTCGACCTGGGTCTTCAGGATCGTGGCCTTGGTTTCTGGATCCTGCGTACGATCGTCGACCCAGACGAACTCGAGATCGTGGGAGCCGAACTCCTCCTCGAGGATGCGGTCGATGAGGCCTTTGACCCAGACCTGGATCGGCGCCAGGCCATCGGCGATCGCCTCCTCGACGGAGCTCTCGGCGGTGGCGCGGTTCATGCCCTTGATGAAGGGCGTGGGTGAAACCCCGAACGCGAAGCAGACGACGCGCGCCAGCCACTCCTCGGCCGGCCCGAACAGCGTCACCTCTTTGGGCTGGAAGATGTTCTTGGCGATGTCGCCGGCGGCGGGCACGAAGCGGCCGTGGCGGCGCATGGCCGTGTTGCCTTCGTGGATCGCGTCCCACATATCCTGGAAGACGCGCACCTGGTCTGGCGACCAGGTGGCCGGCACGCCGATGATGGCGTCGGGAATGTTGCCGTCGGTGTAGTATTCGAGCTGGCTGATCTCGCGCTTCAGGCCGATGGCGATCGTCATGATCGCCTGCTCGATCGGCGAGCAGCCGTAGACCTTGTGAGCGCGGATATTGCGCGGCGCATAGACGAGGTCTTGGGTCGTGTAGTCGACCGCTGGCATGCCCTTCAGCACTTGCTGGTAGGCGGTGTCTGGCGCTTCCGGCGTGTTGCCCCAGTCGTCGATCACCCGCTTGATCGTGGCGCCATCGATCGGCTGCAGCGCGTAGAGCGCGCCGTCGCCCTGGCGACGTTTGAAGATCGAGACCGCGTCGATGACCAGCAGGTCCTCGAGCACGATGCGAAGCCAGTCGTGCCAATAGTTGACCCGGTCCGGCTTGCGGAAAAAGGCCTTCGCCGCCTCGATGCGATCGTCGACGTCTCCGTCGCCGCTGGCGGTCTTGTCTCTCGAAGCGATGTCCCACTGCAGGCGGGACATCTGGTCCTTGCGCGTTTCGATCACCAGGCGGGCGATGTCGTAGGCGTCGGCAAAGCCACGCAGCTGTGAGAAGCCGATCTCGTAAGAGCGCGGCTGCTGGGTGAGGTTGAAGCCAGACGGATAGTCGAAACGCCGCCCGGCGACCTGGGGCGGCGCATTCGGCGCAAGGGGATCGAGCGGGCCAAACCAGCCGGCGCCCGATTGATCCGCGTCACGTCCGAAGGTGACGCGGATCTGGGTCGGTGCGAGCGGCACGACAACGCCACCCGATTGTGCGCGTGGCGCGTCGGCCATCTAGCCCTCACTTAGGCGCTTAGGATCGAGTGCCACTGACCGGCGTTGCAGCAGTAGAAGGTTGCCGTCTTGCCGGCCGCCACCGCGAAGGCGGCATTGGCGCCCAGCGCGTTGATCGCGTCACCGGTCGACGGGAACACGTTCATGCTGTTGGAGGCGGCCGCGTTGATGACGGTCTGGCTGAGGCCGACTGCAGCCGGCTGCAGCTTAACCGAGTCGGCCGCGGTGCCGACGGTCGTGACGCGGTTCATGGCGGCAGTGAGCAGCACGGCCGAACCTTGGCCGCCGCCAGGATTGGCGGTGACGCCATTGACGGCGCTCTCGGTCGGGAGCGATCCCGAAAAGCCGATGCCGATGTCGTCGGCGATCCAGAGGCCGGCCGCGTAGCAGTGATAGATCACCACCGAGTTTTGCATCTGGCTGATGCCCGTCGCGGTCGCCACGCCGTTGATCGTATCGGTGCCTGAGCCGAAGACTTGCATCGGGTTGGCGCCGCTATTTATGAGGACGTGGATCTCGCCGGCGTTGGCCGCAGGCAACTTCACAGAGTCGGCCGCGCTGGCGACGGTGGCGACCTGGTGAATGGTCGCCTCTGCAGAGAGCGCGAGCGCTGCGGCTTGGGTGCCGCCGGCGTGCGCGGTGAGGCCGCTTTCAGCGCCTTCGCTTGCGAGCACGGCTTGCGCGCCGGCGACAGTCCAACCGGCCGCCATAAGCGAGGCCACCAGCGAGGAGTCGACGGCGACCTGGCCGAGGGCGTCGGGCGTGTAGGTGCCGAACTGGGTGTTGAGCTGACCGGCGAAGCTGACCGGCGCGATCATCTTGGTTGTTGCCATCTTTGAAGGGTCCTCACGTTGCGGCGTTGAAACCGGCGCGCAGGAACGCTTCGACGTCGGCCGGCTTCGCGAGTATGTGGCCGTCGCCGTCGACGGCGTATAAGGACCCCGAGAGGCCGCTCGCCTGGTTGACGCCGGCCGGCGCCTTGAGCTTCACGAGATCGGTCGGAGCCGTCGGCGCGAGCTTGGCGCGCATCGCGGCCATCTCCTCGCGCGCATAGTCGGCCAGGCCGTCTTGTGCGGCGCTCTCGAGCATCAAGTCAGTGACCGCCCACACCAGCGCGTCCATGCGGTCGGGAGAGTAGCCCGCGCGGTCTCGATCGAAGGCCTGGGTGAACTCGGCCATCTGGTCTTCGAGCTTGGCGAACTGGCCCACGTGAGAAACGCGGCCCTGTTCGTAGAGAGCGCCCACCGGCTCGGCGCGAACGACCTTGCCGCGCGAGGCCCAGACCGGCGTCGTCGAGACGTAGTCGTGGCCGCGCTTGCCGGCAGCCTTCAGCGCCTTGGCGCAGGTGGCGATCGTGAAGAGCACCATCTCGCCGCCCTGGTTCTCTTCGTAGACGATGCGATCGGCGCCCCACCTGTCGGCCGCCTCGACCGCGGCCGTGCCCCACTGGTCGGGCGTGCCTTTCATCGAGGCGTCCTCGAGCACGTAGCCGCGCCCGTCGACACCGACGCCGGCGACGACGATCCCGCACTCGTCGGCCTCGCGCGTTGACTTGGCTGGGGGATCGACCGCGACGACGATGCGCGAGAGCTCGCAGGGCAGCGCTGAGAGCGTGCGCTTGACGGCATCGATGCTGCCGGGGACGAGCGCCTCGAGGTCGATGCGCAGCCTCGTCTTCTCGATGCCGTCGCGGCTCCAGAGCGCGCCGGGCAGATCGTCGAGAAGTTCGCCGCCGAGCTCCTGGCGGCCGAGCCTGGTGCCGTCATACATTTTGCGGATGCGGGTGATGAACTTGGGCGCGAGGTTTGCCTTGTTGTCGAAGGTCGAGCCGGTCGTGACGACCGTCGCCCCATCGAGGATGAGCTCCTTCATGAGCGGCGTCGGCCGCGGCGTGGTCGCCACCAGCACGCGCGGGTCATCGCCCAAGCGCAAGCCGAACTGCAGCTGGTCCCAGGTCTCGCGCTGATAGCGCCACTTGGCGAGCTCGTCGCAGTAGGCTGCGTCGAACTGCGGACCGCGCAGCTCCTCTGGATCCTCGGCCGAGTAGAGAAACGCCTGCGCGCCGTTGGGCCAGGTGAGGCGCTTCAGCGACGGGTTGTAGGTCGGCCAGGCCGAGCGCGGGCAGAT
>Ga0209698_10006077_pt1 | contig 12890 bp, 8 predicted proteins | sample LitLauG_LLR_2012_FD_187203 | JGI IMG/M metagenome (GOLD analysis project Ga0209698, IMG submission 187203) | Freshwater sediment microbial communities from Pennsylvania, USA - Little Laurel Run_MetaG_LLR_2012 (SPAdes) (version 2) | ecosystem: Environmental > Aquatic > Freshwater > Creek >...
GTGTAGATCAGGGGGATCAGAATCAAGATCCCAATCAGCATGACCTGCAGCACGAAGGAAAGGATTGTGGTGCTCAACCGCTTGGTCCTGAGCTTGTTGCCGGACTCGATTAGACTGTCTTCAAACATAGGCTTCTCCTACACACTGGACCCTACGACATCTTAGACACCGACCGCACCCTTCTTGCTCCCGCTCTTTTGATTCCCTGTCTCTCCGGACAGGTTGCTGATTCTACGCCTTTTGTTGCGAAATTAAACCTTAACCTTTGCTTTTTCCTTGGGTTGACTCGGCCCGACCCCCGCCCGCACCGGCATAGCAATCGGCCTCTGCCCTCTTCCCGTACGCCACTCCTGGTAGGCGACCAGAATCGGAGCCGCGATCGCAATCGACGAATACGTCCCGATCAGAATTCCAATCACCAGGGCGAAGCTGAAGCCGTGCAGCACCTCGCCCCCAAAAAGGAACAGAGCAAGCACGGTAAGGAATGTCAGGCCGGCTGTCAAGATGGTTCGACTTAACGTCTGATTAATACTCTTGTTGACGATGTCCGCCAGCTTTTCCCTCCGCAGCAGCTTGATGTTCTCGCGGATGCGGTCAAACACGACGATGGTGTCGTTGTTGGAGTATCCGATCAGGGTCAGAATCGCCGCGATCACGGTCAGCGAGATTTCCCAATTCAAGAGCGAGAAGGCGCCCACGGTGATCAACGTGTCATGGAATACGGTCAGCACCGCCGCCACACCATAGATCCATTCGAACCGCAAGGCCAGGTAGACGAGCATCCCCGCCAGCGAATAAAGAGTTGCGAGGATCGCCTGCTTGCGCAATTGCTGGCCAACTTGCGGGCCCACGATCTCAACATTGCGGATGCCGAAGTCCGAAAGAAAAAACCCTTCCTTAAGCGAGTCAACGACCGCGGGATCGACCACTCCCTTTAGTTCGTCAAACGAGCTCAGCACTCCACCCTTTGCCTTGTCGCGATGGTCAACAATGGTCTGCGCGATCGCCGTGTAGCGCGCGTTGGCGTCGATGCTCAGGCGCAGCGGGTCCTTCTGCAAAAGATAATTTGTAATGCCCAGCGAACTGGCGTTGTTGAAGTCCTGCTTGCCGCTGTTGGCGCTGCTGACGCTTCCTTCGAGCGCCTGAATGATCTGCAACTTGCCCTTGTCGAGAGCCTGTTCGCTCGTCTCCTGAATATCGAGCGCGATCAGCACTTCATTACTAGAGGGCTGCCCGTACCTTTGCACGCGGGCATTCTTCAGACCGGCACGTTCGATCTCGCCATGAATGGCCGACGGGTCGGGAGTGTGGGCATACTTCACATAGACGAGAGTGCCGCCTCGGAAATCAACGCCCAGCGGGATGCCGTGCCAGAAGGCCATCGACAATACACCGGCCACGCTGAACACCAGCGAAAAGACGAGAAAGTACCACTTCTTGCCGAGAAAATCGATGTTCGTATTTCTAAAGAATTCCAAGTCAAACTCCAAACTTAAGCTTCGAGCCACGAGTTACGAGCCGCGAGCAAACTGGTTTGCTACAAGCTCGCGGCTCGCGGCTCGAAGCTCGCGACTAAATACTTAACGCCTCGCCCCGCTGCTTGCGGCTCAGCACCCAATCAAAAATCACGCGCGACACAAACACCGCTGTAAACAAGTTGGCCGCCAGACCGAACACCAGCGTGGTCGCAAAACCCTTCACCGGCCCGGTTCCGAAGATGAACAAGATAGCTGCCGAAACAATGGTCGTGACGTGCGTGTCCACGATGGTGATCCACGCGTGGCTGAATCCCTGCTCCACGGCCGAGGGCGGCGTCTTGCCGTTCCTCAGCTCCTCGCGGATGCGCTCAAAGATCAGCACGTTCGAATCCACGCCCATGCCGACCGTCAAAATCACTCCGGCAATTCCCGGCAACGTGAGCACCGCCCCGAAGTAGCCCATGAACCCCAGCAAAATTACAAGATTCAGAATCAGTGCGATATCGGCATTCACGCCCGCCCAGCGGTAATAAATCAGCATGAAGACGAGCACCGCGACCATGCCCACGATGGCGGCGCGAACGCCCGACCGAATCGAATCCGCGCCCAGCGACGGTCCCACCGTCCGCTCTTCCAGGTACTTGATGCCCGCCGGCAGCGCGCCCGAGCGCAAGGTCATCGCCAGATCCTGCGCCTGCTGATCTGTGAACCGTCCGCTGATCATTACAGTGTCGCGAATCGGCTCTTTGATGACCGCCACTTCCTGCACTTTATTGTCGAGCACGATGGCGAGGTTGTCCCCCACATGGGCCGACGTAAATGAGTAAAACTTCCGCCCGCCGTCCCCGGTGAGAATGAACCGCACCGAGGGCTGCCCATTTTCATCCCGGCTCGGTTCCGCATTTCGCAAATCGCGCCCCGTGACTGCCGACGCCCGCGAGATCAAATACCAGCTTTCTCCGCTTTCCGAACTCCGCGCCGATGTGATGCTTTTTCCCGGCAGCAGCACGGCATCGGGAGGCAACACCCCTCCCTTGTCCTGAAGCGCACCCTGCTCACTCGAATAAGGACCGCCCACCGATTGCTTGATCTCAAGCATCGCCGTGGACTGCATGATCTCCTTCACGCGCGCCGGATCGTCGACGCCCGGAAGCTGGACAAGAATCTGGTACTGGCCAAGCCCGTGCTCCTGAATGACCGGCTCGCTCACGCCCAACTGGTCAATGCGGTTGCGAATGGTTTCAATCGCCTGCGCCACCGCCCGGTTCTTCAGGTCCGCCAGGTTCTGCGGCTTCATCGATACGGCGAAAGAATTCTCTGTGCCGGACGCGGAGTCGTAATCGGGCAATCGGTCGTTGACGATGCTCTTGAAATCGCTGCTCTGCTCAGGAGGAACGCCCTTCACCACGATCGTCTCGGGATGGTTGACCGGATCGGGCTTCTGGATGTCGGCGTAATTGATCTTGCGCGCCCGCATGTCTTCTTTGAGTCGCGCAATCGCGTTGTCGGAGTCCACGTTGACCGCGTCGTTCACCTGCACCTGCAGGATCAGGTGCGTGCCTCCGCGCAGGTCGAGTCCCAGGTGAATGCGGTCTGTGATCGACGCCAGTATTCCCCTGCCCGACCAATCCTTAGGAATGCCAAAGATGCCAGCCAAAAAGAACAGCAGGATCCCGACAATGACAACCAGCTTCCAGGTAAGGTTCTTATTCATGACTAACCAATCTTCCGCAATCCAATATTAGGCGCCAAGCTTCGAGCCGCGAGCTTCGAGCAACCCGAAGCCAACTCTGCAAGTTCTCGTCGCGATGCTCGCTCGTGGCTCGAGGCTCGCCGCTCGCGACTTGAACCTTACTTCGTCTCTTCGGTCGAAGCCACCGATACCACCGACGCCCGGCTCACTTCGAGCTTCAAATTGTCCGGCGGCACGCGCAACGTGATCGCGTCGTCCTTCAAGCCGATAATCGTCCCGCGCAGCCCGCCCGTGGTCACAATCTTGTCCCCGGTCTTCAACTCGCCCAACATCGCCTGCCATTTTTTCTGCTTCCGCTGCTGCGGGAGAATCAGCAAAAAGTAAAAGATGGCGAAAATGAACAGGAGGGGGGCCAGTCCGAGCAGCCCCGAGCCTCCCGAAAACTGCAACCAGAGCGCCAATCGCCCGCCTACACCAGCAGAAATCAAATTTGCAGCCAAATCACTCCCCTGGAACGACCTATCGAATCAAATCTGTGCAGTTGGAAGCATGCCCATGGGTCGCCGGGTGAATGTCCGGCAGAAGTTTGCTTCTTTGCTGCTGCACGTCGGGAATTATTTTTCTCTTCTGGCCACGAACCTCCTGGCCATTGACCGCTCCATTGCAGGCTGGAACCGGCCATGCCGAACCCCAGTTCAAGCGGGACGGCACAACAAGAAGACAGACGCTATCCCCAAGTTAAATAGAATGCCGGACGCCCCGCTAGGTGTCAAGGACGACCAACCTGCAAACCACCAAAAAACAGAATCGCCCGCCTCCCTTCGTAGAGACCCAGCTCGCCAGGTCTCACACGGGAAGAGCCCCGTCTCCACGAAATTCGCACAAACTTGTCAGCGCCCCGGTCACAGGGCACTACGCATCGACTCCCGGACCGACCGCATCGTACTCAAATAAAAGTGCAGATTGTGCACCGTGTTCAGCACCTGCGCCAGCAGCTCATTCGCCGAATAAAGATGCCGCAGATAAGCTCGCGAATACCGCCGGCATACTCCGCACGAGCAGGCCGGATCCAGCGGACCCCGATCCTCGGCATACCGGGCCTGCTTGATCGAAACCCGCCCTTCCGAAGTGAATAGCAACCCGTGCCGAGCCGCTCGCGTAGGCAGAACGCAATCCATCATGTCCACTCCCATGCGAGCGTAAAGCGCGATTTCCTCCGGGGTCCCGACCCCCATCAAGTAGCGCGGCGTGTCCTTGGGCAAATGCTCGAGGGTGGATTCGACAATCTCGCGGGTGAGCTCGCGAGGCTCGCCCACGCTCAGGCCTCCAATCGCATACCCCGGAAACCCGATCTCAACCGTCCGTAAAGCCGACTCCCGCCGCAACTCCCGATCCATTCCCCCCTGCACAATCCCAAACAAAGCCTGCGTCTGCCCATCCAAACCCTTTTCAGAGTTGTCATCCTGAGCGGAGCGAAGGACCTGCTTTTCCTGACGGCTAACCGCTGACGGCTGAAGCCTCTTCCGATCCCGCTTTTCCTGAGAGCTGAGAGCTAAGACCTGAGAGCTCTTCCAAGGCACCTCGTTCTTATGCTCATCAAAATACTTCTTGCTCCGCGCCGCCCAACGCAACGTCATCTCCATCGATGCGCGCGCCCTCGTTGCTTCCGCCGGATACTCCGTGCACTCATCAAACGCCATAGCAATGTCGGCACCCAGCCCGATCTGCGCCTCCATTGCCCCCTCCGGGCTCAGGAAATGCGACGACCCATCCAGGTGCGACCGAAACGTCACGCCCTCTTCGCTCACCTTCCGCAGTTCATTCAGGCTGAAAACCTGAAACCCACCCGAGTCCGTAAGAATGGCCCGCTCCCAAGCCATGAACCCATGCAGCCCACCCATCCGCCGCACCACGTCAACTCCCGGCCGCAAATAAAGGTGGTAAGTATTCCCCAGCAGAATTTGGACGCCCAAGTCTTCCAGCACATCCTGCGAAACTCCCTTAACCGACCCCAGCGTCCCCACTGGCATAAAGACCGGCGTTTCAATCTCGCCATGAGGAGTGATGAGTTTGCCGGTGCGCGCCGAGCCAGCAGTTGCTTCAATCTGAAATTGGATAGACACTGCGAAGGATTCTAAAGCAATTGCAGATTGCAGAAGTCAGATTGCAGAAGTTGAGGCGCTGCGCGGCGTGAGCGAAGCGGGAGCCGCGCCCCGAAGGTTCGGGTTTTACTTCTTCAATCTGACCTCTGCAATCTGCAATCGACCCACACCGCTCACTTGGAATACAAGTTCTTCACCACCTCCCCACCCTTCATCACAAACTTGACGCGCTCCAGGGTAGTCACATCCGCCAGCGGATCGCCGTCCACTGCAATCATGTCTGCCCACTTCCCCGCCTCGATGGTTCCCACTTTGCCTGACCACCCCAATAGCTCGGCATCATTAACAGTCGACGCCTGAATCGCCGCCAGCGGGGTCAGACCCAGCTTCACCATCACCGCGAACTCACGCGCGTTCAACCCGTGCGGATACACAGCAGCATCGGTCCCGAATCCAACCTTGACTCCCGCCGCAAACGCGCGCGCAATGTTCTTGCGCGCCGCCGGCGTCACCTCTTTTGCCTTGGCGATAAGTTCGGCCGGAGTTCCGATCTTCTCCGCATTCGCCAGAAACCAGTCGGTAAGGTAGAGGGTCGGCACCAGATACGTACCGTTCTTTTTCAATTCCGCAATGCCCGCATCGTCAATGTACGACCCGTGCTCGATCGAATCGACTCCCGCCTGCGATGCCCACAGAATCCCCTGCGCACCATGCGCGTGCGCCGCTACTTTGCGGCCGAGCCGGTGAGCATCCGCCACGATGGCCTTCATCTCTTCCACCGTATACTGCGAGGCCTGCGGATCATCGCCATGCGAGAGCACCCCGCCGGTCGCGCACACCTTGATGAAATCCACACCGTACTTGATATTCTCCCGGGTCTTGTGCTGCACCGCCTCCACGCCGTCGGCCGCTCCCTGGCTCTGCGCGTGGTACTCAAAGGGAAGCAGGTTGTTGTCGCAATGCCCTCCCGTAATGCTCAGGGGCGGGCCGCTGACCAGCATGCGTGGTCCGGGAACATCGCCCGCGTTGATCGCATCCCGCAGCGCGACGTCCGCAAATCCCCTGGCGCCGACATTGCGGATCGTAGTAAAACCAGCTTCCAGCGTGACTCGGGCATTGTGCGCTCCAGTCAACGCCTCGCGCGGAACCGAGATGCCCAGGCTCGAGTAGCCAAAATTCGGGTTGTAGGTAATGTGCGTGTGCGCGTCGATCAGCCCCGGCAGCACGGTGGCGTTCGACAGATCGATGACCACCGCGTCCTTTGGAATGAGTTGATCGGCCGCCCCCACTGCCGTGATCTTGCCGCCCTGAATGACGATCGTCTGGTTGGTCACCGTTTTCCCGGTTTTCACGTCGAGCATTCGCCCAGCCCGCACAACTACCGTCCTGGCCGCAGACGAATCTGCCTGTTCCGCCAAAGTTGTTGGACACAAAGCCGACAGACAAAAGACGATACTGAAGGAGAACATCCACACCGATCGCTTTACGATGATCATCGATTTCCTCTTAATTGTTGGAGTACCTTACAGCCTCGGGGATGGCGAGGGCAACTCTTGCAGGTCTAGGGGCGCGTCCGAGTGCCCGCCTCGACTCGAGGGGCGTGAATCATTACGGCGGTTGGACTAGCGACACGAAAATGCCAGATTGAGAGAACATGACAGAAGCCGCTCAAGGCCCAGTCCCACTCGGTGTGCGCGCCATCGCCGTCCTCTTTGCAGTCAGCGGACTCTATCTCGCAATCCTCGGAGCCCTGATGCTGCTTAGGCCCGGCACCGTGCCAATGTCAGCCGGCGCTCCGTTGCTCTTTGGCCTGGAGCTGGCTGGCCCCTACATGTTTCTGCTCACGGCGGTCGCCGCTGGAGCGGTCGCGTGGGGCCTCGTGAAGCTGAATAACATCATGCGCCATGCCGCGATGTTGATCGCCATCACTGGTGTCGTGATGCTCGTGCCGTCGGTGTCGGCGGCAACCGTCACTGTGAATGGAAGAGCCCTGGTGTCCGGCGGCCTGGGCATTATCGTGCGCGTGATGGTCGCCTGGTTCCTTTCGCGCGGAGAAGTCGCTGAGCAATTTCACCACCCCAATCCGAATTGAGGACATTCGTCTCTCCGTAACTGTTGTGCTTCGCATATACCGCGATTCGCCCATCGCTCCATCGCTCAGCCCGCAATTCTCAGCATGCTCTTCACGTCGTCCGGGTGGGCGGCATATTCGATTGCATCCTCGCGCTCCAGATGCCCATCTCTCACCAGCCGCGCCAGGGACTCTTCAAAGGTGATCGATCCCTTTCCCTTGGTCATCGTGATCTCCTGGTGCAGGTGCTGGAGTGCGTTGCGCCGGATGTGCTGTCGCGCTCCATAGCCGACCATCAGCATCTCAACCGCGGGCACACGCCCACCCTTGCGGCTCGGCAATAGGGTCTGCGTCAGAATTGCCGAGATCGCCATCGAGAGCTCCTGCCGAATCGTATTCTGCCGCTCGACCGGAAATGAATCCGAGATCCGCGAAATAGCCGAAGCCACGTCAGTCGTGTGCACCGTCGAAAGCACAAGGTGTCCAGTCTCCGCGGCCGAGACGGCAATCGCCATGCTCTCCGGATCGCGCATTTCGCCGACCACCAGAACATCTGGAGCCTGTCTCAGCGCCGCCCGCAACGCAGTAGGGAAGTCGGGGGCGTCTGTGCCAACTTCCACCTGCTCAATCACGCTGCGCAAGTGTTCGTGCTCATACTCAACCGGGTCTTCGATCGTGAGGATATGCCGCGCATCGCGCTTGTTGATCTCGTTCACCAGCGCCGCCATGGTAGTGGACTTCCCCGCGCCCGCCGAGCCTCCGATCAGCACCAGGCCCCGACGCAAGCCCGCCAAATTCCCGACTTCCGTGGGCAAATGGAGTTCGTCGAGTAACGGGACCTTCACCGGAAGCGCGCGAATAGTCGCGGCCGCTCGTCCCCGCTCGCGATGCAGGTTGATTCGAAACCGTCCAACCCCGGCAACTCGGTAGGAAGAGTCGGCAATCTGCGTGGTGCGATACTGCTCAGCCCCAACCTGAGAAAGCACGCCCCGCACCAGATCCTCAATCTCCGTGCCCGACAGCGGATGGTCGCCAATCTTCAGCACCTCTCCATTCATGCGAATGACTGCCTCGGTCCCCTGCACCAGGAGCAGGTCGCTGGCGCCGCGGCTGACTAGTTCTTGCAGCAGAGAATTCAGCTTCGCGTTTTCAGGCAACGTGGTCATCCTTCTCGGACAATTTAGACGTCGCTACTGATCGTACCGGACAGACGATTCTTGCGCCGAAAGGCGTGCTGCCATCGTGGAACGTGGAGTTTGCCGGGCCAGATCGCGCTTAGTTACTCTTTGAGAAATTAGGCTGCTTTGGTGAGGACCCCTCCTCCCAAGGTCTTTGGGAATCAAAGACTTAGAGACAAATTTCGCCAGGTCTTTGAGGAATAAGGACTTAGAGGTAAAGTATTTTGGAATCAATAGCTTAGCTTAAGAGTCTTCATCCGGCTACCTTCAATCTGTCGAATGTGGGCGGGCCGCCGATCAGCTCGAGGGCATGAAATATCAGAAATCCATCCTGCGGATCCTGGGGGGCTTCCGGGGGCGGACAGGAGTGTCCGCCCTACACAAGCTACTTCTTGGCCGGCGCCGGCTCACCCACCCGGTCGCTGACTTTGAACACCATCTTGCCTGTCTTCTTGTCGGCATCGACGATGACGTGGTCGCCGTGTAGTACTTCGCCGTCCAGAATCTTCATCGCCAGCGGATCCTGCACCAGCTTCTGGATCGCCCGCTTTAATGGGCGGGCACCGAAGTTCGGGTCGTAGCCCTCAGTGAAGAGCAACTCCTTCGCGGCCTCGGTCAGCTCGAGCGAAATCTTGCGGTCGGCCAGCAAGCGCCGCAGGTCTTCTAGGCGCAGGTCGACGATCTTCACGAGCTGCTCCTTGCCGAGCGGCCGGAAGATGATGATGTCGTCCACGCGGTTCAGGAACTCGGGCTTGAAGTGCGCGTGCAGCGTTTCGAGCACCTGCTTCGAAGCGCGCTCGAAGGCCTCGTCGGAGCGAGTGTTTTCCGACTGCAGGTAGGACGAGCCCAGGTTCGAGGTCATGATGATCACGGTGTTTTTGAAATCGACGTGGCGGCCCTTGCCATCGGTGAGGCGCCCATCGTCCATGATCTGCAGCAGGATGTTGAACACATCCGGGTGCGCCTTTTCGATTTCGTCGAAGAGCACAACCGCATAGGGATGCCGCCGCACCTGCTCGGTCAGTTGCCCGCCTTCTTCATAGCCGACATACCCGGGGGGAGCGCCGATCAAGCGCGACACGGCGTGTTTCTCCATGTACTCGGACATGTCGATGCGCACCAGGGCGCGCTCGTCGTCGAACAGAAATTCGGCGAGGGCACGCGCCAATTCGGTCTTGCCGACACCGGTCGGTCCCAGGAAAATGAACGAGCCAATGGGCCGCTTCGGATCGCTTAGCCCCGCTCGCGAACGGCGAATCGCGTTCGACACGCGCTCCAGGGCATCGTCCTGTCCGATGACGCGCAGGCGCAAGCGCTCTTCCATGTTGATAAGCTTCTTGACTTCGCCTTCGAGCATCTTCGAGACGGGAATGCCCGTCCACTTGGAGACGATGCGAGCGACGTCTTCTTCGTCCACCTCTTCTTTCAGCATGCGGTGCCCTTTGCTTTCCATCTGCGCCGTAACTTTCTTGAGCTCTTCCTCGGTCTGGCGGATCAGCCCGTAGCGAATCTGCGCCACGCGCTCGAGGTTCCCCTTCCGCTCTTCGGTCTGCTCTTCGACTTTAAGCTGCTCCAGCTTTTCCTTCAGAGCGCGCGCCTTGGCGATCAGTTCCTTTTCCTGCTTCCACTTGGCTTTCAGCGCGTTCGATTGCTCACGAATGTCGGCCAGTTCTTTTTCGACGAGCGCCAGCCGCTCGCGCGAGTTGCGGTCGTCTTCTTTCTTGAGCGCCTGCTTTTCGATCTCCAACTGCGTAGCACGGCGTTCCAGTTGATCGATCTCGGTGGGCATGGAATCGATCTGGATGCGGAGGGAGGCCGCTGCTTCGTCGATCAGGTCGATCGCCTTGTCGGGCAGAAAACGGTCAGAGATGTAACGATGCGACAAAGTTGCCGCCGCCACAATCGCGGAATCCTTAATGCGCACGCCGTGATGCACCTCGTATTTCTCCTTTAGCCCGCGGAGAATCGCAATCGTGTCTTCCACATTTGGCTCGCCCACGAACACGATCTGAAAGCGGCGTTCGAGCGCAGCATCTTTCTCGATGTATTTGCGATATTCGTTGAGCGTGGTCGCGCCGATGGCGCGCAGTTCTCCGCGAGCAAGCGCGGGCTTGAGCATGTTGGAAGCATCAATAGCGCCTTCCGACGCGCCCGCGCCGACCAGCGTATGCAGTTCGTCGATGAACAGGATGATCTGGCCCTGGGCATCTTCGATCTCTTTCAGCACGGCCTTCAACCGGTCTTCAAATTCGCCGCGATACTTTGCCCCGGCAAGCATCGAACCGAGGTCGAGAGAGACGACGCGCTTGTTTTTCAGAGCCTCGGGCACGTCGCCCGAAATGATGCGCTGGGCAAGGCCTTCGACGATGGCCGTTTTGCCAACGCCGGGCTCTCCGATGAGCACAGGATTATTCTTGGTGCGGCGCGAAAGCACTTGCACGACGCGACGGATTTCTTCATCGCGGCCGATGACGGGATCGAGTTTGCCGCGGCGGGCCTGCTCGGTCAGATCGCGGGCGTAGCGTTCCAGCGCCTGGTACTTGGCTTCGGGATTCTGATCGGTAATACGCTGCGAGCCGCGCACCGCGGTTAGCGCTTTGAGGATCGCATCGTGCGACGCGCCGTGGCGCGCCAGCAGTTCCTGAGCGGGATCGCGCTTCAGCCCTGTGATCGCCAGCAGCAGGTGCTCAGTCGAAACGTACTCGTCTTTGAATGCATCCGCTTCCTTGAAGGACTTCTCCAGAAGCTGGTTCACCTGCGCCGACATCATCGCTTGATTGGCGCCACTCCCGGAGACCTTTGGCAGCTTCTCAATTTCCTGATAGATCTCGCTCAGCACGCCCTGCGGGCCGATGCCGATCTTCTCCAGCACGGGCACGACGATGCCTTCTTTATCTTCGAGGAGGGCCGCCAGCAAATGGACGGGAAGAAGCTCGGGATTGCCATGTTCGGAGGCAAGTTCGTTCGCGCGCTGGACGGCTTCCTGCGCCTTAACGGTGAATTTGTCCCAACGGATGGGCATGGGGGTCTACTCCTGTGACTATTTGTAATTGTGTAATTTGTAATTGGTAATTTACAAGTGCATCTGGGCATGAGCGTTTCTGAAATCTCTCGGAAATTCCCAGAGAAGGTCTGACCGAGTTTTGTCGAATTGGGTGCCCTGAGAGAGCGGGCCTCAGCGGCTGAAGCCGCATGTATGGCGGGCTCTAATGGCACGGCTGAAGCCGTGCCCTACCCAAAGCCCATTCGACGCAAAGTTGTAGTCGCTCCAGACGGGGCAAGCCCCGTCTCTACACGAGTTTTTCAGCAGCCTGTGAAGCCGTGCCCTGCCCAAAGGAATACGGAACTTGATCAGAGATTCCCTAGAAGTTCTTCTTCAGGTCCATTCCCGAATACAAACCCGCCACCTGATCGTATCCGTTAAACATAAGAGTGGGGCGCTTGAAAAATTCGCCGAGACGCCGCTCTTTGGCCTGGCTCCAGCGCGGATGGTCCACGTTGGGATTCACGTTGGAGTAAAACCCATACTCGCTGGGCGCGGAAAGCTGCCAAGTATTCAGCGGCTGCTCCTCGGTGAAGCGAATGCGCACGATCGATTTGGCGCTTTTGAAGCCGTACTTCCACGGAATTACCATGCGGATGGGTGCGCCATCCTGATTCGGCAGCAACTCGCCGTACATACCAAAACAAAGCAGGGCGAGCGGATGCATGGCCTCGTCCATGCGCAAGCCTTCGAGGTATGGCCACTTCAAGACGCTGCTGCGCTGGCCCGGCATCTGCCTGGGGTCGTACAAGGTAGTGAACTCGACAAATTTCGCCTTGCCGAGAGGCTCGGCGCGCTTGACCAGTTCGCTGAAAGAGAAGCCGACCCAGGGCACCACGATCGACCACCCTTCGACGCAGCGATGGCGGTAGATGCGCTCTTCCTGCGCGGCCATTTTCATGATCGCGTCGACGTCGAGTTCCTGCTTCTTTTTCACCAGTCCGTCGATCGTCACCGTCCAGGGCCGCGGCTTGAAATTTTTCGCCAGCTCGGAAGGGCCTTCCTTATCGGTCGAGAATTCATAGAAATTGTTGTAGGTGGTGACATCTTTGTAGGGTGTCTGTTTTTCCGTCGTGCTGAACTGGCTCTTTTGCGGGCCGTCGATTTTTGCGTTGGCTTGGACGGTCAGCGAGGGCTCGGCAAATTCGCGGAAGGCCACTCCCGTGACCGCGGCGGCGCTGGTCAGGGCCGCTCCCGCGAGAAAGTTGCGGCGGTTCAAATAAGTCTGTTTGGGAGTAGTCTCCGACGACGGAATTTCGGCTGCCTTCTTAATCAACATTGCATACCCCACATAAAAGTACGGCTGGCGACCGGAGCTGGATGCG
>Ga0209698_10006078_pt1 | contig 12889 bp, 10 predicted proteins | sample LitLauG_LLR_2012_FD_187203 | JGI IMG/M metagenome (GOLD analysis project Ga0209698, IMG submission 187203) | Freshwater sediment microbial communities from Pennsylvania, USA - Little Laurel Run_MetaG_LLR_2012 (SPAdes) (version 2) | ecosystem: Environmental > Aquatic > Freshwater > Creek >...
ACCATGAGGCCTGCGATGAAGACCGCGAGGACGACGAAAAGGAGCATCCCGTAGAGGCCCGCGCCAACGGAATCAGCTTCCGGATGGGCGCCGTCTGGCAGTACTTGACCTGAGCTTCTTTGAGGAAGGGGCAGGTCATACGCCTACCGTTTCTCTTTCTTCCTCAGCTCCTCGCCGCCATCGGCCATGGTGACGCCGAGTCCGGGGACATGGAAAATGTGCCCGCCGGTATAGTCGGCGGCCAGGCCGGCCACCTCTCTATCCAGGGCGGATTCCGCTGCTCGTCTTCGATGTCGGGCGGCCAGCTCCTGTAGTATTCCCAGGGCAACCGCGCCGCAGCAAATCAGAACCACCAGCCCCAAGGCAATGTTGGTTACGTTCAACCAATAGGTGGATGGATCGTCCATAAGTTTTCTCCTTCCGGAGAGACCTACGGCACGGGGAATGCCATGCTGAAAACACACGACTTGCGCGCGACAGCCGCGGCGGCATGGCGGAATAACAGACAATAAAATCCGATTTTCCCGCAATGGCGTTACACTATTATCAGGTCTGCAACTATTTTATGCCGCGACGCCTTGCCCGCAAGCTGATGTTCTCGATCACGCTGATCGTGATCATCGTAGCCGCCGTTTCCGGGCTGGTGAATGTGAAGAGCGAGGAGAGCCAACTGCTCAATACCATGATCCTGGGCGCCGACCAGCTTTCCAAAAGCATCACCAGCGCCACCTGGCACGCCATGCTCGACGACCGCCGCGAAGGGGTGTACCAGATCATGCAGACCATCGCGCTCAAGCAGGGTATCGACCGCATCCGTATGTTCAACCGGGCCGGCCAGGTGATGTTCTCCACGAATCCGGAGGACCGTCAGGGGTCCACCGACCAGCGCGGCGAAACCTGCGCTTTGTGTCACGGCCGGGGCGAGCCGCGATACCAGCTCGATCTGCCGTCGCGCGTGCGCATCTTCCGCAACAGCGGCGGCCGGCGCCGGCTGGCCATGGTCACGCCGATTTACAACGAGCCATCGTGCCAGGCGGCGTGTCATGCGCACCCCAAGGGAATGCGGGTGCTGGGCGTTCTGGACGTGGCTTTGAGCCTGGAAAGCGTGGATGCCGAGATGGCGTCCATGAAGAGCCGCGTGCTGGTGGTGACGGCCGTCGAGGTCACACTGATTGGGCTCTTCATTATCTATTTCACACGGCGCTTCCTCGGCCGGCCGATTGAGAAGCTGATTGCCGGCACGCACGCGGTCAGCCAGATGGATCTCGACCAGCCGCTGGACATCGTCGGCAGCAGCGAGGAGTTGGACGAACTGGCGCGTTCGTTCGAGAGGATGCGCGAGCGGCTCCGGCAAGCGGTAGCCGAAAACAGCCAGTTCACGCAGAACCTGGAAAGCAAGGTGGAGGAGCGCACCCAGCAGCTCAAAGCGGCACAGAAGAAACTCATGCAGAACGACCGCCTGGCTTCTCTCGGCCAGCTCTCCGCCAGCGTGGCTCACGAGATCAACAACCCCGTCTCCGGCGTGCTCAACCTGGGAATGCTCATGCAGCGCATGCTCAAGGACGACGGCATTCCTCCCAACCGCATCGAAGAGTTCCGGAAATACCTGGGGCAGGTGGTGAATGAAACCACGCGGGTGGGCCGCATCGTTTCCGACCTGCTGGCCTTTTCGCGCCGCTCCAAACCGCAGCGATCGCCGGCCGACCTCAACCGGATCGTGCGCACGACGCTTTCGCTGGTGCAGCACAAGCTGAAGCTGAGCAATGTGGAGGCCGAAACCTGTTTGGCCGGCCATCTGGCGGACGTATTTTGCGACCATTCGCAGATCCAACAGGTGGTGCTGAACCTGCTGTTGAACGCCGCCGAGGCGACGCAGCCCAAGGGCGGAGGCCGTGTGACCATCGCCACCGAGCCGCGCGAGGGCGAAGTCGTGCTGACCGTCTCGGATAACGGCGAGGGAATCCAACCGGAAAACCTCGCCAGGATTTTCGATCCGTTCTTCACCACCAAATCGGAAGGCAAAGGAGTGGGACTGGGATTGGCGGTGTCTTATGGGATCATCCAGGCCCATGGAGGAGATATTGAAGTCAAAAGCAAGCCCGGCGAAGGCACCACCTTCATCATTTCGTTGCCGCTGCAGCAGACCAGCCCGGGTGTCGAGCCGCCGTTGCTTGCCTTGGCCCATCGCGAATGACTTGCCTGTATCTTGGCGCCACGGCGGAAACGGGCCCGGAAGCGCTGGCGCCGATTGGGGAGTGTTTATCCGCGGCCTTCCGGTTGCCCGTGCGGCAGGTCGAGCTTCCGGACGTGGAGTTCGCCTTCGACCGGGAGCGCGGGCAGTACGCGTCGATCCCGGTGTTGGAAATGCTCGCCAGGATTCATCGGGGCGGCGGAGGAAAGCTCATGGGGGTGACCGGGCGCGATCTGTTCATCCCCGTGCTGACGTTCGTTTTCGGGCACGCCCAATTGGGAGGGAGCGTGGCCCTGGTCTCACTGGCGCGGCTGCGGCAGGAATTTTATGGGCTGGAGCGCAACCACGAGGTCTTTCTGGAGCGCGCCCGCAAAGAGGCCCTGCATGAAGCCGGCCATACGTTCGGCCTGGTGCACTGCGCCGAAAGAAGCTGCGCCATGTCGCTGTCGACCAATGTGCAGCAGATCGATCGCAAACGCGCCTGCTTCTGCGCGGACTGTACGGCGCAATTGCGTAAGGGAGTAAGGACATGAAAGCCCACTGGCGAATCCTGGTGGTGGATGACGAAGAGGTGATGTGCGAATCGCTCGCGGCCTGGCTGCGGGAGGATGGCTACACGGTGGACACTGCGCGCTCGGGCCAGCAAGCCGTCGAGCGGGCGGCCCAGCGCGAGTATGCCATCTATTTTTTGGATCTCAAGATGCCCGGCGGCATGGACGGCATCGAGACAATGGTGCAGATCCGGCGGACCCAGCCGGAAGCTTCCATCATCATCATCACGGCCTACGCGACCGTCGATACGGCCATCACGGCGATCAAGGAGGGTGCGCAGGAGTATATCGTCAAACCCTGCAACCCGGAAGAGATTTCCCTGCTGGTGGGCCGCATTATCAAGGTGAAGAATCTGCAGCGGGAGAACACCATACTACGCAAGAAGCTGACGCGCCATTACCGGTTTCAGGACATCCTCAGCAAGAACTCGAGAATGCAGGCCATCATGGAGCTGGCGCACGAGGTGGCCAGCCTGCGCTCCACGGTGTTGATTCAAGGCGACAGCGGCACCGGCAAGGAGCTGATTGCGCGCGCCATCCACTTTTCGGGCGACCGCGCCGCCAAACCGTTCGTGGCGGTCTCGTGCGCGGCTCTGGCGGAAACGCTGCTGGAATCCGAGCTGTTCGGTTATGAGAAGGGGGCCTTTACTGGCGCGGACCAGATGAAGCGCGGCAAGTTCGAGCAGGCCGACGGAGGCTCGATTTTCCTGGATGAGATCGGGGATATATCGCCGAAACTCCAAGTGGACCTGCTGCGCGTTCTGCAGGACCGCAGCTTCTACCGGCTGGGCGGCTCTCAGGAAGTCCATGTGGACGCGCGGGTGATCGCCGCCACGCATGTAAACCTGCAGCAGGCGGCGGCCGCGGGCAAGTTCCGGGAGGACCTGTTTTACCGGTTGAACGTCATCGAGATCCGCATTCCGCCGCTGCGCGATCGGCGCGAGGACATTCCGCTGCTGGCGCACCATTTTGTGGAGCGCTTCTCGCACGAATTGAGCAAGGACATCGGCGACCTCTCCGAAGGCGCGCTCCAGGCGCTGATGGACTACGACTGGCCGGGGAACGTGCGCGAGTTGGAGAATGCCATCGAGCGCGCCATGGTCACGTGCCGCGGCCGCGAGCTGACGGAGACCGACTTTGGCTTCCTGGCGCAAAACGGCGCGCGCGCCAAGACCTGGGGCGCCCCCGCCGGGATGACCTTGCAGGAGATGGAGAAAATGCTGATCGTCGCCACCATCCAACACACCGGGGGCAACATCAAGGAAGCGGCCTCCGTTCTGGGCATCGACCGCTCGACCTTGTACGAGAAGATCAAGCGCTACGAGATCCCGCGGTAGCACTTTAGCGGGCCCTATCGCGAGCGACTCCCGGAAAGGCCGCTTCCTGTTCGGTAGTCCCGCCCCGCGGCCAGCCAATCTACCAGGCGGTGTTCCGCGATACGCTGAGGAGCGGGATGCCCCTCACCCGCCTGAGCGTTCGCGGTTACCGCTCTCTGCGCGATTTGAGCTTGCCGCTGCAGCAGGTCAATATCATCACCGGCGCCAACGGCACGGGCAAATCGAACCTCTACCGCGCGTTGATGCTGGTGGCGCGCGCCGCCGAGGGTCAGTTCGCCCGCGCCATCGCGGAGGAGGGCGGAACGCCGAGCGTGCTGTGGGCGGGCGGCGAGCGCATCCGCTACACCCGCCAAAAGCCTCCCCGGAGATTCAGCCTGGCGGTGGAGACCGGCCTGTTCGACTTCAGCTTTGCCGTGGGCCTGCCTTCCCCAAGCTCGCTCCCGCCCGGCCGCTCGCTGTTTGGGGCCGATCCCGAGGTCAAGGAGGAGAAGCTTTTCCTGCGCGGGGAAGGAAAGCCGGTATTGATGTTGGATCGCCGCGGGCCTTCGGCATGGCTCAGGAACGGGGACGGCGCCATGGACGAATACGGTCTCGCCCTGCTCAAGTACGAATCCGTTCTGCCGCAGGTGGTGGAGCCGCAGCGCTATCCCGAGGTGCACCTGGTGCGGCAGACTCTGCTGGGTTGGCGCTTCTATCATCAATTCCGGACCGATGCCCTGTCGCCGCTGCGTTATCCCCAGATTGGCGTGCAGACCAACGTATTGAGCCAGGACGGGTCGGACCTGGCGGCGGCTTTGGAAACGATTCTGGAAATCGGCGACGAAAAGGGCCTCAACGAAGCCATCGCACACGCCTTTGGGGGAGCGCGCCTTACCATCGTCCTGCATGAAACACTCTTTAGCGTTCACCTGGAAGTTCCCGGTATCCTTCGTCCCCTGGAGGCGCGCGAACTGTCCGATGGGCAACTGCGCTTCTTGTGCTTGTGTGCCGCGCTGCTGAGTCCCCGGCCTCCGGCGCTCATTGCGTTGAATGAGCCGGAGACCAGCCTCCATCCCGATCTTTACGACCCGCTGGCGCAGTTGATCGCGCACGCTTCAAAGTCGTCGCAGATCTGGGTAACCACCCATGCGCGAGCTCTGGCCGGAAAGATCGGGGCGTGCGCGCAGAGCCTTCCGGTGGAGCTGGAGCTGGTAGAGGGGGAGAGCCGGTGCGCCGGCGATCCCAATACTCCCCGCCGTCCGCACCGGTGGGTAAAGTTCAGCGACGAGGGCGAGGCGTAGAGGTGGGGCAACGGTCCCAACGGTCCCCCCACCCTGTTGGTCCTGTTGGTCCCCCCACCCTTGACTCCGGCTCGCGCCGTTACGATAATTGTCGTGCGCGGGAGCAATGACGAAAACGTTTGTAAGTTCCAGTGGGATCTTGCTGTTAACGGCACTGGCGGCCAATGCCCAAGGGGTCTCTTCGCAGCGCGCTGTCCTCGATCAATATTGCGTCACCTGCCACAACCAGAAGCTGAAAACGGGCGGACTGATGCTCGACAAGCTGGACCTGGCGCGCGTCTCCGATAGCGCGGAAACCTGGGAAAAGGTGGTCCGTAAACTGCGCGCCGGCATGATGCCTCCTCTCGGTTTACCTCGCCCCACCGCCGCTGCCTACGAGGCCCTGACTGTCGCGATCGAAAACGAACTCGACCGTGCCGCCGCCGGCAAGCTCCATCTGCCCGCGCCGGGCGTTCACCGCGCCAACCGTACCGAGTATGGCAACGCTATCCACGACCTTCTGGCGCTCGATATCGACCCCGCCGCGTACCTGCCGGCCGATGATTCCAGTTATGGCTTCGATAACGTAGTCAGCGGCCTGGGCGTGTCGCCGGCGCTCGTCGAGGGATACGTCTCCGCCGCCGCCAAAATCAGCCGCCTCGCGCTCGGCCATGAGACCGCTCCCAGCCGCAAGATCTATCACGTCCGCGAAGACTACTCGCAGGAAGATCACATCGACGGTCTATCGCTTGGAACGCGTGGCGGAATGCTGGTGGAGCATTACTTTCCCGCCGACGGCGAATATCTCATTTCCTGGGAACCCGTGCGGACCACGGTCGGCGGTTTGTACGGCGGCGACAGCGAAGACGAACAACTCGAACTTACGGTAGACGGCCGGCGCATCAAGTTATTCAAGATCGGTACGGACGTCCCCCTGACCTCTCTCCACGATAAGACGGAAGTTCGCGTCCCCCTGAAGGCCGGCCGGCGGACCGTGGGCCTGGCGTTCGTGGCTACCACCTACGTACCGAACGTGGATCTCAACCGCCACTACCGCCGCAGTATCCTCGACGACAATCTGATCGACGGTTTTACGTTCACGCCGCAAGTCAGTTCCGTCACCATTGCGGGCCCCTACGACGGCGCGCGCCCGAAGGACACGCCTAGCCGCGACCGAATCCTGGCTTGCCGTCCGGCGAACCCGGCGGAAGAGTTGCCCTGCGCGCGCCGGATCCTCACCGCGCTCGCCCGCCAGGCTTATCGCCGCCCGCTCACCGATAGCGACACCGAGAGCCTGCTGAACTTCTACCAGGCCGGACGCAACTCCGGCGATTTTGAAGACGGCCTTGAACGGGGGCTACAGTTCATCCTGGCCCACCCCGAATTCGTCTTCCGCACCGAAGACGGCCCGGCCGGTGTGAAGCCGGGCGAACCGTATCGCATCAGCGGCCTGGAACTGGCCTCGCGCCTCTCATTCTTTCTGTGGAGCGCCGGCCCCGATGACGAGCTCTTGCGCGTGGCGGACCAGGGCAAGCTGAAGGACACCGCCGTGCTCGAGCGCGAGGTTCGCCGTATGCTCTCGGATCCTCGCGCCCACGAGCTGGTCAAGAACTTCGGCGGCCAATGGCTGGGCTTGCGGACCCTGCAGACCTCTACTCCGGAAGGGGTCATTTATCCCGATTTTGACGACAACCTGCGCCAGGCTTTCCGCACGGAGGCGGAAATGTTCTTCGAAAGCATCGTGCGCGAAGACCGCAGCGTCATCGACCTGCTCAACGCCGACTACACGTTTGTGAATGAGCGCCTCGCCGCGCACTACGGCATCCCCAACGTTTATGGCAGCCAGTTCCGGCGCGTGAAGCTCGATGGCGACCTCGACGTGCGCCGCGGCCTGCTCGGAAAAGGTAGTTTTCAACTCGTCACCTCGGTGGCCGACCGCACTTCCCCCGTGCAGCGGGGCAAGTGGATTCTCATGAACATCCTCGGTACCGTGCCGCCCGATCCGCCGCCCAACGTACCGCCGCTGAAAGAGACCGCCGGGGGGAATGCTTCGGGTGAACAGACCATGCGCCAGCGCATGGAGCAGCATCGCGCGAATCCGAATTGCGCAAGCTGTCACCGCATGATGGACCCGATCGGCTTTACCCTCGAAAATTTCGACGGCATCGGGAAGTGGCGCACCACCCAATTCGGGCAATCCCTGGATGCTTCCGGCCAACTCACCGACGGCGCCAAAATTGACGGTGTGGTGAGCCTCCGCCAGGCCCTGCTGCGCTATTCCCCGCAATTCGTCCGCACCTTCACCGAGAAGCTGCTTACGTACGGTCTCGGCAGAGGCGTAGAATATCAGGATATGCCGGTTGTTCGCTCCGTCGTGCGCGATGCCGCCGCCAGCGACTACAAGTTCGCGTCGGTGGTGTTAGGCATCGTCAAGAGCGAACCGTTCCAGATGAATCGGAAGGCCGCGAATGTTCATAACTAAGAAGAGCCTGTCCCGCCGCACGCTGCTGCGCGGCGCCGGAGTCTCGTTAGCCCTGCCGTTGCTCGATTCGATGGTGCCCGCGCTCACGCCGCTGGCCCAAGCCGCAGTTACTCCCAAGACCGCCCGCTTTGTCGGCATCTTTAATCCGCACGGCTGGGCCCCGGAGTACTGGCAATTCGGCAAGGAAAGCGCCGTCTCCGAGTTCCCGTTCATCCTCAAGCCGCTGGATGCCTGGCGGGATACCGTTACGGTCATCAGCGGCCTGGATGCCACGGCCTCCATGCCGCCTCCCGGTGAGACCGGTGGCGATCATTCGCGCAGCGCGGCCGTCTTCAGCGGTGTTCCTCCCAAAAAGACCGTCAGCGAAGATATCTATCTGGGCGTCACCATTGACCAGATGATCGCGCAGCAGTACGGCCAGGAGAACGCGTTGCCCTCGATTCAACTGGGCATCGAGGATCAGAGCGCGCTGGCCACCTGTCCCTGGGGCTATAGCTGCGCGTACGTCAACTCGGTGTCGTGGGCCGGACCGACCAAGCCGCTGCCGCACGAAGCCAATCCTCAGTTGGTTTTCGAGCGCCTGTTCGGCGATGGCAGCAATCCGCAGGAGCGCGTGGCGCGAAAGCAGGCCAAGGCCAGCCTGCTGGATGCGGTGACCGGCGAAATCGCGCGTCTCAATAGTAAGCTCCCCGGCACGGACCGCACGCGGCTCAACGAGTACCTCGAGGACATCCGCGAGATCGAGCGGCGGCTCCACAATGTGGCGAAGTCCGCGGACCAGTCGCCCGATGCCGAGGTCCCCTTCGGCATACCGGAATCGTTCACCGAGCATATCAACCTCATGTGGGATATGCAGGTCCTGGCCTTCCGTGCCGACATCACCCGCGTCTCCACCCTGATGTATGCGCACGACGTGAGTATGCGGAGCTACCCGGAATCCGGCGTGGCCACGGCCAATCATGCGGCGTCGCACCACGGCAGCGCGCCCAAACGAGTGGAGGATTGGGCCAAGATCAACCGCTTCCACGTGCAGTGCCTGCCCTATTTCCTCAACAAGCTGAAATCCACCCCCGATGGCGACGGTAGCCTCCTCGACCACACCCTGATTCTATGGGCTACCAACATGGGGGATTCGAATTACCACAGTCATCGCAATGTGGCTCACATGCTGCTCGGCGGGGCCATGGGGCGGCACAACGGTGGCGTCCACATCCACGCCGAGGGTTCTACCGCGAACCTTCTGTTGACCACGCTCCACCTGTGCGGACTGGAAAAGGACCGCATCGGCGACAGCACTCGCGCGGTGTCGCTGTGAAACGCGTGGTAGCACAGGCATTCCTGCCTGTGTCCGGATTTTTCCTCTTCGCCGCGTCTCTGTCCGCTTCCCCCGGCCTGGCCGACGCGGCCCAACTGAGGAACGCCGGCTCGGTGCGCTCCCTGCTCCAACAGAAGGCCGATGTGAACGCCCCGCAAACCGACGGCACGACGGCCCTGCACTGGGTGGCGCGTTGGGACGATCTGGAATTGGCCGGCCTGCTGCTTAGCGCCGGCGCGGACCCCAAGGCCGCCAACCTTGACGGCGCTACGCCTATGTTTCTGGCCGCCGAGAACGGCAGCGCGGCCATGATCGAGAAACTGCTGAAGGCCGGAGTGGACCCGAACGCTGCCGTGCTGTCACACGGCGAGACGGCCCTTATGATGGCGGCGCGCACCGGCCACCTGGATGCCGTCAAAATGCTGCTCGACCACGGCGCCAACGTGAACACAACGGAAAACCTGCGCGGCACCAGCGCCCTCATGTGGGCCGCAGAGCAAGGCCACGCCTCGATCGTTCAGTTGCTGGCTGATCGCGGCGCCGACCTGCGGCTGCAGTCGAAGGTCCTGACGCCTCCCGGCCGGCGGGGACTGGGGTTTGCCAGCAGCAACATCGTCTTTGGGGCCAGCGGCCGGGCCGCCCCGTCGGTGCCCGTCAAAGGCGGTCTTACCGCCTTGCTGTTTGCGGCGCGCCAGGGAACCCTGGACTGCGTGCGCGTCCTGGTTAAGGGAGGAGCCGATGTCAACCAGCCCGCCGCAGATGGATCGAGCCCGTTACTGGTAGCCATTCAGAATGGCTCCTGGGACATCGCGCGCTTCCTGTTGGACCACGAAGCGAATCCCAACCTGGCCAACTCCAAAGGATGGACACCGCTCTACCTGGCAGTGAAAACGCGCAACCAGGAGACCACTGCCGTCCCCGGACCCGGCACCGACGGCGCTCTGGACTTGATCCGGGCCCTGCTCGACCGGGGAGCCGAGCCCAACGTGCGGATCAAGGCCGCCACCGAGGTCCATCAGGGGATGACGGCCGTCTGGTTAAAGGAACCCGGCGCCACGCCCCTGTTGCGCGCTGCGCTGTGCGGCGACCTCACGGTGGTCCGCCTGTTGCTGGCTCACGGCGCTGATCCGCAGATCCCCACCTTGGACCATACGACACCGCTAATGGTCGCGGCCGGTGTAGGCTGGGCCGAGGGGCTGATGCACGAATATTCGGAAGACCAGACCGTCGAACTGTTGAAACTGCTCCTCGATCGCGGCGCCGACGTGAATGCCGCCAACGACCATGGCATGACCCCGCTGCACGGCGCCGCCTATAAGGCCGCGAACAAGGCCGTGCAACTCCTTGTGGATCGCGGCGCCAAACTCGACGCCAAAGACAAAGGCGAGGACTATGGCTTCGGGGCCCGCTCCGTCAAGATGACCCCTCTGAATTGGGCCGAGGGTGTGCCCATCGGCATGTCCTCCGCCATTTATCACGCCGAAACGGTCGCTCTGCTTTCCCGCTTGATGCAGGAGCGCGGCATCCCGGTCGTCAGCAACGCCAGCGCGAAGCAGTGATTGGAGTCCTTTCCGGGTTGCCGGAGGAAACGCGTTCATCCGCGGTGGGGGTGGGAATCGTCAGATCCAAATGGACCGCTTCCGCCTATTGACGCTCCTATCCAGGCTGGATAGCGCGCGCATGGCTGTCCGCTTTCCGCTGGCAGCGATACACATGTTCGGTGATTGCATGACCGGGACGGCAGCAACTGCTTTCCCCCGCCGCCTCGGCCTCTTCGTCACGAACCGGTGTAATTTTGTCTGCCCCATGTGCGCGGTACAAGACGCCCGCGATGAAGGTCTGGCAAGAGGCGGAGATATGCCGTTTGAAGTTGTAGAGAGAGTGCTGGCCGAGTGCTCTCCGCACCAGCCGGTAGTCGATTTCATCGGCGGAGAGCCCCTTCTCTACCCACATCTCGTGAACGCCGTGGAACTGGCTTCCCAGCGGAACGTGCTCGCGGCGGTGACCACCAACGGGCTCAAGCTCAAAGCAACAGCCGAGGCTTTCGTTCGGGCAAAACTGCCCCTTCTCCAAGTCTCACTGGACGGTTGGGATGAGGTATCCCAAGCGGCGCGTGGCGGTGTGAAATCGTCGTTCGAGCGCCTTTGCGACGGCGTGCGCGCGGTCCAAGAAGTCAGAGGCCCACGTCCTTTCCCCATTATTCGCATTTTGACCACGATCACCAGGGTTAACTACAGTCACTTGGATCGCATACAAACCGTAATCGCGAAGCTGGGCGTTCGCTACTGGGGCATCTCAAACTATTTCTACCTCAACCGGCACGCTCATGAGAGACACCAAGCGTTCGCACTGTTCCACGGATTAAGCGGGCCGGTTGTGGCGCATCCAATTGCAGATGACGTCTATCTGGCGCCGGACCCGGTACGGGATCTCAAATCCTGTTTGCAGCGTGTACGGCAATTGAATCGCCGGCTTGGCCTTGGGATTGCTTACGCCTGGAAGATCGAACTTGAGAAATACTATTCCATCCGCGAGGCGTCCCGGTCTTGTGTATGCGAGTTGCCTTTTACGCGGCTCGATATCCAAACCGACGGCCGCATGGCGGTCTGCGTTAGCGGAAAACAAGTCGGTCAAGTCGGGCGCGATTCGATCGCCGCGGCTTGGCGCGGCAGGCTTATGGCTCGATATCGGCAGATGTATGAGCGAACCAGGCCCATGCCCATGTGCTTTCGGTGTTGCGGCCTGTCGCAATCCATCAAGTTCGACCGGCGTGATTAGTGGCGCGTTCCGGCATCTGCAACCGAAGTCGTGAAGCTTGATGGCATTTTAAGCTATGCTTGAATCATGGCCCCGAAGCCCGGCCGAAAGAACCCCGCGGTGGCGGCGGTTACCGCGGCGACGGCGGCGGCCAGCGGCAGAATAAGCGCTGGTAATAGCGTCAGATTCGATTTGGGAGCCGGCCCGCAAACGGTCGGCCTTTTTTTATCGGGAGGAACCCTTTATGGCGACGCGATCGCGTACTACGTTCCAGAAGCGACAGAAAGAAATGGCCCGCGCCGAAAAGCAGCGCGAGAAAGCGGCTAAGCGGTTGCAAAAGAAAGATGGGGAGCGCCCGTCCGAGCCAGACGAGCTCACTCTCGAAGAGGCAGCCATTCTTCGTTCGTTATAAACCTCACGGTTAACGGGTATGGATAAGCGACTTGCCAAGCGCCACAAACGCCAGGTTGCGCGCGCACGAGAGAGAGTCAGGCTCTCTGAGCCTGATGCCAGGACTCCGGAACAAATTGCCGCAGCCCGGTTAGCGAGTCGCCCTAATCTGCGCCGCGATACCAACTCGTGGCCGTCGCTGCCCAGTGATTCTGGCGTCCCTGTCAAGACCGAAGGTTCGCAGTAGATTCGCCGATCGCCATCCCCATCTGCCTGGGATGGCACATCCCGGGCAGGTAGTGTGTTTGCTGCGCGTGGGCACTGCCGCCCGTGTTGGACCGGCCGGAGACTTGTTCTCCTATTTCACAAACACCAATTCGCCGAAGTTCGCGGGGGCGTGCGGGTGCGGCCAGTTCAGTTTGGAATCGGCCCACACACTCAACCGGCGGTGGGGCTCGGTGCCGTCCCAGCGGTTCAGATTGGCCGTGAACACCGTGCCGATGTGCGGCGGCGGCGCCATGTCGGCAAAGTTTTTCCAGGGAATGGCCAACTCCATGCTCCAGCCCCGGTCGCGATCGCCGCGCATGTTCAACGTCCCGTCGATGTG
>Ga0209698_10006079_pt1 | contig 12886 bp, 12 predicted proteins | sample LitLauG_LLR_2012_FD_187203 | JGI IMG/M metagenome (GOLD analysis project Ga0209698, IMG submission 187203) | Freshwater sediment microbial communities from Pennsylvania, USA - Little Laurel Run_MetaG_LLR_2012 (SPAdes) (version 2) | ecosystem: Environmental > Aquatic > Freshwater > Creek >...
TCAATGGCAAGCTCCGCGACGCGACCGGAACCTACACTGCAACCCAGATCATGTTCGCGTGCCTCGGCGTGGCAGGACTCATCTTCGCCTTCCTTCTGCTCGAGTCGGATCGGCGTCATGGCGGCAAGCTGGAGCAGGGGAAGAACAGACGGCCAGCCTGAATACCCCCCGCCGACTGCCGCCGTATATGGTGGATTTTCTCGATTCTCCATTGGTCTGACTTTCGCTATCCTGTTGGGATCCACGGAACCAGTCCCCATGGCCTAGAAACCATTACCGCCGGGAAGGCCTAAGGTGGTGCGTAGGGAGCATTACCAAAGTGATCCCCAGCGCGTTCGCGTAGGCAGTCTTTTCATCAAATAGACAACCTTGAGACATCCCGGCGCTACCGTTTTTGGTATTCTTGATCACCTCGGACCGTTGGCGAGCGTCTCGGCGACTGCCTTGGCAAATGAGTACAACGAATAGAGTTCGAAGCCGCATCTGATGCAGTAGCGGCCGGAAAAGGCGACTTGACCGACCCGAAACAAAGAATCACCGAATCTGAGGCCATTGAGCGGGCGAAGCAGGGTGACGAGGCAGCCTTCGAAACCCTCTACCACCTGCACAAGCGCCGCGTGTATTCCTTATGTTTGCGCATGGTTTCCAATCCTTCGCAGGCCGAAGATCTTGCCCAGGAAGCGTTTCTCCAGCTCTTTCGGAAAATTGGCACCTTCCGGGGCGAGTCCGCTTTCTCGACCTGGCTGCACCGCATGACCGTCAATGTCGTGCTGATGCAACTGCGCAAGAAGGGATTGCCCGTCGTTTCCCTGGAGGAAACGCTGGAAGCCGAAGAAGAGGCGCCGCGCAAGGAATTCGGTGCTACTGACGTGAAGCTGGCAGGCTCTGTCGACCGGCTGCAACTGCAACGCGCCATCGACCGCTTGCCGCCGGGCTATAAAACGATTTTTGTCCTCCACGACGTGGAGGGATTTGAACATAATGAGATTGCCCAGATGGTGGGCTGCTCGATTGGCAATAGCAAGTCGCAGCTCCATAAGGCACGCCTGAAGCTGCGGGATTATCTGAAGTTCATGAGAGCCGAAAAGGCCAAGACTGGATAGCGGTAACTGCGATATCGGGGAGAGGGTCAGTTATGAAGTGTTCCGATGTAGATCGAATTCTGCCTGACATTATCGATGGCGTCACAAGCGAGAGCGCTCAGGACTCTGAGTTCCAGTCTCATCTGCGGACTTGTCCCGATTGTTCCGAGTTAGTATCCGATCTCAAACTCATCGCGAGCGAATCCCGCCAACTCTCCAATTCCGAAGAGCCGCCGTCCCGGGTGTGGGTTCGGATTGCTGCCGAACTACGGGCGGAAGGGCTCATCCGGGATCCCGAACTTCCGAGAACACGGGTGGCCATTGAGCCGGTGCGGCAACGTCGTTGGGGCGGCGCATTGTGGTTTGCCCCCATTGCAATCCTGATTCTGGCCGCCGGTTCTTACTTGATGCACCACAGGACGAGTTCTTCTCCGGCGCAGGTGGCCAAGAAATCGGCTCCGGAACCCCAGACGCAGGTCGCCCAGCAGTCGGAGAATAGCGTCGCTTCTCAACCTTCGGCGGTACCTGCTTCAGTGTCGTCTGAACGAGCAGAGCTTTCCGCGCCAGCGAGCGGGGACGATCAGCAGTTTCTGAGCGAGGTCTCTACTTGGGCGCCCGGTGCGCGCACCAACTATGCCAACCAGTTGCAAGCGGTAAATCACGAAATTCAGGAAACGCAGACCTACATCCGGGAGCATCCCGCCGATGGCGATGCCCGGCAGCACTTAATGGACGTCTTGCAACAGAAGGCGATGCTTTACCAAATGGCATTGGATCGCATTCAATAGGGTACGGGTAGACCGGCACGGCCGGCCGAAGGGGCTTTTTCTATGAAGAGTCTTCAGCGTACGACGGTGGTAGCTGTCGTTTTGGCCACCTGCCTGGCCTCGGTGGTCCTTGCCGAGACGAGGAAAGAGTTCCACTTCAAAGTCGGCTCTAACGCCAATATTTCCGTGGATAACCAGTACGGGGCAATTTCGGTCAAGCCGGGTACCAGCAGTCAGGTGGTCATTACCGCCACCCAGCGCTCCGATAAAACGGAAGTCGACAATGTGCAACGCGGCAACCGAATTGAAGTCGCGTCGCATCTGCTGCCGGGTGCCGACCAGTTAAGCGGCCGGGTTGACTACGAACTTCTTATTCCGCCTGACGCGACCCTAAGCCTGCGCTCTACCACGGGCCCGCTTTCGGCCGAAAGCCTGCAAGGAGATTTGACCCTCGAAGGAGCCGATGCCGTCGTCGACGTACACAACGTAAACAACGGGCATGTGCATGTCCGGACCATGGGCGGGCCTATTACGCTCACCGACATTCGCAACGGCCACGTCGAAATCTCCTCCATTAGCGGAGGCGTGACCTTAAAGTCGGTAACGGGCCCTGTCGTCCAGGCCAATTCAGGCAGCGGGAAGATCTTCTACGATGGTGATTTTGGCTCCGGCGGCGACTATAAACTCAGCACCCACACGGGCGACATCGAGGCTATCGTGCCCGCCAATACCTCGGCTGACTTCAGCGCCCACTCCATGCTTGGTAAGGTCCAAAATGATCTGGATCTCATGCCGAGGCATTCCCGCTACTCTTTTGAGGAGGGGCGTGCATTCTTTGGTACCGTAGGCAAGGCCGCTTCCAAGGTCGTGCTGCACTCGTTCAGTGGTAAAATCCGCCTCAAGCAGCGCTAAGACAACAAAGAACTGAATCGGAGCAGTGGGCACCCAGGGCTCTCAGTGAAAAGCTGCGTCCCTGGTGCTGTGAATAGCCATGGCAATGAGCGCCGCGGGAGTGCGCGCCGTGTTTCTTGTAGGCTTCATGGGTTCCGGCAAGAATACCGTCGGGCGGGCCCTTGCCCGCCGTCTTGCCTGGGACTTCGTCGATCTTGACGCTCGCATCGAAGCCCGCGAAGGGCAAACGGTTCCCGAGATTTTTCGACTTCAAGGAGAGCACGCCTTCCGTTTCGCCGAAACCAACGCGCTGCGCGATCTGGTGACGAATTCGCTCGTCCGTTCCAGCGTGGTCGCGCTCGGCGGCGGAACCTTCGTCCAGGAAACTAATCGCGAGTTATTGCGGCCTTGGCCCTCCGTGTTTCTGGATGCGCCAGCCGAGGAACATTGGCGGCGGTGTCTTGAGGACGAGGCCGAGACAGGAGTGGAACGACCGCTGCGAAAAAATCCCGAGCAGTTTGCTCACTTGCACGCGAAACGGCTTCCCTTCTATCGCCAGGCGTCGCTGATCGTGGAAACCTCGGGCAAAGAAGTGGTGAACATTTGCCTGGAGATTGAACGGGCCCTGCACCTGAAGGCAGGTCTGGGTGACGCGGCGACTTAGCGCTGCGATGAAAATTGTTTTTGTTATCACCGACTTTACAGTTTGCTGAAAAAGCCAGATCTTGATCTTGTTTTGAAAGGGCGCGGCTTCTAGCCGCGCCGTAAACATTGCAAAATCAACGCGGCTTCAGCCGCTGAGGTCGCGGACATAACTTTTTCGTAACCTCATAGAACAGGAGAATTCCCTTGAAGCAGTCCGCTCGGCTCATCAAGTTTCTATGCGTCGCATTGCTGGCATGCGGCGTCGCTGTCTCGGCAACGCCTCAAAAGGATAAAGACAAGGAAAAAGAGAAAGACCACGACGGACAGCGAGTGGACTCCGGCTCTTTTGGTATCTTCATGAGCGGTCACCGCGTCGGCACCGAGACGTTTTCTATCTACCAGAACAACAGCGGCAGCGTAATCAAGTCGGAATTCAAGACCGAAAACGACCCCAACCAGGCCGTGCAAGACTCGGTCATGCAACTCTCGAACACGGGCGAAATCCGCCGCTATGAGTGGAAAGAGATCAGCCCCGGGAAGGCCGAATCGGTCGTGGTCCCGAACGAGCAGTTTCTCAGTCAAAAGTGGACCGCTGGACCCCAGGACAAGCCGCACGACCAGCCTTACCTGCTCTCTCCTTCTACCATCATCCTCGACGACTACTTCTTCATCCACCGGGAACTTTTGGTATGGAGATTCCTCGCCGCCACCTGCAAGCAGGAAAAAGGCCAAGTCCAATGCCCCATCCGACAGCGCGCGCAATTCGGAACCATGGACCCGCACCAGCATTCTTCCGCGCCTCTGAGTGCGGAATTTCTGGGCCACGAAAAGGTGACCTTCAAAGGCAGCCAGCAGGAGCTCAACAAGATCGAGTTCAAGACCGAGGCCGGGTCATGGCAGCTGTGGCTCGACAACGATTACAAGGTGATGCGCATGGTCATTGAGGGAGATAACACCGAGGTGATCCGCGATTAGTGCGCGCCCCCGTGCACCGAAGGTTACTGGCTATTCGCCATTAACTAACCTTCCGCTTTCGGCGTTACGATAAGCTGGAGTTCAGCCTCGGAGGGATTTTGCGTACGCGCTCGGACTAATTTCGCAGCCCGCCGTCACCTTGGGAATAACCATTGACGATCCTTGATTCACGAACGTCGCGCGTTCTCACCACGGTCTTGCTCTTCGCCCTTGGTCTGGGGTTCCTTTACACTGCGCGGCGCACACTGATCCTGTTCCTCTTCGCCATCTTTTTTGCCTATCTTATTAATCCCGCGGTAGGACGGCTCGAGAAACTGGTGCGTGGCCGGGCTCGCGCCATTGCCGTCATTTATCTCCTGTTGCTTCTGGCCGTCGGTCTATTTTTCGCCGTGGCCGGGCCCAGGATCAGCCGGCAAAGCGCCCGCCTGGGAGAAGCTTTCCCTGGACTGATGGAAAAAGCGAGCAGCGGCCAAATCTCCGGCCAGATCGGAGCGCTCGCGGCCCGCTTTAGTGCTGAGCACGGATGGAGCGCGGCAACTCAGTATCGGATTCAAGAATTTGTCTCCAATCACCGCGAAGACCTGTATCGTTCCGCGCAGCGGGTCGGCGTGCGCGCCGCCGAAGCCGCACAGGAAATGTGGGTCCTGTTTCTTGTGCCGATTCTGGCTATCTTCTTTTTGCGGGATGGCGACACCTTCCATGGCATCCTGCTTTCGCTCATCACGTCGCGGTCGCAGCGCGAATTCCTCGAGGATGTGCTGAACGATCTCAATCAGATGCTCGCGCAATTTATTCGCGCCCAATTAACGCTGGCCGCCTTCTCTTTCATCGTCTATTCCTCGTTCTTAGGGGCCATGCGCGTCCCCTACGCCCTGATGCTCGGCACGGTGGGCGGCGCACTGGAGTTTGTCCCTGTGGTAGGGCCGCTTGTGGCCGGCGTCTCCATGATCGTGGTGGCCATTCTCACCAGCTACCCGCACTGGCCCCTCCTGATTCTGTTTCTTATCATCTGGCGAATGATCCAGGACTACGTCATCTCCCCTCGCATTATGGGAGCGAGCGTCGAATTGCATCCTCTGGCCGCTTTGTTCGGCATCCTTGCCGGAGGCGAAATCGCGGGCGTCCTCGGCGTCTACCTCTCCATCCCCGTGATGGCCAGCCTGCGCATTGTGTGGCGACGCTGGCGCATCTTCGCCGAAAAACGCAAGTTCGGCCCTCTCAACGAATACCTACCTCATGAACTGGGCCGCGAAAGACCCTAGAGAATTTCCCCATTTGCTGGATCCATTTGCGAACTGTCATCCCGACCGGATCTTCCCATCCCCGAAGGGGATGGGAAGCGGAGTGGCGAGCCTGCCCTGATCCTGTCGAAGGGGGATCTTGTGTTGCTCGGGGATACAGCATCTTGGAAATGCTCCAGGGCTCGCCGTTTCACGGTTTCGATCGCGTTCCCCTCGCGTTCTCTCCTTCCGAAATTTTCGTTGGTATAAAATCACACCTTACCCATGTCGAACAAACTTCCTGTAGGAATTCTTGGTGCCACCGGCATCGTCGGCCAACGTTTCATCCAGATGCTCGAGCATCACCCGTGGTTTGAGGTGGCATGGCTTGCCGCGTCGGATCGCTCCGAGGGCCGCCCTTATAGCGAAGCCGCCCGCTGGCGGCTGAAGACTGCCATTCCCGCGCGCGTCGCCAACATGACCATCGCGCCCGCCAAGCCGGAGGGTGCGCCGAAAATTATCTTCGCCGCGCTCGATGCTTCCATCGCCCGCGAACTCGAGCCCCAGTTTGCCGAAGCCGGGTGCGCTGTCGTTTCCAATTCCAGCGCCTTGCGCATGCAAGCTGACGTGCCCCTGGTGATTCCCGAAGTCAACGCGGATCACATCGCGCTCATCGACTCCCAAGCTTGGCGTCGCAAGTCCAAAGGCTTCGCGGTCACGAATCCCAACTGCTCTGCCATCGGATTGGTCATGGCGCTCGCTCCCTTGCATCGCCGCTTCACGCTCGAAGCCGTCATGGCCGTGACGATGCAAGCGGTGAGCGGCGCCGGATATCCGGGCGTCGCCTCGCTCGATATCCTCGGCAACGTGATCCCCTTCATCAAGAACGAAGAAGAAAAGATGGAAGAGGAGACGCAAAAGCTGCTCGGCAAGCTCAATGGCGCAAAGATTGATCCAGCTCCCTTCGCGATGAGCGCGCAATGCAATCGCGTAGCGGTGGAAGATGGCCACACCGAGTCCGTTTCGATTCGCTTGAAAAAGAAAGCGAAGGCCGAAGAAATCATCGCCGCCTGGAATGAGTTTCGTTCCGAGGCGCAGCAACTGCGCCTCCCAAACGCGCCCGAGCAACCGGTGGTGTACCTCACTGCCCCTGACCGTCCGCAGCCTCGTTTCGACGTTGACCTCGGCGGAGGCATGACCACCGCCGTCGGCCGCCTGCGTCCCTGCAACGTCCTCGACTGGAAGTTCACCGTCCTCTCTCACAACACGATTCGTGGCGCTGCCGGCGCGGCATTGCTGAATGCCGAACTGCTGAAAGCCAAAGGATATCTCGGGTGAGGGGAAAATCCACCGCGGAGGCACAGAGACACGGAGGAAAGCCGGAGCAGTCTTGCGCGGCTCCAGGCTTTGACAACCCGTCGACACTGTTGAGGTGGTGTCTGTCTCCATCAGGCTTTGATCATTCCGAACGGAAGTTTCTATTTAGGGTTTACTCCGTACCTCCGTGTCTCCGTGGTGGATTTTCGGCGAGCGCCAAGGAGCACCCGCGCCCATGATCGTCATGAAGTTCGGGGGAACCTCCGTTCAGGATGCCAAAGCCATCGACCGAGTCGCCCAGATCGTCCAGGGTCGTCTGGCCGATCGGCCGGTTGTGGTGGTCAGCGCCATGGCGAAGGTCACGGATTCCCTGCTCGCCATGGGCAAGGCCGCGGGCAGCGGAGATCGCAAGACGGCCCTGAAAATGGCGCGCGCGCTTCGCGAACGCCACTACGACACTGCCGGAGAGCTTCTCGGGACCGCCCTCTTCACGGAATTTCACGGCGATCTGGGCGCCGACTTCGAGGATCTCGACGAACTCCTGCGCGGCATCGGCGCCGTCGGCGAAATCACTCCTCGCACTTACGATTACGTGGCATCCTTCGGCGAGGTGCTCTCCAGCAAAATCGTGGCTGCCGCATTTACCGCTCGCGGATTGCCCGGCGCGCACGTCGACTCGCGCCAGTGCCTGCTCACCGACAGCAACTTCACGCGTGCGGTCCCGCAGTTCGAAGAAACCAACGAGCGGCTGAAGAAAAAAGTAGCGCCGCTGATCGAGAACGGCAGTGTCCCCGTGATGGGAGGTTTCATCGGCTCAAACCGTGCCGGCATCACCACCACCATCGGGCGCGGGGGCTCAGACTTTTCCGCCGCCATCTTCGGCGCGGGCCTCAATGCCCAGCGCATCGAGATCTGGACGGACGTCGATGGCATGATGACCACCGACCCGCGCCTTTGTCCCGACGCCCGCCGCATCAAGGTCATCAGCTTCGACGAGGCGGCCGAGCTTGCCTACTTCGGCGCCAAGGTTCTGCATCCGGCGACAGTACTGCCCGCGATTCAGCAAAACATTCCGGTCTATGTTCTGAACTCGCAGAACCCGACTTGCGAAGGCACCAAGGTGACGGCGCGCGCCCCGCGTTGCAAAAACATTTTCAAGGCCATCGCGCTCAAGAAGAAAATTACGCTGGTCGAGGTCGCCGCGCCTAGGCGCCTGCTCGTTCGGGGATACCTAAAATCCATCTTTGAGCTCTTCGATCAGCACGGCGTCGCGGTTGATGTCGTCTCCACCTCCGAAGTCAGCGTCAGTGTCACCGCCGAAACCAACGAGGCAATTCCGGCTCTGGCCGCCGACCTCGCCAAGCTCGCCGACGTGAAATACGAAGGCCGCAAAGCCATCGTTTGCCTGGTGGGCGAGAACCTGCGGGAAACTCCCGGCATCGCTGCCAAAGTTTTTGGCCTGCTGGAGAACACTAAAATCCGCATGATCTCGCAGGGAGCCTCGGAGATTAATCTGACCTTCGTGATCGAGGAAGACGACGCCAGCGAGGTAGTCCGCCGTCTGCATCACGCCTTCTTTGCCGAAGCAGATCCGGAAGTGTTCGCGTAAAATCGTTGCACCGCCGAGACGCCGAGTTAATCTAGAAAGAATTCTCAGCTTCCCTTCTTGGTCTCTGCGTTCTCGGCGTCTCGGCGGTGAGCAGGTTTCTCCATGAATCTTCTAGTCCTCGGTCGCGGCAAAACCGGCTCCCTGATAGCGGACCTAGCCCGCGAACGCCGTCACCACGTGCAAGTCCTCAGCGGAGCCGATAACACCAATGCCCGCGCCCTCACTGCCGACCTGCTCGCCCCCTTCAACGCCGTCATCGACTTCACCACCGCGGCTGCAGTCGTCGCCAACGCCGAAGCCTGCATCCGCGCGCGCAAAAGCATCGTCATCGGCACGACCGGATGGTACGAGCAATTGCCCCGGCTCCGCGACCTCGCCCTCGCGGCCAATACCGGCTTTCTCTATGGATCGAATTTTTCCATTGGCGTAAACCTGTTCTTCGAGATCGTCCAGAGCGCCGGCGCGGCCTGCCAATTCGATTACTCCGGCCAGATTTTCGAGCGTCACCATGCCGGGAAAAAAGATGCGCCCTCGGGAACCGCGCTCACCATCCAGAAAGTTATTCGCGATTCAAGCCAACACGAACTCGAGATCGTCTCCTTCCGCGAAGGCGATGCTGTAGGGATGCACGAGGTGGTCTTCAATTCCCCCGCTGACAGAATCTATCTCTGCCACGATGCCAAATCGCGCCGCGGATTCGCCGAAGGCGCCATCCGAGCGGCCGAATGGCTGGTCGGCAAGTCCGGCGTCTACGACTTCCGCACCATCTGGCGCGAACTTTAGCCCACTCGCGCGAAGCCGTAATCCGCGCTGAAAATTCATCACCAACGGCAGTGCGCTAGCTCACTGCAATGCTTGGTAGAACGCGAGATACTGAATACTTGCGCCCTCCCCGCTCGGCTCAAGGGCAAGCTTGAGGGGGTTGCGCCCAGGCGCACAATGCGCGGCCGGAAATCCATAGCCCGCCGGGTTTTGGCTCTAAGCTCTTTGACATGAAGATTTTGCGAGGGACAAGCAAGTTGCGATTCGCTAACTGGCTGATTCTAAAAGAATGGCCTTTCAGGCCATCGAGACAACTCATTTGTTGTGAAGATTTTGCCTTTAACCCATTCCAGCTCAAGATTTTGGAAGGAAATTTCTCCCAAGTCCATGATTCTAATAGACTGGACTTTGAAAGAAATTTTCCGAAATGACATCTGGTCAGTCTACGAGTGATGTTTCAGACCCGGCTTGGTGCTCTGGCCGAAGTCCCTCTTCATCTGGCGCACAGCGGTGATCTCGGCTTGCGTTCGACCGTAGCCTAATGCCATAAGCGTATCGACTCGCCGCTCGAACTTGCAGCGCACCGTGTTCTGCGATTCATGGAAGTCCTCTCGGGAGCTGCGCCTCTCGAGATGATCGCTCACGGCGATGTAGATCATGAGCACCGGTACGCTGAGCAGCACGGCTGCGCCTAACGCCATCACAATGGCGAACCAGTGTTCCACCGCCACAGCGAAGATGGCGCCCAGGATTTTGAGGAGGTGGATCTCGATCGCCAGCCAGGTAAAGGCTGCGATCAGGAAAACAATGCGAAGTGTGTAGTCGCGCCCGGCCTGACGCGTCCAGAGCAGAACGACAATGACGATGAGTAAGAGGACCACAGTCATGGACGCTCCGTCTGCGGGAGGCAGCGGTTCGATCGCGTAGCCGATCGAGTCGGATCACCCGGACAACGCGAACGACACACTGGTTCTTGAGACTATCGTAGCACTGTAACGGTTCACGACTGCAGGTTGTCGACGGGCCGAGGCTTGAGATCAAGACCTCACCTGACACCCGCCTCGGTTCCGCGCTATCCTTAGCATCATGCAACTGCGAGGCTGTGGTACTGCTCTGGTGACGCCGTTCACCCAGGACGGCGCGGTCGACGAAACTGCGCTCCGCAATCTGGTCGCGTGGCAGGTCGAGTCGGGTATCGACTTTCTGATTCCCTGCGGGACTACCGGAGAAACTCCGACGCTCACTCACGACGAGTGGCTGCACGTCATCGATGTGACTATTGAAGTTGTCGCCGGACGCGTCCCGATCATGGCCGGGGCGACTTCGAACTCCACGTCGGAGGCGGTCGCCAAGGCAAAAGAAGTTTCCGCGCGGCCGGGCGTGAACGCCATTCTTACTGCGTCTCCTTATTACAACAAACCGACGCAGGAGGGACAGTACCGCCACTTCAAGGCCATCGCCGAGGCGGTCGACAAGCCCGTCATTCTCTACAACGTGCCGGGACGAACGTCGGCCAACATCGAGCCGGCAACTTTGGCGCGGCTGAGCGAGGTGCCCAACATTGCGGGCGTGAAGGAAGCCAGCGGCAGCATCACGCAGATTGCGGAAGTGCTCAATCTGGTGCCGGAGACTTTTCTTGTCTTCTCTGGAGATGACGCCATCACTTTGCCGGTGATCGCGCTGGGCGGAGTCGGCATTGTCTCGGTGGCATCGAACGAAATCCCGCGCGAGATGGCGGAGATGACTCGGGCCGCGCTCGCCAACGATTGGCAGGCAGCGCGCGCGCTCCACCGCAAGTATCTGCCGCTCATGCAGGCCAACTTCATCGAGTCGAATCCGCTGCCGGTAAAAGCGGTGCTGGCGATGATGGGGAAGATTCAGGAGATCTATCGTCTGCCGCTACTGCCCATGCGGCGTGACACGCGCTCGAAGCTGCAGCGGATTGCCACCGAGGCTGGAGTGCTCGCCCGGGCAGCCGCGCCCGCACAGCCGACCGAATTTTATGTTTACGAAAGCTGGGCAGCAGGACCGCACAAGGTGATCCTGCACCGCGCCTCGTGCGGGCAGTGCAGTTCGGGCAAGGGACGACCGGCGGGGCACGATCCCAATCATTCGAAGTGGCACGGACCGTTCACGAATCCTGCCGAAGCACGAGAGGCGACGCATCACATGCCTGGAGTGCTGATTCGCAGCGAGTGCAAGTGCGTGGGGTAAGATCAGCTACGAGCTGCGAGCCTCGTGCTACGAGCTTTGGAACGATGATTTGCGCTGGACGCCCGCGACTGCAGATCCCTCGCTTCGCTCGGGATGACAATTCATGAGAGTTTGTCGTTCAACTTCCTATGCCCGACTCCATCGAAGAATTGAAGTCCGACATCGAAGATTTATACCTTGCTTCGACGGTTGCAAACCCCGCACTCGCTCGCCGAATCTTCGCGAATTTTCGCGGTCGCCTGACGCGGGGAGAAATTCGCGCGGCGGAAAAGGTTGTTGACGGGAAGGGCGAGGCCCACTGGGTTACCAATGCATGGGTCAAGCAAGGCATCCTACTCGGCTTTCGCCTCGGCGAACTCAAAGAGATGTCGGATGGCGACGTCTTTTCCTTCATCGACAAGGACACCTTCCCGGCTCGCCGGCTCACTCTCGCCGACCGCGTGCGCCTGGTTCCCGGAGGATCGTCGATCCGCGAAGGCGCCTATGTTGCGCCTTCAGTGATTTGCATGCCGCCGATGTTCATCAACGTTGGAGCCTATATCGACGAGGGCACGATGATCGACTCGCACGCGCTGGTTGGCTCGTGTGCGCAGATTGGGAAACGCGTGCACCTGAGCGCCGCCGCGCAAATTGGAGGCGTTCTCGAACCCATCAACGCCGCGCCCGTCATCATCGAAGACGATGTTCTGATCGGCGGAAACTGCGGGGTCTATGAAGGGACGCTGGTGCGGGCGCGCGCCGTCCTGGGAGCGGGGACGATTCTTACCCGATCCACGCCGCTCTACGATCTGGTGCGTGGCGAGGTTTATCGCGCGTCTCGGGATTGCCAGCTTGAGGTGCCGGAGAATGCGGTGGTCGTTCCCGGATCGAGGGCCGTAACGAAGGGCAAAGGTAAGTCCGACGAATGGGGACTATCTCTCTATACGCCCGTGATCGTCAAATATCGTGACGAGAAAACCGAGCGCGGGATTGAGCTGGAAGAGTGGCTGCGGTAGGCAAAACCGTCACTTCCATCGCCCCAGAACATTCGCAGCAGCCACGGAGTTGACGCTCTCAGCAGCTAAAGCCTTAATGAAGTACTGGCCTGCCGCAGCGTCCTCGAGACCCTCACCTTTGTCAGAGAGTTTCCAGAATTTACGAAGCAGCGAGAGAGATTTTACATTTCCCTGACAACTTCCTTTCGGCAGTTGCGTAACAATGCGCGGGTCTGAGCCTCCAGACCAATCTCCTGCCAACAAAGGTGAATCATGAAGATCTCCAGCTTGCGATTGCTCCCTTGCTTATTGCTTCTCATTACTGCGTCCGCGTTTTGTGCGACGCACACCTACACAATGATCGACCTGGGCGTTCCTACGGGCGACGGATTCAGCGTGCCCCGTGCAGTTAATGCCTCCGGCCAGGTGA
>Ga0209698_10006081_pt1 | contig 12884 bp, 9 predicted proteins | sample LitLauG_LLR_2012_FD_187203 | JGI IMG/M metagenome (GOLD analysis project Ga0209698, IMG submission 187203) | Freshwater sediment microbial communities from Pennsylvania, USA - Little Laurel Run_MetaG_LLR_2012 (SPAdes) (version 2) | ecosystem: Environmental > Aquatic > Freshwater > Creek >...
ACGATCTGGTTGCTCTCAAAAGGCTTGCATCCGAGTTGCTGGCCTACGGTGACAAGACCATCGCGCCGTGGTTGCGTCCGGAACGTTGATAGACGTGAGGTGCGATGACAAAGCAACACCGTAGCCCATTGATGGCGTCGATCCACGAGACAGCCGAAGCGCTCCATTCCGCCGGAGCCATGGACAAACGCACCATGCGCGAATTCGATGACTTCTGTCTCACTCCGGTGCGGCCACTCAAACCCAAGGAAATCCGCGCCCTTCGTCTGCGGGAGGGTGCTAGCCAAGCGGTTTTCGCTCGCTATCTCAACGTGACAACGGGTCTGGTGAGCCAGTGGGAACGCGGCGAAAAGCGTCCGCAAGGGACCTCGTTGAAGCTGCTGGCCCTCGTAGAAAAAAATGGGCTTCAGGCAGTCGCTTGATGCCCGGCGAAGCGGCCGATGGGACCTTGCGACATGCGGTGGCGCGCCCAAGAACGAACACGCTGAGTGTTATATCCTTCAAAAGAATCCCGATCTCGGAGTCGGAATCGAAATAATCGAAATGAAACAAATATTCGTTGGTTCCTCTTCTGCCGCACGGCTCCACGCTCAGAAGATCTGTGATGTACTCAACACATTCCCCGGAATAGACAGTCTGTTCTGGAGGGATGCGTTTCCACCTGGATTACTCACATTTGAAGCACTGGAACAAATCGTTTCAACATGTTCTGGCGCGGTGCTGCTGGCCACACCGGACCTGCATGGCAGTCCCAATGAGAATGTGATGCTTGAGTTCGGGCTATTAGCGGGCAGGATCGGCCGATCCAATGTCGCCCTTTGCAAGCTCGGCAAAGTGAGTTTTCCTTCAGACCTCTTGGCCCTGACATATGTCGACTTCGGTGATGAATACAAAGCGGGACAACTCCGCCGGATATCGCCAGAAGACAGGAAGAAGCTCAAGGCTTGGGCTACCAAACTTCCGACCGGAACACCGCTAACGCAAATCGTCCGCGGCTACACGGGGCGGTGGATCGCTAATCTGGATGTTCGGAAGTGGCGAGGCATGGCAATACGGCAGCAGGATATCGCAAAAATGCAAGTGGAGTTCCATCTCATCATTCCACCTACTGGCCTAAGCGGCTTCGGCCAGAGCCAGGGCGAAGTCTTCCTTAGGTTCAAGGCACGGCCTAAGTTGCCTGCCTATGAAGCGCGTTTGCTGCATTGCGCTTCGATCAGTGACGTGGACTGTTCTCCTCATGGAGATATTACCTTTCTGGGCCGAACATTCTCACGAAAGTTGGTTCAGGAAAAGGGCAAGCCACGCGGCGAGCGACTCGCGGAGGAGACAATTCGGCCAGGAGACTACTATTGGCACCTTCACCCTTATGCGAAGCAACCCCTGAAATTCAAGGTGTCGGTTAAAACTGAAGATGACTGGACCCAAGGTTCAGGTGAGGCGAGGATGGAGCCGGAACCATTCCGCTGAATTTGGGATGGCGTCATTCCCGGGGCCCCGGAATACCCAAAACTCCCAAGCGGCCCAGTGGGCCGTAGTGGCATCGGAACCCCAAACGGCCTCCTCGGAGATCGCTCCCGTAAAGTCCCGTCCACGTCACTTGGCCGGATGGACGCTATGCTCGGGCTCCGGCGGGCGGGCGCTGCCTTTGCCGAACTTCTGTCCGGCTATGGTCGGCGTTCGGCCACACATTGAGGGCGACACTTAGGCAGCGTCAACAAATAAAGGTAGCGTAGCAACCTGACTAGCGTCTGGAGGGGTGAATGGTGTAATTCCACTCGCCATGGATTTGAAAAAAAACGATTTGGAGCGCCAGGCAAAAGCGGCCCGGCGATCTTCGCGTTTTTTATGCCCAAAGCCTCAGCTCGGAGGTTTCACCAAAGCAATGGATTCCCGGCTCGACGATGCCCTCCTGGCGCTCCGGAAGAACTCACGGGTTCTGCGTCACAGGAGGGCATCCGCCGATCGCTTCGGAGCCAACCCCGTCGCCTCGGCTTCGGGCAACCCACCAGGCGCGACCCCGGCGAGCTATGCGAACATACCATGAGGGTCGCTGATTGGCCCGCTGAACCGGACCTTTCTACTTGGCTGGAAACCGGAACTTTCTATTTGGCTCCGACACCTTTATTTATTGACGACACCTTAGTTCAAATCCTTGTAGCCGCTGGGCTTGGTAGCGAATTCGGCAACCGGCTGGCGGTGATGGTGGGTTCCGAGGGGTTCGCACGGATTGGGCCAAGCTGGTGAAGTTCGAGTTTCGCCCAGTCGGATTCACAATCCGCCGCAGATTGAACAATCTGCCCAAAGGTTCGTGCCCACCGGGCCTACAGAAAAGTTCGCCTTCCTCGAAACGAAAGTCAAGCCCACGTCCCTATCTATATGAAGATTCCGCTATGTGGAATAGGCGGCCGAAAAATGGGCCGGCGGAAGCGTCCCAATGAAATTGATACTCTTAACCGCGCTCTGCACCCTGCTGAGCCATGCGCAAGTCAACATTCTTACGGGCAATGGAAACAATGACCGTACCAATTCAAATTTACAGGAATCCCAGCTTTCCCCGGCAACCGTAAATCCGTCGGCCTTTGGCAAGCTGGGCGCGTTCCCTGTAGATGGCCAAGTATATGCGCAGCCTCTCTATGTCAGCGGCCTGTCGATTTCCGGCGGAACGCACAACGCCGTGTTTGTCGCGACCATGCACAATACTGTGTACGCCTTCGATGCAGATGCCACGTCGCCAGTCTCTTTGCTGTGGCAGGCCAACTTGGGGACCTCCGTTTCAGCCGCGCTTCTGTTCGGCCAATATGGCGATATCGCCTTCGAGGTCGGAGTCCTGAGCACCGGCGTCATCGATCTCCAACGTGGGGTCCTCTACGTGGTGGCGGACACTCTCGAAGACGGAACGCCGGTCTTTTATCTGCACGCGCTCGATCTGGCCACCGGTGTCGAGCGGCTCAATGGTCCGGTTTCGTTGACCGCCTCCGCGGCTGGGTCCGGCTCGGGAGCGCTCGCGGACGGAACGCTCCTCCTCGATCCACGGCAGCACATCCAACGGCCCAGTCTGCTCCTGGCCAACGATTCGGTTTACATCGGCTTCGGTTCCCATGGCGACCAGAGTCCTTACCACGGCTGGATGCTTCGCTACGACGCCTCGGATTTGAGCTGCCAGCTTGGCGCCTACAACAGCACACCGAATGGCAACGGCGGAGCCTTCTGGCAATCCGGGCGCGGTCCGGCCGCCGATCAGGAGGGGAATATCTATGCTGTGACAGGCAATGGCGACTACGACGGGATCCAGAATTTCGGCGAGAGCTTCGTGAAGATGTCCTCTGCGGCATCCGCGATCCTGGATTCATTTACCCCCGCCGATTGGAAATCGATGTCCGACAATGATTTCGACCTGTCGGCCGGCCCCGCCCTGATTACTGGCACGCATACCTTCATCGGCGCCGATAAGGGGGGCAATCTATACGTCCTCAACGGTGACGCCATGGGCCAGCCGGGCAATGCGGACATCATCGTGGCATCCGCCGGAATCATTTTCAATTTCGCGGTATGGAGCCGCGGCGGAGATGCGAGTGTCTACACGCAGGGCCAGCGGGAACCGCCGAAGTGTTTTCAGGTCACCGGCAACGTCGTCAATCCACAGCCTGTCTCCACCGGCGCTACTGCCATCCCATTTGCACGCATCGGCATGACCATTTCGGCAAACGGTGATCAGGCGGGTTCCGGGATCCTGTGGGAAACCACCGGCGACTACAACGCTGGAACGCCCGGCACCCTGCACGCATACGACGCGTCCAACCTGGCGAACGAATTATGGAACAGCGACATGAATTCGGCTCGCGACCAGATGCCGCCGGTCACCAAATTCGTTTCGCCCACAGTGGCCAACGGCAAGGTATACGTGCCCAGTGCCGGCAACGTGGTTGTGGTCTACGGTCTCTTCCCGCCGCCTCCCATCTCCCCCGGCAAGGCATTTCCAAGGATCCGTCGCTCCCGATGAAGGGGCCGCCTGGCAGCTACCGCCGCCTTCCGAAACTCCGTCCGGGGCTCCTGCTCGGCGGGTGGAAGCTGGGTGCTGGCCTGGATGGCGCGGGGTGAAAGCTGGGTTCCGCCGGGCGGCTGCTGCCTTTGCCGAACTTTTGTCCGCTGTGGTCGGCGTTCGGGTCGCGCATCGAGGGCGACGCGTACTTGGAATCCTTGTAGCCGCCTGGTTTGCTGGCGTACTGCGAGTCTTTAAACCCACCGCTCTTAGCGTAACTGCTGCCCTCATAGGTCTTCTGCGTGGCGGTGCCCTGCGTGCCGTATTTGGGCGCCTGGCCGGCGGCTTCATCGCGGCCGTAATAGGTCTGGCCGCGCTCGTGGTAGGTTCGGTAGTCGTAATACTCGTAGCGGTCGTAGGGGCGATAGTTGTGGTTGAAGAGCAGGTCGCGCATCAGCGCGTACTGGCCGTAGAAGACCCAGAAACTGTGGCCATCGCCGCGGTCTTCCCAGTGGCCGTACTGGTTGGATTGGCCGGGTGGCGCCATGTAGGCGAATCCGGCCGGCTGGGCTGTGCGCTCGGCTTCGATATCGTATTTGCCGGCGGGCTTGTGCTCGATGGCCATGCCTAGGTTGTTGCGGTTGGCTTCGAACTGGCCGGTGGAGACGTCCACCCATTTCTCGTCGGACGTGGTCACGCCGCTGGCCGTGGCGGAACTGGTGAGGTGGGTGCGCACGGTGCGGATCTTTTCGCGCGGGCCGCGGGATTCCAGGTCCACCAGCACCTTGTCCCAAGAGTCGTAGAGTTGGGCGCTTAGCGTTTTCAGCTCTTCGCCTTTCTGGGGCAATTCGGCCGCGCCGGTCTTCAGCGAATCGGTGGCGGCGGCGAATGTGCCGATATCCAGATGGGCAACGTCGCCGGCAGCGGCCATGCGGCGCGCGTCGGTGGTGGTTTGCCAGAGTTGATCGCTGTTGCTGACGATGGCGCGTTCAGCGGCCAGACGTGTTTCGAGATCAGTCTTCTTTTCGGGCCAATCGGTTTCGGCCTTCTGTATGGCGGTAGCCAGCGACGCCAGGTCGTAGGCGTGGATGGCGCGGTAGTCGCGCTCCATCTCCTGCTCGCTCTGAGGCAGGTGCTGTTTCAGGTCGATCCAGTGAGCGGCGTCTTTTTGAACAGCGGAGGCGTCGGATAGCGCGGACGTGCGCAGACGGCGCTCGTCGGCGAGTATGGATTCCACCTGCGTGCGGTCGTGGCGGCTGTTCTTCTTTTCCAGCCGGTCGAGATCGTCCTGTTTGCGGGCGGCCAACCGGAGCGCATCCGACGCCCGCGAGAAGCGGTCGGCATACTGCTGGCTGGATGGAATCGCCTGGAACAGGGCTGACTCCGAATGGAGTTCGCCGTCCACTTCGTATCGGGCGGCGCTCAATTGCTTTTGCGCCGCCGCCAGTGCCGTCCGCTCCGCGCCGATCTGCGCGCGGACATCGCGGGGGAGGCCATCCAGGCCAGCGAAAATGACGACGGCAATGGCAACGGTTAACATGACTGCGAGCAATCGCAGCGTCGGTTTACTCATGGAGGTTCCTTTAAAACTACAAACGCCACACAGCCAAGAATGGCTGTGCTACTACTTCCGATAGACGGTGACGTCGGGTGGGGGAACGGCGCGGTACAGCGTGACGGTGAAGGGCTCGGCCTCCGCCTTGCGAATAGCCAGCAGTCCCTGGCCCGCCGTGTCGCGAAATTCCCAGTAGTACGACCCTGCCGGTTGCGCCTGGTGCTCGCGCCATGCCTGCACCTCGCGGCTCATGCGGTACATCCAGGTGACGTTGTCGAAGTCGAACGAATCGGCGGTGTTCTGGCGCTCGTCCATCTGGGCCAGGTCGTCTTCGGAAACGCCCAGGTCTTCGAGCGTGAGCTTGCGGGGGTCGGTGTGGACGAAGACTTCCACGTCCTCATCGCCACCCACGCGGAGAGATACGCGCCGCTCCAGGTAAGGTCCGTTCAATTCGAGCCAACTGTGGGAGCCGGCTTCGAACCGGGTCCCGCGGTCGGGTGTGAAATCGAGGTCGGTCATGTTGTCGCCCGCGCCGGAAATGGATAGCACATCTCCGGGGCGGGCGTCGGTGACTTTCAGATTGGCCAGGTCTTCCACCGGCCCGGTGCGGGCCGGCGGGGGCGGAGTTTTCTTGAAAAGTTGCATCAGCACTATCACCAGAAGTGCGCCCAGAATGGCAACCAGCGTAAGAGTGATCATGTGTCCATCCGGGACGGGGCTTGCCGCCCGTTACGCCTTGGCCCGATCTCCGGTGGGCGAGCCGGCGGAAACGGCCGTGCTCCCCGAGCCCAGTTCCTTGGGGAAGCTGGGAGCCGGCGGTTGGGTAGCCTTTTGCCGCTCGGCTTTGAGCGCGGCTAGTTCGCTATCCACCGAGTGGCTGCCGAGCTGGGCAAACTGTTTTTCCAGGTCGTCGTCCTTGCCGACTGAAGCCAGTTGATCGAAAGCCTTGGCGGTGGCTTCTTCCTTCGAAACGGTCTGCTCGAAGCGATTCAGCGTTGCGAAGGCGTTATCGGCATTGCCGACGCCAGCCATGGCTTCGGAGACTTTGCGCTGGGCGACGGCGGCGTTCTTGCGCGCCACCAGCGTGTTAGCCGTGCGCTCGCCATCTTCGATTTTGCGCTTGAGTTCGCCCACCTGCGATTTGAGCTTCTCGCTGGTGGCCTGGGCGGCATCGACCGCGGTCTTCATGGAATTGACCTGCTGGTCGCACTCGGCCTTCTTGGCGAGAGCCTTCTTCGCCAGATCCTCGTTGCCGGCGTCGAGAGCCTGTCCGGCGCGGTCCTTCCACTCCTGCGATTGCCGCACGTACTTTTGGTACTCGGCATCCAGGCTGTTGTAGTTGCTCATGGCCATGGCCGATGCGCGAACCACGTTGTTGAGTTCGGTCTTCATATCGGCCACGGTCTGACGTACTGTGGATTCGAAGGTGGCGTCCTCCAGCACATCCACACCGGCGTTGGCCTGGCCGCGCGCCACGCGGCCGACACGGCCGAAAATATCCGAAAGAAATGCCATAAACGTTTCTCCTCTTTCTCCTTGTTACGCTGCCAGGCCGCTCAACAAACCGCGGGCCGTCAGTACATCCACCAGCAGGAAATGCACGCAGGACAGGATGTCGTCGTCGTCCTCCGGCCCCATGTCCTGGAGTTTGCAAAAGTTGTTCAACGTGACGGCGATTTGCCCCTCGCCAGCCGTGTAGAGTTGAAAATGCGAAGTCGAAATGCCGTTGTCGGCTGCCAGCATCTTGGCCATGATCTCGAAGGTAATGGCGGATTCCGGCGCCACCGTGCAGGGAAGCGAAAGAAACAGGATTTCGCCCTGCAGGACGGCCTGCAGGCTAACCCCGCTTTTGACTTCGCGAATGCGGAGAGTGTCGGGCCCCGGCTCGGAGACTTCGTATCCCTTCTCGGCCAGAAGCGCATGAATGTGCCCAATTTCCGGGCTGGTTATAGCTGTCATAGGCGTTAGGCTTGGACTCCTTTATGATTACGATCTGCGGCGCGCAACTGTTCCCTTGCCGCAGGGGCGCGCTCGACGCGCCCATCCCCTATTGTACAGGTGGCGAGTCCGGTTCCAGACCGAAAGATCCGGTTCGGAGTGACGTTTTGATGACGCACGCCATCGGGACCGGCCGAGGCAAGGGCCAGCAAACGAAGCAGGCGCTGCAAAGTATGCGCGTTGTGCATATCGCAATCTGCAATTACTATATTGCAATTTGTGATCACTGTCAAGGAAAAAATCGCGTGTCGGAACGGGGGCCATCATCCGGGCGGATTTTGGAAGGTGCGCGAATTCGGGGGGCAAACCGCCAGCAGGCGGATTCGTCGGAGCCTGGCGACGAATTTGACGGGGGGACAGGAGACGCCGCTCGCTCGGCCAGCAGCGTGAAACTCCAGTACGGGATATCTAGTTTGCCGATCTCAGCCTGGTGTAAACATCGATGATCCTTTCCAGTCCGGTTACGGTTTGTTGTTCCGCACCTGCTCCGCCATCATTTTGACCAATTCAGCGTTGCTCATCGGATGCCAGCCGTGGCCCTTCATTGGCCGGCCGTATTCGAAGGTGGCGGTTGAATCCTTCGTCTTCATGAGATCTTCGAACAGGTAAACCGCCAGGTTGAGGTAGAAGTTGTCCATGTCGCCGCAGTAGAGGTGCAGCTTGCCTTTCAACTGCGGGCCAATCTTCGGCCAGTTGGTCTTGGTGTACTCGCTCAGATCGTAGCCGTGGTCGCGCATGTACCTCGCTACCTCGTGATCGATCTTCCCGGTCCGCTTGTCAAACAGGGGCTTCGGGTAGCCGTCTTCGCCCACGGGGCCGTAGACCGCCTCCCATGCCTCGAACTGTTGCGCGGAGCGGCCCTTGCTGCCCAACACGTCCTCCAGCTGGCTCATCTGCCGCACGGTTTGGAGCATCTGCCCTTCGGCGGTGCGCATCATCGGCCGCTCGGGAACCATGTAGTCGTAGCCGGGCGTTTCGAAGGCGTTGGGGTCGTCGTAGATGTTGACCAGTTGCCAGCGCCGGAAATCGATCGGGTCAGGAAAGAAGGTCCAGGTGCCGCCGAAGAAATCGGAGTGGTACAACTGCAGCGCCAGCGACTCCCACCCGCCCGTGGAACCGCCGGTGAGCAGGCGCGCGTAGGGGGCGCGAATCATGCGAAAGTGTTCTTCCAGGTAGGGAAGGAGTTCCTGCAGGAGGGCGTCGCCGTAGGGCCCGTTGTTGGCCGAGTTGACGGCGTAGGAATCGTCGAAGTAGGGCGTTGGGTGCTGCCAGGTGACCGCGATCATGCGCGGGAAATCGCCGGCTTCCCAGGCCTTGGCGAACTCGTTGCCGGGCGCGAAGCCGAAGGGCGGGTTCAGGCCGAAGTGGCCCTGGCTGTAGATCGTGGGGTAGCGCTCGGCGGGTTGCTCGTCGTACCCCTTGGGCAGCAGAACCGTGGCCCCTAGGTACATCGGATGGCCCCAGAACTTGGTGAGCATTTGGCTCTGGATTTTGATGTGTTTGACCCAAGGGCTATCGGCCGGCGCCTGGATGGGCGCGATCGCCTGGTTCAGTTCGAGCCTGACGTCGTAACCGGCGGCCGCATCGAGATGCACCTTCCGGACCTCGCTATACAGGTTGCCGGGCGAACGGGTGAAGTGCTGGCCTTCCCACTGGTCCATGTGCGCCCAAATGGTATGGCCGTCGGAACGCGGGAAGCGCGTGTAGACGTTGACCAGGGCCTGCACATAATAGTCGCCGGCCGGGATGTCTTTGAGGCTTCGGGCCGGATAGCCGGGCGTGGACGCGTCAACGATGGCAGCGCGGCCCGGCGCCAGTTGATCGACATCGAGCCCGAAAAACGGCGCCTGTCCGCCCCAGGAGCCGATCTGCTGCAACGGCGCAGGCGCTTCCTTCTTCGCCAGCGCGACAAAGATGCGGCCGGTGATGGGACCATCGTGAGCCGGCGCGGCGAAGGAGACTTCGAACTTCTGCGCAAGGGCCAGGCTGGCTGAGAGTATGAGAAATGCCAGGGTGCGGAACATGATTCAACCTACTTCTTCGCCGGAGCCATGACCGCCGGCACGTTCGCATCGCGAATCAACTTGTTGAACGAAGCCAGGTCGCTGGTCATCAGCTTGTCCAGTGTCTTCAACTGTGCGTTCACCGCCGTTGCCAGGTCTTCGTAGACCATGTTCGATTGTGCGGTCGGCTGGTTGTCGGAGCTTTGTACCACGCTTAGCACGTGCGCCAGTTTGTTGTTCAGCTTGATCGGGAAGTTGAGTGGATCTTCGCTGGCGCGGTTCTTGGTCTGGTACAGTTCCTCTTCCACCGCCGTCAGCCGCTTGACCAGGTCCTTGGCGGCATCGGCGATCTTCTTGTTGTCTCGCCGGGCGTAATCGTCAAGCTGCCTGCGGATCTGGCGAATCCGGATGACGGCATCGTTGGCGTCGGATAGCTTGTCGCGAATCTGCAGCGACAGCGACAATTGCCTGGCGTATTCCTCGGGCGTGGTTTCCAGGCGAGAGTCCTTCTTTACCTCGAAATTTTCGGTCTGCGTTTTGCCGTCCACCGTCAGCCGCACCTGGTATTTGCCAGGAGAGGCCCGCGGCCCGGTCACGCTGCCCGCCCACATGATCAGACCGGGGAATGAAGTAGCGTCGGGATAACGCAGGTTCCACGCGAAGCGGTTCAGGCCGGGCGCCGCCGCAACTCGCGGCGGCGGACCGCCACGGAAAGGGTTCTCTTCCTCGTCGGGCGGCCCTTGCACCGCTTCGGGCGCCTTGCTGGAGAACTTGGTGACCAGTTTGCCGGCGCCATCCAGAAACTCCAGCGTTACATCGCCCTGCGGCCGGCCCTTCAGCGAGTAGTAGATGACAGCGCCGCCCGCCGGGTTCTCGCCGACGGCCGCTCCGCCCCGGCCGCCGCCGCCGAAACGGAAGCCGCCGCCGAAGCGGTACGTGTCCTTCGGCCGGAACAGATGGGCGTCTTCGGTGGGGCTGCCTCCGCTCAACTGGTAGAGCATCGGAACGTCGTCCAGAATCCAGAAAGAGCGCCCCTGGGTGGCCACCACCAGTTCCTGGTCGCGCTTGTGGAAGGCAAGGTCGGTGATCGGCACTACCGGCAGATTCTGCTGGAAGGGCCTCCAGTTTTCGCCGTCGTCAAACGAGAGGTAGAGACCGGTTTCCGTGCCGGCCACCAGCAGTCCCTTGCGGTTGGGGTCCTCGCGCACCACGCGGGTGAAGGCATTATTGGGTATGCCGTTGACGATCTTCTTCCACGTCTTGCCGTAGTCGGTGGTCTTGTAGAGATAGGGCCGGAAGTCGTCCCACTTGTACATGGTGGCCGCCACATACGCCGTGCCCGGGTCGTGCACGGAGGCGTCGATCGAGTTGATCTGAATCCACTCCGGCATATCCTTGGGCGTCACGTTGTCCCACTTCTTGCCGCCATCGCGCGTCACGTGGACCAAGCCGTCGTCCGAGCCCACCCAGATCAAGCCCTTGGTCACGGGCGACTCCATCACGGTAAAGATGGTGCAATAGTACTCCACGCTGGTGTTGTCCTGCGTGATGGGCCCGCCCGAGGTGCCCATTTTGGACTTGTCGTTGCGCGTCAGGTCCGGGCTGATGACCTCCCAGTTCTGGCCTTCGTTGGTGGTCTTCATGAGCACGTTGGCGCCGATGAACAGCGTCTTGGCGTCATGTGGAGAAAAGACGATCGGGTAACTCCATTGGAAGCGGTACTTCATGGCCTCCACACCGTAGCCCATCGTGTTATCGGGCCAGGCGTTGATGTCGCGGCTTTGGCCGGTGCGGTGGTCCTGGCGCGTGATGTAACCGTCGTAGGAGCCGGCGTAGACGATCTCGGAGTTCTTCGGGTCCGGCGCGATCCATCCGCTTTCGCCGCCGCCCACGTCGTACCAGTCGGCCTCCGTGATGCCGCCGCCCGCGGTGCGCGTGGCGATGCGCACGGTGGTGTTGTCCTGCTGCGCACCGTACGCGTGGTACGGAAAATCCTGATCCAGCGCCACCCGGTAGAACTGCGCCGTGGGCTGATTGTTGACGGTGGACCAGGTGCGGCCACCGTCGGCGGTGATGGTAGCGCCGCCGTCATTGCTTTCGATCATGCGGTTGGAATCGTTGGGCGCGATCCACAGGTCGTGGTTGTCGCCATGGGGAGGCCGCATGGCGGAGTAGGTGCGGCCGCCATCGATGGACTTGTACATTCCCACGTTGAGCACATACACGATGTCCGCGCTCTGGGTGTCGGCGAAGATGTGAGAGTAATACCAGGCGCGCTGGCGCAGGATGTTCTGTTCGTTCACCTTGGTCCAGGTGCTGCCGCCGTTGTCGGAGCGGAACACGCCGCCATCGGCCGCCTCCACCAGCGCCCAGACGCGCTCCGGATTCACCGGCGACACGGTCACGCCAATACGGCCCAGCACGCCTTTCGGCAGGCCGGGATTGCGGGAAATCTCGGTCCAGGTGTCGCCGCCGTCGGTCGATTTGAACAGCCCGCTGCCCGGCCCGCCGCTATCCAGACGCCACGGCTTGCGCCCGACTTCCCAGAAGGCCGCATATATCACACGCGGATTGCCGGGGTCCATCGCCAGATCCACCGCGCCCGCCGTGTTGCTCCGCTTCAACACCTGTTTCCAGGTGGTGCCGCCATCCGTGGTGCGGTACACACCGCGCATTTCGTTCGGCCCCCAAAGATGGCCCAGCGCCGCCACGTAGACGATGTCCGGATTCTTCGGGTGGATGCGGACGGCGCCGATGTGATAGCTGTCTTCGAGGCCGACGTTTCGCCACGTCTTCCCAGCATCTACCGATTTGTATACGCCGTCGCCGTGGGAGGCGTTGCCGCGCACGCAGGCCTCGCCCATGCCGGCGTAGACGATGTTGGGGTCGGAATCGGCCACCGCCACCGCGCCTACTGTGCCGGTTTTCACCTGGCCATCGGTCACCGGAAGCCAGGTATTCCCGCTATCGGTCGTCTTCCAAACGCCGCCCCCAACGGAGCCGAAATAGTAGACGTTCGGCTGCGAGGGCACACCCGTCACCGCGATGGACCGGCCCCCGCGAAAGGGGCCGATGTTGCGGAATTTCAGTTCCTTCAGGAGATCCGATGCCTGCGCGAACACCAGCAACGGCAACACCGAAAGCGATGCGATGCGGAGAGACTTCATAGATATCGCATCGTATCAGAACAGGTGGGTCTGCGAAAGTCTCGGCGACAGTTCGGGCAGTTCTCGGCGCCTCCGGCCAGCGGCGGGATTCTTGGTGAGTAACAGAAATTGGTTCGTTATCGAACCGAGCCGTTCAGCAACCGCAATGCCTTCCTTGCTGGCGATGTAAGCCCAAATTTCGG
>Ga0209698_10006082_pt1 | contig 12883 bp, 11 predicted proteins | sample LitLauG_LLR_2012_FD_187203 | JGI IMG/M metagenome (GOLD analysis project Ga0209698, IMG submission 187203) | Freshwater sediment microbial communities from Pennsylvania, USA - Little Laurel Run_MetaG_LLR_2012 (SPAdes) (version 2) | ecosystem: Environmental > Aquatic > Freshwater > Creek >...
GCGTTGGGTGATCGCCGATCTGGTGGGCAAGGCCGCGCACATTCGTACGGTCCCTGTGCCGGATTGGGTGAAGTCTGCGGTTGACGTGTGGGTGGCGTCGGCGGCGATCACGGACGGGCGGCTGTTCCGGTGCGTCAGCCGGAAGGAGTCTGTGTGGGGCACAGGCATCACGGAGAAAGTGATATGGCATGTGGTGAAAGCCGCCGCTGCGAAGGCCGGGATTGCCAAGTTGTCGCCCCATGATTGTAGGCGCACGTGTGCGCGCCTATGTCACGCCGCAGGTGGGGAGCTTGAGCAGATTCAGTTCCTCTTGGGTCACGTTTCAGTGGAGACGACCGAACGGTACCTGGGCTGCAAGCAGAGGCTCCGCAGCGCCGTCAACGACCGTATCGCCCTGGAGCCATAGCGCCGCGCAGTAGTTACCCCAAACCCCACTTTACGGCAACAATCGCCGACACGATTGGGAGAGCACAGGCTTTTGAAATGACCGAGCAGTTCGTGTACTCGTAAAAATCATCGCGCTCCGGCAATGGTGCGGTCTGGTGTGGTGTAGAGTTCGATGCGTCCCGAACCAGCTTCCGCGATGTACTTGCCAGTCGGCGAAAGGGCGAGAGCCGAGGGAGCGGAAACGCTCTTATGCGCCTTCCCTGGCATCTGGATCGTCTGCTCCTCAATAGACCAGGATGATATCTCTCGACCAGTTCGAACATCCCAAAGAATTCGACGCTTCGGCCGAGCAGCGCACCCATTCATGTCTAAAAAGACCCAGAACCTGTTGTCCAGGCATGCCCACTTGTAAATTGTCGCCGCTATCAAAGTGCCGCCATCCCCGTTGAATGCCGGTAGATCTGTGACAGTGAGGCTGGGATTTTCGGCCACCTTTTCACCATTCTGAATATCCCAGCATCCTGCATAGCCATCCTTCCACGTCTTGTGAAGCTGACCGCTACATACCAGCTTGCACGAATCTGCCAGAGTGATGCCACCCAATGTCGCATTTGGGTTCCACGTCCAATGACGAACGCTCTTACGATCGGGATAGCTCATGACAGTAATCTCTGTCTCCTGGTCGCGACGTGTAGAGGAAATGGTTCGGAGTCCCAACAGGTTCGCTTGCGGACAGGTTCCCCATACGCCCGTCCAGTCATCTGCCGGGTGCCAACTGTCTTCAATCGAGCAGTTGGACCGATAGACGCGGATTTCGGTCGCGCTAGACGCGGTTCCATTCCATCTCTGGTAGGTAACGATTTGATCCTCGTTCAGGAAACCGCTAAAAACTTGTCCATCATCCGGAAGGGAGCACGACCGCTCGCCATCCAAGGTGAACAGCCTCGAAGGAGTAATCACTAGAACCTTTCCTGATGGTGACCACTCAATGTTCCCTGGCACTGCGAAAGCGGGGCTGTCATCCACACTGAATTGATGGAGAACTCTTCGAGTCTGATCGATTGCAACCACGATAACGTGACCGCGGCTGATGCGCGGGTCAGAAGTCCATTGCTGCCCGAAGCCGATGGCGAGCTGGGTCTCATCGGATGAGAAGGCGAGTCCCCACACCGGCTCTGGGGCTGGTTCACGGATTTCGCCGACGAGTTTGGATATTTCCGCGCTCCAAACCTTGATCCTCCCGCCCGCTTCGGTTGTTTGCACAGTCCAAGCGGCGATTAGACACGTCCCAACAAGGACCTGCTTCGTCATAATCTAATTGTCGCTGATTCTGTGCTTCGCGGATGTAAAACGGCGCTTCCGGGCCGAAAAACGGGGATACTGGAAAATGACATGCTGGCCACAGCTTCGGGCATTTTACGACATCCCAGTTCCCGCATAGCTCCGTGCCGCCTTTCAATACATCAGTGGGGCTGGGACCGAATCCTCTCCACGCATATGCCATCCAGCACGCGGTCCAGCAAGAGGGTGTCGCGCTCGGCGACGTTTCGGTAAGAAGCCGTCTCGAACGCGTGGCCCAGCACACGCCAGTATTTGCCGTCGGCACTATTTCCCCTCGCGTCAATGATGCCGAATCCCTCGGGGTCAATGTATGACGCTTCGGCGTAGTCACGAGCGGACCACACATCCTGATCTACCGGCAAGCCCGATCCCCACATGGGGCCGGCAGCGTGCTGAATTCCGGCCTTTCCGGTCGGTGTTTTCACCCAGAAGAACCGCTGGCCGTAATCGATATCGTGACCCTGTTTGCTTATATTTACGCCTGGGATTTTCGGCAAACAGAATGCGCTCATGAAGCCGTCGAGGTGCAGGCATCGGGAGGACGTTCCACAGAATCTGGCCAGCGGTGCCGGTCCTGCGAGAACAATCGCCAGCGTGCGATCCGGACGGACGCGCCAATACCTGCTCTCGAAACCGCTCTTACGGAAGACAATAGCCGGTGCCTGAGTCTGGATGTCGAACTGCCCCTGCGAATCCGTCTTTATACTCTCAACGCGAGCGCCCGCATGATTGATCCAAACGTCACTGAGACGCATGCCTTGGTTATCGGTCACAACACCGGAAATCCTGACGGGTGAAGCAAGCATTTGCGCCCATCCTGCCAGCGGTTGCAGAAGGGCAAGGCCGAACAACGCGGCACAGCACAAATAGGACGATCCGGAACTCACGTGTTCAGATTAGCAAGGTGCATGTTCCTTGGCAGCGAGTGGTAAGCGGGGCTTCTGGAAACTGCACCGGCGCGGTCCGGTTTGGCCGGGCCATTTTCCCACATATCGGGACGATCAGGGGAAAATGCCATCGGGCTATGCAGTCGATTCGGATGATTGGCGCTACCATTGTAGGCGCTATGGTAGCTTGGCCTCGGAAGAGTACATTGCGCAGCGCCGTTCTGCTGATTTTCGCGGTCCGCCCATGCCTCGGTCAACAAGCGGCAAACGCGAACACAGCCGACATCCGCGTACCGCTCGTTGGGTGCAAATCGGGCGGTCAAGCAGGGCCAGTAGAAGCCCCGACACAAAATGACAAGACGGTTCAAGTTGATCGGAGACTTGCGCAAAAGTTGGCGTACTACAAACCTGCCAGCGGTTCAGGTGTTCTGGCACCGCGCGGTTGGTTTTGCTTCGGAACGTACGGGTCGGGTGGTGACACTACATTTGTTACGCCCGAACCGATAGACTCCAGGCGTCTCTTTTCCGAAGAGTGGCAGAGCCTCACTGGACCGGCGGTAGAGGTCGATTACAGGTTCGGTGGGACGTCCGGAAGAAGTTCGGTCGCACGGGTAATCGCCAGGGTTTTTCCGAAATATAAGACATTCGTCGATGGAGTAGTTGAGCTGTTTGACTCTCTTGCGCAGGAGATGGTGTTCGGCCCATATCCGGCGGACAGATTGGTTTACAGGAGCGACCGTGTGGTGGAGTATCGGACTCCGGCCCATTCAGAAGGTCTCGGCACGGCCATCAGCCGACTAAAACCGAATGACCAGCCCATAGAAGGTGTTGCCACTTTGCTGGGCGAAATGCCTGAAATAGATCTTCTGCTCCTGACCACCCGCCTTCCACCTGAACTGACAAGCCTCAAGGCACCGATAATTCAAGAATTGGAGCGCGAAGCGGCCGGGGAGCCTCCGAACCGCGCACGATAGGCGGATGTCCCGGACTCCTGAAGGCCATACCGACTATCACCCGAAATACTAATTTCTCCATCTTGGGCGGTAACGGAAAGAACACCAGCGCGGCTTGTCCTGCGGCCGAAGCACGGTGTGCACGGTGAGATCCACCTTGTCGCTGACTCGCAGGATGAAGGTGCCGGCGTTCTTCATGCCCCATTTGAGGTAGGGCACCTGGAACCGGGCGGTCGCGGTGTACCTTCCGTCCGCGGCTTCGACCTGCACCGGAACGGTCATCTCGTGATCGGCTCCGTGCATCCGGAAGGTGCCGTGAAGTTGCACCTGAGAACTGCTTCGGAACCCGATACATTCCCGCTCCCTCAAGCCCTACCTTAGCGAGGCCAGCCGCGGCAGCTGCGGCGCGGCGCATTCTCCCGGAACTCGTCGCCTCGCTTCCTATCATCCGATACGTCGCAACAGTATGAAGGGAGGTCCGGCCCTGCGGCAACAATGAATTCTTGTAACTCCACTTTCCGTCCACGATTCCCTGTCAATGCGGGTTTCGCGGTGGCATAAACTCGTGGCTTGGGAGCTGCGCGGTGCTTCAAAGACAGCCACCCAACTGCCGAAATATGCTGACCTTTTTCAAGATGTCGTTGCCGTAAGCGCTGATGGGGAGATTGTGCGGTTCCGCAGCGGCGAACTCAAAGGCTATGTAGACGTAGTTCTCGCTACAGTACCAGGGATGGCCCTCTTCTCCGATTTTGACCGTATCGGCAACAGACGTGCTTCGCTCCAAACAGCACAATTGCATGTAGGTGGTGTTTTTCGTTCGGAGCTGCTCTTCCACTTCCTGACGGGTCAATCCAGGTTTGAACTTTTGAGAGTATGCCCGAAGTGTTGAGTCGTATACGGCTTCGCGCTTTTTGCTGGCTTCCGATTCCTTCCTGGCTTCCGATTTGACGTGACTGCGGACAGCCACTCCCGACAACAGGACGCCAATCGGCGCAATCACAAGTAGGAGCCCCCGCTTCATTTGTTTGACATTGTAACGCGACGCGGAAGAGCGGGCTGAGTCGCCGTCCCGGCCCCAGACCCCCGATTCCTGAATGAGGGCTGCTAAACAGGGGGATACCGGTAAAGTGGACCGGCGCAGTCCTGTTTGGCCGGGCCATTTTCTCCAAACCCCACTTCACAGCCGGTGATTGTCCGGCCTCCGGACAGCAGCGTGTCGAGATAGGGTCGGGGTAAAATGGGCACAGATGAAGTGCAGTAGGGCCGGGTCCCTGGTACGCACGCTGCTGCTGACCGGGATCGCCGTCCAGGCGCAGGAGTTGGACCAGCACAAACCGATCTTCCCTTCCGATAGCCAAGTTCCAGCGGTGGGCCGGGGCTCTGAGTTGCTCGAATCCGTGTGTCCAGGGCACGTCGCTAGGGGCAAGGTAATAGGATGCCGATCAGGCTGCCCTGCTTATACTGCTGTCGGCGCCCTTAACACTTGGGACGATAACCAAGACGGCGATAACGGAGAGGCTTGGCAGTTGGCAGCGGTGACCAGCGGCCACTTTCTTTCGCCAAACAGCCAGGACGCCGTGTTGTCGATGAGTGGGTGCGAGCCCCACTCCCTTAATTCTGGCGGCACGATCCTCGTTACTAGAAAGTCACAGAGATGGACTATGCTTTGGTACAAAGCGGGGGTCGAGACAACCCAGTGTCACAAGGTGCCGATTCCCGATGGGCGTGAGATTCTCGTGTGTATCGGGGTCTCGGGAGGGCAGGGCGTAACGGCTACAGACCTTTACGTTGAAGACCTCCAGAATCCTAAACCAGCATTGATGGCAGGCGATGGCGATGAGACCTTTTTCGAGGCGTTTGAAAACGTCGGCGGTTGTGGTTGGTATCAAGATGACCCACTACACCCCTTTCCGTTGATCCGGACGCACATAGACCAAGTTGAGTTCTTGAAGAGCAAAAGCAAGATCAAAAGCGTGCCGACAATATCGGTCACCGCCCAGTTCGGCAAGCGCGAAATGAAGCCGGATGACGTCGAGGCCTGTATGGCCCACGCCCGTGACTTTCTTCCACTCACCAAGAGCTACCAAATCAATTTCCTCTACGACAAAGGCGGCTACGCGCCGGCTCCATCCAGTGCCGACACCGTGCGGATGTTCGACAGTAGGTGAGGTCACCGAGAGTCGTTAAACGCGGCGGCCCGGAGGACCCAGGCTCCCACCCACGCAGTTCGCAACCGCTACCTTCCGGCAACCTCACGACCGAGTTTCACGGGGTCTAAAGAGTGGCGGCGTCTGGTTTCTCAAACGTACATTGCGGCCGAAATACGGGGTTATGGCCGAAATACGGCGTTATAGGAAAGTGGTATAGCACACTGGAAGTGTGGCTGATACCAGGAGCGAACAGCAGCGGTGGGGGAAGAAATCGGTAACTGTTCGGCCCGAAATGGCACCTTGCCATTTTCAAATCGCGCTGATTTGGTACGGCTCGTTGTAATAGACGACGGTCTGGCTGGGAACCGTGTTCCAACGGAGCAGCGCCTGCGTCATCGCGTCGACCTGGTCGTCGTGGGCGCCGTTGGGGAATGCCGCGCATTCCTCGATGAAATCATTCACCCAGGGCGCGTAGTCCGGATGCGGCAGGTAGACGTTGCCGGCCTCAATCAGCGGACTGACGGCCGCGGCGCGGGCCACTTTGCCTCCCTCGGGATTCACAGGCAGGAGACCGGGGAGTTCACGCCCGAGCATCTGGATCACGGCCGACCCGTTGGCTTTGTCCTCGATCAGTTTCGCGAGCGTCCCGGGCCAGCGCTGGGAAAGCTCGCGAACTGCCTTGACCGTCGTGGGACAGTCCATGCGGGCGCGGACCTCATCCCCCAGTAGGTAAACGGAGCCCACTCGGCCCCAGACTTGGCCGACCACATAGTCCGAGGTTTCCAAATCCTTGAATGCGCAGTCCCAGGACTGGATCTGCTCGTCTACGCGATGAGGCACCTCGATCGCGACGATCGAAGCCTGCGTGCCGTCAGGTAGCCGGACAATTACGGGAGGGAAGTTCGCTCCCCGTGGCTGGAAGTACCGGAACCAGTGACGCTTGAACAGACCCCCGCCCGCTGGTGACGGACGCTGCTGCAACTGGCCGGCCGCAGCGTAGCTGCCCAGGCTGCGCTTGAGCGATTCGATCTCTATTGGGCCGAAGCGCTCGGGCCATAGCAATTCAGCGTGCTCGCTGCGCGGATCGGACCACCCGATGGAAGTTCCGCGGCCTGAGCTTTCGTATTCCGCAGGCATGCACAGGTGTTCCCATCCGCCTTGCTCGATCAGGTGTCCGCTCAGATCCCGTTGGTGGCAGCGCTGCATCACGACGACCATGGCGGTGGTCTTCGGGTCGTTCACACGAGTGGACATCACCACGTCCCACCAATCGAGCGTGGCTTTGCGGACTGCGTCGGACTCTGCCTCCTGCACGTTATGGGGGTCGTCGCACACGATGCGGTCGCCGCCCTCCCCGGTGACGGCTCCGCCCACCGATGTCGAAAGACGGTAGCCGGACCGATCGTTGTCGAACCGGCCTTTGGTGTTTTGATCGCTGGTGAGGGCGAAGCGGTCCCTCCAACGCTGCTGATACCAAGGCGACTCGATTAAGCGCCGGCACTTGACCGAATCCCGGATACTCAACTGGGCGCCGTAGCTGCTGTACAGCCACCGGCGTTCGGGCCATCGGATCCACTCCCAGGCTGGCCAGAAGACAGAAACCAGCAGGCTCTTCATGTGGCGGGGCGGGACGTTGATGAGAAGATTCCGGATCTGGCCACGGGAGACGGCCTCGAGGTGCTCGATGATGGCGTCGATGTGCCAGCCGGGGACGAAGGGTGTTGACGGCTCGACGATCGACCAAGCTTGGCGGACGAACTCCCGGAGGCTCCGAGAAGCCAGCTCCGAATCAATTTCGTCGCGGAGGCACGGTCTTGTCAGCAATGGCGCGAAGCTGGCGAAGTTCTTCATCGGTGAGTTGGGAAAGTTCCTCAAGCTCCGGCCCCAAGAGATCGAGATCCCATTCAGCCTCCTCGTGGCTGCGGTTGTCCATGAGCCGATAAGCCTTGACCTGAGCCGGCGTAAGGTTGTCGGCGACGTGGACCGGCACCTGTTTCAGCCCCAGCTTTTTCGCCGCCAACAGCCTGGTATGTCCGCAGATAATCACTCCGCCTCTGTCGACAACGATTGGAACACGCCAGCCAAATTCCTTGATGGACGCTGCGACCTTGTCGATCGCGCGCTCGGGAATCTTGCGGCTATTTCTTGCGTACGGGATTACATTCTCGACCGGCCACCAGCAAACCTGTAGATCGTTCATCCGCACACCTGCCGTTGCTTGGATTTCGGGATCTTTCGGAGGGTGCGCTTTGCGCTGGCCTGTCGAACCGGCCCTTGCTTTCTTTATACGCGATTCGGAGGATACTGTCCAGAGGCGCCACCTCGTTGATTACCAGTTGATGCTCCGTTCGCTCCGGCGAAGGGTTGCCAGATTTCAGGGAACGGCGTTTCACGGGATCTATCGTCCGAGCTATCTCCGAGTAGCCGGTGATCCGCCCAGAGCGCGACGATGCTTCCTTGAAGGGACCTCTTCCCTCCATACAGGAACCGAAAATGCTCTCCGTGAACCGTGATATGTTAACCATGATCGCGCCTTACGAGCTCGTCGGCCGTTGGCAAGGGCGGAGAGCTGTATCGAGCAAATAAAGCTCGGAAGCGAAGTCGCTCGCAAGCGGGAACGCCGATGCGATCGAGGCACGAGGATGGGTAGTCGCAGACCAAGCAGGAGTACGATGATGAGCTGGCGTAGTCGATTGCGGCGGTTTGTGCTGTTGGGTGACGCGGTTTGGTTGATTGGGTTTGGCGTATCAGCGCAGGAGCCAGGTTTTTTTGCTGGCAATGCAGCGGTGGGCCTTACCGCGGAGCAGGCGACTCGCGGCAAGGCCGTCTACGACGGCAATTGCGCCAGTTGTCATGGCGCCAATCTCGACAATGGACAGTTCGGTCCCCCGCTTCGCGGCTCCGCTTTCAAGATGCACTGGACGAACCAGTCCGCGAACGCGCTGTTCACTTACATTGCGGCCAAGATGCCGCCGGCGGCGCCGGACGGGCTCGGTGAGCGCGCCTACATCGATGTAGAAGCTTATATCCTGAACGCCAACGGTGTTGCGGCTGCCAGCAGTGAACTGACTCCCACGCGGAGCCAATCCGATGTCACTGCCCGCACGACCAATCAGGACGCGACCTATCGATCTGTGATGGCGGCGCGTAAGAAGCTACTCTCGACTTTGACACCGGTGACCGACGGGATGCTTCAGCGTCCCCCCGACGGCGAGTGGTTGGTGTGGCGGGGAAGCTATCAAAATCTCGCATTCAGCCCTCTTAAGAAAATTACAACGGCCAACGTTCATGATCTCGGGGTGGCTTGGAGTCTCGCCCTCCCGGTCAGCGCCAACGAGATTACGCCGCTGGTGCATGACGGAATCCTGTTTGTGGAAAGCGGCGCCAGCATTCAAGCGCTCAACGCCGTGACCGGGGAAGCGCTCTGGAAATATACGCGGTCGCTCCCGGAAAGGCTGCGCAACGGCCAGCAGTCACGGACGAAGAACCTCGCGATTTACGGAGACGCGCTCTACGCCCCCACGCCGGACGGACATGTGATCGCGTTAGAGACCAAAACCGGTAAGGTGATCTGGGATCACGCAGTCATGAACCCCGACGCCGCAGGCGCCGCTCCGTTTAGTATGACGGGCGGCCCAGTCGTCGCTAAAGGCAAGGTGATCATCGGCACGAGCCTGGGCATCAACACGCCCGGCGGCAACTACATTGTCGGGCTCGATGCGACCAGCGGCGAAGAATCCTGGCGCTTCAATACCATCGCGAAACCCGGCGAGCCGGGCGGCGATAGTTGGAACGGCGCGCCTTTTGAAGAGCGCTATGGTGGCGGCGTCTGGACTTCGGGCAGCTATGATCCCGTGCGCAACCTGGTCTACTTTGGAACTGGCAACACCTATGACGTCGGCACGTTAATGCTGCCTCAGAAACGGGTCGGCGAATCCAGGGATGCGCTCTACACGGATTCAACTCTTGCGCTGAATCCTGATACGGGAAAGCTGGTCTGGCATTCTCAGCACATGAAGCGCGATGTATGGGATCTGGATTGGGTGTTCGAGCAGTCGCTCCTCACGCTGCCGGTGAACGGCAAGCCGACCGAGTTGGTGGTTACGGGAGGCAAGACCGCGATCTTCGCCGCTATGGACCGCAGTACAGGCAAGCATGTCTTTTCCCGCGACCTGGGGCTGCAAAACATCGTGACCTCGATCGATCCAGCGACCGGGGAGCAGAGTCCCAATCCGGCCTTGGAACCAGAGCCAGGCAAGACCAAGCTGCTGTGTCCCAATTTCAACGGCGCGCGAAACTGGCCGACCACCGCTTTCAACCCCGCGAGCTACATCCTTTACGTGCCGCTGGTAGAGACTTGCGCCGACTATAGCTGGACGCCGCGGAGCCCGGGGCAAATCGCGGCAGGCGGCGACGATATTCGTGCTGCCACGCGGCCGCGGCCAGATGGCGACGGTAAATTCGGCCGCATCGAAGCAATCAATCTGGCGACCGGCAAGGTGCTGTGGATTCACCGGCAGCGCGCGCCCCTGGTGAGCTCCTTACTGGCGACTGCGGGAGACCTGGTCTTCGTGGGAGCCCTGGACCGCTTCTTCAGCGCTTATCACGCGGGGACCGGCAAGCTCCTTTGGCAGACTCAACTCAATGCGGCTCCCAATTCGTCTCCTGTGACCTATAGCGTCCAGGGGGAGCAATACGTCGCGGTGGTATCGGGTGGCGGCGGGCCGCTCAGTTCCGGCTCGGCCAGTTTAACGCCTGAGATCGACAACCCCGCGGGCGGCACGACGCTGTGGGTGTTCAAGTTGCCGTCGCGCTGATCCAAGTTTCCGGGAGTTTTTTCGCATTCACGGCAATCTAGCCGGATACCGCGATCTCGGAAGTGTCACTCACGCTCCGAGTCGCCGGCACACTCCCAAAGGTCGGGCCAAGCTACGATGCCGGCTCGATTCCGATCTTGTCGTTCACGGCAAGAGCGATCCGCTGTGTGCAGCCGAGATAACGCTCGGTGGTTTGCACCGATATGTGGCCGAGAAGATTCTTCTCGCCGGGCCGCAGCCGACGCGCTGCTCTAGTTGGTTTCTGTGTACAATCAATCGACTTTCGAGGAGGAACATCGATGGGACGATTTGATTTCAACGTTCGGGCGACGCGGCGCGAGCTGTTCAGGACCATGACCGTAGCCGGAGCGGGCACGCTCCTGCCCTGGAAATCTTCGATCGCTCAGGGACCCAGGCGCGGTAGCGGGAAGATTGACGTGCACCAGCACACCCGGCAACCATTGCCAGGGCAACCACGAGGCAACGATCCCTGGACGCCCGAGCAAACGCTGGAGCAAATGGACAAATTCGAGATCTCGGTCGCGGTGCTATCCGCGATGAATATAAGCCGGGACCGGTTCTATACACCGAACACGGACGCGATCGCCGCGGTCCGGAATAGTAATGATTACCACGCCCAGTTGGTGCGGGATCATCCTCAGCGCTTCGGCTTCTTCGCAAATATGCCGATTAATCATACGGACGCGAGCCTCAAAGAAATCGAATACGCGCTAGACACCCTCAAGGCGGACGGCATTGCGCTGTGGACCAGCACCACCGATGGCAAATATCCAGGCCAGGACGCGTTCAGGCCCATCTGGGATGAAGTCAACCGCCGCAAGCTAGCCGTCTACCTCCATCCCGGCGGTGCTCCTCCGTGCTGCCGCTCGCTTGACGCTCCCGTATCAGATGCCATGCTCGAGTACGATTTTGATGTGACGCGGGCGGCGGCCAGTCTCCTGGTGCACGGCATCCTTGAGAAGTATCCCGAGATTAAATTCATCCTGCCGCATTCGGGCGGAACGGTTCCGATGCTGATCGGGCGCATGAAGGACCGCGTGGCGGCGTCCAAACGGCCGGAACTGAAACCGATGGTTTACGACCTCTTTCGAAAACAATATTACGAGATCGGCCACGCAGCTTTCCCATTCCCGTTCGCGGCGCTCAGCAAACTTGTTCCGAATTCACAGATCGTGTTCGGCACGGACTATCCCGCCGAGCCGATTACTTCCACGACGGACGAGATTCCCAAGTTGGGCCTTTCGAAGGAGCAACTGGATGCGATTTACCGCAACAATGCTCTCCGCCTATTCCCTCGAATGAAAAACCTGGTCTGATGAGTTGTCGCCGAAAGCGCGCGGGCGGCATACGCAGCGGCGTCTCGAAATGGTTGCCGCTTCCGGCTGTCGGGAATCCGGAGGTGGGTTTGCCAATGCTCGCGCACAGTCCCTCTCCGAGTGGCGCGTCACACGCCCGAAGCTATTGACATAACGCCCCATTAGCGGCGGGACCAGGGGAAGAGACGGCGCAGTTGACGTAACGCCGGATTAGCGGCGGTGTTCACGCTATCCTGTAGGCTAGATCGTTGTCATTTTTCAAGTATCAGAGGTTCATGTCATGAGGAAGAAGAATCGCTCGTTCCTTCTGATGTCGTTGGTTTCAGCATCGTTGCTCGTCAGCGTGTTCACTATCGTGCAGGCCCAGAGTCCTGCAGCGCCGGCAGCCAAGGCGACGAATTGGTCTGATCCGGCGACCTGGCCCAACCGCAAGGTGCCCGTCGCAGGCGACAAGGTCATCATCGAGAAAGACAAGCAAGTAGTTCTCGACGTCACTCCGCCGGCGCTGAACGGTGTGACCATCGACGGCAAACTCAGCTTCGCAAACAATAAGGACGTTGAACTGACCACCGAATGGATCATGTTGCACGGGGAATTGGAGATCGGCACTGAAAAGGCTCCTCACACGCGCAAGGCGACCATCACCTTCACCAACAACGTCAAAGACGAAGACATCAGTGGAGTCGGTGGAAACACGGACAAGGTTGACCGCGGCATCATGCTCATGGGCGGAACCCTGAACCTGCACGGTGACCGGACCAACACATGGACCAAGCTGTCCAGCACGGCCAACGCAGGCGCGACCTCTATACAGGTTCTGAACGCCGCGGGCTGGCGCATCGGCGACGAGATTGTCCTCGTATCCACGGATTACGATCCCCGGCAGGCAGAGCGGCGAACCATTTCCGCCATCCGCGGAAACACGATCACGCTCGACAAGAAGCTCGACTACATGCACTTCGGCAAGATCACCTTCGACGTGGATGAACGCGGCGAAGTCGGCTTGCTGAC
>Ga0209698_10006083_pt1 | contig 12881 bp, 10 predicted proteins | sample LitLauG_LLR_2012_FD_187203 | JGI IMG/M metagenome (GOLD analysis project Ga0209698, IMG submission 187203) | Freshwater sediment microbial communities from Pennsylvania, USA - Little Laurel Run_MetaG_LLR_2012 (SPAdes) (version 2) | ecosystem: Environmental > Aquatic > Freshwater > Creek >...
GAGCCAGACGGCGTTGTGGGTGGTCACGGTGAGATAGACCCCCAGGGCCACGCTCTGCATCCAGGTGCCGGTGGAGGAGATGAAGTTGGAGCCGAGGGCCAGGGCGAAACTGCGGTGGCGCAGGGGCGCGAACGATGCAGACGCCATGGACCGAGGCTACTGGCGCAGGCTAGTCGTCGTCGCGGTGACGTCGGGGTCGCAGCGCGAACCACCACACCGAGATGATCGTGGCGAGGGCGCCGAGCACTCCCAGGGTGGACTTCATGCCTCGCCCGTTGGATGTCGGCTGTTCGCTCACCAGGCCATCGTAACGTTCGCGGCGCCGGGGTGTCTCACCCCGGCGCCGCGACGACCTACGCGATGATGCTTAGTTGGCCGCGTCGGCCAGGACCTTGCTGGCGGCTTCGATGCTGAGCTCGAGGACGATCTTGTGGCTCACGGCGACGGCGCCGTTCTCCAGGGCACCCTCGAAGTTGACGTTGAAGTCGCGACGGTCGATCTCCGCGGTGGCCTCGAAACCGATGGTCGACCCGCCGGGGACGGTGGAGGGACCGGTGCCCAAGTACTCGACGGCGAAGGTGACGGACTTGGTGACGTCACGGATGGTCAGGTCACCGACCAGCTCGTAGGAGTCGCCACCCGTGGGGGTCAGGCTGGTCGACGTGAAGGTCAACGTCGGGTAGGTCTCTTGGGCCAGGAAGTCGTTGGAACGGATGTGGTTGTCACGCATCTCGTTGTCGGTGGTGATGCTGGCGGCCTGGGCCACGGCGACGACCGACGAGGTCTCTGGGGTGTCACCAATGGTGATCGTGCCCTCGAACTGCGCGAAACGGCCGCGAACCTTGGAGACGACCAAGTGGCGGGCGACGAAGGTAAGGGTCGAGTGGACCGGGTCGACGGTGTAGACACCAGCAGCGGGGAAGTTGCTCATTTTGTTCTCTCCTGAATCTCTTGCACGGGACTGTGCGACATTCATTATAGTTGCATATGCAACAATTTGTCAAGCAATTATTTGTTTAACAATTATTCGTGTCGCAATAACTCAAAAGTCAGCCAAATGTTATGATTTCTTCCATGGAAACGGTGAGCCCCCTGATCGCGGTGTGTCCCTCGAGTGACGAACGCGTGACCCTGTTCGCCCTGCTGCTCGACACGAACGCTCGACTGTCGCGCAGTTTCGGCCTTCGCCTCGAAGAAGGCTGCGACATGCCCCTGGCGTGGTTCGAAGTCCTGCTGCAGCTACGTCGCGAGCCCGAAGGTCGTCTCAAGATGAACGAGATCGCCGACGCCATCGTCCACTCCACTGGAGGCACCACCCGACTCATCGACCGCCTCGAAGAGGCCGGCTTCGTCGAACGTCAGCTGTGTCCTTCGGACCGACGGGCCATCCACGTGGCGATCACCTCGCAGGGCAACGCCAAGCTCGACGACGCCTTGCGCGTCCACATGGACTACCTCGAAGAGCACGTGTCGAGTCGCCTCACCTGCGACGAGCGCGGCGCCTTGACCAGTCTCTTGAGCAAACTCAACGATTCACACTGAGCGCGTCGTCAGGCCTTGGTGATCCACGCAAAGGCCACCCGTCCGTCGTCGAGTTCCAGCGCCGTCGCGCCACCCTCGCCCGGCGTCGTGACGACCTCGGTCGCGAGCACTTCGCTCGCCAGCGTGGCAAAGCCCTCCCCCAGGTCATCGAGTCCCGTGACGTGCAGCACGATGCGGTCCGACACGTCGAGGCCGGAGTTCTTTCGAAGGTCCTGGACCTGGCGGACCACGTCGCGCAAGTAGCCGCGCCGTCGCAAGCCCTCGTCGAGAGTGAGATCGAGGGCGATGACCTCTCCGCCCTCGCGCGACACCGCGAACCCGCCCTGGCTCTTGACGCGAAGTTCCACGTCCTCACCGCCTAATTCGAAGACGCCGGTCGAGAGGTTGAGCGAAATGACGCCGCCGGCCTCGAGCGTGGCCGCGGCCGCCACCGAGTCCAGGGCGGCGAGGGCCGGCTTGAGCTCCTTGACGGCCTCTCCCAATCGCGGCCCCACGCTGCGAAAGTTCGGCACCAGCTCGAAGTTCAAGACCTCCGCCAATTCCGAACCGTATTCGAGCTCGTCCACGTTGAGTTCGTCCTCGACGATGCCGGCCGGAGGCGTGGCCACCCCCGCGGGCAAGAAGACCAGTGCCCGCGACAGGGGCTGGCGTACTTTGATCCCGGCGTCGGCGCGCGCCGCACGACCGAGCGACGTCAGGCGACGCGCCACGTCCATCGACGCCTCGAGCGTCTCGTCACGCCGTTCGCCGATCGCGACCGGCCAATCGGCCAGGTGCACCGAATCGTCGTCGCTCGTCCCGAAGAGTTCGCGGTACAGGCGCTCGGAGATGAACGGGCAGAACGGCGCCAGCAGCAGCGTCACGCGCTGGAGCACCTCGAGGAGCGTGGCCTGGGCCGCCAGCGAGTCCGAACGTGGGGTGCGCGGGTCGGTGCGCCAGAAGCGGCGCCGACTGCGCCGTACGTACCAATTGGACAGGTCGTCGATGAGCGAGGCGATGGCGTCGGTGCCCGACAGCGGCTCGTACCCCTCGAGGGCGGCCGTCGTCGTCGCGGTCACGTCCTCGACGCGCGACAGAATCCACCGGTCAATCGCCGGGCGGTTGACCACGGCGGGAATCTCGGGGTCTAACGGGTCGAACTGGTTGAGCGACGCGTAGGTCGTGAAGAAGCTGACGGTGTTCCAGAGCGTCGCGAGCGCGTCGCGCATCGAGGCGTCGATGGCGCCGAGGCTCGCGCGCGTCGACGTCCACGGCGATCCCTGGGAGAACATCCACCAGCGCAGCGCGTCGGCGCCACGGGTGTTGAGGACCTCCCACGGATCGATGACGTTACCCTGGGACTTGCTCATCTTCTTGCCGTTCTCGTCGACGATGTGTCCGAGGCACAGCACGTGTTCGTAGGGCTTGTCACCGAAGACCAGGGTGTTGACGGCCAGGAGTGAATAGAACCACCCGCGGGTCTGGTCGATGGCCTCGGCGATCAACTGCGCAGGGAACTGCATGGCGTCGGCGCTGCCGGCCACGTGGGGATAGCCCACCTGGGCCGCGGGCATCGCGCCCGAGTCGAACCACGCGTCGATCACCGGCTCGACGCGACTTGCCGGTGCCGCGCATGTTCGACACGGCACGACGACCTCGTCGATGGCGGGGCGGTGCGGGTCGAGGTCACTGAGGTCAGTGCCCGTCAGTGCGGAGAGTTCGGCGCGCGAACCCACGCACGTCAAGTGGTTCTCCTCGCAACGCCAGATCGGCAGCGGCGTTCCCCAGAAGCGGTCGCGCGAGAGCGCCCAGTCGACGTTGTTGGCCAGCCACTCGCCCATGCGACCCTCGCGGATGTGGTCGGGGTGCCAGTCGATGGTGGCGTTTTCCGCCAGCATCTGCTCCTTGAATTGGCTGGTGGCGATGTACCAACTCGGCTTGCCCCAGTAGATCAGTACCGTGCCGCAGCGCCAGCAGTGCGGCAAGGAGTGCGCGTAGTCCCAGCGCCGCAGCAACAGTCCGCGACGTTCGAGCTCGTCGTTGATGTCGTGATTGGCCTCGCGCACGTCACGGCCCTCGAGCCAGGGCACCGCACTGGTGAAGGTGCCGTCGGGGCCCACCGGATTGATCGTCGGTAGCGAATTGGCCCGAGCGACGAGTCGGTCCACCTCGCCGAAGGCCGGGGCTTGGTGCACCAGTCCGGTGCCGTCCTCGGTGGTGACGTAGTCCGCACCCACGACGTAGCAGGTGTCGACGTCCTCGGGGTAGGCCACGTCATCGAAGGGGCGCTGGTAATGCACGCCCAGCAGTTCGTGGCCCGCCATGGTGGCGTCGACGACGACGTCGTCGCCCAGCACCGACGCGACGAGCTCTTGGGCGAGGACGAGTCCGTCCACCACGGCGTAGGTGATCTCGGGGTTCACCGCCACCGCGACGTTGGACAGCAGCGTCCACGGCGTCGTCGTCCAGACCGCCAGGTGCGTGGCGCCCTTCAATCCCCCGTGGGTCGGCGCGTCGAGGATCGCGAGGCGCACGAAGGCGCTCTCGTCGACCTCATCGGTGTAGACACCGGGCTGGCCCAACTCGTGGCTCGACAGCGCGGTGCCGCACCGCGGACAGTAGGGCACGACCTTGAGGTCCTCGTAGAGCAACCCGCGATCGAAGAGCTGCTGCAACTGCCACCAGACCGATTCCACGTAGGACGGGTGAAAGGTGTAATAGGCGTGCTCCATGTCGGTCCAGTAGCCGATGCGTTCGGTGAGGCGTTCGAACTCGCCCACGTAGGTCAACACCGATTCTCGACACAGGCGGGTGAACTCGGCGATGCCGACCTGCTCCTCGATCGCCTTCTTGCCCGAGATGCCCAATTGCTTCTCCACCTGGACCTCGACGGGAAGTCCGTGAGTGTCCCAGCCGGCGCGGCGCGCCACGTAGTGGCCCTTCATGGTCTGGTACCGGCAGAACAGGTCCTTGTAGACGCGCGCCCAGACGTGGTGCAGACCCGGCTTGCCATTGGCCGTGGGGGGACCCTCGTAGAAGACCCACGGGTGCGACCCCTCGCGTTGGGCCATCGTGCGCGCGAAGATGTTGTGCGCCTGCCAGCGGGCCAATTCGGCCTCTTCAATGGCTACAAAATCAAGTTCGGCGCTGACCGGGCGAAACACGAGTCTCCTTCGTTGCGTCCGCCCATCGTACTCAAGGGGCGTGTCGACGCCGTCGCCGCTAGGCGCGCGAGGCGACGAAGTGCTCGTCGAGCCATTCCTCGCTCACGTCCTCCAGCGAGTCCAGCACGAGGTCCGCCAGCGAGAAAGTGGCCAGCCCACGATCCGCGGCCGTCGGCACGGCCACGACCGTCATGCGTCCGGCCTTGGCCGCCAATACCCCGGCGGCCGAATCCTCGAGGACCAGGCAGCGTTCGGGGGCGACACCCAACGCTCTCGCCGCGGTGAGAAAGACGCCCGGATGCGGCTTGCCGTAGGGCTCGAACTCCGCCGAATGCAGCGACACGAAGCGTTCGCGAAGCCCGAAATGGCCCAGAGCGCGCTCGATCAGGTCGAGCGGTGTCGAACTCGCCAGGGCCACGGGGCCTCGCGCGGCGCACAGGGCGATGGCTCGTTCGGCGCCGGGCAGCATTCGTCCCTTGGTCTCGATCAGTTCGCCGACGCGCGCGAGGAGCAGGTCCACGACCTCGGCCTTGCTCGGACGCGACCACGGATAGCGCTCGTGCCAGTAGTCCACCACCTCGGCCACGAACAGGCCCTTCGTACTGCGGTCGGTGGCGTCGTCGAGGTCCACGCCCAACGCGCCGAAGATCTCGATCTCGGCCTCGTGCCAGAGGATCTCGGAGTCGATCAGTAGTCCGTCCATGTCGAACAAGGTGGCCTCAAGAGTCATGGGACCACTCTGGCACAGGCACTACGGTGGCAATCGTGAGTCCCGTTCGTCGCGCCGTGAAGGCCGACGCGCCCTTGATCGCGCAGCGCGTCGGTGAGCAGCTCTCGCGCGACGCACGCATCGAGCCGTTGGTGTGCGACGTGTTCTCTCGCCCGGATTTCGAAGCCGCCCTCGCGGCGAGCACGAGTCCGGTCTGGGTCGATGACGCCCAGGGTCGCGTGCGAGGCCATCTCTACGGGGCGACCTTCGATGACCCGCTCGATGGTCGTCAGACCTGGACCGGACCCGACGGATACTCCTTCGATTCCGACGACGTTCTCGAGCGCTTGTGCGAGCAGGCCTACAGCTCCTGGCGCGAGGCCGGATCCAACGCGCACCTCGTGTGGGCACTGGCCGGACACGGGACCCAGGCCTGGATCGAACGTGGCTACCGCGTCATCAGCGTGCGCGCGGCCCTGGCGATCGACGTGTCGTATCGCGTCACGTGGCCCGCGCGCCATCGCGTGCGTCGCGGCACCCGCGCCGACCTCACGACGGCGCTGTCCTTCGACGCGATGATCGATCTCGCCCAGGGCACGGACGTCGATTCACTGTCCGACCACCAGCGCGCGACCAGCCGGGCCGCACTCGTCGAGCTCCTCGAGGATCCCGACTGCCACTACTACCTCGTCGTGGTGGATGACGTGGCGGTGGCCCAGTGCGTGAGCTTTCCGCTGCCGGCGCTGCGCGGCAACTTCGCCGACACGATCTACCTCGGATCGCTAGCGGTCGATCCCGCGTGGCGCCGACGAGGCCTGGCGACCATGCTGGTCCACTCGATCCTCAACGAAGCCCGCGACCAGGGATTCGGGTACGCCGAAGCGCGCTGGCACATCGACAACACCGAGGCCACCGCCCTCTGGCCCGCGCTGGGCTTTCGCCCGACGTATGTGCAGCTGCGGCGCTCGTGGCGGACCGAGTGAGCGGTCAGCTCAGTGCGGCCTCGATGGCCGCCACGAGGATCGGGTCCTCGGGCGTCACCTGGGGCGCGAAACGCTGGACGCTGCCGTCGGGGGCGACGAGGAACTTCTCGAAGTTCCAGCGCACGTCGCCGCTGTAGCCTTCGGCGTCGGCCGTCGTGACGAGCTCGGCGTAGATCGGGTGGCGGTCCTCGCCGTTGACGTCGATCTTCTCGAAGAGCGGGAACGTCACGCCATAGGTGGTCGAGCAGAAGGTCTGGATCTCCTCGGCGGTGCCGGGCTCTTGACCCATGAACTGGTTGCAGGGGAAGCCGACGACACTGAACTGGCGCTCACCGTAGGTCTTCTCGAGCGTCTCGAGTCCTTCGTACTGGGGAGTGAGTCCGCACTTGGAGGCGACGTTGACGATCAGGACCGTCTGGCCCTCGTAGGGGGCGAGCGAACTCGGTTCGCCGCTCAGGGTGTTCACGGGGATATTGAAGAGGGTCATAGCGCTCAAACTACCGGTTGTCACACGAGGCCGTTCACCTAATGTCAGAGACGTGCAGGCCGTCACCATCGATCACGATTCCTTAACGCTCGTCGAACGACCCGACCCCGTGGCCGGCCCCGGCGAAGTGGTCGTCGCCAACGAATTCGCCGGCATCAACGCGGCCGACCTGTTGCAGCGCCGGGGCTACTACCCCTCTCCCGCAGGCTGGCCCGCGGACATCCCCGGCATGGAACTCTCGGGTCGCGTGCTCGCCGTCGGCGCGGGGGTCGACGTCGAGCTGATCGGACGTCGGGTCTGCGCCATCGTAGGCGCGGGCGCCCAAGCGACCCGGAGCATGGTGCCCGCCGCGCACCTGATCACCGTGCCCGACAGCGTCTCGCTACACGAGGCGGGCGGCTTCAGCGAGGCCTTCATCACCGCCTACGACGCCTTGGTGCTCCAGGCCCATCTGCACGCTGGCGAACGCCTCCTGATCTCGGGCGCCAGCGGTGGCGTGGGTTCGGCCGCGGTCCAGATCGGCCATTTGCTGGGCGCACACGTGACGGCGGTGACGAGGTCGGCGTCGCATCAGGCGACCTTGCGCGATCTCGGGGCCGATGACGTCGTCTCCCTCGAGGACGTCGCGAGTATCGAGCCGGTGAATGTCGTCTTGGAACTCGTGGGAGCCGCCCATCTTTCGCTCGCCCAGGACCGCTGGGCGCCCTTCGCACGAGTGGTCGTGATCGGCGTCGCCGGTGGTGGATCGCGCGTCGAGGTCAACCTGCTCAACATCATGCGCTCGCGCGCCACGCTGACCGGCTCGACGTTGCGCTCGCGCGACAATGAGGAGAAGGCCAGGATCATCGACCGCGTCACTGAAGCCCTCGCCGGTCCGTGGGAGCGTCGCGAGATCACGGTGCCGATCGCCGCGACCTTCGATCTCGCCGACGTCGCGCAGGCCTACGACTTCTTCGCCCAACCCGGCAAGATCGGCAAGGTCCTCCTGGCCACGGCGGGCATGACGCCGTGAGCGGCGCGAGCGAATCAACACGTCCCGATCCGAGGCGCCTCGACCCCTCGCGAGCCGACTACGCACTGATCATCGCCACCCACGACGCGGCCGTCGCGTCCGGCCAGCGCGTCTACCTCGACCCATCGACGGGACTCGTCGTGCAGACGCGCGTCGCGCACCTCGAGCGCGGCTCGTGCTGCAACAGCGGCTGCCGGCACTGTCCCTGGGTCACCTCGAACTAGAGCAGCGTGCGCAGCGCGGTGAAGGGCATGTCGAGCGCCTCGGCCACGGGACCGTACGTCACCGCACCATTGACGACATTGACCCCTTCGGCCAATGCATCGTCGGCGACGACCGCGTCGCGCCACCCGTGGCGCGCCAACTCGAGCGCGTAGGGCAGCGTCGCGTTCGCGAGGGCGTGCGTCGACGTCGAGGGGACGGCCCCCGGCATGTTCGCGACGCAGTAGAAGACACAGCCGTTGACGACGAACGTCGGGTTCGAGTGCGTCGTCGCACGCGTCGCCTCGAAGCAACCGCCCTGGTCCACCGAGATGTCGACCAACACCGAGCCGTCCTTCATGCGAGCGACCAGATCGTTGGAGACGAGCTTGGGGGCCTTGGCGCCCACGACCAGCACGGCGCCGATGACGATGTCGGCGTCGAGACAGGCCTCCTCGAGCGACAGGGTGGACGACGCGATGGTCTGCACCCGGCCGTCGAAGTGAATGTCCACCTGGCGCAGCCGATCCAAGTTGCGGTCGAGGATCTTCACGTTGGCGTGCATGCCCGCCGCCACCGTCGCGGCGGCCAGTCCGGCGACGCCCGCGCCGATGACCACGACGTTGGCCGGGGGCACTCCCGGCACGCCACCGATCAACGTGCCGTGACCCCCGCCGGGGCGCATCAAGTGGTGCGCGCCCATCATCGGGGCCATCCGACCCGCGACCTCACTCATCGGGGTGAGCAATGGCAGCGAGTTGTCGCGAAGTCGAACTGTCTCGTACGCGATGGCCACGTTGTTCGAGGCCACCAGGGCGTCGGTGCATTCGCGCGACGCGGCGAGGTGCAAGTACGTGAAGAGCACCTGGTTCGAACGCGCCGACAGGCGGTGATACTCCGCCGCGATGGGCTCCTTGACCTTCAAGACGAGTTCGGCGTGCGCCCAGACATCGTCCGCCGTGGCCACGATGGTCGCACCATTGGCGACGTAGGCATCGTCGCTGATGGACGAGCCCACGCCCGCACCCGCCTCGATGAGCACCTGGTGCCCGTTGGTGGTGAACTCTCGCACGCCCGCTGGCGTGAGGGCCACGCGATTCTCGTCGGTCTTGATTTCTGTGGGTACTCCGATGATCATTGTCAATCCTTCATCCTTGGTTGGCGGCGCCAACCTCAGTCTCTTGTTCGATGCTGGTGAAGACCACGACCTTGGTCTTGAAGAAGTCGCCCTTGGTCAAAAACCTTGCCACGATGACCAAGGGGATCCCGAGAACCAGGGTGATCAGGATCGGCACACTCGCCTTGATGCCCGACGTGTTGACGACTCGATAGCCCACCCACAGGAGCATGATGCCCGAGAGCAAAGGAAGGAGGAAGCCCGTGAAGAAGAAGGTGAACTTCGTCAATGCCACACGGCGATAGGCCCAGGCGCACACGATGCCGGTCATGCCGTAATAGAAGGCGATCAGGACGCCAATATCGTTCACCAGATTCTGAAAGACATTGTGGACTGATGAATTGCCTTGGGTGAAGAAGATGCCCACCAGACAGACCAGCGCGATGACGAGTGTGCCGACCACGGGGTTGAGTCGTTTGGGGTCGATGATCTTAAAGATGGAGGGCCACACCTTGTCGCGCGCCATTGACAACGTGATGCGTGCGGCAGGCAACAATGTCGTCTGGGTCGTCGCCACCGTCGAACTCAACACGGCGATGAGCATGACGTAGTACGCCCAATTGCCGATGGCTTGCGTGGCGAAGGTGGTCATGACGGTGGTCACATTGCCTGAGTTGTACATGGCGCTCATCGCCTTGGGCGAAATGAACATTTGCACCGCGACAATATTCATGACGAAAATGATCAGTAGCAAGAACATCGAAATGACCCCCGCTTGACCGGGAATCCTCGAAGAGTTCTTCGACTCTTCGTTCAAATTCACCGCGGTGTCCCAGCCCCAGAAGAAGAACACTCCGAGAACCAAGCCGCCGGCGAGGGCGCCGAAGCTCTTTATCGAGAAGGGATCGATCCACGACAGGTGGAAGCCGACCGTCCCCGCCGGGTGCGAGACGGCGACCTTGATGATGCCCCAGATCGAGAATCCCAGTACGCACACGTACTCGATGATCACCAAGATCCACTGAAAATTAGTCGTGTAGCGGATGCCGAGAATGCAAATAGCGGTGACGAAGACGAGCCAGATGGCGGCGACGAAAGCCTGGGCCCACAAGTTGCCTTGGGTCGAGGCCGATATCCATCCCTCCTTATTGAACAGTTGCAACGTGTTCTGTGCGGCGGTGATGGGCGCCACGACGCAGAACAGGGTGGACGTGGCCACTTGAACCCATCCGTTGAACCACCCGACGTAGGGACTCATGAACTTGGAGAGCCAGGAATACGAGGCCCCGCAGTCAGGGTCGCGTCGATTCAAGTGAAAATACGCAATGGCGATGAAGAGGACCGGGATGAACGAGATCTCGATCGCCGCGGGGCCGAAGTAACCCACGCCGGGAATCATGAACAAGAACACGATGGTCGTTGCCAACGAATACGTCGGAGCCACTGACGAGACGGCGACGGCGGTGGAGTCGAAGAGGTTGAGTTCTCCTGCTTTGAGCGCCGTCGACCTTTCGGCAATTGGGACTGGTTCTCCGAACGGACCTGCTACCTCATCGATTGACATAACTTCCCCCTTGTTGGCACTTCCGATTTCCGCGGCTATCCGACCTTCTAGAACTCAATGTTGTGCATGACGTGCTTGATGCGGGTGTAATCCTCAAAACCGTACACCGAGAGGTCCTTGCCGTACCCCGAGCGCTTGAAGCCGCCGTGGGGCATCTCCGCCACGATGGGGATGTGGGTGTTGACCCACACGCAGCCGAAGTCGAGGTCGCGAGTGAAGCGCATCGCGCGACCGTGGTCGCTCGTCCACACCGAGGAGGCCAGCCCGTATTCGACACCGTTGGCCCACGTCAGGGCCTCGGCCTCGTCGGAGAACTTCTGGACGGTGATGACCGGTCCGAAGATCTCGTTCTGGATCATCTCATCGTCCTGGCGCAAGTCAGCGACCACCGTCGGCGAGACGAAGTAGCCAGTGTCATCCACTCGCGTACCACCGGCCGCGAAGGAGGCGTGGCCGGGCTTGCGATCCAGGAATCCGTTGACCCGCTCGAACTGGTTCACGTTGTTGACCGGTCCAAAGAGTGCGTCGTCGTTGTCGCGCTGGCCGATCACTGTGTGGCGCGCCTGCTCGGCGAGTGCGTCGACGAAGTCGCCATACACCTTGGGGCCGACCAGCACGCGCGTCGCCGCGGTGCAGTCCTGTCCGGCGTTGAAGAATCCACCGATGGCGATGCCCTCCGCCGCCGCGGCGACGTCCACGTCATCAAAGACGACCACCGGCGCCTTGCCCCCGAGCTCGAGGTGGACGCGCTTCAAGGTCTTGGACGCCGACTCGGCCACCTGCATACCCGCGCGGACCGATCCCGTCACCGAGGCCATGGCGGGCGTCGGGTGCTCGACCAGCGCACGCCCCGTGTCGCGGTCGCCGCAGACGACGTTGAAGACGCCGGCCGGCAGTACCTGGGCCATCAACTCGGCCATCAACAATGTGGAGGCCGGCGTGGTGTCACTGGGCTTGATCACCATCGTGTTGCCGGCGGCCAAGGCGGGGGCCCACTTCCACACCGCCATCATCATGGGGTAGTTCCACGGCGTCACCGCCGCGCAGACGCCGATCGGCTCGCGGCGAACGTAACTGGTCATGCCGGCCAGGTACTCGGTGGCACCCCGGCCCTCCAAGATGCGAGCGGCACCGGCGAAGAAGCGGATCTGGTCAATCATCGGCGGGATCTCTTCGCTCATCGTGACCGACATGATCTTGCCGCAGTTCTCGGACTCGACGTCGACAATGCGCGCGGCGTTCGCTTCGAGGATGTCGGCGATCTTGAGCAACGCGTTCGAGCGTTGCGAAGGGGTGGTGCGCCGCCACGACACGAACGCTCCGGCCGCATTCGCCACGGCAGCATCCACGTCGGCGGCGTTGGACAACGGCATTTCGGCGAATGGCTCACCCGTGCCGGGATTGATGAGTTCGACGTAGTTCCCACTCTGGGGAGCGACGTACTCGCCCCCGATGAAGTTCGACAAACGGCGCATGATGCCCCCACTTTCCTCGCGCGACCACTTCGTCACGTCAGACTGTCACTCTGCCAGAGATTCTGCGCTTGAGCAACTCTTCACAAGGTTTTTTAACACAGAATTGACAATTCGCCACTAAATTAGGCGTTAATCACCGCTATAGTGTCTGAATCCGCAGCCTGCGCGTCTTCGACGCACGAGCGGGAGAAACCAATGCCAGCGAACAAACCAAAGAAGTCAATTGCCAGAGATAGTGACCGCTCCCCCGTGGAGTTGGTCGCGATACCGGGCTCGCTCGACACGATTGATCGCCAGATCATCGGGCTCTTGCAGCGCGACGGCCGTCGACCCTACGGCGCGATCGCTGACGAAGTCGGTCTTTCGGAAGCGGGCGTGCGTCGACGCGTCCAGCGACTCAAGGACTCCGGCGTCATGCAGATCGTCGCGATCACCGATCCCCTGCAGCTCGGCTACGGCCGAGAAGCGCTGATCGGTATCCGCGTTCAAGGTGACGTCCGGCTGGTCGCCGATCAGGTGGCGGCCATCGACGAAGCGAACTACGTGGTCATGACCGCGGGCAGCTTCGACATCATCGCCGAGGTCATCGCCCTCGACGACAACGCATTGGTGCACCTCTTGAATGACTCCATCCGGAGTATTCCCGGG
>Ga0209698_10006084_pt1 | contig 12880 bp, 7 predicted proteins | sample LitLauG_LLR_2012_FD_187203 | JGI IMG/M metagenome (GOLD analysis project Ga0209698, IMG submission 187203) | Freshwater sediment microbial communities from Pennsylvania, USA - Little Laurel Run_MetaG_LLR_2012 (SPAdes) (version 2) | ecosystem: Environmental > Aquatic > Freshwater > Creek >...
GATTGCGGCGGCGCGTATGGCCTTGCTCGAAGTCGAGCTCCTACCCAGTGAGCGCCAATCGAGACGATATTTTGCCAAGCCGGGCGAAGCCGAGTGGGGCTGCTGAGCAATCCCCGCACAAACAGATTCGACAAAGTAAGTTCTCTTTATGAGTTCTTTACGAATTTCTTATCGCCCCTTTATGGGCGCGGCTGTCTAATCACATTGAAACCGCCAGGCTCCTCTCAGTAGGCCTTGATGGTTTTCACATTCCTGCTGTTGTGCGCATTGTGTGAGGCCTTCCTTCTCCGGTTCCTTCTGGAGTTGGTGAAGGAAGGCCGGGACGCGTTTCGGGAGCAAAACAGTCGTGTCCGGCGTTCAAACGAAATAGAAAGTGGAGATCTTTTTCCAATGAAGCCGGAATCACGGCAGTAATCATAGGGCGGTATTGGTGCGGCCCGGGTACGATCGAGTTTGTTCCTGCTGAAGGAGATTTTGTGCAAGACGTCATCTACGTTGTAGTCACAATCGCGTTCTTCGTGGTGTCGCTCGGATATGTTCATTTCTGCGACCGCATCCGTTAAGGGAGACTGGCTATGAATGCTGAATCGATCATCATGCTCGTGATCAGTGCCGGGTTGATGGTCTACCTGCTCTACGCGCTGCTCAGGCCGGAGAAATTCTGAAATGACAACCAATGGCTGGATACAGATCGGCTTATTTCTAGCCGTGCTTCTAGCGATCACCAAGCCGCTCGGCGTATACATGGCAAAAGTGTTCAGCGGAGAGCGCACGTTTCTAGATCCGTTGCTGCGGCCGATCGAGCGCCTGCTCTATCGGGTTACGTGTGTCGATGAAAAGCGCGAGATGCGCTGGACGGAGTACGCCTTCACGATGCTGCTGTTCAGCGGCGCGACGATGCTTCTGCTTTATCTGATCGAGCGCGTGCAACAGTGGTTGCCGTTGAACCCGCAGAAGTTTGGCGCTGTCGCCCAGGCGCTGGCATTCAACACGGCCGCGTCCTTCACCACGAACACGAACTGGCAGAACTATTCGGGCGAGAGCACGATGAGCTATTTCACGCAGATGGCCGGGCTCGCCTATCACAACTTCGCATCCGCAGCGGTGGGCATTGCGTTGGCGATTGCGTTCGTTCGCGGCATCGCGCGCAAGGAAAAAGACACGATTGGCAATTTCTGGGTCGACATGACTCGCGCTACCCTTTGGCTGTTGTTGCCGATGTGCATTGTCTATGCGCTGGCTCTGGTCTCCCAAGGCGCGGTGCAGAATCTGAAACCGTATGACACGGTAAAACTGATTGAGCCTCAGCAAGTCCAGAAGACCGGCACAGACGGTAAGCCGATGGTCGGCCAGGATGGCAAACCGGTAATGGACACGGTCACCGACCAAATCATTGCGCAAGGGCCGGTCGCCTCCCAGGAAGCTCCTAAGATGCTGGGCACGAATGGCGGTGGATTTTTCGGAGCCAACAGCGCGCACCCGTTTGAGAACCCCACGCCGTTCAGTAACTTCCTGCAGATCTTTTCCATCTTCGCCATTCCTGCGGGACTCACTTACACGCTGGGGCGAATGACTGGGTCGCCTCGTCACGGATGGGCAGTATGGGGAGCGATGGCGCTTCTGTTTCTGTGCGGCGTTGCGACCGCCTACTGGGCGGAGGCCAAAGGCAATCCGCTGCTGCATGGCGTTGACCAGAAAGTGAGCGCGCGGCAGTCGGGCGGCAACATGGAAGGGAAGGAAGTGCGCTTTGGCATCGCCAATTCCGCGCTGTTTGCCACCGTTACCACCGACGCGAGTTGCGGGGCTATCAACGGTCAACACGATTCGTTCACCCCGCTGGGCGGAATGATTCCGCTGGTCAATATCATGCTCAGCGAAACCGTATTTGGAGGCGTGGGGGCAGGTCTGTACGGCATCCTGATCTACGTTGTGCTCTCGGTGTTTATTGCCGGGCTGATGGTCGGCAGAACACCGGAGTACCTGGGCAAGAAGATTGAAGCGTACGACGTGAAGATGGCGATGCTGGTGACGTTGGTCTTCCCGCTAATCATCCTGGTGCTCACGGCCATTTCGTCGGTTGAAGGATTTGGCACGTCGAGCATCAGCAACGCCGGACCGCATGGGCTGACGCAGATTCTCTACGCGTTCACCTCCATGGCGGGGAACAACGGCTCCGCATTCACGGGCTTGAACGGAAACACGCTCTGGTACAACACCTCGGGCGCGATCACGATGCTGGTGGGGCGGTTCTTCATGATCATTCCCATGCTCGCGATTGCGGGCAACCTGGCGAAAAAGAAGGCCGTGCCTCCCTCGGCGGGGACTTTTCCTGTGACCACGCCGTTGTTTTCGATCTTGCTGGTGTCGGTCATTGTGATTGTAGGAGCGCTTACGTTTTTCCCAGCCCTTAGCCTGGGTCCGGTGCTGGAACACCTATCGATGATGGCGGGAAAGACTTTTTAAGGGGCATATGGCAGAGAAGAGCAGGAGTTTGTGGGACGCGAAAATCATACGGCGGGCGCTGGTCGATGCCGTAGTCAAGCTCGATCCGCGCACCATGATGAAAAACCCCGTAATGTTCGTGGTCGAGGTCGGCAGCGTGGTGACGACTGTGCTGCTGTTCAAAGGCAAAGAGAGCTTCGCCTTCAACCTGCAGATCACGCTCTGGCTGTGGTTCACGGTGCTGTTTGCGAATTTTGCCGAGGCCATGGCCGAGGGGCGTGGCAAGGCGCAGGCGGACACATTGCGCAAGGCGAGATCCGAGACCGTGGCGCGGCGGCTGCTCGCGAATGGCGAGATCGAGACGGTGCCGAGTTCGAAGCTGCGCTTGAATGATGTCTGTACGGTGGCGGCATCCGAATTCATTCCCGGCGACGGCGAAGTGATCGAGGGCGTTGCGTCGGTGGACGAGTCGGCGATCACGGGGGAATCGGCGCCGGTGATTCGCGAAGCCGGAGGCGACCGCTCCGCGGTCACGGGCGGCACGCGCGTGCTTTCCGATCAGATCAAGGTGCGGATCACTTCGAACCCGGGAGAGACTTTCCTCGACCGCATGATCGCGCTGGTCGAAGGAGCCGAGCGGCAGAAGACTCCGAATGAAATCGCGCTGAACATTCTGCTGGCGGGACTGACCATCATTTTTCTTCTGGCCGTCATCACGCTGCAACCGTTTGCTATTTATTCAGGATCGCCACAAACCGTGTTCGTGCTGGTTTCCCTGCTCGTCTGCCTGATTCCGACGACGATTGGCGGGCTGCTTTCTGCGATTGGTATTGCCGGCATGGACCGGCTTGTGCAACACAACGTGCTCGCCATGTCAGGACGCGCGGTAGAAGCGGCGGGGGACGTGAACACGCTGCTGCTCGACAAGACGGGCACGATCACGCTCGGCAATCGCCAGGCTGCGGAGTTCATTCCCGCACCGGGCATCACCGAAGCCGAGATGGCCGACGCCGCTCAACTGTCTTCGCTCGCCGACGAAACGCCCGAAGGCCGGTCGATTGTGGTGCTTGCGAAGGAACGCTACGCTTTGCGCGGCCGCGAACTGGCTGCTCACGAAGCCGTGTTCGTGCCGTTCACGGCGCAAACGCGCATGTCAGGCGTGAACCTGGATGGCCGCGAGATCCGCAAAGGAGCGGTCGATTCCATCACCAAATATCTGAATCAGTTTGGTACATCGTTGCCCCGCGAGATTCAAACCTCCGTGGAGCAGATTGCGCGTTCCGGCGGCACGCCGCTGGTAGTGGCCGAGAACCAGCGCGCGTTGGGCGTGATTTATTTGAAGGACATCGTCAAGGGTGGAATGAGCGATCGTTTCAAGCAGCTGCGCGCCATGGGGATCAAGACGGTGATGATCACCGGCGATAATCCGCTGACCGCGGCGGCCATCGCGCGCGAGGCCGGCGTGGACGATTTTCTGGCCGAGGCCACTCCCAAGGACAAGATGGATTTGATCCGGCGCGAGCAGGCCGATGGAAAACTCGTAGCCATGACCGGCGACGGCACCAACGATGCACCTGCACTTGCTCAGGCCGATGTTGGCGTGGCCATGAACACGGGCACACAGGCGGCGAAAGAAGCAGGGAACATGGTGGATCTCGATTCGAATCCCACCAAGCTCATCGAAGTGGTGGCGATTGGCAAGCAGTTGCTCATGACGCGCGGCGCGCTCACTACTTTTTCGATCGCCAATGACGTGGCCAAGTATTTCGCGATCATCCCTGCCATGTTTGCAGGAACATTTCCGGTGCTGAATGCGCTGAACATCATGCATCTGCAGACGCCGCAGTCGGCGGTGCTTTCGGCGGTTATCTTTAATGCGCTCATCATCGTCGCGCTGATTCCGCTGGCGCTGCGCGGAGTCGCCTATCTGCCGATGAGCGCAGAAGCTTTGCTGCGGCGCAATCTGCTGGTCTATGGCTTCGGCGGGCTGGTCGTTCCGTTTATCGGCATCAAGTTGATCGACATGTTGATTACCGGCATCAAGCTGGTCTAGAGAAGACAGGTCAGGGAAGAGTTATGAAGAAGCATTTATTGAATGCTGTGCTGATGACCATCGCGACAACGGTTCTGCTCGGGATCTTATATCCACTGGTGGTTTTGGGGCTCGCGCGATTATTTTTCCCCGCGCAGGCTAGCGGCGAGTTGATCGTGCGCAATGGCGTAGTGGTTGGGTCGCGTTTAATCGGCCAGCCATTTACGGGGGCTGGTTATTTTCATTCGCGTCCATCGGCAGCGGGCGCAGCTGGCTACGATGCGACTGCCTCCGGCGGCTCGAATCTGGGCCCTACCAACGGGCAGTTGATTGCGCGGGTGAATGGAGACGCGGCCAAACTGCAAGCGGAGAATCCGGGTGTTCCCGTTCCGGTCGATCTTGTTACAACGTCTGGCTCGGGACTGGATCCGGACATCACGCCGGCGGCAGCGAGCTTTCAAATCCTGCGTGTGGCATCGGAGCGCAAGGTGGCGGAAGCCGAAATTGAGAAGCTTGTTTCCGAACACACCGCGAACCGCCAATGGGGATTTCTGGGTGAACCACGCGTGAACGTCCTCCAACTGAACCTCGCGCTGGATGAGCGCTTTCCGGCGAAACTCTCCAAATAAGTGGGGGCTAGTCCGGCGAGTCAATGACTCGTAGCACGCCCGGCACAATTGAAATCTCGGCCGGCGTCTCGCAAACATACTCACCGTCCGCGTAAATCTCGAGCGGCGTATCCGTTTCAAGCCGTACACGCTCCGCTTTTGAATATTCCACCTTGGGCGAGAGCAGGTGTCGCCCGAAATAAACTGTCGGGAACATCCAGAATAGTTTGAAGGGGCTCATCGTCGAGATGCGGCAGATATCGAGTTGGCCGTCAGCCATGTCGGCTTGAGGTGCGATGCGCATCCCGTCGCCATAGAACTGAGTGTTCGCAAAAGCGGCCAGCAAAGTCAGCCGGGAATTCTCCTCGCGATCTTCGCCGGCGGCGTTCGAACGCGTCAATCGCATGGGGTAGGCCGGAAGTTTGAGCAGCGCGGGCAGCAGGGCCAAGGCATAACCTCCATGACCCCGCAACCAGCGGGGCATACGGTTCGCCCGCCTCGCGGTAAGGGAGTCCAATCCGCATCCAGCTACACAGCAGAAGTAGCGCTCGATTTCGGGCGAGTCCGTGCGGCGGATGATGCCGAGATCAATCGCCTTCGGCTGTATTGTTCCAGATTCGAAATTGCGCCATGCTTTCAGCGAATCGTGAATTGAGCGCAAATGCAGGGCGCGGGCAAAGTCGTTGCCGCTCCCGGCTGGCACGACGAGCACGGGGAGCTGCAACCGCACGAGCGCCCCGAGATGGCGATGAATGGTGCCATCGCCTCCGAAAATTGCGATCGCATCGGCATCGCTGGAAGAGGCAGGCAGCCCCTGGACCCACGATGTGGGAGATCCGTTCTGGAAGCGTTGCAAGTCCGCCGGCGACGTTCCCAATCCCAAAATGGCGGCCGCGCGCATGCGTGGAGCATTAGAACACAAACCAGCTATGAGCTTCGAGCTTCGAGCTAAGATCCAAGATCTAAGATCTAAGAGCCAAGAGCCAAGAGCCAAGAGCCAAGAGCCAAGAGCTAAGAGCTAAGAGCTAAGAGCTGCTAGCTACTTCAAACTCTTCTCCATGAACTCCACCAGGTCTTTCTTCATCTTGTCGTGTTCGGCGCGGTCAACGTAGACCATATGCCCTGAGTTGTAGGTTGCATAGGAAACGTTCTGGCGATACTTCGGATCCAGGTTCAGATGATCCATGGTCCAGTTTGCCGCCGCGAAGGGAGTGGCCAGATCGTAATATCCCTCCATGACCAACACCTTCATGTAAGGGTTTTTGATCATCGCTCCGCGCAGGCCGCCGGCGGTGCTGGGAAAACCCTGGACAGCCTCGCCCCACTCCCACTTCTGAAAGACAGGCTCATCGTAGGCAAACACCCGGTACGGCGTGTCGACCTTGTAGTTCAATTCAGTGCGCAGGTAGTTATTGAAGGCCGACGTATAGGGCGGCAGGATGGCGGCGGCGGTGGGATCATAAAAGCGATCATCATCGGGCGGGGGACTAGCGAAGCGGCCATCGAGGCGGCCGACGTACAGTTTCTGGTCCATCAGCAATTCGCGCGTAAATGTAGGGACGTCGATACGCATGTCGTGCTGCTCGATGATTTCCGGACGGAGTCCAAGGTAGCGGGCAAGTTGCTCAATAACCTTGCGGCGCTCTTCGGGTGTGATGGCATCGCCTTTGGCGAGGGCGAGCACATAGTCGTTGAGGCACCAATGAACGACTTCTTGACGCGTTTTCGCCATGTCCTGAGTCAGGTCGGCGGATAACTTGTGGTGATACGCCGCGATCATATTGAAAGTGGGAACCAGCAGGAAATAGGGCAGGTCGTTCGACTTGTTCCATTCCAAGGTCTGAAAGTCGACGGCCATCGAAAGCAGGGTAACGCCATTGAAAGCGATGCCATGATCGGCCAGGTACCCGGCGATACCAGCGGCTCGGGTGGTGCCATAGCTCTCGCCGAGCAGGAATAGCGGCGAACTCCAGCGCTCGTAGCGCGAGAGGTAGAGGCGGATAAATTCTCCGAAAGCCTGCACGTCGCCTTTGACGCCCAGAAACTTCTTGGTCAGTTCGGTTGTCGCAGCGCGGGAGTAGCCCGTGGCCATGGCATCGACCATCACGATGTCGCTGCGATCGAGAAGAGTGTCCGGGTTGTCTTCCACGCGATATGGGGCAGCGGGCATAAAGCCGTTCTGCTGCAGAACGACGCGCTTGGGGCCCAGCGCTCCCATGTGCAGCCACACCGACGCGGAACCAGGACCTCCGTTGAAGGCAAAAGTAAGCGGGCGCTTTCCAGCATCTTGTCCGTCAAGCGTGTACGCGACAAAAAACATCTCACCCTCAATCTTGCCGTCGGCGCGTTTGAGCGGAAGACGCCCGGCAGTCGCGGTGTAGCTCAGCGACTTGCCGTTCACGCTGATCTGGTGATGGGTGACGACGGGTGGAAGTTCCGAAACATCGAAATGTTCTTCTTTGTCGGTCGCTTCGTCAGATTTGCCCGGCTCTGCTGGCTTGGCGTTTTCGGCGGACTTATCGGGAGCACTGGGCGTCTCTTGCTTGGACTTCTCTTTATTCTTCTCTTTGCGCGCGCCGGCCTGCTTGGCGCTGTCGGGCGTCGACGACTGTTCCTGTTGCGCCACGACGAACGGAATTGTGAAAACTCCCAGAAGCACAACCACGAGAACTTTCATGCCAGTCTCCAAAGAAAAAAGTTGGGAAAAGCATCATAGCAGGAGCCCCGCCCAATGCCAGCGGATTGGACGAGACGTTAGCGCCTCGCCCTTTAGCACGAAACATTCTCGAATTGTTTTGTGGCGCCCTCGGGTCTGTTATTTCCCCGTGCCGGATAGGGGCACTGTTTGTGGACTGCCGCCGCCGTCGTCGGCAACCGCCAAGGTGGCCGACCGCGGGCCCTTGGCTGACGGAATGAAGGTCACGGAGATCGTGCACTTGGACTTGGGCGCCACGGTTCCGCCGCATCCGCTCTTCTCAGTGAAGTCACCGGAGTTCGCGCCAGTGATCGAAATGCCAGAGATGTGCACCGCAGTGGTCCCCACGTTGGCGAACCCGACGTTCTTGGTGAAGCTGGAATTCACCAGAACTTTAGGGAATTTGAGCGCCGCCGGCTTGATTTTTACCTGGCTTCCAACTCCGGTCAGCGGCACTGTTTGTGGACTGCCCGGCGCATTGTCAGTAATGGTGACGGCGGCCGTCCGCGTGTCGATACCCACCGGCTTAAAGATCACGTTGATGGAACACGTTCCGTTGACTGGAAGCCCATTACCGCAGTTGCTGGTCTGCGTGTAGTCAGGGGCGTTCACTCCCGTGATTGCAATGCTGCTGATGGAGAGGGGAGCCGTGCCCGAGTTTGTCATAGTAATCGCTTGCGGCTGGCTTGCGGTCAGGATGATCTGCGTTGCAAATGTCAGGCTCGTCGGAGAGAGAGTGACTACCGGCCCGCCTCCTCCTACGCCCTGCCCGCTGAGCGCAAACACGGCCTTGCCGCCAACGCTGTTCGAAGGAATCACAAGTGTTCCCGCGCGCGGACCTTGCGCCGTTGGGGTAAACGTCACTTCAATTACGCATGAGGCGGCGACGGCGAGGGTCGATCCGCAGCCATCGTTGCTGACGGCAAAATCGCCGGTAGTCGTTGCCGCACTCACACTCAGCGGTGCCGCGCCGGGGTTGGCGAGCGTCACCGCCAGTGGCGCACTCGTCGTGCCTACGGTTTGAGAGCCGAAGTTTAACTGCGCCGGCGATAAGAACGCTACCGGCAGGCTCGGCAGGTAGTAAGAAGTCATCGAGGTTGGCGACACCACCGACGAGATCAGGTCGAGGGCGCCGTCACCGTTCAGGTCAACCGCGGTTGGGCCCGGATCCAAAGACCATGGCATCGGCAGGAATGACGGGAGGAACGTTCCGTCTCCGTGGCTGAGCAACAGGCTCATCTGGGGCGTGTTGTTTCCATTGTAGGAGCAGGCTAGGTCGGTCTTGCCGTCATAATTAAAGTCGACGGCGACCAGTTCCGCCACCACGCAGATTGAGGAAGTCACGATGCCGGCCTGGAAGGTTCCATCGCCATTGCCCAGAAATGTCGTAACCCCCGTAAACCCGCTGATCGCCACATCGGTCTTGCCGTCGCCGTTGAAGTCGCCGAGCGCAAGGCTGGCGTCGTAGTCGCCTCCGGCGTGGTAGGCGACCGCTGGCTTGAATGTTCCGTCACCATTGCCAATCAGCACATTCATGCCGCCCTGGAAATCGTCGCACACCATGGCAAGATCGAGGTGTCCATCGCCGTTCAAATCGCGCGCTGCCATGCCGAAATTAAAGCCGGGGAAGCAGGTCGCGTACGTGACGCCGGGCTTGAACGTGCCATCTCCGTTGCCCAGGAACACGTCCACGCCGGTACCGTTCTGGGCGGCTACGGCCACATCAAGATTGCCATCCCCGTTGAAATCACCTGCCACACCCGCGAGCGGCCACCGGTTGCTGGCGCTTACCGGCACCCCTGCCTGGAAGGTTCCATTGCCATTTCCCAGATACACATAAAACTCCACGTTCGACGTCTGGTTGGTCAGGACCAGCAGGTCGAGATTTCCGTCTTTATTGAAATCTCCGAGGACCGTCCCTCCAATTGCCGAGCTGACAATCGGGGAAGAAATGGGCGACTGGAACGTGCCATCGCCGTTGCCGAACTGGACCAGGATGGAGCCGTCCACGGTCATCTGGTCGAGTTTGCCGTCATTGTTAAAGTCGCCATAGATGGCGTGCGCTGGGGTGGTGGTCGTGGCCACGGTGTCGGTCGAGGGGGACGGGAACTTGCCTTGGTTCCCCAGCGCCACGGTGAGGAATCCGCCCTTATCCAATGCTGCAAAATCGAGTTGCCCATCATGATTGAAGTCGCCTACGAGCGCCATCGTGGGATTTGACTGGGGCACGTGAAGCGGGGCTTGAAACGAGCCGTCGCCGTTGCCCAGCAGAATGCCGCCTGGGGTCAGGAGCAGGTCCATTTTGCCGTCCTGGTTGAAGTCCGCTGCCAGAGCTGTTCCGAAGACCGGGATGGAAATAACCTGCTCGTTGAATGTGCCATCGCCCTTGCCGAGATATTCGTAGAGATAGTAGTGGCAGATTCCATGGCCACATTGCTTCACCGTGTAGATGTCGTCGAGGATGCCGTCGCCGTTAAAGTCAGCAATCGCGCCCGGAATGGCTCCCGGAGTGTTGGGGGCGGTCCGGAAGCCGCCTTTTCCATCTCCCAGCCACATCACGCCGTGGCTTGCCAGGTCGCCGATCATGATGTCCGCGAACCCGTCATTATTGAAATCGGCCACTGCCGCATTCAGACTCAAGACGCCGGTCGGGGCGTTCGCGTCCTGCGTGAAATTGCCTTTGCCATCGCCCAGGTAGACATACGTTCCTAACGAACTTGTCACCACCAGGTCCATATTGCCGTCGCGGTTGAAGTCGCCCACTGCCAGGCCCGCCGCGTTCCCGGCGGGTGGGATGGCCAATGCGACCCTGGGCTGAAACGTTCCGTCGCCGTTGCCGTATAGGAACGAGATATTTCCATCGTTGTTGCCGACGGCGAGGTCGAGTTTGCCATCGTTATTGAAGTCGGCCACGACGATCGAGCCCACCAAGCTGCTCGTGGCCGCGGCGACATAGTCCTGCTTGGGGGCATAAGCGCCATTGGGCATCGACAAGACGATCGACACGGTATTGGTCGATGGGTTCGCCCAAACAAAATCCGTGCTCCCATCACCGTTGAAATCTCCTTGTACCAGCGATGTGCCCGTGCCGTTGGCAGGAACTGTCGCCTTGCCGAAGACGTAGGTGGCTTGCCCATGCAGGGGACCAGGCGCCGTTGCAAAGGCGAACACGACCGCCCAGAGAACCAGAATTACGGGGACGCGCGCGATGGAAGCCGCAAGTGTGAAAAATGCCGACGACTCAGAGGCGAGCCTGCTGGAGAAGCGTTTCATATTGTTGTGACCCCACACGAACCACGAACGGCAAGGCGTACAGGCGAGGGCAGCGCCTTTGGAGAATCGACGATGTCCCCGGACTTGTCAAGTGAAAATTCAATAAAGATGTCCGGTTGCGTTTTTCACGCTAGGGGCGAAAAAGCCCGTCCGGTAAGGGTTTCAGGGCCGGCTGACGCCGTAGGAGGCCAGGATATCCGGAAGGGTTACCACGCCCAGAAGTCTGTGAACGTCGGCACGGCTCACTACCGGCAGTACGTCGATCTGGTTCGCTCCCATGCGCTCGAGCGCGAGATCGAGACCCTGGTCGGAGTGGACGTGGGGAAACTTGAGTGGATCGATCAGGTCAATGACCTTCTTGTCTGCGCTTTCCGCGAGTTCTTTTTCCAGCCTGGCAAGAGTGATGACACCAGTTATCCCGCGTGCATCCAGAACCAGCCAAGTTCGAAATTCACTCTCCCGAATGCGCTCCGCGGCTTCTTGCGCCGTGAGTTCGGCCGGCAGTGACGCGGTCGCAGCGCGCATCACCCGGACCACTTGTCGCTGAGCGAGTCGCTGGCGCGCTTCGGCGGTTGGGAGGTGGATCCCGTCCTGGATGGCGAGCGCTTCATAGATGGGCCTGTGCTGCAGTTGCGACGAAATAAACAGGCTAACGAGGTTGGCAATCATGAGCGGAACGATGACGGCGTAGTCCTGCGTCATCTCGAAAATCATGAGCACCGATGTCATGGGTGCGCGCACGATACCGGCGAAGGCGGCGCCCATTCCGACCAGCGCGTAGGCCCCGGCACTGGCGGTATAACCCGGAAGAAGACGATGCGCTACGGTTCCAATCGATCCGCCGACCATGGCTCCAATGAAAAGGGCGGGACCAAAAATGCCGCCTGCGTTGCCGGAGGCGTAGCTGGTCGTGACGGTTAGTAGCTTGAGCACGACGAGCGCGAGCATAAGTTTGAGCGCCATCGATCCATTCAGGGCGTCGCCCACATAGCTGTACCCCACCCCGAGAACCTGCGGGACAAGCAATCCGAGCAGGCCGACCAACAATCCGCCCGCGACCGGTTGAAACCACTGCGTGTGGGGCGGCAAGCGGAGAAAGCGGGCCCGCATCCCTAGGAGAAGTTTCGTGAAGGCGACCGAAACCAGGCCGCCCACGATTCCAAGCACGGCATAAACCAGAAATTCCACCGGGTGGACGAGTTCATAACGGGGAACTGAGAACAGCGGGTGGTTCCCTAGCAGGAGACGGAGAACCATCCACGAGGTCGCCGAGGCGAGGACAACTGAGCCCAATACGGGCGCGTGCAGGTCTCCGACAATTTCTTCGAGAGCGAAGAGCACCGCAGCCAGAGGCGTGTTGAAGGCCGCGGCAATGGCCGCCGCCGCGCCTACCGGAATCAGCGCTTTCACCCTTTCCGGACGCAAGCCAAGAAGACGGCCGAGCACCGAACCAATCCCGGCGCCCACTTGGACTGAGGGACCTTCGCGGCCCAGCGGAATTCCGCTGGCCAGCGTCGCTGACGTGCAGAAAAACTTTCCCAGCACCGTGCGCAGGGAGATGAAACCATCGCGGGCGAAGAGTGCGGCCTTGGTCTGCGGCACGCCGCTGCCGCGCGCGTCCGGGAAGTAGCGAAAGAGAAGGTACCCGATGCCCAGTGAGCCCACAACCGGAAACAGGATTCGCCGCCACGGAGCGCTGCCGGGAGGATAGAGGCGCATCCCCATACGCTCGGTAAGCACGATGAAGGCGACCACGGTCAGGCCGCTTAAGGCGCCAATGACCAGCGCCAGGATGAGAAAGACTTGATCCTCACGAGGCTGCAGTCTGGC
>Ga0209698_10006085_pt1 | contig 12879 bp, 12 predicted proteins | sample LitLauG_LLR_2012_FD_187203 | JGI IMG/M metagenome (GOLD analysis project Ga0209698, IMG submission 187203) | Freshwater sediment microbial communities from Pennsylvania, USA - Little Laurel Run_MetaG_LLR_2012 (SPAdes) (version 2) | ecosystem: Environmental > Aquatic > Freshwater > Creek >...
CGGCGCCGACTCGCGGGGCGCAAGCGGACTGTCGGCCCAGCCGATGTCGTTGATGCCCATCATCAAGATAACGGTCGAGGCGTGCGGCTGTGCGATCACATCGCGGTCGAAATGGGCGAGCGCATTGGCGCCCATCCGATCGGCGAGCACGCGTTCGCCCGAAATTGCCTCATTGAGCACGGAAACCTTATCGCCGAACTGCGCGTGTAGGCGCTCGGCGAGAAGGTCGGGCCAGCGATGGTTGGCGTCGGGCGTGGAATTGGCGCCGTCGGTGATCGAGTCGCCATAAGTGACGATAGTGCGCGCGCCGGGCGCTGCATCGACCAGCACTTCGGCAATGAAGGCGCGCGCGTGCGAAGTCGTATCGGCCTTGATGTCTGTGTCGGCTAGGTGGTTGCCCGCGGCGATATAGGCGGTTTGCACACCCTCCCAATGGACGGTCGTCACCGGCGTGGGCGCGGCAAAAAACAGGCTGACGCTGAGACTTGATAACGCTGGCGCATCGAGATCGACGGGATCGCTCATCATCCGCGCGCCGGGCGGGATCGAGACGCTGGCCTTGCCAGAGAAGGCCAGCGCGCGGTCGCTGCCAGCCTTGATCTTGGCGCCATCGTCGCTCGTGGCGATATGAGCCGCAGACACCATGAGCGGCGCCTCGCCATATTCGTTCGACAGTACGACGCGGACTCTGTGCCCGGCGACCGAAGTGCGAACCGTCTGGCGAATCGTCTGCAACCAGAACGTGCGCGGCAGGCCGATGGGAAGCGGAAAGTCGGGCGCCCAAACAGGCTGGACGCTCGCTGACCAAGCGCCGATCCAGTCGGATGCAGGCGCGGCCGCGGCGGGCGCGGCGGCGAGCGTGAGGGCGGCCACGGCGCAGCGAGCGCCGAAGGAAATGCGGTCAATCATTTTATCCTCCCGTCTATTGATTATTGCCTCGCCTTTCAGCGAAACTCCGCTTGCGAAGGACGTGTCGTTGGGGGATCGCAAGTTCGTGCAACGCACGTCCAAGCCGGGAGATGTAGCGCAAGCAGGACGTAACGGAAACTACACGGGTACGTGAGTGGTCCAGGGGATTGCTGAAAAGGCTCAGTTCATTCCAATAAATCAACAAGATACGGAATAAGCGGCGCGTCGGCGGGCGGCATGGAAAAGTCACGCAATGTTTTCGCGCCGACCCATTTGAGCGCCTGCCCTTCGCGCGCCTGCACAAAACCCTCCCACTTGCGGCAGATATAAAGCGGCATCAGCAGGTGGAAGTCATCATAGGCGTGGCTCGCGAAAGTGAGCGGCGCCAGGCACGGCGCTTTCACCTCGATCCCCAATTCTTCGCGCAATTCACGGATGAGCGCCTGTTCCGGTCGCTCGCCCGGTTCGATCTTGCCGCCGGGAAACTCCCAAAAGCCCGCCAGCGTCTTGCCCTGCGGGCGCTGCGCGATCAGCACGCGACCGTCGACGTCGACCAGCGCGACCGCGACGACGAGGGTGAGCTTCACGAGCGGTAATCGCCGTTGATGGCGACATATTCCTTGGTGAGATCGCAAGTCCAGACGGTCGCGCGGGCCCCCCCGACGCCGAGTTTGACGGTAATGACGATGTCCTGATTCTTCATATAGGCGGAAGTGGCGGCTTCGCTGTAGCTGGGGTCGCGCAGGCCGGCGTTGGCCACGCGAATGTCGCCGAAATAAATTTGCAGCTTGTCGCGCTCGGCCTTCTCACCCGCCTTGCCAACAGCGGCGACGATGCGGCCCCAGTTGGCGTCCTCTCCCGCGACCGCCGTCTTGACCAGCGGCGAATTGGCGATGGACATGCCAATGCGCTTGGCGGCCTCGGGGGACTCTGCGCCTTCGACGCGCACTTCGACAAAGTGACGGGCGCCCTCGCCATCGCGGACAACCTGATGCGACAGGTCGAGCAGCACTTCGTTGAGCGCCTGGATGAACGCCGCCAATTGGGGATCGGCGGCGTCGGCGATCTCTGGCGCGCCGCGCCTAGCCGCCGCGCCTGTGGCAAACAGCATCAATGTGTCCGAAGTCGACGTATCGCTGTCGACGGTGATGCAATTGAAGCTGCCCTCGACCGACTTCGACAACATCGCCTGCAAAGCGGGCGCGGCGATGGGAGCATCGGTGAACACGAAGGACAACATCGTCGCCATGTCAGGCGCGATCATCCCGGCGCCCTTGGCCATACCGTTGATTGTCACGCCGGCGCCGCCGAGCGTCACGGTGCGGGTGGAGACCTTGGGATAGGTGTCGGTGGTCATGATGGCGCGGGCGGCGTCCATCATCGCGTCCGGCCTTGCCTCCTTGACGAGGACGTCGAGTACGCGCGTGATGCGGGCGGCCTCCAGCGGTTCGCCGATCACGCCGGTCGAGGCCATGAACAATTGATCCGCCGAAGCGCCCGTGGCTTTGGCGACGGCCGCGCCGATCTCCTCGACGGCGCAGAGGCCGCGATGGCCGGTGAACGCGTTGGCGTTGCCTGAATTGACAAGGACAGCGCGCGCCAGCCCGCCCTTCAGCTTTTCGCGGCACCAGTCCACCGGCGCCGATGGACATTTGCTGCGTGTGAATACGCCAGCGGCCTGAGCCGGCGTGTCGAACAGCGCCATTGTCACATCGGTTCGGTCCGCGTAGCGCACCCCCGCCGCAACGCTCGCAAAACGCACGCCCTCGATGATCGGGAGTTGTGGATAGGATTTGGGGGCGAGGGGAGAAAGCGGGGCGGGCGCGGCCATGGGTCGGTCCTTTTCCGGAGGATGCGGCGACCTCTTAGACGGCGCCGGCGCCCCTGAAAAGGTCATCCAAGCGCGTCGGCGAGATCCTCGATCAAATCCTCCACATCCTCCAGCCCACACGATAGTCGCAGCAGCCCCGGCCCGATGCCAAGCGCCGAGCGTTGTTCGGGTTTCAGACGCTGATGGGTGGTCGTCTCGGGATGGGTGATGAGGCTTTTGGCGTCGCCGAGATTGTTGGAGATGCCAATGATCGAAAGCGCGTTGGCGAAGGCGAACGCATCCCGCTTGCCGCCGTCGATCTCGAAGGCCAGCATGGTCCCGCCGCCCGACATTTGTCTCGCGGCCAGCGCATGTTGTGGGTGGTCCGTTCGGCCCGGATAGGTCACCTTGCGGATGCGCTTGTGGTCGGCAAGGAAGTCGGCGACGCGCGCAGCGGAGCGGGTCTGCTGAGCGACGCGCAGCGGCATTGTCTCCAGCGATTTCAGCATCACCCAGGCGTTAAACGGCGACAGGCTCGGGCCAGTCTGGCGCAGGTAATTATGGACATGTGCGGCGATGAAGGCTTCGCTGGCCAGAATAATTCCGCCGAGCGTACGGCCCTGACCGTCGATGTGCTTGGTGGCGGAATAAACCACGCAATCGGCGCCAAGCCTAAGCGGTTGCTGCATCATCGGCGAGGCGAAGGCGTTGTCGACCACCAGCGTGGCGCCGGCCTTGTGGGCGATTTCGGCGACGCCGGCGATGTCGATGATCTCCAGCGTCGGGTTGGTCGGGCTTTCGAGAAAACAGGTTCTTGTTTGCGGGCGCATGGCGGCGGCCCATTCGGAAAGGTCGGTCCCCTCGACGAGCGTCGTCTCGACGCCAAAGCGCGGCAGCAATTCCTCGACCACGTAGAGACACGAGCCGAACAAAGCCTTCGACGAGACGACGTGATCTCCCGCCTTCACCTGCCCCATCAGCGCGGCGGTTATGGCGGCCATGCCGGACGCCGTGGCGCGGGCGGCCTCGGCGCCTTCCAGCAGCGCCATGCGCTGCTCGAACATCGCCACACTGGGATTGGAGAAGCGCGAATAAATGAAACCCGGCTCTTCGCCCTTGAAGCGGGCCTCCGCCGATTCCATCGTGGGGTAAAGGTAGCCCTGCGTGAGGAATATCGCCTCCGACGTCTCGCCGAATTGCGAACGGATCGTGCCGCCGTGGACGAGTTGAGTGGCGGGACGCAGCGTTTTGAAGTTGCGAGGTTTGGGCACGGGGCAGCTCCTAAGAGGGCCGCCAAATCAGGATTTACCAAGAAATCCCGATCTTTTAGCCCTTTGTTTTACGTGGGGGCAAGCCGACCGGCTCAAATGACCACGAGACGAAGCCGTCATAGAACCGCAATTGCGGTGCGTCAACGGCCCGCTATAAGTCAGCCATGTCGGACCCGTTCTTCCCCGCTGGCCTGTTGCCGCGCCCGCGCCTCGCTGCGCTCGCCGCCTCCGGCGCCATCGCCGCCGAGCGAATGCTGGAGCCCGCGCAGCTTCAGCCCGCCAGCCTCGATTTGCGGCTCGGCAAGGAAGCCTATCGTTTGCGCGCCAGTTTCTTGCCGGGACGGGGCCGCAGCGTGCGCGAGCGCATCGAGAATCTGGCGCCCGAGCGCATTTCGTTGGAGGGCGAGGGCGCGGTGCTGGAGAAGGGCATCGTTTACGTCGCGCCTTTGTGCGAGCGGCTGGCGTTGCCGGAGACGCTGGCCGGCGCGGCCAACCCGAAAAGCTCGACCGGGCGGCTCGACATATTCGTGCGGATGATCGTCGACGGCGGCGTGGCGTTCGACGAGGCGCCGGCTGGTTACCATGGCCCGCTTTGGGTGGAGATTTCGCCGCGCAGCTTTTCGGTGCGGGTCCGCGAGGGCTCAAGGCTCAACCAGTTAAGGCTGCGCGCCGAGGGGCCGCGTGCGACGCTTTCGGACGCGGCGTTGCGCGGGCTGCACGCGCGCGCGCCGTTGGTGGACGGCGCACTGGAATTGCGCGACGGGCTGATGACGCATGTGGGGCTGGCGGGCGAGGGGATCGTTGGCTTCCGCGCTATCAAGAACGGCGGCGTGATCGACGTCGACAAGGTGGGGGCCTGCGCGGCAGAGGATTTCTGGGAGCCGATCTGCGCGCGCGACGGGCGGCTGATCCTCGACCCGGAGGAGTTCTATATTCTGGCCAGCCGCGAGCGGATGCGCATTCCTGCCGATTTGGCCGCCGAAATGGCGGCCGTCGATCCGGCTTTGGGCGAGTTTCGCGTGCATTACGCTGGGTTTTTCGATCCCGGCTTTGGCTGGAAGCCTGACGGGACCCCCGGCGCCAAAGGGGTTCTGGAAGTGCGAGGGCGCGACGTGCCTTTCCTACTTGAGGACGGGCAGCCGATCGCGCGTCTGGTGTTCGAGCGGCTGTGTGAGGCGGCAGACGCGCTTTACGGGGCGATTGACGGGTCGAATTATCAGGGGCAGGGGCTGAAGCTAAGCAAGCATTTTCGGGCCTGGGGCGGCTGACGACGCCCTTGCGCGGGGGGCGGGTTTCCTCTATGCAGCCTCGATCCAAAGAACCGCCCGGCTGGGCTGCCGTGGCGGTTCTTTTTCGCGTCAACCGACGCGAGCGGCGCCTTGCGGCTCCGTCCCCGCCAGAAGGACGGCAACGTCCGGGAGAGCCAAATGCCCAAGTTGAAGACCAAATCGGGTGCTAAAAAACGCTTCAAAATCACCGGGACCGGAAAAGTGATGTACGCCCAGGCCGGCAAGCGCCACGGCATGATCAAGCGGACCAAGAAGCAGATCCGTAATCTGCGCGGCACCGCCGTCATGTTCAAGACCGACGGCGACAACGTCAAAAAATACTTCCTGCCCAACGGCTGACCCCCCGGAGATTTGAGATATGGCTCGCGTCAAACGGGGCGTAACCGCCCACGCCAAGCACAAGAAAGTCCTCAAGGCCGCTAAAGGATTCTTTGGCCGCCGCAAGAACACCATTCGCGCCGCTAAGGCCGCCGTCGATAAGGCGATGCAATACGCCTACCGCGACCGCAAAAACCGCAAGCGCGAGTTCCGCGCGCTGTGGATTCAGCGCATTAACGCGGCGGCCCGCGTGCATGGGCTGACCTACTCGCGGCTGATTGGCGCGCTTACGGTCGCCGGGATCGCGGTGGACCGCAAGGTTCTGTCCGATCTCGCGATCTCCGAGCCTGAGGCGTTCGCCGCGATTGTCGAACAGGCCCGACCGCACCTGCCCAAGGCGGCGTAGGGCGGATAGGGCGGCGCTCAAACGGGTCGCCCCCTAACCCTACCCACAAGGGGGGCGCTAGTCTTTGTTCTTTGACTGACCACGGGCTTCAGCGTCACGAGCGAGTCATGACCGATTTTTCCGCTCTGCGCGCCGAAACCTTCGCCGCCGTCGCCGCCGCGTCGGACGAGGCGGCGCTGGAAGCCGTGCGCGTCTCTGCGCTCGGCAAGAAAGGCTCGGTCTCGGCGCTGCTCGCCGCACTCGGCAAGATGGCGCCCGACGAGCGCCGTACCGCCGGCGCCGAAATCAACGCGCTCAAGGACGAGGTGATGGAGGCGCTGTCGGGCCGTCGCGCTTTGCTGAAGGCCGCCGCCCAGGAGGCTCGGCTGAAGGCGGAAAGCCTTGATGTGACGCTGCCGGTCCGTCCTTCGGGCATCGAGACGGGGCATATCCATCCGATTTCACAGGTCATCGATGAAGTGACGGCGATCTTCGCCGATCTGGGCTTCGCGGTCGCCGAAGGGCCGGACATCGAGACCGACGATAATAATTTCACGAAATTGAACTTCCCGCCCGGCCACCCCGCGCGCGAAATGCACGACACGTTCTTCTTCTCGCCCGACGAGACCGGCGAGCGAAAACTGCTGCGAACGCACACTAGTCCTGTGCAGGTTCGCACGATGTTGACCCAGAAACCGCCAATCCGCGTGGTCTGTCCGGGGCGGACCTATCGCACCGATTTCGACCAGACCCACACGCCGATGTTTCACCAGGTCGAGGGCCTCGTCATCGACAAGACCGCAAACCTCGGAAATCTCAAGTGGTTGCTGGAGGAATTCTGCAAGGCGTTCTTCGAGGTGAAAGACGTCAAGATGCGGTTCCGGCCGAGCTTCTTCCCGTTCACATCGCCCTCGATGGAGGTCGACATACAATGCCGCCGCGCAGGCGGTGAAATCCGCTTTGGCGAGGGCGAAGACTGGTTGGAGATTCTGGGCTGCGGCATGGTCCACGCCAATGTCTTGCGGAACTGCGGCATCGACCCCGACGTCTATCAGGGTTTCGCCTGGGGCGTCGGACTCGACCGTATCGCCATGCTCAAATACGGCCTGCCGGACCTGCGCGATCTATTCGACGCCGATCTGCGCTGGATCCGCCATTACGGCTTCCGGCCGCTAGATTTCCCGACGCTGGCGGGCGGCCTGAGCGGGTGACGCCGGAAACGGGCGTCAATCCGCACTGGCGGCGCAATCTCTACGTCTGTCTATTCGGCTCCTTCGTCAATATGGCAGGGATGACGATACTGCTGCCGTTCCTGCCGAACTACGTGCGCGATCTCGGCGTCACCGACGAGAAGGCGATCGTGTTCTGGTCGGCGGCCGCGTTCAGCGCGTCGTTCATTGCGGCGGGGCTGGTGTCGCCGATCTGGGGCTGGTTGGCCGATCTCTATGGCCGCAAGCCGATGTTGGTGCGCGCGAGTCTGGGCATGACCATCGCAATCTCGGCGATGGGCATGGCGCATGATGTCTATCAATTAGTTGCGCTGCGCGCGCTGGCGGGGTTTCTGGGCGGCTATACGTCGGGGTGCGTCATTCTGGTGGCGAGCCAGACGCCGAAATCGCATTCGGCCTGGGCGCTCGGCAAGCTCTCCATCGGCTCGCTGTCGGGATCGCTAATCGGCCCGCTGATCGGCGGCGCGCTGCCGCGCCTCGTCGGCCTGCGCGAAACCTTCCTGATGACGGGCGCGGCGATCTTCGTCGCCGTTCTACTGACGATCTTCGTGATCCGAGAAGACCGTAACCTACGGCCGCAGCGTAAAGATGGCCGTCTTCCTGCGCTGCGGGACGTCGTGTCCGATTGGCGTCCGATCCTGATGATGCTGGCCTCAGCCTCGCTGCTGTTAATCGCCAACATGTCGGTCGAGCCGATCATCACGCTCTATGTCTCGCAAGTTGCCGGCCCGCACGACGACGTCGTGCTCTATGCGGGCGCGGCGATGTCGGCGGCGGCGTTCGCGGCGATGTTGGCGGCGCCTACCATCGGGCGCCTTGCCGACCGCTACGGCTATTGGCGGGTCGTGGGCATATCGTTCGCGCTGGCCGGTCTTGCGCTCGTGCCGCAGGCGTTCGTCACGGCGCCGTGGCAGTTGGTGGGAATGCGGTTCGCAATGGGGGTGGCGCTGGCGGGGTTGATGCCCGCGATCACGGCGCAGATCCGGCGCAGCGCTCCCGACGCCGCCATCGGGCGCATTCTCGGTTTTTCGCAATCGGCGCAATATTTCGGCCAGATCGCCGGACCGTTCGCAGGCGCGGCGGTGGCGGCTTCGTTTGGTATGCGCGCAGTGTTCATCGCCACGGCGCTCGCCCTGTTAGCGGCGGCGCTGGCCAACGAGGCCGTGCGCCGGCGCGTCGAGGACGGAACCCCCTTCCCCCTCACGCGTTTTCCAGATTAGTTAGGGGAAACGGGAGGTTCGCATGGGCGAAGATAGGAAGCGCGAGGAGCTTAAGCACGAGGCCGACGACCTTAAGCAACGCATCGAGGAATTGCGCCGCAAGACCGACATGCCCCTCAATTCCGCGCTCGGCTCGCCCAAGATCGACGCCGAAAACACGGACGGGCGCAGGGACGTCAAGGACGAGGCTGGCGACGACGACGATTGAACGCCGCTGGCGTGCGGTGTCGTTGCATGCTAAGATATTGCTTCCCGTGGTGATTTGGCCGGCCGGCTTGCAGCCACGTTAAAGAAATTGCTAAAGGGCCGCCGTTGCGCGACCTGATGGCGTTTTTTCCAGGACTGCGTGATGCCGATCAAAATTCCAGACAAGCTGCCCGCCTATGAGGCCCTCATGGCCGAGGGTGTGCGAGTGATGACAGAGGCCGCCGCTGTGCGCCAGGACATCCGTCCTATGCAAATTGGGCTGCTCAACCTGATGCCCAACAAGATCAAGACCGAGTTGCAGATCGCGCGCCTGCTCGCCGCGACGCCGTTGCAGGTCGAGCTGTCGCTGGTGCGGCTTGGCAGTCACAAATCTAGGCACACGCCCGCAGACCACATGATGGCTTTCTACTCGACGTGGGAGGAGGTGCGGCTGCGAAAGTTCGACGGATTCATCGTCACCGGCACGCCGTTGGAGACGGTTCCGTTCGAGGAGGTGCGGTCGTGGTCGGAGGTCCGGCAGATCTTCGATTGGACTCGCACCAACGTCCACGCGTCGATGTTCGTTTGCTGGGGAGCGATGGCGGCCCTCTATCATTTCCACGGCGCGCGCAAACGAGGTCTGTCGGAAAAGGCATTCGGCGTGTTCCCGCAAAAGATATTGGCTCCCACTTCGCCTTATCTGGCCGGCTTCGCCGACAATTTCGCGACTCCGATCTCGCGCTGGGCGCAGGTCGACGCCGAGGACCTGGAAGGCCGGCAGGGCCTCGAAGTTCTTGCCTCTAACCCCGAGCGCGGCGTAAGCATCGCCGCTTCGCCTGACGAGCGTCGGCTATATGTGCTCGATCATCTCGAATATGATGCGACTTCCCTCGCGGACGAATATTTCCGCGATGTGCAGGCTGGCGTTATGATCGAGCCGCCGCGAAACTATTTTCCTGACAATAATCCGGAGAAGGCGCCGCCAAACACCTGGCGGGCGCATGGGCATCTTCTATTGTCAAACTGGATCAATGAAATGTACCAGGCGACGCCGTTTGAAATGGAACATATAGGGGTCGCCCCGTGAGCGCCGCGCCGACGGACGCAGAAACGCTCACGCGGGTGATCGCGAGGCGTTTCTCCTGCCGCGCGTTCACCCCCGATCCCGTCCCCGTAGATGTCATCTTGCGGATCGTCGACGCGGCGCGGCGCGCCGCGTCGTGGAGCAACACACAGCCTTGGGAGATTGTAGTCACCAGACCCGAGACCACCAAAGCGCTCGCCGAGAAGTTGTCGTCGCTGGCGCGGGTGGCGACGCCCGCCGCGCCCGACGTCGCGTTTCCGCCGGGGTTCGCGGGAGTCTATCTGGATCGCCGCCGAGAGGTCGGCTTTGGCCTCTACGCGGCGCTGGCGATCGCGCGCGAGGATCGTGCGGGGCGGGGGGCGCAGCATTTGGAAAACTTTCGGTTTTTTGGCGCCCCTCATGTCGCTCTGCTGACCGTGCCCGTCGGCATGGGGGCCTATGGCGCGCTTGATCTCGGTGGCTTCCTGACCAATTTCCTGCTCGTGGCTGAAGCCGAGGGGCTCGCGACTATCGCGCAGGCCGCGCTGGCCGCCTACGGCCAAGCGATCCGAGAATGCGTCGCGATTTCCGACGACCGCGCGTTGCTGTGCGGGATATCGTTCGGTTATGCCGATATGGGCCATCCCGCCAACCACTTTCGCGCCTCACGGGCGCCTCGCGAGCAGGTATTTCGCTTCGCGTGAAGATCAATCGATGAGTTGCGAGAAGGTCTCGGCGTAGCGGTCGAACATCGTCGCCTCGTCGAATTCAGCGACGGCGCGGGCGCGGGCAGCGCGGCCCGCTTCGCGGTGGCGACGGATGTCGATAAGGCCAGACATCGCCGCCTTGAGCGCCGCGACTTCGCCGGGAGGGAACAGCACGCCGTTGCGCTCGTCCACGATCTCGCCAGCGCCGCCGATGTCGCTCATCGCCATCGGCAGGCCCATGGCCAGGGCCTCCAAGGCGGAGAGCGACAAGGTCTCGACAGCGACGCTGCAATTCACACCGAAGTCGGCCGCCGCGAGATACGGCCGAACGTCTTCCTGCATACCGACCATCGAGACCACGCTCTCCATAGACATCGCCCGGATTTGCGCCCGCACGTCGTCGCCGCAGGTTCCATCGCCAATTACGATACCCTTCAAGGGGGCGCCTTCTCGACGCAGCGAAGCGACCGCCTCAATGAATTGACCTGGGTTCTTCTCCGGCCGCAGCACCGCGCAGAACGCCGCCACCACATCATCTTCTGCGAAGCCGAGCACGCCGCGCATTCGCAAACGTTGCGCCTCGCGCAGGTCCGGCGAGAATCTGCGCACATCCACCCCGTTTCGGATGGTGTCTGACCTGGCGATAAAGCCAGCGCGCCGCCAATGCGCGCGCTGCCGTTCGGAGACAAAGATGACCCGATCCAGCGCATAGAGCATCGGTAGATGGGCGAGCCGCACGATCTGTTCGAAGCCGTTGCGCGGCACGGTCGAGTGCAGAATGCCGGCGACGCGCGCAAAGCCTCTCAACCCCGAAAGCGCTACGGCGAGGATGGGCCTCTCGTTCACGGCGACGACGAGGCCGCAGGTTGGTTCCTGCGCGAACGCCCTAAGCTCTTGCAGGCGTTGGCAGAATCGCGCCCTAGGCCCAACGCGCTCCTCCCTAAGAGCGAACGTGCGCGTCGAAAAGCCACGAGCGTCCAGCCCCTGAGCAAGCCTCGCCGTGTGCCGCTCCGCGCCACCCACGATAGCGGCGTTGATGACAAAGGCGACCCCCTGTTTCCTCAACCGGCTATCCCCTTTGAAGTCGCCGCAAAATCCACCAAAAACAAATTAGCCGGGCGTGGCAGTGACTTGCATAAACAGGACTGTTTCAAAATGCAACATACGATATTTTCGCTTGCGTTTACGCAGCGCATCACGCATGATGATAGCAACGCAAGGGCCATCATGAATCCAGCGGAGAGGGACACAATGACCGATAGCCCGTCACTTTCGCGAGCTTCGGACTGGATTTTACCTCGAGTTTACTTGCCAATTGGCTTGGTTGGGCCTCTCGGGGCGTTTATCGATGTCTCCGTTCTTTTGATTGCGAGCGCGATTGCGCAGGTGAACTACAACGGTTGGCGAAATCTATCAGGCTACGACGTCGATACTTCTATCGTTGCCAGCCTCGTCTTTTTACTGGTTGGCAAATTCCGGGGGCTTTACACGATTAGGACCCTTGCTTTTCCCGAACGCGAATTGACAACCTTGCTGTCAGCGATTTTGTTTGTCGCCATCGCTACGATTAGCCTCCTTTTCGTTCTTCAGGCACTTACTAAGCATTCGCGCGGCGTCGAATTTTTGGTTGCGCTTTACGCGATGCCGCTGGCGCCGCTGGCGCGAGTCGGCTTCGCTCACCTTGTCCGTTTTGCCCACACTGCGGGCCGGCTTCGCGGCAGGTGCGTGGTGCTTATCGGAGAAGCAGGTGAGATGGACTGTCTCACGTCCGACGATTGGCTGCGATTCGGCGTTAGCGAGACGACACGCGTCTCACTGTCCCAAGGTACAAATGTCCTGGCTGACGAGGATCGTGCGCGGATCTTGCTCGCTATCCGTTTGGCGCGGTTAAGTCGGGCGGCTGAATTCGCCCTACTGATACCTTGGCCGCAAGACCGGCGGATCTCAGAAACGCTCGAAGCGCTACGCGCATCCCCCCTGGGCGTCCGGCTTTATCCCGACTTGGCCACTCGCGGCTTGCTTCGCCAAGCGCACGATAGACAATTCGATCCCTATATGTCCGTCAAGCTTCGCAGCCCGCCGCTTGGGCCCTTCGACTGCGCCGCAAAGCGCTCTTTCGACCTCGTGGTCGCTACGATAGCGTTGGCCGGACTCGCGCCGGCGCTGCTGCTCGTGGCGCTTATCGTTCGGATGACTTCGCGAGGCCCCGCGATCTTTAGGCAGACAAGGCGAGGCTTTGACGGGTCCGAGTTCCGGATATGGAAATTCCGCACCATGAAAGTCGCCGAGGATGGACCTCACCTGCAGCAGGCCGCGCGCGACGATCCCCGCGTCACGAGCTTCGGCAAATGGCTGCGTCGGATGAGCCTCGACGAATTGCCGCAACTCGTGAACGTGTTGAAGGGCGAGATGTCCCTGATTGGCCCGCGTCCGCATGCGCTCGCACATGATGACGCCTATGGGGAGGCGATCCGCGAATATGGGTTGCGCCG
>Ga0209698_10006086_pt1 | contig 12878 bp, 10 predicted proteins | sample LitLauG_LLR_2012_FD_187203 | JGI IMG/M metagenome (GOLD analysis project Ga0209698, IMG submission 187203) | Freshwater sediment microbial communities from Pennsylvania, USA - Little Laurel Run_MetaG_LLR_2012 (SPAdes) (version 2) | ecosystem: Environmental > Aquatic > Freshwater > Creek >...
GCAGCACCCGACTGGCCAGGGCGATCGTCGAGATGCGGTGCGCGATGACGATGGTCGTCCTGCGTTCGAGCAATCGCCCGAGCGCTTCGTGGATGCCGGCTTCGACGTGGACGTCGATGGCGCTCGTCGCGTCGTCGAGGATCAGCACCGGGGGATTGACCAGCAGGGTCCGGGCGATGGCGATGCGCTGGCGTTGGCCGCCGGACAAGGTGTAGCCGCGTTCGCCGACCACCGTCGCGTAGCCCTCGGGCAGGCGTTCGATGAATTCGTGGGCGTTGGCGGCCCGCGCGGCGGCTTCGACCTCCTCGGGGGTGGCGTCGGGCCGTCCGTAGGCGATGTTCTCGTGGATCGAGATGGAGAAGAGGAACGGCTCGTCGAGCACGACGCCGACGTGCTGGCGAAGTGAAGCGAGCGTGAGGTCGCGCACGTCGTGGCCGTCGATGCGAACACCCCCCTCGTTCACGTCATAGAACCGCGTTACGAGGCGCGCGACCGTCGACTTGCCCGACCCGGTTCGCCCGACGATCGCCACTGACTCGCCAGGTTCGATGTGGGCGTCGAAGTCGATCAGGATCTCCGCGCCGTTGGCGTAGGAGAAGTGGACGTGATCGAAGTCCACGCGCCCGGCGACGTCGACCAGGTCGTAGGCCCCGGGGCGTTCGACGATGTCGGGATTCTCGTCGAGGATCTCGAAGATACGCTCGGCGCTGGCCTTGGCGCGCTGGCCCATCATCACCAACTGTCCCAGCATCATGAAGGGCGCCTGGAGCATCAAGAGATACGCGTTGAAGGCCAGGATCGCGCCGATCCCCAGGTGTCCGTCGATGACCATCCAGCCACCGAAGAACAGGACCAGCGCGAGGCCCACCTGGGGGAGGTTCTGGACCCACGGCGACCACTGGGCGCGGATCTGCGCGTCCTTGACGTAGGCCCATGCGACGCGTTCGGCGGCGTCGGCGAGGCGGTTGATCTCGGCCTCTTCCTGGGCGAAGGACTTGACGACGCGCACGCCGTTGACGTTCTCGTCGACGATGGTGGCCACGTCGGCGAGTCGAGCCTGGGTGATCCACGAGATGGGGAACATCACGCGTCGCATCGCGATGCCGACGAAATAGAGCGCCGGCATGACGGTCATCGCGATGAGCGCGAGCAGGGGATCGATCGACAGCATGAAGCCGAAGGCGAGCACGCCGATGCAGCACTGCACGAGGATCAGGGGCGCGAAGGTCGAGTACATCTGGACGCTGCGGATGTCGCTGTTGGCGCGACTGATCAACTGGCCCGACTGCACGCGGTCGTAGAAGCTGAAGGAAAGCCAGGTCATGTGCTCGTAGATGAGCGAACGCAGGTCCGCTTCCACGTTGTAGGCCGTCTTGAAGACGAACTGGCGCGACACCAGTCCGGTGAGCCCGGCCGCGAGACCGACGAGCACGATGCGCACGACGTCGGTGTGCAGGGCGTTGGAGTGCGCGACCAGGGCGTGGTCGATCGCCCCGTTCAACATGTTGGGCACGAGTGTCTGGAAGACGAGACTTACGAAGGACAGCCCGATCGAGAGGCCGAAAGTGACGCGATGCGATGCGATGACCGGCAGGATCCTTCGCCACCACGCCAGATCGCGGTTTCGAGCGATGGGCACCTTCGGCCCCGGGTACTTGGAGGTGACGCCGCCGAGGGGATTCGCGGCGCCCGCCTGGCTCGCTTCGCCTCCGTCGCTGACGCGAGTGGAAAGCGAGGAGGTCACTCGTGAATCGTACCGGGAGGTCTCGGGCCTTGATCTCGCGCGACGGCACTCGCGCCGGCAACGGGCCCTTTCGCGACGTAGTGTGACCTCGTGTCCTCACTGCGTGTCATCAACCATCCGGTCGTCGCCGACAAGGTCCGCCAGCTCCGCGACGCAACGACGTCCAACGCCGACTTCTTGCGCCTGGCCGGCGAGATCTCGCGCTTCGTCGCCTACGAGGCGTTCCGCGAGACACCGGTCACCCAGACGACGGTGGACACGCCCGTCATGAAGGGCGCGCCGGCAGTGCGCATCGACACCGAGTACCTCATCGTCCCGATCCTGCGCGCGGGACTTGGGATGAGCCCGGCGGTCCAGGAGGTCTTGCCCCAGAATCGGGTGTGCCTGGTAGGACTTCGTCGAAACGAGACCACGCTGCGGCCCGACGTGTACCTCGACGGACTACCCGAGTCACTGAGCGGCGTGCACGTGGTGCTCTGTGATCCGATGCTCGCCACCGGTGGTTCGCTCGTGTGCGTGCTCGACATGCTGCGCAGTCGCGGCGCGGGTGACGTGACCGTGCTGTGCTTGATCGCGGCTCGACCGGGAGTCGACTTCGTCTTCTCGCACCATCCCGACGTTGCGGTAGTCGCGGCGGCCCTCGACGAAGAGCTGAACGACGTCGGCTACATCACGCCGGGCTTGGGTGACGCCGGGGACCGACTCTTCGGACCTCCGGCACGCTGACCTAGAGTCCGATGTCCTCGTGCCAGAGCTCGGGGTGATCGTGGATGAACGTGGCGAGCAGGCTCGTGCACTCGGGGTCGTCCAGGACGAGGATCTCCACGCCGAGCTCGTCGAGCCAGTCGTGGCCACCGTGGAAGTTCGTCGCCTCGCCGATGACGACGGCACCGATGTTGAACTGTCGCACGAGTCCCGAGCAGTACCAGCACGGTGACAGGGTCGTGACCATGACGCATTCGGGGTAGTCGCGACGACGGCCGCCTCGTCGGAACGCGTCGGTCTCGGCGTGCACGGACGTGTCGTTCTCCTGGACGCGTCGGTTGTGGCCAGAACTTATGAGCGTGCCGTCGCGCAGGTACAAGGCGGCCCCGATCGGGATGCCGCCCTCGTGAAGGCCGAGGACGGCTTCGTCGTAGGCGGTGCGCAGCATCTGGCGCGCGAGTTCGCGATCGAGGGGTGTCTGGGATGTGGTCACTGGCTCAGTATGCTCCAGCACCGTGGGTGAGCGCACGTATTCCGTGGATGTCGGTTCCCAGCGAGTGGACCTCCCGGTCGTGTCGCTGAATGAACACCTGGCGCTCGCCCTTTTGATCACCGTTGACATGGGCGTGCAGTTCATGTCGCGTGCGGGCGAGGAACTCGCCGACATCATCCGTCCCTACGACGTCGACATCGTCGCGACGGTCGCGACGATGGGCATCCCTCTCGTCGTCGAGGTCACCCGTCACCTCGGGCTCGACCAGTACGTCATCTTGCACAAGACGCCCAAGATCCACCTGGCCGACGCCGTCTCAGAACCGGTGCGCTCGATCACCACCGACGCCGAGCAGCGCCTCCTGTTCGACCGCGCTCGGATCAAGGACGTACGAGACAAGCGAGTCGCCATCGTCGACGACGTGATATCGACCGGCGCGTCCACCGGCGCGTCGCTCCGGCTGCTGCGCTCGGTCGGGGCGGACGTCGTGGTCATCGGGACCCTGGTGACCGAGGCGTCACTGTGGCGATCGTCGTTGGGTGAGGACGCACTCAAGGTGCGCGCCCTGGGCTCGATACCGGTGTTTCGCCCCGACGGCTCGGGCGGTCTGGTCGAGGACTGGGTCGGCTGAGCCACTACTCGAGAGGTGCGTGCCGGACTCGCGCCAACGCCGACGGGGACGTGACGCGAGTCCGGGATCGCCTCGACTAGACCGTGGGCTCGAGCTCCTGCTGGCGCGCAACTTGCTTGGCGACGTTGCCGGTCGCGCGTTCGAGTACGAAGTAGACGAGTGCGGCGATGATGATGCCGGCGGGCACCGAGAAGTCGGCGCCGCCGTACCAGCCCGCGGTGCACGCGCCGTGCACGAGGTTGCCCGCGCACGCGCCGCCGTAGTGATTGGAGATCGGCGTCATCCAGTGGAAGGGGAAGTTGACCGGCGGTGGCGCCTTGGAGAACGCGATCGTCGAACAGACGAGACCGACCACGAAGGCCACGATGGCGTTCCAGTTGACGCCGCTCGAGCCCGTGAAGTACAGCCCTTCACGGTCGGTGCGCTGCAACTCGGCGGCGTTGTAGCGGTAGCGGCGCATGATCCAGTCCATGAGGTAGATGCCGAGCCAGGGCGCGATCCACACAATGATGACCCCGACGAACTCCTTCATGTAGAGCGAGAACGTCGACTGGAACGTCGCCCAGATGGTCAAGAGGCACGCGATGATGCTGTCGAGCACGACCGCCTGGTACCGACGAAGGTGGATACCCATCGCCTGGAGCGACACGCCCGATGAATAGAGGTCGAGTGAGTTGATGCCGAAGAGCTGGACGATGGCGAAGACCAGGAAGATCGCGACGACCCAGCTCGGGATCACGTGCTGGTTGTGCAGCGCTTCGAAGGGGTTAGCGCCGTTCCACGCCGCGATTTGGGCACTGGAGGAGACGAAGGTGAAGGTGGCCGCACCAAGGACCATCATGAAGATCTCGGGAATGGCCGTGCCGAGGAACAGCCAACCGACGATGGCGCCCTTCTTCGCGTCGCGCGGGACGTAGCGCGTGTAGTCGTTGCCGCACTCGGTCCAGCCCAGCCCCGAGAGAGCGAAGGTGAAGGCCAGACCCGCGGTGTACAACTGCCAGTTCTCGAACGTGCCCTTGAAGTGCGCCGATCCGTGCTTGAGGTCGTAGAAGGCGAGCAGGACGAAGATCGCGATGAACGGGATGATGAGCGAACGCAGCACCTTCACCATGGTCGCGTGCCCGAGGTAGGGCACGACGGCCTGGATCGCCGCGGCGACGATGATGAAGACCACCTTCAAGGGGCTCGAGACGTGAATCCCGGCCATCTGGCTCAAGACGATGGCAGCGCCGACGATAAGGATCAGTCCCTCGGTCTCGAAGCCGAGTTGGGTGACCCAGTTGAAGAACGCGACCAGACGAGAACCGCGGGTGCCAAACGCCGCTCGACTGATCGTGAAGGCCGTCGTACCGGTCTCTGGTCCCTGAAGCGACGCGAGACCCAAGAGGAAGTACGAGATGTTGCCAATGACGATGATGCTCAGCGCGGTGTAGAAGCTGAAGCCGAACCCCATGAGCAGCGCGCCGTAGATGAAGTACTCGACGTTGATCGCCGACCCTCCCCACAGGGCTCCGATGTTGCGCGGTGTGGCCCAGCGTTCATTCTCGGGAATGAAGTCGATGCCTCGGCGTTCGACGTGGAATACCGGGTCGCCCGATGATCCGTCGTGGGTGTCAATGGTTGATGCCACTCGTGTGGTCCTCCCTAATAGATGGTGTCCCCTCGTGCGACCCCGTGAGGTGCTGATCGCACGCGCCAAGTATGTCCGATTTCGGGTCGCAGATTACGGAAAAGTGACCGTTGGGTGACGAAATTTCACGGACCAGAAACCCCCGGCCGCCCCGGCGACTTCGGACCCGAGGATTTAGGGCCCTCTTAGGACGTCCACATCGTGTGGCAATGGTGCACCCGCAAGATGGTCGCGTCCGATGCACCGCGCGTCGGAACCGAAAGAAGGTCACCCCCATGTACCGTTCCAACAAGCCAAGGATGTACAAACGAGCCGGCGTGTCGGCGGCGCTGGCCATCGGGGCCGTCGCCGGCGGCGCGGCCGTCGCCGGCGCCTCAACCCACCACGCCAGTGCGAAAGCGCCGTCAGCGCGCTCGCAGCGCGACGGCTGGGGTACTGCGCCGCAGGGCAAATTCGCCGGTGGCCAGGTCACCGCGTTGACGAGCACCTCGATCACCGTCCAGAACCCTGGCGGTTCGACCACCTACACGATCGGATCGGGAACGACGGTCACCAAGGATGACGTGGCCGCGTCGTTCGCCGACCTGGCCGTTGGCCAGCACGTGGACATCGTCGTCGCTACGACCAGTGCCACGACCGCGGCGACGATTGACATCGACACCCGACCCCCCGCCCGCGGACACGGCCCAGGCGGGATCGTCACCGCGCTCAGTGCGACGTCGATCACGGTGAAGGACCCTTCGGGTACCTCGAGCACGTTCACGATCGACTCGTCCACCAAGGTCTCCAAGGAGCGCGCTGCAGGCTCGGTGGGCGACCTCGCGGTGGGTGAGTTCGTGATGATCATGCCGAGCACGTCGTCGTCGACCACCGCCGCGAGCATTGACGTCGAGCTCGCCCACGTGGCCGGACGGGTGAGCGCCGTCAACGGGAACACGATCACGCTGAGCGATCGAGGTGGCGTGACCAAGGACGTTGTGGTGAACAGCTCGACGGTCATCTCGAAGAGTGGGACCAGCGTCACGCTCGCTGACGTGTCGGTCGGGTCGTTCGTCTTCGCTCAGGGAACCTTCAACGCCGCCGGCACGACGCTGAGCGCCGCCGCGATCGGAATCGGTGCCCCCGGCGCCGGCCACGGTCCTGGAGGATTTGGTCCCGGTGACGTCGGCCGCGGTCCCGGTGACGCCGGCCACGGCCCCGGCGACCCCGCACAGGGCCCCGGCGCCTTCTAGGTCGCCGTCGCGCGAGGTTCGACGGCGAGACCCGGATGCCCTCCCTCTCGCGGGGCTCGCCGTCGCATCGCCGTTGATTCTCAGGGCTCGGGTGGTTCCTCCCTTCCACCCGAGCCCTGAAGAAGTACTCAATCTCGCCACGCAGTGGTGCCCTTACTTACTGATGAGTTCTTGCTAAGTTGCCACCAAAGGAGAACCGGCACAAGGCGGGTTCTTCGGGGGGAAAGCAGGACCATGATGTCATCCACGTTCGATCGTCGATCGTTCCTCACGCACTCGGCCGCCACTCTGGGTGGCGTGGCTATGGCGGGTACCGTCGTTGACGGCCTCCTCGCCGGCGTCGCCGGGGCTGCCACCGGGGTCAACACCGGCAAGCCCAAGCGCGGAGGGACCCTGACCGTCGGGACCATTTCCGACGTGCCGAACTATCACGTCTTCAACGGCTCCCAGGGCAAGATGGACGCCTCGGGCTTCTGTGTCGCCAACGCCCTCTACGACCCCCTCTTCGTCATGTCGGCGAACGGGAAGGTCGCCCTCCCGATGTTGGCGATATCGGCCACGCCCAACGCCAGCTACACCGTGTGGACCGTCGCCCTTCGCCAGGGCATCACCTTCACCAACGGCGACCCGTTCAACGCTGACGTCGTCGTCGCCAACTGGGTCGCCGCGAACGCGGACCCCACGGTCGGTCTCGCCATCAAGCCGATCATCGCCTCGGTGACCAAGGTCGACGACTACACCGTCAAGTACAACATGGTGATCCCGTTTTCTACCTACCCGACGAACCTCGCCGAGCAGCAGATCGCCTACATGGCCCACCCGTCGTCGTTCTCGCCGTCGTACACCGGCAACCCGATCGGCACCGGTCCCTTCAAGTTGAAGACCTGGCAGGTCGGTGTCGAGTCGCAGTTCGTGCGCAACCCCAATTACTGGAAGTCTGACGCCCACAACCGCCAGTTGCCGTACCTGAACGGCATCAACTTCAAGACGATCGCCGACGACAACGCGCGAAACCAGGCCCTGCAGACCGGTGGCGTCGACATCATCGTCCAACAAAACGGTGCGGCGATCGCCAATCTGCAGCACATCAAGAACATCACGTACGTCACTGACGCCAACTCCCCGCGAGACCCGTCAGTGAACTGCCTGATCTTGAACACCACGGGCACCATGAACCAGTACTTCGCGTGGGCCGGACAGTTCGCGGCGGCTCTGGGCCTGCCGGGATCGCTGGGTTACATCTTGAAGGGCCAGGTGCCACCGCAGCAGGTGCAAGAGGCCGACTGGATGGGCACCCTGGGCGCCGTCGACCCGTCGACGCTCAACTGGAACACGAAGCTGACGCCGGTGTTGAACGACGTGACGATCCGCCGGGCCTGCGCGATGGCGATCAACCGAACCACGTACTGGAAGGTGGTGGACGGCAGTACCGGTGTGACGTCGGACGGCATCTACAAGAAGACGTCGCGCTACTACAAGAACCCGGGCTACCCGGCGTACAACCCGTCCAAGGCCCGAGCCCTCGTCAACGCCTACAAGGCGAAGAACAACGTCTCGAGCGTCGGCTTCGTCATCGACATCGTGTCGGGCAACTCCTCGGCGCAGAAGGCCTTCGCCTTCTTCCAGCAGCAGCTGTCGGCAGTCGGCATCACGGTGACGCCTCGTCCACTGGTCCAGAGCACGTTGATCAACAACGTCATCTACGGCACGTACGACTGCGCCACGTGGAACCAGTTCGGTGGCGTCGACCCGTCGCTCAACTACGTGTGGTTCAACTCGTTCCCCGCGACGACTTCGGTGCAACAGGGTGGTCTTGGGATGAGCCAACTGCCCGCGGGAACCCAGATTGCCGGTGCGGTGAACTTCGCGCACCAGGGCGATCCGGTCGTCGAGTCGTCGATGTTGGCCGCCCTGGCCGCCCGCCCGAACTCGTCGGCCCAGTTGTCCGCGTGGCAGAAGGTCAACAGCCAGTTCGCCAAGGACATCCCGTACCTGTTCCTGGACACCACCGTGACGGCCTTCGCCGCTCGCAAGAACGTCCAGAACTGGGTGTCGGGCACGGCCGGCGACGGCACGACGCGCTGCTTGAGCCCTGACGGCGGGTCGGCCCGCTGGGACCAGATCTGGAAGAGCTAAGCATCAACCCGTAGTCACCTGCACGAGAGCGGCGCCGCGGCGCCGCTCTCGTCGCGTCACGTGGGCAGCCAACCTAGATCGAGATGTTGCCTTCCACGTTGCGCCACCACCACAGGGTGGTGAAGGCCAGCGTCGCCGAGGTCACGGCCATCACCGTGAAGGGCAGCGCCGAGTCCACGGTGAACAAAATGCCCGACACCCCGGCCGCGATTGCCAGGGCCGCGGTATTGGACGTGGCATACAGGCCCTGGCGACGGCTTAGTTCACGGTGCACCGCTCCTTGGCTCATCAGCGAGGAGATGGACGGCGCCGAGAGCGCGCCGCCGATCGACTCCAACGACCCCAGGACCAGCATCAGGTTGTTGTTGTGAATGTGCGGGTAGATCGAGAGGAACATCGCGTTGTTGATCATCCCGCCGAGCGCGATCCAGCGCCGGTTCGCGTGATCGGCGAGCCAACCGCCGAAGCGACTGAGCACGACCCACGGGATGCAGAACAGTGTCCAACTGAGCCGGATCTGGAGCGTCGAAGCATGGTGCGCGTGCATCAGGAGGCTCCAGCAGCCCTCGTACACGCCAATCGCGAGCCCGCTCGCGCTCGCGGCGAAGAGGGCGCCCACGAGTTGGGGATTCATCTGTAGTTTGGGCAGCGGCGACGGATCGTAGGCCCGGTCGCCAAGGTTCGTCCCGTAGGTCACCGCCGCGGCACAGATGCTGATCAGACCGGCGACGAAGAAGGCCCAACCGAGGCTGTTCACCGACACCACGACGCCGGCGACCGGTCCTATCGCGATGCCGAAGAGCTGTGCGGCCAGGATGCGTGATACCGCACGCCCTCGTTGCTCTTCGGCGAACAGCGACGCCACTGCGGACATCGAGGCAACCTCGATGGCCCCCGCCGACGCGCCCTGCACCGCTCGGGCGAGGGCGAACCACGGCGCCGAGACCGGCAGGAGGTACGCCATGCTGGCGATCCCGTAGGTGACGAGGCTCGCCACCAGGATCGGTCGGCGGCCGAATCGGTCGGCGAGGCGACCGAGCACGAACTGGGTCGCGACGCCGGCGACGAAGAACGACGCCATGATGAAGCCGATGTACGTCGGCGTCCCGCCGCGGTGCTCGAGGAACAGCGGTAGAAGGGGGAGGCCGAGCGTTGCGCCCATCCACTGGATGGCCACGATGATCGTCAGTCGTCGCAGGGTCTGCTGTGGGGTGCTTAACGACACCTGAACAACGCTAGTGCCGCGCATCGCCGGAGCGCGGGCCCGAAGGCTACAACGTGCCGCACTCGAAGAGGATGAGGACGCCCAAGGCGAAGTAGACCCAGGGCAAGAGCGTCGACGCGTACTTGTTGCCCCAGGCGACCACGCGAGGGTGCGTCGTCAGCGCCTGAGCGCTGAGCACGAAGACCGCTTCGCACGCGGCGAAGGTGGCCACGGTGACGAAGGCGTGCAGCAGGCCGTTGGCGCGCAGGAGCGGAATCCAGACGGCCAGGTTGTCCCCACCGAGGACCAAGGTCAGCGTGAAGGTCGTGATCGCTCCTCGACGGAATTGCTCGGGTGGCGGCGCCGCGCGGTTGCGCCATGCGAACCAGCCCAGCGCCCAGGGCACGACGCACAAGATGCCGATCCAGGGCAGTGGGAGCGGCGCGAGGAGCGAACCAACACCGCCCGCCAGTGCCAGCAGGGTCGCCACGGCGAGGACCTGCGCCCACGACACCCGGCGGAAGCGTGCGCGATCGGTCACGATCAGTTGCGACGCGAACGCGAAGAAGTTGTCGAACATCGTGCCGGCGAACGAGAGCGCCGCGACGACGACGACGCCGGGTATCGTGTGCACGCGTTGACCTTACCTAACGGTAGAAAACGGCGTTTTTCGGGCCAGATAGGCTGTCCAAGATGATTCGCGATGTCGCACCCCCGACCGCAACGCAGTTGGAGGATGCCCGAAGGGTCATCGCCGACCACCTTCGCCCGACGCCGACCGTGACGATCTCCCTGCACGGGCGCAGCGTCGTGGTCAAGTTGGAGAGCCTCCAACCCACCGGGTCGTTCAAGGTCCGAGGTGCGTTGGCGGCGATCGACGCCGCGCATCGCGACGATCCGAGCGGCGCGGTCATCACCTCGTCAGCCGGCAACCACGGTCTGGGCATCGCGTACGCGGCGCGCGAGCTAGGAGTGCGAGCGACGGTCGTCGTGCCGTCGAACGCCTCGGCGGCCAAGGTGAAGAAATTGCGCGAGTTCGACATCGAGTTGATCCAGCACGGCTCCTCGTACGACGACGCCCAATCGCACAGCCTCGACCTGGCCCAGGCCAGGTCGATCCGCTACATCTCGCCCTTCAACGACGCCAACGTGATCGCCGGCCAGTCCACCATCTTCGACGAACTGCTGGTCCAGGCGCCCGAGCTCGAGCACCTGATCGTCTCGGTGGGCGGCGGAGGACTCTTGTCGGGCACCCTGCTCTCGCGCGAGGCCCACGGACGCGGCGACGTGCGCATCACCGGCGTACAACCCGAGGAGAGTGCCGCCCTCTATCACGTGCTGCGCGGAGCCACGATGGATCAGGTGGTGCATCATCCGACCATCGCCGACGGCCTGGCGGGGGGAGGTGATGACGGTGCGATCACCAATGAGCTCATTTCGAAGCACGGCGTGCCACTCGTTCTGGTACCCGAGGACTTGATCCGGCGTGCGGTGCGAGAGATCGTCGAGACCACGGGTTTGGTCATGGAGGGATCCGCGGCCACGTCCTACGCGGCGATCGGCGCCGGACTGGTCGACGACGCGACGTCGAGAATCGGCTTCATCGCCAGCGGTCGCAACATCTCGCTCGAGCTGTTGGTCGAGCTGTTGGTCGAGTCCGCTCACTGAGCGACGGATGGCACCCCAAGGGGCGCCGGTAAGGTGAATGCATGGCGGGGTCCAAACGATCAGGGGCGTTGCTGCTCGGCGCCGTCGCCGTCGGTCTTTCGGTCTTTGGCATCGTCGCGGCCGCGACTGACCCCAATCCCATGGGTCTCGCGAAGGACACGCTGGTGCTGAACGGCTATCCGCCCAAGACGGCGAACATCCTCGTGACGGTCTCGACTGGTTCGGCGTACCGCGTGTCGGCGAACGTCAACGTAGATTTCGTGCACAACACCATCGAGGCCACGGTGAGCCTTCCCGCGGTCACCTCGGTGTCGGCCATCGACCTTCGCCTCATCGACAATCATCTCTACGCCGGCTCGGCGAGCGCGACGTCGAGCAAGTACCTCGCCATCGCGATGAAACAGCCCTCGCTGTTCGGCGATTCGCTCGAGCTCACGAAGCCCGACATCGCGCTCATCAGCGGCTTCGGTCAAGAGGTCATCACGCACAACGGCTACATCACGACCTACACCTACTCTCGCGACAACGTCGCGGTGTCGAGCCTCTTCGGACCTTCCTCGTCCTCGGTCGGCGTTGGCTCGCTCACCTGGAGCATCAGCACCGGAAGCGAGGGTGAGGTCATGGCGAGTTCAGCGACGATCACGTCGAAGGGCAACACCACGTCGATCACGGCCACCGTCGAGTCGTACAACCAGCCCGCGCACATCGTCGCGCCGCCCGCGTCGGACGTGCGAATGGTCCCGAGGTCGTTCTTGCGCAAGATCCTGCACTCCGCGGCGCTGCTGTCCATCGTCGTGCCTCGAAACTTCGCCACCCTCGGTCAAGCCCAACTCAACTAGGTTGAGCCCGATGGCGTCCAAATATGATGAGCCGCACTGGCCGGCATCGCTGGCGTTGCTCGTCTGCGTCGGGCTCTACATCGCGCTGCCGAATCGACTGGTGGTCGGTCCTCGCTGGATCCTGCCGGTCCTCATCGCCCTGCCCCTGATCCCGTTGTCCTTGACGAGACACCGTCATCCCAACGAGGCGCCGTGGGTGCGGCGTCTCTCGATCTCGCTCATCGCACTGATCACCCTGGCCAACGTGATCTCGATGCTGCTCTTGGTGCACCACCTGCTGCACGCCAACGTCTCGCAGGGTCGCAACCTCATCTACTCGGCCGTCTCGGTGTGGCTGACCAACGTCATCGCGTACGGGCTGTGGTTCTGGGAGGTGGACCGAGGGGGACCGCATCTGCGCGCCGGCAGCGATCCCCTGATGCCCGACCTGCAGTTCCCCCAGATGGAGAACCCGACGCTGGCGCCCAAGAACTGGCGCCCTAGGTTCTTCGACTACCTGTACACGTCCTTCGCCAACGGCACGTCGTTCGCTCCCGCCGACGCCATGCCCCTCACTCTTCGACTGAAGGCCTTGTTCATGGGCGAATCGGTCGTGT
>Ga0209698_10006087_pt1 | contig 12877 bp, 9 predicted proteins | sample LitLauG_LLR_2012_FD_187203 | JGI IMG/M metagenome (GOLD analysis project Ga0209698, IMG submission 187203) | Freshwater sediment microbial communities from Pennsylvania, USA - Little Laurel Run_MetaG_LLR_2012 (SPAdes) (version 2) | ecosystem: Environmental > Aquatic > Freshwater > Creek >...
TCATGACAGGGGAAGCGGGCCGAGGAACCCAGGGATGATCTCGTAAACCATGACCTGGAAACCAATAAGCGCCAATTCAAACCGCGCTGACTTCGCTCTCGCTGCCTAGGTAGCCCGAGCACATGAAGTCCGTCAGCCCGGGGTCGCCTCCGACCCGGGACCTGGCGTCGCTAGGAGGCTCCACCTAGAGCTCCGGTCGCGGGAGGACTAGGAAAACCAAACAGCGGCTGAGCCCGTCGGCAGCTCGCCTGCGTGACTGCCGGGGCTGAGAAAAGCACAGCGGGCTGCGCCCGGAGAAGCCCTGAAGTGAAATCGAAGGACGCGGGTTCGATTCCCGCCACCTCCACTGTGATCATGCCTCTGACCTGCAACGATGCGGTTCAGAGGAGTCGAATCCCGCTCCCGCCACCTCCCTTGCGTGGCAACGGTTTGAGCGTGTCCTTGGGGCATCGGGGAGGCGGGAGCCATTCGCCTTGGGCGGTCCTGTGGAGCGTGCCGGAGATCAACACGATGTTGACGGCGTCAACATCGTGTCAACAGTTCGCTGAGCGGTGACTGCCCAGCGATGTGATCCGGGTCGGACGTCGGTCGCATCCACGCGATCTATTCGTCTAGGCGTCCGTGCAGGCGGCTTAGTTCAAGAGCAGCGAAACGAGCGGCGCAGGCACCGCCCAAGCTGGGTGGTCCAGATCGAGGATTGACTTGGTGGCCAATACACCAGCCGAGTACTTGCCTTCCACGACCTTCGCCTCGGCCCGCCAGTGGGCGTCGACCCACTTGCTCTCGATCGGGATGCTGCGTGTAGGGCCGGCGGGCGTCGGCACGGAGACCGGTGCGAGGTCTACCTCGTTCCCGGACGCGGTCCTGGCGTAGCCGATGGTGTCGCCGGCAACCCATCGCCCTTCATCTAGCCGATCCAAGGCGCGGGCCAGCGAGACCCCTACGGCCATCTCGGTCAGTGTCATCATCTCGGGAGCCGGGAAGCCGCTGCGCAGTCGCCTGGGCAGCCACGCCAGCAACGGGTCGGTCAAGTAGACCTTGGCCTGGCTCCCCGGCACGACGCTGCCCCCTTCGTCGCGGCGAGGACAAGCCAACAACGCGAACGTGCCGATCATCCGCGCAAGTCTTGTCTCGAAGGCGCGACGGGAGGAGTAGCCGAGAACTGCCGCCGCCGAGGCGACGTTGAGTGGGCGCGTGGCACGCGCGGTCAGACCGGCCAGCAGGTTGGGGACTGAATCAGCGGGAGCATCGGGATCGACGTCACTGCGCAGCCAGGCAGCAAGATCGCGCAGGTACGGTGTTGACACTTCCCCGGTCCGGGTGTGCTCGAACACAGCGCGCGGGAAGCCTCCGCAGGTGAGGAACGCTTGCCATGCCAGGTCATAGTCGTCGACGTCAAAGGCGAGTGCTGCGAGATCGTCGCGTACGGCGAGGGTCTGCAGCTCCGCCGGGTGAACCTGCGGCGGTCGGGAGAGGTCGGGTCTGGTCGCAGCCAGGTAGTCGCGGAACGTCATGGGTAGGAGTTGGCGCACCCGACGGCCTGTTGTGCTTCCTGCTCTCCCGGTCAGCAACTGTCCTTCGATGTCCTCTCCGGCGACCAAGCGGCTGCCGGAGACCACGACCGTGTCGTCGCCGAAGTTGGTTCCATCGCGGGCCGCTTTGAGCACTGATGTCCAGCCGGCGATGCCGGTGATCTCGTCGAGCAGCCACACCCGTCGCACCGACTGCGGCGAGTCCACGGATCGAGTGAGCTCGCGGCCGAGGGTCAGCACCCTGCGCAGGTCGCGGTCCCGCATCCCGTCGCAAGGCACGTGGAGGACCTGGCGAGGGTCGACATCGCCACGTCCACAGAGGGTAGCCACCGTGTCCAACAGAGCCACAGATTTGCCGATTCGGCGTGGCCCTGTCACCACGACAAGCAGATCACTCAACGGGTTGGCTGCGACGTCGTCCAGGATGCTTGCGCGGTAGCCCAGGTCGTGACGGGCTCGGTCCAGCAGCAGTCTGTGGGACCCGACCCAGAGTGTGGGGTCGGTCCCGGCTGCCGCGGCGCGCCACCACGGGTTCGCGTCCATCAGGATGCGGCGCAGCTCGTCGTCTCGCACGGGCTCGACTCCATCCGAGGGTTGGGAGAGGTGGTGGGCAGAGCTCGACTGCTGCAAAAGCATAGGGGTTCTGAGATCTTGATGCAACAGAATATAAGGGGTGACGCCTGGCTCGTGCGACAGAGTAGAAGGGGTGGGTTCGCTTCAGCGCGATGTCATCTTGGAACTGCGCCATGTTCTGCGGCTGCGCGCATAGCTGGGAGTCCTCGGCAGCAGACTTGACCCAGCCGGGCCGTCAATCGTATGAGGACAAGCTCATCCGACCTCTGATCCCCATCGCCTCCCGCAGGAGCCCGATCCCCAAGCGCCTGGCCAAACTGGCAGGGACGGGCGCGGTGAAGAACGTCCACACGTGAGCACCCACTCCCGAGCGCGACACCTCGAGAGCAGAGGGCACACGGTGAACGCGCGCTGCCTTCAGGAACGCCAAGGCATCGAGCATTGACGCGCCTCCGTCGAAGTCCGCTGCCAGCCACTGACATGTGTCGTCCTGCTGCATCGATTGCCCTGCACTGGACACGCTGTTCCTCGCTGCCCCGATCTCGTTCTCCGGCCGGCTCGTGCAGTACGCCGGTCGGATCTTGCGTTCCTGGCCCGGCAAGGAGTTTGCCGAGGTGCATGACTACGTCGACGTCGACGTCCGGATACTCGCTTCGTCACTGACCACGCGAGCCCGTGGCTACACGGGCCTCGGCTTCCCTGACCCTCGTGGACTGGTCCCGGACCGCCGGTGATCAAGGTGACAGTGTGGGGTGCTCCTGCGGTTACCGGCTCGTGAGCTGCCCGGTCGTCACGACCAGAGGGCAGAGAGGGGCAGTGCCCACAGCTTGTCGCCGAATCTGACGGGTTCTCTCCCGGTGTAGAGAACTGCGCCGAGGGTGAACCGGGCGCCGGTCTTGTCTCGGAGGAATGCGAGTCCCGCGAAGTCTCGCGCCTCGACCGTGGCGGAGGCTTTGACTTCGATTCCCGCGATGTTGCGTGCTGTGTCCTCTATGACGAGGTCGACCTCGAGGCCGTTGCGGTCGCGGAAGTGGAACAGCTCAAAGGCCGTCTCGGACCAGGTGCTTTGGCGTCGCAGTTCCCCGGCGACGAATGCTTCGACCAAGGCTCCGGCGTGGTGAGCTGAGGGGGACCCGGGCGCGAGAGCGGCGGGCGAGACGTTGTTGAGGCGGGCCGCGAGGCCTGTGTCAAGCAGAGATACCTTGGGTCGACCGACGACCCGTTGAGTGAGGTTGCCGCCCCATGACGGGACGACGTGGACCAGATATAGGGACTCAAGAAGCTCGAGGTATCCGGGCAGGCTCGTCTCGGGGATGCCTGCATCGGCCGCGATGCGCGTCTTGACGAGCTCGCCAGCATTGTTGGCAGCGAGCAGGCGGACGAGTCGAGGCAGGCGGTCGAGGTGCGCGAGTCGGCTGATGTCGCGGGCATCCCGGTCGACGATCCTGGAGAGGTAGTTGTCGAACCAGACCTGGCGCCGCCGACCTTCTCGGCGCCGGGCTTCCGGGTAGGCGCCTGCGCAGATTATCTCCATGTAGTTGTTGCGCGTGATGTCGGAGCGACGCTTGCCGAGTCTGTCCTCGTCGCCATCGAGCAGGACCTGCGCGAGGTCATCGTTGCCGCCGGAGATTTCCCCTTGGCTGAGTCCGTACAGCGGAACCGTCTCCGCGCGGCCGGCCAGGCTCTCGTGCTGGCCCGGGATGGTGAGCAGGTTCGCCGACCCCGTGAGAAGGAACTGCCCAGGTCTCCGGTCCTCGTCAACTGCGGCTTTGATGGCACGTAGGAGGTGGGGTGCCAGCTGTACTTCATCGATCGCGAGAAGCGAGCCAGGACTCTGACGGACGAACGAGTCCGGATCCTCCCGTGCGGCGCTGAGGACAACGCTCGAGTCCAGCGTGAGCAGCGGGATGCGACTGTCGGCGAGCACTTCGGTAGCCAAGGTGCTCTTCCCCACCTGTCGCGCCCCTTGAATCAGAACCACCGGGGTGTCGGTGAGGGCCTCCTCCACTAGGCCTCGAGCGCGACGGGCATAGGTCGGGACAGGGGATTCGTCTGAAGTCACGGACGGAACGATACTTCTCCAGGACCGCAGTCGACAGCCGGAGTCGCGGATTCGCTGCCATCGAGTCGCGGATCCGCTGAACCTATGGCGCGGATACGCTGAGCTGATTGGCTGTTGACTGCGTCAACAGCCGGACACCACGGGACCCGACGAGTCCCGACGGAACCCGACGGTTTGTGCTCGCAACCACCGGGTTCCGATGGTTCCAGACGGTTGGGACAGGTTCGATTCCCGCCACTTCACTCTTCTGATGCGAATCGTGTTTGATGCAGAGGTAGGCATCTGTCGTCAGGATGGCTAGCGTCTCGTGCTCGGTGAGACACATGTGGCGGTTCGTGCCGAGAGTTCCGGCTCTGTCAGCGCCGAGTACGCGTCAGGCGTAGAAAATCGCGCTGCTGAGCGACTCACTGCACACCACACCGAGGAGCTACCCATGGTCGTCCGCCGGAGGAGCGCATGAAGACGGCGTCGGAGTTAGTGACCGCCTTCATCCGCGCGGTCGAGGCGGGCGACCTCGACACCGCGGTCTCGATGGTGACCGACGACGTGCTCTACGACAACGTCCCGCTCGGGCCGGTGACCGGCCCGGAGGCGATGCGGCGGATCCTGTCGGGGGGTGTGAGCAAGGCGGCCGAGCGCATCGAGTGGGTCGTGACCCACCAGGTAGGCGAGGGCGACGTGGTGATGAACGAGCGCGTAGACCGGTTCCTGATCGACGGGCAGTGGCTGGAGATCCCGCTCGCCGGTCTGTTCGTGCTTCGCGAGGGGAAGATCGCCGTCTGGCGCGACTACTTCGACCTCGCCAGCTTCCAGCGACAGCGAGAGGCGGCCGGGCTCACCGGCCCTTCGGGCAGCTGAGGCAGACCGCGACTGCGAGCCGCAGGTTGTCCGTCCCAGTCAGGGGAGCGCCTTCACCGGGAGTGGCGGCTTCGGTCGTTCGTTACGCCAGTCCGCTGCGCCGAGCCCGTTCGATCAGGTCGCGGCGCCCGCTTGCTCCCAGCAGGCGGTACAGGGCGGTCAGATCGGCCTTGATGGTGTTCTCGGAGAATGCGAGTCTCCTGGCGATCTCGCTGTTCGTCATGCCTTCCGCGATGAACTGGAGAATCTGACGCTGCCGATCGGTGACAAGTGGTGGGCTGCCGTGAGTCCCTGCTTTCGACCAGCCAGATGGATCTTCGATGCGGTTCCAGGCCCACAAGGACAGCGCCGCTTGGAGCCCATCCACCGCGCGCGCGAACGCGAGCGATTTGACCGGGGCCGGATCGAAATGGACACATACGACCCCGAACGGGATCCCGGCATGACGCAATGGAAAACAGCCTGTCTCGCCGGCACTCGGGTTCGCGTGAATGGTCAGCGCGTGGGAAGCAACGGGGAAGTCCCGTCCGATCTCCTTTCGGGTGTAGAAGGTCTCAACGGCATCCACATACGACGTGGTCAGAGGCGTCCTGGCGTCGAAGACCACGCGGCGGTATGCATGAACGACTTCGGTGCTCCATCCCGCATGCGCTATCAACTGGAAGAATCGTCCGGCTGTGCGAGCGACGTAGATGACGGCGTTGTCCGATCCGAACGGCGCCAGCAGTCCGTCGCACACCGCAGCAGCCACAGCGTTGTCGTCGGGTGCACTCGCGGCTAGTTCGAGAAAGGCGGTGAGCCGCGCGCCCAATCCTGCGTCGTTGACGTCACTGTGGGCACGAGCTGGCACCGGGCGATCCTAGCCGCGGCCTGCTGGCCTGGTACGCCAGAAGCCGCGGTGGGGTCCGTGGACCAGGTGTGGACCCCGACGGTGTGGCCGGGGCACGAGTGTGAGCCCTAGCTTGGGGTCATGCCATCGCCCCTGATCTCAACCCCCTACGACGACGCCTTTTATCAGGACCCGCACCCTTCGTATGCGCGTCTGCGCCATGACGCTCCGGTTTACGCGATCCCCGAGGAACCGGGGCTGTTCTTCGTGACCACCTGGGCATTGGTGCGCGAGGTACTGAGGGACCCGGAAACGTTCTCCAACGTCATGCCGGCCGCGCGCCGGGCCGTACCCCCGCCGGAGGTCGCAGACGAACTGGCCTTGCTGCGCGGGAAGGGAATGCCCTACACCTCGACACTGAACGGGTCAGACCCTCCTCGGCACGCGCGATACCGGAGGTTGGTCAATCGGTCATTCACCCCCCGGGCACTGGCGTCTATGGAGCCAGTGGTGGACGAGGTTGCGAACTCGCTCGTCCAGGCGCTGCCCGACGGTGAATGCGTGGACATCATGGATGCGTTGACCATCCCGCTGCCGGTCTGGGCCATCATGCGAATCCTCGGGTTGGCGGACGCCCGCAAGGTGGCGATGAGGAGGTGGTCAGATTCGGCCACTGCGAGCCTGGGCAGCCTGCCAACGCCCGAGCGATGGCTCCAGGTGGAGCACGACATGCTCGAGTTCCAGCAGGTCATGACGACGGAGCTGACGAGTCGTCGCGCGGACCCCCGCGACGACTTGCTGACGGTCCTCGCCACAGCAGAGGACGCAAGCGAGCCCTTGACTGACGCCGAACTCGTGTGGCTCGTGCGAGAACTGATGGTCGCCGGGAACGAGACGACGACACGTGCCCTCGCAGACACCATCCTCCTCCTCGATGGGGTCCCGGAGGCGTGGGACCGGATTCGAGACGAGCCGCAGTACCGTGCCGGCGTCGTCGAGGAGGGCATCCGTCTGGCCTCCCCAGCCATGGGGTTATGGCGAAAGGTGACCTGTGACACTGAGCTCGGCGGAGTCCGACTCTCGGCAGGCAACTCGCTCTTCATCGCCTTTGGCTCGGCCAACCGGGACGCCGGGGTGTTCGAAGAGCCGGATGCCTTTGACCCGCTCCGGGAGAACGTCCGCGAGCACCTCGCGTTCGGCCATGGCATCCACGTGTGCGTGGGGGCGGGTCTTGCTCGGTTGGAGCTCACGTCAGCTCTTCGGGCCCTGGCCGAGCGGGTGACTGATGTGTCTCCCGTCGACCGAGCTGCCTTGCGGTACGGGCCGAGTTACGCACTGCGTGGCTTGACCACCTTGCCCGTGCTGGTGAGCTGTCGTTAGGCCCGAGCTCGCCTCAGCGATGCACCTCTCTGCCAACGCCGAGGACTACAAGAACCGCAACGTCGTAGAACGCGCCTTCAACCAGTTCAAAAACTGGCGCGGCATCGCGACCCGCTACGACAAGCACGCTCTCGTCTACCGAGGTGGCGTTGTCCTGGCCGCGATCCTGCTCTGGCTCTCATGACTTCCGAGACACGCCCTAGCTGTCGGCGCCTGCCGCTCAATTCAGGAGTAGCGACACGAGCGGGGCTGGCACCGCCCAGGCTGGGTGGTCCAGATCGAGTATCGACTTGGTGGCCGGTACACCAGCTGAGTACTTGCCTTCAACGACCCCGGTGTGCATGAACGACGTGACGTCGCAGATCAGTCACATTTACACCGAATAGTCTCCGTTACACCGTTTTGTTTGTGCTGACGTGGTCGCGGACGTTACGTTCTGCCGGTTTCGATCGATGTTGATCACCCAGAATCGGGAGGACCTTCAATGTCTAGGACCGCGGGCTCTGACTACCCCCTCACCATGCGAGACAAGAAGGCGCTGCTTGCCAGCGGGGTCGAGGTGCGGAGCTTCCTGGTCGAGGAGCCCGCCTGGTCGACATCGGCAGGCTTGGGTGCAGGCCACGCATTTCCGAGAAGCAGCGTGGTTTTCGACAACCCGTTCAAGCAGGGGATTCAGGAGATGGTCTACCTTGTTAACCATGAGCAAGGACAGCGAGGGTCCTTGGTTTATCTCGCCCGGTCGTCCTCGTCCTCGTCCTCGACTGGCTGGGACGAAATGCCATTTCAGGGCCATTACTCCGAGGTCGTGACCGCGACTCACCCGGACGGGACTGTCTGGCTGTTCGCCCTAGGTATTTACGATGCCGATGGTCCTCAGGCGGTGCACGGCTTTTGCTTGACGTCGACTGGCTGGGCCGCGCCGTCGTTCCACACCGAGATCGATGGGCGAGGCTACATCTACTCCGGGCTGGGTCTTGACGGGGGCCCGCGGATCTCGGCGTCGGGGAGTGTGCCGGTCAACGGCTCGAACGTGTGGGAGATCGGGCCTGCGCTGGGCGCGCCCGGCTGGGAGGCCACAGCCATCTTCTTCGGCGCGGAGCCGGGGTCGATTGACTGGGTGGCCGGATACGACCGTTGGGGACGCCAGAAGACGTACTCACTCGTCCACCCTCCCGGCTCCATGGAATGGAAGCTGGTCATCAGCTACTACATCAGCCCGGGCAACGCTGCGAGGGTCACGATCACGGAGAATGTTCTCTCGCTCGCTGGGCCTGCTATGGCCACGGTCGATGGCCTGCCCGTGATGGACGGGGTCTTCTTCGTGACTAACGATGGAAAGTCGTCGCTTTCCGTGGGCTATGTTCTCGTCGGCGAGACCGCCGAAGTCAACACCGACGTGGGTTGGGACTCGGTCAGCGCGCTCCGTGATGACCAGGGCTTGGTGGTACTGGTGGGGCGCGCGAACATCACGGGGGAACTCCGGGTTGCCCGACAGACCGGAACAGCACCGGGGCCGTGGTGGCAGTACTCAGTGCCGACGTTCGAGCCGTACGGACCGTCGAGCGCTGGAATGACTTTCGCGCTGGAGAAGGAGGACGGCCAAAATCGGGCGGCCGTCGGTTTGTCGGCGTCGAATCGGCTGGCGGTTGCGTCGTGGGGCCCGGCGTCGATCCCTCGGATGCTTACACACGACCTGCGCTTCGGTTGGCGGACCGAACTGCTGACGGTCAGCGCACCCATCGGGCTCGAGTCCGAGACTCTGGTGCGAAACTTCGTCGGCGACGCGTACCTCCGGGACGCGATCGGCGCACCCCTTCAGGTGGCTCCAGTTGGGCTCACGGCGGACGTCCCGATTCAGGTTCAGGTGCAGGGGCAGCATGTGGTGCTGGGGCCCGACGCGACCGTGTCGACGTGGACCGACGTGTTCGGCAAGGTCACCTTCCGATTGCCGGCCACCGCCCTCGACGTCCCCCTGATCCATCTCAGCGCGGTCGGCTTGGGCCAGGGCGCGTCAGTCAACGTGGCTGAGTGCGTCCAGGACTTCCTCGGCGGGGACGCGGCCATCACGGCCGTGCCAACCGGCCTGAACCAGACGTCGTTGGCGTTCGCGCACGTTGATGGGCAGTCGCTGATCGACTGGGCCCTGGCACCGATCGACGCGGGCGACATGGTCGTGGAGTGCCATCGAGCGTTCGCTCGACCCCCGTACGAGAAGCCACCGCCGCCTCCGGGCGCGGGGGAGCCCGGCGCGGTCATGCAGCCTGAGAGGTCGGCATTGCGGCAGTCGGTCGACGCGACCCAGGACGACTTGCTGCAGAGCTTTCGCTGCGGGGCCTTGACCATCGCTGACCTGAGCTTCGACGAGGACGCTGGCTCGGCGGCCGTGTGGGTTCCGCTTACCGGATCGACGGTCGAGATACCTCTGCACATGGACGCTGCGGAGTACACACCTCGGGTCCTCGAGTCCTTGTTCTGGTGGTGCGGCGCGCCGACGGCCAACCTGTTGACCTGGATGACGTCGACGATCGACTTCACCCAGATGTGGAACACAGTGAAGGCGCTGGAGGAACTGTCGCTCAGCACGTCCCAGTGGCAGGCAGCTGCGGCGAAGTACTTCGGCGGCAAGATCGCGCCGGGGGTCTTCGACGGCGCGCTAGGCACCCTGACGGAAGGACTGGAGGAGGTGCGCTCCCAGGTTGGGGAGCGTTCGCTTTCGCAATTGCTCCTGCCTTTGTCCGGCTCATCGGCGCACGGAGGTCAGTTCCCAGGCGTGCTCGGTGACGCTCTCGACTTGGCCGAGCTGGTCGACTCGCCTCATGGTCGGTGGATCTTCGAGAGGGTTCTCTACGCCAAGCCCGGACCCCCACCACCGGAGCTACCGGACGAGACGAACGTAGCCCCAGACGTCGAAGCGATCCTTCAGGAGTTCGGCGCTGGAGAGCTCTGGGACGTCTACAAGGCGGCGCTTCCCGACCTGGCAGCCCCGTGGAACACGACCGACTCCTCGAGCTTCCATGTCGACGCGGCGGACATGGGTCTGTCCTTGTTGGACCCGTTGATTGCGCCCGCCCTGTCGTCGTGCGAGGCGGTCTCGACGTCAATTACCGCAGCGATCTCCAAAATGAACCCGGTGCTGACCCAGGTCTCGGCAAGTCCGGCTGGAGCGGGTCCCGAGCTGGTCGCGATCTTCGCGTGGCTTCAGCTGCGGGCCGGGGTGGCCGCTGGAGACGTAGTGCCGCTCACGGTGCTGCGGATCAGTCTGCTGACGGCTGCGCTTCCGATCAACTTGGCCTGTTACCGAGCCATGGGCGCGTACCCGTTCCCGACCGGGAAGGCGCCGGTGATCCCGCTACCGCCAGGTGGATCGGCGCCAATCGGGTCCTTGGTCGTCGACCCCGAAGTCGGCGGGTTTGACGCGTGGACGATTGGCTGCTTGACCATGCAGATCGTCGCGGCGACCACCCAGATGATATGGATCCTTTTGAACACGATGGTCGATTTCTTCTCGGCCTCCCAGGGGGGAATGATGCCCTACTGGTTTCCGACCCTCAATCTGCAGTTGTCGATGTATCTCTTCGTGGGGTTCGAGGTCTTCGCGTTCATCGGCGTCGGCTGCCCCGCCTTCTGGGGCTATCTCATGCGTGCAGGTTGGGCGTTGACGGAGGAACTCGGTTGGTGGCTTCAGTACTTTCTACAATCGTTCTTTATCCTCCTCGACGTGGTGCTCGTCGCCTTCGGCCACCGCATGCACCCCCGCTGGAAGAATGTGATCTTGGCGCTTGAAGGGCTGTTCGGCGCGGTTATGGCGACTGTCTACAGTGTCGTGCTCATCGGGTTGGGTGGGTTCACCTTTGCGCTCAGCGAGCGGGCAGCAAGCGACTACCTCTGGCTCACCAACCGGGTCGCAGTCTACCTGCCGGGGGTGCTCGCTCCACTGCGGTATCTGGTCGTGGAGTATATGGAGGCTCAGCCGCCCGACAACATGGTCATCGTGGGCCGCCCTTTGCTGTACTTGAAGGTGAAATGCTATGCAACGATCTGGGCGAACATTGTGGGTGCGATAACGGAGTTTGCGTATCCGCTGTTTGAGATCGCCCATCCGCCGTCCCTTCCATCGCTCAACTTGCCTCGGGGCCATCTCGATAAGCCGTACGTGCAGGATGCCCCCTTCAAGCCGACGGGTGGTCAGCTGCCGTACTCGGGCTGGACTGTCGTCTCCGGTCGCCTGCCGAACGGGACCCGGCTGGAGCCCCGCGACGATGGCGTCACGTGTGTCCTTGCGGGGACGCCCACCGAGGTGGGGGCGTTTGCCTTCGAGGTCGCTGTGACGGACTACTTCGCGCCCGCGCAGACGGTGAAGCAGACCTTTCAGGTGAACGTCACAGCGACGGAGGGCGAACTGGTCTGAGGGCGGCTAGTTCGGCTCCGAAAGTTGGGGGGACGCTCGCCCTCGGGCGCCAAGTCAGTGCAACGCCGAGTTAGTCGGCGGTCAGGGGTGGGGCGTACGTCACGGTGGCGTCGCCCGGTTGGTGGGACGCGCGGCGTCGCGCCCGGTCAGCCGGCCAGGGTATTGAGTGTCACCGTGGTCCCGACTGACCCATTGGATGAGGGGGTGAAAGATGGCCAAGCGCGAGTTCATGCGAGTCAGCGTCGCCGCCGAGTACGTGGGGCTTTCGCAGCAAACGCTGCGGCGGTGGGACCGCGCCGGTCGTCTTGCCCGCGGTGAAGCGGCCGGAGTGCAACCACAGCTACTACCGTCGCTCCGACTTGGAGGAGTTCTGGCTGGACTGCCGCCGCGCCGTGGAGGCGATCGGAAAGGTCTCGATCTCGCTACCGCGAACGCCAACGTCGAGGCCAACGAGCTGCTTCGTCAGCCGCAACGGGGCGCGCGCGGCGCCTGAGCGAGCGCCTCGCTGCCTCGAGCGAGCCGGGAGTCTTGGAGGTCCCCGCGGGCCGTGGGAGGTTCGGGATCTTGTCCACTCTGCCGTTCGGCGTGGCGGAGGACCGGGTGTTGGTGGTTACGCCGCCCCGTTCCTGCCTCCAGCCGCACCTAGGGCGATCCAATGCGCCTCGGTGCGTTCACCCTCTGCTGAATGTCAGGTGTGTAACGCCGCTCTCTGCGGCCTCGGTAGTCACGGAGTAGCCGGCCTCGAAGGCGCGCAGGTCGTCCCACAGGTTGACGCCGCGGCCTAGGAGAATCGGGACAACGGCAACGTGAAGCCGGTCAACCAAGTCGGCCTTGAGGAAGTCGCGCACCGTGCTCGCTCCACCGCCGATCCGAACGTCCTTGCCCTCGGCCACACTCTTTGCCTGCGCAAGCGCGTCTCTCGGACTGGCGTTGAGGAAGTGGAACGTCGTGCCGCCTGCCATGTCGATCGGTTGGAGCTGGCGTCGCGTGAGTACGAACACCGGCACGCGAAACGGCGGTTCATCGCCCCACCAGCCCTTCCAGTCGGGGTCGTCGGGGAAGGAGTGGAAGCCGAACATGCCCGCGCCCATAATCTCGGCGCCGATGTTCTCGAAGTACGCCGCGGCGTACTTGTCGTCGATTCCGGCGGTACCCGCCCCGCTGGTGTCGTGGAAGACCCGGTCTCGGAAGGTGCGGGTTGCGATGTACGCCTCGGTCAGCTTGTTCCAGTCCTC
>Ga0209698_10006088_pt1 | contig 12876 bp, 11 predicted proteins | sample LitLauG_LLR_2012_FD_187203 | JGI IMG/M metagenome (GOLD analysis project Ga0209698, IMG submission 187203) | Freshwater sediment microbial communities from Pennsylvania, USA - Little Laurel Run_MetaG_LLR_2012 (SPAdes) (version 2) | ecosystem: Environmental > Aquatic > Freshwater > Creek >...
GGCGCGCAGGGACTGATGCAACTGTTGCCGCGCACCGCCGGCTATGTCGCGCGACGCATCGGCCTGCAGGACTACCGCCCGTCGCGCATCAACGAGGCCGACGTGAACCTGCTGCTGGGCTCGAGCTACCTGAAGATGGTCTACGACGATCAGGGCGGCGAGCCGCTGCTGGCCTCGGCGGCCTACAACGCGGGGCCGCACCGCCTGCGCCAGTGGCGTGAGACGCTCGCCGCGCCGATGGACGGGCCGGTTTTCGTGGAAACCATCCCGATCGACCAGACGCGCGATTACGTGAAAAAGGTGCTGCTCAACACGATGATCTACGCGGCACTCGACGGCCGCGCGCGCGTGAGCCTGAAATCGCTGCTGTCGCCGGTGTCCTCGAAGATGCCGGCCGATACCGATCTGCCCTGAGCGCAGCGCCCGTCGACGAGGGCCGTCGGGCTGGCCGGATCGGGTCCCGCCCGCGCCCCGTTGGCGGTATCGGCTAGGGCGCTGAATCCCGTCCGCCGGACAGTCCTGCCGCGCGCTTAGAATGGCTCTTACCGGCGCGACCAGCGCGCCGCTCTCGTACGGACCTCGACAGCGATGAAACATCAAAGAATCCTGGTGATCGGCGGCGGCGGGTTCATCGGCCGCTACGTGGTCGACCGCCTGGTGGCGCGCGTGGCCAGCGTGGTGGTGCCGACGCGTCGGCGCGAACGCATCAAGCCGTTGATTCTTCTGCCTACGGTGGAGGTGGTCGAGGCCGACGTGCACGACCCGGTCGCCCTCGGCCGGCTGGTGAGCGATTGCGATGCGGTGATCAACCTGGTGGGGATCCTGCACGGCGACCGCCCTCCCACCGCGAACGCCTCGTACGGCTCGCAGTTCCTGCAGGCCCACGTCGAGCTTCCGCGGCGCATCGTCAGCGTGTGCGAACGGCATGGCGTGCGGCGCCTGCTGCACGTGAGCGCGTTGGGAGCCGACCCAAGAGGTCCGTCGATGTATCTGCGCAGCAAGGGCGACGGCGAGCGCGCCGCGCAATCATCCTCGCTGCTGGAAACGACCGTGTTCCGGCCGTCGGTCGTGTTCGGGCGCGAGGACCGCTTCCTGAATCTTTTTGCGCAGATGGCGCGCTGGCTTCCGGTGCTGGCGATCGGTCGCCCCGACACGCGTTTTCAGCCGGTGTGGGTGGCCGACGTGGCTTCGGCCATCGTCAACGCGCTCGATCGCGTGGAAACCTACGGCCGCACCTACGAGCTGTGCGGTCCCCGCACCTACACGCTCCGCGAGCTGGTCCAGTTTGCGGCGCGCGCCAGCGGCCATCCGCGCTGGGTGGTGGGGCTGCCCGATCCGGCCGCAGGGATGATGGCCTGGTTCCTGGAGCACCTGCCGGGCGAGCCGATGATGTCGCGCGACAACCTGGACTCGCTCAAGGTCGACAACATCGCTTCCCGCCAACCGTACTGGCCGGCTCCCGAGCTCGCCATCCGGCCCACGCCGATGGAGCCCGAGGCGGTCCTGTACCTGGCCGGGCTGCACCCGCGCACGCGCTTCAGCGGATTTCGCGCGCGCGCGCGCCGCTAGGGGCGCGTCACGACGGACGCCGGCTCGCGAGCGGGCCGCCGTTCGAAGGCGCCGCAGCCGAGGTCGGGTCCGATGCACATCTACACGGTAGGCGGGTGGGTCCGCGACCGGCTGCTGGGCCGGCCGCACGCCGCGGGCGATCGCGACTGGGTGGTCGTCGGCAGCACGCCCGGGGAGTTGCTCGCGCTGGGCTTTCGTCCGGTCGGCCGCGATTTTCCGGTGTTCCTGCACCCCGAGACGCAGGAGGAATACGCGCTCGCGCGCACCGAGCGCAAATCGGGCCCGGGTTATCGCGGCTTCGTCGTGCACGCGGCTGCCGACGTGACGCTCGAGCAGGACCTGGGCCGGCGCGACCTGACGATCAACGCGATGGCGATGGACGAATCCGGGCGCCTGGTCGATCCGTATGGCGGTCAACGCGACCTGCAGGCGGGCGTGCTCAGGCATGTCGGACCGGCATTCGTCGAAGACCCGGTTCGCGTGCTGCGGCTGGCCCGCTTCGCGGCGCGCTTTCACGACTTCAGCGTGGCCCCCGAGACGCTGGCGCTCGCGCGCCGCATCGTGGAGCAGGGCGAGGCCGACGCGCTGGTGCCGGAGCGCGCCTGGCAGGAATTCGCGCGCGGCCTGATGGAGGCACGCCCGTCTCGGATGATCGAGGTGCTGGACCAGTGCGGGCTGCTGCACAGGTGGGGGGTGACGCTCGCCGCTCGGCCCGGGCTGCTGTCCGCGCTCGACCGGGCCGCCGACCGTGCATTGCCGTTGCCGGCCCGCTTCGCGATCCTTGCCAGCGGCCTGCCGTCGGTAGCCGCGCTGGATGAGTTGCTGACACGACTGCGCGCGGACCAGGACAGCGCCCAATTGGCGCGCCTGTTGCTGGAGCTGCGCGCCCCGCTGGCGCGCGCCGCCGATGCGCGCGAACGCCTGCAGGGGCTGGAGCGGGCCGATGCGATGCGCCGCCCGGAGCGATTCGAACTGCTGCTGCAGGCTTTCGAGGTGCTGTCCGGCGCTTGCGCCGATCGCTGGCGGTCGGCGCTGGATGCGGTGCGCGGCATCGATGCCGCAGCGATCGCGGCCCGCCACGAGCGCGATCCAGCCGCGATCTCAAAGGCGCTGCGGCAAGCGCGCCTGGCGAAGCTCGACGGCCAGTGATCAGGCGTCGCGCTGCGAGTGCAGCGCGACCCGATTGCCTTCGCTGTCCCGGATCACGGCGCGGAAGCCGTGCGGGCCGATCGGGTGGATCGCCTCGATGATCGTTCCGCCCCCTTGCTGCGCCCGCGCCACCGCGTCGCGGATTCTCCCGTCCACGTTCAGATACACGAGAACCCCCGCCGCGCCGACTTCGCCCGGCTTCTCGACCAGGCAGCCGCCGTTGCCGCCGGCGTGGTCCAGTACGTAAAAGGCGGTGCCCTGGAACTGTTCGCGGTGCATCTGGATCGCGAGCACGGCGCGGTAAAACGACGCCGCCCGCTCCAGGTCCACCACCGGTACGTCGAACCAGACCGCGCGATTGTGCTGGGAATTGAAGTCGCTCATGTCACCTTCACATCGGCTGGGGGAGCACGAGGGGGCCAGCCCAGTCCCCTCGTTCCCTTCCTCTAGCCCTTTCCGGCCGAAGGCCGGAAAGGGTCGGGTTCGAAGTCGGATCGTAAACTGGCGCAGAAATCGATGCGCGCCATGCCCCCGCAAGCGACCCGAGTCATCGCCCATCTCGACATGGACGCCTTTTTCGCGTCGGTCGAGTTGCTGCGCTATCCGGAGCTGCGTGGATTGCCGGTGGTCGTGGGCGGCTGGCACCCGCATCATCCGGTCACGGTGATCGATCCGGCCAGCGGCCAGCCGCAGCGCCGCTTCGCGCGGCTGCGTGACTACGTGGGGCGCGGCGTGATCACGACCGCGACCTACGAAGCGCGCGAGCTCGGCGTGCATTCCGCGATGGGGCTGATGAAGGCCGCGCAGCGGGCGCCGCACGCGGTGCTGCTGCCGGCCGACTTCGACCAGTATCGGCGTTACTCCAGGCTGTTCAAGGCCGCGGCGCGCTCGATCGCTCCGCGCGTCGAAGACAACGGGATCGACGAGATCTACCTGGATCTGACCGAGATCGTGGCGCAGCGCATCGAGTCGCTCGAGGATGCGTGGTGGTGCGCGCGCGAAGTGGCCGCCGAGCTGAAAGGCGCGGTCCGCACCGCGACGGGCCTGACCTGCTCGATCGGACTGGCGCCGAACAAGTTGCTTGCGAAGCTTGCGTCGGAGCTCGACAAGCCGGACGGACTGACGGTGGTCACCGAGGCAGACCTCGCTTCGCGCATCTGGCTGCTGCCGGCCAGGCGCCTGAACGGGGTGGGACCCAAGGCCAACGTGCGTCTGGAGCAGCTCGGCATCCGGACCCTCGGGGACCTCGCCGGCGCCGACCCGGCCTGGCTGGTCGCGAATTTCGGCGCCAGCTACGGACGCTGGCTGCACGACGCTTCGCACGGGCGCGATGCGCGCGAGGTGCAGGTGCTGAGCAAACCGAAATCGATCAGCCGCGAAACCACGTTCGAGCGCGATCTGCACCCGGTGCGCGACCGGGCGGCGCTGGGACGAATTTTCACCCGGCTGTGCGAGCAGGTCGGCAGCGACCTGCAGCGCAAGCACTACATGGGCCGGACCGTCGCGCTGAAGCTGCGCTTCGAGGACTTCCGCACGGTGACGCGCGCGCACACGCTGGAGGCGCCGACCGACGATGCACGAACGATCCGCCTCGCGGCGGGGACCTGCCTGAAGCGGGTCGAGCTGGATCGTCGCATCCGGCTGCTCGGCGTGCGGGTCGACGCGTTGAGTCACGCACCGGGCGGGTAGTGACGAGCCGATCGAAGCGCCGCCAACGAACCCGCGCTCAGCCGACCAGTTGCGGCAGCAGGTCCCTCTCGCCCGCCGACGTGATTCGCAACGCGCGATTGCGGTGGACGACGACGCGCGCGCTATCGGCCGCGAGCGGAGCGAGCCAGCGCTTCGATAGGAAGTGATCCAGCAACGCGGTGGCGAGCGGGCCGGCCAGGTGATCGCGTCGCTCGGACCAGTCCAGGCAGGCGTATGCCACGCGCTCCGGCGCGCTCGGCCGCGGCGGCTCCAGGCCGATCGAACGGAGCCATCGTTCGCCTTCGCCGGTCACGCGAAAACCGCCGATCTGCGGCTCGATGCGCCCGCTCTGCCGCAGTCGGTCCAGCAGGGCCACGCCCAGCTCGCCCGCCAGGTGCCCGTAGCAGCGGCGCGCGTAGCGAAGCTCGCGCCGCCCCGGCGCGTCCCACTGCCGCTGGTGCGTGCCGCGTTCGGCCACCAGTGCGAGCGCTTCGAGCGCATGGGCGACGTCCGCGTCCGCCAGCTTGAAATAGCGATGTCGGCCACGCCGTTCGACTGCGATGAGCCCGCCTTGCTGCAGCTTCGCCAGGTGCCCGCTCGCCGTGGAGGCGCTGACCGATCCGACCCCGGCGAGCTCGCCCGCGCTGGCGTAATGGCCGGCGAGCAGGTAGGCCAGCATGCGCGAGCGCACCGGATCGGCGATCATCGCCGCCACTCGCGCCAGCCGGGGCTCGTAGGAAGTCGGCACGCTCGACCGCAACCGGTTCAGATCAGGGCGTCGCGCGAATCGGCGGGTGCCTGCGCCCGGTCGGACAGGCCATAGTCTCGCACCACCGCTGCGACGCGCAGGCGATAGCTCTCGAAGACATCGCGCCGGCCTTCCTGCTGCGCTTGCCGGTGTAGCGCATGCGCGCGCCACGCCCGCACCGCGCCCTCGTCGCGCCACAGGGACAGGGACAGGAATTTGCCCTTGTGCGTGAGGCTCTCGAAACGCTCCACCGAAATGAATCCGTCGATCGACTCGAGCTCGGGCTTGAGCTGCGCGGCAACCTCGAAATACCGGTGAGCCATGTCCGCCCTGGGGATGACCTCGAACAGGACGGCAATCATCGCGCGCCTCCCGCAGCCGGTCGCTGGAACGCTTCCGGCACCACCTCGACAAAGCTGCGCTCCTCGCGCAGGACGAAACGTTCGCTTTGCGCGAACGCAAAATTTTCGACCGCCTCGGCGTCGCGCCTCAGGCGTGCCCGATACGCCTCGTAGTGCGCCAGGCTCTCGAAGGCGATCAGTCCCCAGGCTTCGTAGTTGGAGCCTTCGTGCGGCAGGAAGTAGCCCACCAGGTGGCCTCCGAGGCGGGGAATGATGCGCGACCACGCCCGCGCGTAGCGGGCGAAGGCGTCGCGCTGGAACGGGTCGATCTCGTAGCGGATCAAGCAGGCGATGCTCATGGTTGCGGCTCCGCGGGTCGATGCAGGTCAATCGCACATGACGCGAGCATAGGTCGGATCCGGGCGCGAATGCTTCGGTGGTCACCGTAGCGTCACCGCGGCCGGTCGCCCGGTAGCTGTCTGCACCCGGCCGCGGCGGTCCTATATGATGGCCTGGGCGCCCCTTTTCGCGTCGTGGTCGGCGCTCCAGCGAAGTTCACACCGTGAGTTCTTGATTGACCCGGCAGACGGGCGTTCCGCGCAGGATGTCCAGTTTCTCCCTTGGCCCGGAGGAAATTCGGGAGCTCTCGAAGCTCCTTGACGAGGCGCTGGATTTGCCCGAGACGGAGCGGGAGGCCTGGCTGAACGGCCTGAGCGGCGCCCGTGCGCGCCTGGCTCCGAGACTGCGAGATATGCTGGCCAAAGGGGCCGAAGTCAGCACTGGCCGCACCCTGCCGCGGCTGCCCAAGTACGACCAGCCCGACCTCGACTGGCTCGCACCCGGCGACGCCGCCGCATTCGAGGCCGGATCCACCGTGGGTCCTTATCGCCTGATCCGCGAGCTGGGTCGCGGCGGCATGGGCTTCGTCTGGCTGGCAGAGCGGATCGACGGCGCGCTCAAGCGGCGGGTCGCGCTCAAATTCCCGCGGCGCCAGCTCGGCGAGCGGTTCGCCCGTGAACGTGACATCCTGGCCGGCCTGGTCCATGCCAACATCGCCCGCCTCTACGACGCGGGCGAGACCGCGGAGGGGCAACCCTACCTCGCACTGGAGTACGTCGAAGGCGAGGCGCTCAACGCCTGGTGCGATGCCAGGAAACTCGGCATCAAGGCGAGGATCGCGCTGTTTCAACAGGCGCTCGCTGCCGTTCATTACGCCCATCGCCAGAACGTCCTGCACCGCGATCTGAAGCCCTCCAACATCCTCGTGACCGGGGACGGCGAGGTTCGTCTGCTCGATTTCGGGATTGCCAAGCTGATGACCGACGGCGAGGCGCAGGAGACCGAGCTCACGCAGGTCGGAGGACGCGCGCTCAGCCTCCAGTACGCCTCGCCCGAACAGCTGCTGGGCCAGCCGATCGGCAGCTCGAGCGACGTCTACTCGCTGGGAGTCGTCCTGTACGAGCTGCTGACCGGGTCGTTTCCATACTTTCGCAGGCGCGACTCGCGCGGAGCGATCGAGGACGGCATCCTGAGCGTCGAGCCGACCCGGGCCAGCGACACGGTGGTCGATGCGACGCTCGCTGCGGCCCGGGGCACCAACGCGCGCGAGCTGCGCTCCGTCCTCAGGGGCGACATCGACGCCGTCCTGCAAAAAGCCTTGAGGAAGAGCGCCGCCGAGCGCTATGGCACGGTGCAGGCCTTCGCCGATGACCTGGATCGATACCTGCACGGCAAAGCCGTCCTCGCGCTGCCCAACTCGCCCGGGCATCGCATCGTCCGACTCATCGACCGCAACCGGCTGGCGGCCGGTGTGGCGGCTGCCCTCGCGCTGGCCGGCACCGTGGGCGCGGTGGCCTGGATGCGCCCGGTCGTCAGCTGGGGCGGGACGGCGTCGGCACAACAGCCGGCGATGTCGCTCGCGATCATGCCGTTCAGCGCGCCGGCGGGCGAAGCCGGCGCGGCGCGCCTGGCCGAAGCGCTGCCGCGCGAGCTGACGACGGTACTGGTCGCGTGCTGCCATGAACTGAAGGTGCTCTCGGGTCCGCGCGGCACGGGAAGGGACCTCGGGAACGGAGCGCACTGGCTGCAGCCCCTCGCGGGGCGTTACCGGATCGAGGGCGATGCGCACTCCGGCAAGGAAGGCGGGTTCGCCAACCTGCGGCTGGTGGACGCGGCGACCGGCAGCCCGGCCTGGTCCACCCGTTTCGATCTTGCGGACCTCGACAGCTCCGTCGAGTCATCCGCCCGCATGCGCAAGCTCGCCTCGCTGCTGGCCGGTGCCGTCAAGAGCGCCGAAACCCGGCGCGTTCTGGCTCAACCGCTCGAGAAGCTGGACGCCATGGAGCTCGTGCTGCGCGGATACGCCGTATGGAAAGACGGGCAAACGCTCGAAAAGACGCTGGAGGCGCAGAAGCTGTATGACGCGGCGCTGCGTCTTGATTCCAACCTCGGCTACGCCCTTTTGACCCAGGCCGCGAACTGGGACCTGCTGAACGACGTCGATCCGAATCCCGATCGGGACCGGGTGGTCCGGCAAATGGACGAGCTGACGCTGCGCGCGGTGAACCTCGACCCCACGGATCCCCATGCATGGCAGGTTCGCGCCGGAGCGCTGGCCGACGCAGGGCGCTGGAGCGCGGCCTTCGAGGCCAACGAGCGAAGGGTGGCGCTCGACCCGTTCTCGCCCGCGCCGTACGAGTACAAGGCCTGGCTGATGACCATGACCGGGCGGCCCGCGCAGGCCTTGCCGCTGGTGGACCGCGCGCTGTCGCTGGATCCGGAAAGCGTCGGATGGGCCATGCGATTCGCATGCGAAGCGGACCTTCTGCTCGGCCGATACGACAGCGCGGTATCGGCCTGCGAGAAAGCCGCCGGAACCAATCCGGATTGGTTCATCACCGCGTATCTGGTGGCCGCCTACGCGAACCGCGGAGACTCCGCCAAGGCGACGGCCGCCAGGAACTCGCTGCTTCGCACGGTGCCCGGGTACACGATCGCCCAGTTGCGCGCCAAGCACTACTCGGATGTGCCCGAGTACTTGAAGATGGCGGAGGCCAACTGGTACAGCGGGCTGCGCAAGGCCGGAATTCCCGAGCGATGAGCCCGCGCGGCCGCGGGCGGCATCGAGCTGTTGACCGCCTTGCCAGGAGGTGCGGCTTCATCGAAGATCGCTCGTCGATGATTCGTGGAGCCGGCCATGGTCGAAGGCAGGAGTTACCGCGCATGCTTCGCGGCCCTTGCGGTGGCACTGGCCGGTCTGCAGTCCCTCGCGGTGCGGGCGGCCGATGCGACCGGTCAGGACGCCGACGCGCCGGCGCACGCCCTGCACGAGCTGCTCGACGCCGAATGGGAATGGCGGCTCGCCCAGTTCCCGGAGCTGGCAACGACCGTCGGGGATCACCGGTACGACGACCGTGTGACCGACCTGTCGCCCGCGGCCGTTTCAGGGCGCCGTGAGCACCACCGCGCGCGACTGGCGGCCGTCCGTGCGATCGACCGGGCCCGGCTGGTGGGCGAGGACCGGATATCGTGGGACATTCTCGCCTTCAACGCCGAGCTCGACGCGCGCACGGATGAGCTGCTGCTTTCCGTGGCGATGGACCATGACGCGCCATGGTCGGCCGACGACTCGCCGCTCCGGGTCAACCAGATGGCGGGGCCGCAATTCAACTGACCCCAGCTGGTGCGTGCCACCCGCTTCAACGATGAAGGCGACTACCGCAACTACCTGTCGCGCCTCAAGGCCCTGCCGGGCAGTTTGCCGCAACTGCAATTGCAGCTCGATGCGGGGCGTCAGGCGGGTTGGACGCCGCCCAGGGTCGCCCTGCAGCGGCTGCCCGACCAGTTTGCTTCGCTGCTGAACGCCGACCTCGCGCATCACCCGCTGTTCGCTCCGTTCCTGAAGTTTCCCGCGGAAGTGCCGGCCTCGGCCCGTGAGGAGTTGAGCCATTCTGCCGAGCAGACCCTGCATGGGGCGGTCATCCCGGCGCTGCAGGCTTTCCGTGACTATCTCGCGGGCACCTGGGTGCCCGCGGCCAGGCAGACGCTCGCAGCGACCCGGCTGCCGCACGGCGATGAGTATTACGCGCTGTCCTTGCAGCGTTACACCACGACGCGCATGACGGCCGGGCAGATTCAGGACCTCGGCCTGAAGGAGGTTGCGCGGCTGGACGGGGAACTGCGTAGGGTCATGAAGGATGCCGGCTTCGCGGGAACGCTGGCCGAGTTCCGAACCTTTCTGCGCACCGATCCGCGCTTCCAGTTCACGCGCGGCGAAGACGAGCTCGCAGCGTTCCGCGACATCGCGAAGCGCGTCGACCCGCAGCTGCCGAGCCTGTTTGCCGAGCTGCCGCGCCTGCCGTACGGGGTGCGCGCGATGGCGCCGGAGGAGGGCAACAACGCGCCGCATTACATCCGTGGAGCGATCGACGGCTCACGCGCCGGTTACTTCGAGGCCAACGTGAACAATCTCGCCGCGTGGCCGCGCTGGACGATGGACGCATTGTTTCTGCACGAGGCCGTCCCCGGCCATCACCTGCAGATCGCGCGGGCCCAGGAGATCCAGGCCCTGCCCAAGATCCGCCGCGACTACAACAACTCGGGTTACGCCGAAGGCTGGGCCCTGTACGCGGAGGGCTTGGGCAATGACCTTGGCCTGTACGCCGATCCGTATTCGCGCTTCGGGCGCCTGACCCAGGAAGCCCACCGGGCCAGCCGGCTGGTGGTCGATACGGGCCTGCACACACTCGACTGGTCGCGAGACCAGGCAATCGAGTACCTGATCGAACACGGCCAGCTCGAGCGGGGTTTTGCGCAAGCCGAGGTCGACCGCTATCTGGTCTGGCCCGGGCAGGCCACGGCCTACAAGATCGGTGAGCTGCGGATTCTCGCGCTGCGCGAGCGGGCCCGGGCGGCGCTCGGTGCGCGCTTCGACATTCGCAGGTTCCACAATGCCGTCATCGATCACGGCGGCCTGCCGCTCACGGTGCTCGATCAGGTCATCGACGAGTGGATCGAGGCGGAGCGCGCCCGCCCTCCTGAAGCAGCCCGTTAGTGCACGCCGAGCAGTTCGACCTCGAAGATCAGCGTCGCATTGGGCGGAATGACCCCTGCAGCCCCGCGCGCGCCATAGCCCAGCGCCGCGGGGATGATGAGTCTGCGCTTGCCGCCGACTTTCATTCCGGCGACGCCCTCGTCCCAACCGCGAATCACGCGGCCGGCGCCCAGGGGGAAGTCGAACGGCTGGCCGCGATCGAGGCTGGAATCGAACTTCTTGCCGGCGCTGCCGTCGGGATTCTGCAGCCATCCGGTGTAATGGACGCTGACCTGCTCTCCGGCACTGGCTTGCGCTCCGGTGCCGACAACGAGATCCTGGTATTCGAGGCCGGAGCCGGTCCTGGTGTTCATCGTGATGGCGGTCGTCGCACGGCTCGTCGGTTGTTCGGCACCTGACGCGCCGAATGGGCACGCGAGGGATCCACAGGCAATTCCCAGCAGTATCGACACCGGAACGTGCAAGTATCGCATGACTGCCATCCTCGAGTTCGTCTGACCCTACGCGCTCTTGCTCATCGGCAAGAATTCGATCCTCAGGCCGGGTTCGAGTTCATATTGCACCGGGGCTCCGGGACGGTAACCGTTCGCCTCGTAGAAGGCGATGCCCGAACGCATGGCCATCAGCTCCAGCCGCCGGAATCCGCTCGCTCGCGCCTCCGCCTCGCAGCGTTCGAGCAGCGCCCGCCCGACCCCCTTGCGCGCATAGGCCGGGTGGGTGAAAAACGCCCGGATCTTGGCGGCGTCCCGCTCCGGATTCAATTCGGAAGAATCGCGATGAGCTTGCGAATCGCCCCCGAACAGGGTGCGCCGGCGGCTCCAGCCTCCGCAGCCGACCAGCTTGCCATCGGCCTCGGCAACCCAGTAGGTGCCGTCGCGAATCAGCTGCGTATCGACGCCGAAAGCGGCCCGCAGCCCGGTTTCGATCTGCCGCGGCGTGTAGGAACCCAGGGTCAAGGTCCGCGCCGAGTGGGCGATCAGGCCTTCCAGTGCGCCGCGATCGTCGAGCGTGGCCTTGCGCAGCGAATAGCCCGCAACCGCCTCGCGGCCGGTTTGCGGTTCGCCTTGCGGCCCGGTCGGCTGCGCCAGGTTCCTGAGCCTGGCGATGAGTTCCGGGGAAAATGCCTGCGATTTTCGGCTCACCTGGTTGACCTGAACCAGGGCGGATTCGCCCCACGCGACCAGCCGTTCCTGCTGGAACAGGCCCTGCTCGATCCTCAGCGAGCTGCGACCGATCGATCGAATGCGGGTACCGATCTGAACGCTGCCGGGCCACATGATCTCCCCGATGAAATCGAGCTCCAGCCTGCCGATGACGAACTCGCAACCCGGGTCCAGCAGCGTCGATTCGCCGCCATGGATCATCTCGACGCGCCCGGTCTCCAGCAGCGTCGTGAACACGGCGTTGTTGACGTGTCCCTGGCGGTCCGTGTCCCCATAGCGCAGCTTGTCGAAGGTGCGCAGCGCAAAGTCTTCCAGACGGGCCTGTCGGGTCATCATCGGGTCGCTCGCGGTAACGGGCCTTGCACCGATTGCGAAGCGCATTTTAGGATCTTGCAGGCCTTCGAGCCAGAGTCTGGTTCACAACCGGTGCGAACGATCGCCGCTGCGAAATCCGAGCAGCGAGCCGGGCAAGCCCTTGCCGACGGCCAGGACCTTCAGCAGCTCGCCCATCTCGGCCTCGGACAGCAGGCGCAATGCCTCGGTCGTGCGCGACGGATTGCCCGGTTCGCGCAGCAGTTCCAGCAGGCCGCAATCGAGCAGGAAGCGCGCCTGCGAGGTGTAGCCGAGCACCTCGAGGCCGGCGCCGCGCGCGGCCTGTGCGATCGCCGTGAAGTCGACATGCGCCGTGATGTCGTTCAGCCCCGGCCACCAGAACGGATCGGCATGCGCGCGGTGACGGAAATGGCACATCAGCGTGCCCATCGCGCGCTGCGCGTGGTAGTACTCCCGCCGCGGAAATCCGTAATCGATCAGCAGCGCCACCCCGCGACGCAGCCAGCTTGCCAGCGTCGCGGTCCAGGCGCGTGCCAGCAGGCCCACCTCGGACACGTAGCCGTCGGGCAAGGGCCCCACCTCGGCTTCGATCTGCGCGACCGCCTCGAGCAGTTCGGCCCCCGCCGGCCGGTCGGCCGGGAGCAGCCCGCCTTCCTGCGCCTGCACGCCCCGCTCCAGCACCTGCCCGTTGCGCTTGACGAACAGCTTCACCGGCATCACGTCGAGCACTTCGTTGGCGACGATCACGCCTTCGAAGCCGGCCGGCGGCTCGCCCAGCCATCGAACCCTCGGATCGCGCAGGCGCGCCTGCTGCAGGGCCCTGAGCTCGGG
>Ga0209698_10006089_pt1 | contig 12875 bp, 9 predicted proteins | sample LitLauG_LLR_2012_FD_187203 | JGI IMG/M metagenome (GOLD analysis project Ga0209698, IMG submission 187203) | Freshwater sediment microbial communities from Pennsylvania, USA - Little Laurel Run_MetaG_LLR_2012 (SPAdes) (version 2) | ecosystem: Environmental > Aquatic > Freshwater > Creek >...
GAACAATATGGCGTTCTGCGACAACTGCCACCAGAACCGCCTGGATATGACACAGATTGGCGAGGTGAAGTGACCATGCTTAACGTTCATCCAAGTTCAATCCGCGCCTGCAAGACCGCCGTGGCATTGATCGCCGTACTCGTGCTGACCCTGGTTTCGCCGGTCGCAGTTCAGGCGAAGAAGAAAAAGCCCGCCGCGACCACGCAGACGAAGGCCGAGCCCAGGCCTCAGGTCGACATCAGCAAGCTGGTCTGGCCGGAGCCGCCGAACCTCCCGCGCGTTAAGTACACGAGCTATTTCGCGGGCATGAAGATTGACTACACCGCCGAAAGCAAAAAGAAGCCCAAGCAGAGCTGGATGGACCGGCTGGCGGGTGGCCAGACGCAGGACGACAAGGTCGCCAACAAAAACTTCCCCTTCCAGTTGCTCGGGCCTTACGGCATGGCCGTTGATTCGAAGAACCGGCTTTATGTCGGGGACCAGAAGGTGGGCGCGGTTTTCGTCTTCAACACCGAAACCAGGGATAGCGAACTGATCCGCAATGGCCTCGACGCGCACTTCGGCATGATCAATGCCATCGCGGTCGACGACAACGACCGGCTTTTCGTCTCCGACGGCAAGCTCGGCAAGGTCCTGGTCTTCGACGCCAACCACAAGGTTGACGCGCAAATTAATGAAGGCCTGGTGTGTCCCCTCGGGCTCGCGATCGATACCGAGCGCCGCCTCCTCTACGTCGTGGACACCAAGCAGGACGTGGTCCTCGTATACGACGCCGACAGCCTCAAACCGCTGCGTAAGATCGGTACCGCGGGCAAGAAGCACACGCTGACCGGCCCGGGAGAGTTTTCCCTGCCGACCAATATCGCCCTCGACAAGGAGGGCAATGTCTACGTCACCGATTCGCTCAACTTCCGAGTCGAGATCTTCGACGCCGAGGGCAACTTCCTCAGCCAGTTCGGCCAGCACTGCGACGCGATCGGATGTTTCGAGCGCCCCAAGGGGATCGCCGTGGACAGCGACGGACACATTTGGGTCGTGGATACCGGCCTTGCGCTCGTCGAAATCTACAACCGCGATGGAGAGCTTCTGGCCTACGTGGGCGGTCCCGGACGCAGTCTGGGACGGTTCAACGATCCGATGGGAATCGCCATCGACAAGAACAATCGCGTTTTCGTCTCCGAGCAGTATCCCTGGGGACGGGTCCAACAGTTTCGTTACATCACCGACGCGGAGTCGGCGCAAATGAAGGCCGAGCGTGAGAAATCGGCCGGCGCCCAGAAGGGCGGAGAGAAAGACAAAGTGCAAGACCCGTTGCAGAACAACGAGACGCCGAAAGACAACGCGCAACTCAATGCGCCGATTCCGCTGGCGCAGTAACGACCAAGTTTTGGCCTCCGTTTGGGAGCCAGAACGGAGACTGGGCACGCCGGCAGCGCCCCGTCCCCAGAAAGTAAGTGGTAGCAAGCAAGCAGCAGAGGTCAAACAGAAGTGAAGTGTTCGAACACATCATCAGGAGGTCTTATTTCAATGAAGAAAGCACTATTTGTACTGCTCGTAGTTTTCGCCGTGGCAGGGTTCGCGATGGCGCAAGGTCCGGGATATACGGTTTCCACGGACAGCCTTGGCGCGCACCTCAACTACGGCCGCGGCTGTACCGCATGCCATGCCCCGCACAGCGGCGCGTATGGCAACGGCGCTGCCAAGAACGCTTATGCCCAGGCCGGCGTCCATGCCCTCTGGGGCCAGGACCTCGGCTCACTCGTCGGCCAGACCATCAAGTTTGGCGACAATGGCGCCTTCCCCGACACGCTGGTTGGACTGGACTCGTCCAGTGTCGACCGCAACATCACGGAGTGCCTGAGCTGTCATGACGGCAACCTCGCCCAGGGCGCCATGATGAAGAACAAGGTCTTTGAGACCCTGCCCAGCACCTACGGCACCTTCAACAGCATTCCGACCCTGCTTGGTAATGACGGCTCTTACGCCGGCAACTACCTGAACGATCACCCGGTGGGATTGGCCGCCACGCTCTCCTGCCCCGGTGAGTGGGATTGCACGATCGTGAACGGAGCAATTCAGATGACCGGAACGAACTCCGCCGCGTTCTATAACAACTATGGTTTCTTTGTCCGTCCCGGCAACAACGCGGGCGTTCCCACGGTGACTTGCACCACCTGCCACCACCAGCACGTGCAGAACATCTCGGTGGTGCAGAACGGCCCGGCAACCGGCAAGGGCAACAACTCCGGTGGTCTGGCGTCGGGAACCTACGCGACGATGTTCTTCGTCCGTGGACCCTACAACCCGGCCAGCGGCAATGCGAACTCGAACCAGGTCGCACAGTTCTGCCGCCAGTGCCATGGTGGCGACTCGAACGAAATGAACGGCTCGACCGCCGGAACGACGTTCTAATCTGGCCAACTCACAGGGGAGAGAGGTGCAATCTCTCCCCTGATTTTCAAGCTTAAAAGGAACCAGGAACTATGAAATCCCTCACCGTGATCGGCGCAGTGCTCTGGACCACCCTCTGGGTATCGGGCCAGGTGGCTTCGCACGCACCGACCGTGGGCGTGAAAGCGAACGCCGCGACCGCCCAGCCTGCGGGTCAGCCGGTCGTCCGAGTGAACGGCGCGATTCTGACGGACCGCGATCTGCAACGCGAGATCTTCACCATCTTCCCCTATGCGCGCCAGCACGGCGGAAATGTCCCCAAGGAACTGGAGCCCGACATTCGCAAGGGCGCGCTCCAGATGATCATTTTCGAAGAATTGGTGTACCAGGAAGCGCTGCAGCGGAAGATGACGGTCTCTCCCGAAAAGATGAGCCGCGCGGAAGCAGACTTCCGGAAGCAGTTTTCGACGCCGGACGAATACCAGGGTTACCTGCAGGCGGAGTTTAGGGGATCGCAGCAGGCGATGCGTGACAAAATCCGCCGCTCCCTGCTGATCGACCAACTGCTCAAGCTGGAAGTGGACAGCAAGTCCGCCGTATCGCTCGCTGAGGCGAAAGCTTTTTACGACAAAAACCCGGGCAACTTCCAGTACCCGGAATCGTTTGCCATCCAGACCATTTCGTTCCTGCCACCCGAAAAGGCCACGCCCGCCCAGGTGCAGGACGCGCGCAAACGGGCGGAAGAGGCGCTCCCCAAGGCCAAAGCAACCAAGAGCTATGAAGAATTTGGCCTACTGGCAGAAAAAGTATCCGAGGATGATTACCGCGTGATGATGGGCGATCACAAGGACATGAATCGCGCCCAGATATCGCCGGCGGTGGCGGAGGCCTTGCTGAACCTGCAGCCTGGCCAGGTCTCGAACCTGATTCAGGTCGAGAACGCCTTCACCATCGTACGGCTGAACAAACACACGCCGGCGGGCCACCTCAAGTTCGAGGACGTGAAAGACAAGTTGCGGAAGGATTTGGAACAAAAGAAGACCAACCGGGTGCGCGCCGACCTGGACAAGAAACTGAAAGAGAAAGCAAAGATCGAAGTGCTGTAACCACAGCCAGAGAAGTGGTGACAAAAATGGCGAGTCAATTTCGAATCCTTCATCGAATGCTTCCTGGCCTGCTGCTCATGCTGGCTCTCCCGGCTGCCGGGCAGGTCCAGGTAGGCGATAACCTCAACCTGAACCTGAGCGGCATCATGACGGGCGGGTACAACGGGGTTTATGGCAACCAGATCAATTCCAATCACGGGTTGAATATAGGGGGCAACGGGACTCTCTCCGGCTCTTATTACGATCCTAATTTTTTCTCCTTCAGCCTCTCGCCGTACTATGACCAATCCCGGCAGAATTCCGAATTTCGGTCCCTGTTCAACGGGGGCGGTTTCGATTTTTCCAGCAGCATTTTTGGCGGCAGTCATTTTCCCGGCTCGTTTTCCTATACCAGATCATGGAACAGCCAGGGAACCTTTAATATGCCAGGCTTGGCTGACTACACCACCGACGGCAACAGCCAGGGTCTCAATCTCAGCTGGAGCGAACTGCTTCCCGATTGGCCTACCCTGATGGCGTCCTACACCGATGGCAGTAGTAACTACTCGGTCGTCGGCTCCAACCAGGAGGGCAGCAATAGCTTTCGCAATTTCTCACTCCGGTCCGGATACCGCGTCGCCGGGTTCAACCTGAACGCGGGCTATAGCATCGGAACGTCGAACTCAAGCATTCCGCTGGTGGCAGGAAACCAGACCGTACAGAACGTCACTTCTGACAACAACACGTTCAATTTCAGCGCCTCACACCAGCTTCCGATGCACGGGTCTTTTTCGTCGTCCTTTAGCCGGGCCGACATCAACGCCAACTACTTTGGCTCGAGCTACAACGGCGTTGTGGACACGTTCAACGCAAGCGTCGGAGTGAATCCCAAGCCGAGGTGGAATGCGTCGTTCAGCACGGGCTACACCGATAGCCTGACCGGCAGCTTGTTTCAGAATCTCCTACCTGGTGGCCAAACCGGAGTGGGCGGCATCTTTCAGTCGCAGCAGTCGTCGAACTCCCTTTACCTGCAGGGCACCACCAGCTACGGATTCGCCTCGGGCTTGCAACTGCAGGCGGACGTGCAGCGTCGTCAGCAGACCTATCTGGGAAGCAGTTATGGCGCGAACATGTTTGGGGGAGGCGTGGCCTACACCACGGGCGCGCTCGGCGGGTTCTTGAGCGCCTCCGTCAACCTCGCCGACAACAACACCGATAACGTCTCTGGAAATTCGCTCAGTTTTTCGACCAACGTCGCCTTTAATCGTCCCGTGCAACTCTGGATGCTGAGTGTTGACTTCAGCTATTCCCAGAACGTCCAAACCTACCTGATCACGTACATGAATTCGTTTTACAACTACTCCGGCAGCGCGCGGCGCCGCTTCCTCGATGGCCGGCTCATCTGGAGTGCAACCGCCGCCGGTTCGCGCAGCGCGTTGAACGATCAGCCCCACACCGGCAACAGCAGCCAGAGTTATTCCAGCAGCCTGGGGCTGCGCAACGTCACGGCCAGTGCCGCGTTCGCGAAGTCGGATGGGTTTGGCCTTCTCGGCCTGCCCGGGTCGACACCGCCGCCGGGCACAATTCCCGCGGATTGGCTCATTCTCTTCGGGGGTACCAGTGAATCATTTTCGCTGAGCGGCAGCCCGATCCGCAACCTCTCCATGGGTGCGAGTTTCTCTCGGGCACGAAGCAACACGGCCACCGCCGGCGTAGGCTCGTGGAACAAAGCGGATCAGATCAACGCGGTTCTCAACTACCGGGTGAGAAAGATCATGTTTACGGCGGGATACGGGCGAATTCTCCAGAGTTTCAGCGCCTCGGGGTTGCCGCCCGGAGAAGTCGGTTCGTACTACCTGGGATTCTCTCGGTCGTTCAAGTTCTTTTAGGATTTGAGTCTCGACATTGCGTAAAGCACTCCAACTCGCGGCGGTGGTTCTGCTGGTGGTTCTGGCGACCGCCTCCAAGCCAACCAAGCAGCCCGCCGAAGTGCTGCCCCCTCCTCCGGATCTGCAACTGGAAGGCGGCCGCAGGCTCAGCTATGAGCGCAGCTTCAGTTCGGAATTCGAAGTCAAGCCCAAGCGCGGGTTCTGGAATCGCGTGCTCGATTTCGTCGCCGGCGAACCGGATTTCAAACGCCTGGTCCGCCCGTACAGCGTGGCCACCGATTCCCGCGGCCGCATCATCGTGACGGACCCAGGCGCCATCGGCGTACACGTCTTCGATTTCCAGAACAAGAAGTACAAGTTCCTCACGCGCGACGATGACACGAAAGACCCCATGCTTGCTCCCCAGTGCGTGGCTGTGGATGCCAGCGACAACATCTATGTCACCGATTCGGAAGCGGGCAAGATCTTCGTTTTCGACGCGAACCTCAAGTATCAGCACGTCATCGGCAGCCTGAAAGGTGGCGAAGGCTACTTCAAACGGCCAACCGGAATCGCCGTCGATTCGAAAGCCGAGCGCATCTACGTCACCGACACTCTGCGCAACAAGATCTTCCTGCTCGATATGCAGGGCTCCGTCTTGCAGACGATCGGCAAGAACGGGAGCGGCGACGGCGAGTTCAACTATCCGACCGAGCTGCACCTGGACGGCGGCAACCTCATGGTGGTCGATGCCATGAACTTCCGCGTGCAGGTGCTCGACCGCTCCGGAGTATTCCGCTTTGCCATCGGAGCCATCGGCGACAGCACGGGCGCGATGTTCCGCCCGAAAGGCATCGGAGTCGATTCCGAAGGCGACCTCTACGTGGTGGACGGGTTGTGGGGCATGGTGCAGGTGTTCAACCGCCAGGGCGAGTTGCTCTACTACTTCGGAAGCAAGGGCACGGAAGCCGGAGAGTTCCAGTTGCCGGCGGGCCTTTCCATTGATGGCCAGGACCGCATCTTCGTAGTCGATTCCTTTAATCGCCGGATTCAGGTTTTTCATTATTACGGTGCGGGCAAGTGGTCTCGCGCGGGAGGAAGCCAGTGAAGTCAAAGCTCCTGTTTGCCTGCGTCATGGTATTGGCTGGCAGAACAATGCTCGGGCAGATTACCGGTGACGTGATCGGCCTGCATGATCTCTCACCCGGCAGCAAGTCGCCGGTCACCGGCGCTCGGCCGGGTTCGTGCGGCTATTGCCACGCTCCACACTCCGGGTTGGCCTCGGGGCGGGCGCTGTGGAATCAAAAGCTCACCATTCAGGTCTATACCAATCTGTACACCAGCCCGACCTATCACCAGACCGGGGCGCAGCCGGTACTCGGTGGAGACAGCAACTTGTGCCTGAGTTGCCACGACGGGACAGTCGCGGTTGGGCAAACCATTGTCTCCGGCCAGGTCACCACCAGCGGTTCGATGTATACGAACGACGTGTTCGCCAACAATCTCCAGTCCTCCCACCCTTTCAGCGTAGTTCTGCCGATCAAGGACGCCCCGAACCTGGTGGAGAGCCTGGCGTCGAAAGGCCTGACCGCCGATCCGACGGGCGCAATCAAGCTGATCAATGGGAATATCGAGTGCACGTCGTGTCACAACCCGCACGTGGAAGCCAAGGATCGGGTCGCTAAATATTTTCTGGTGAAGGATAGTTCCAGCGGCGCGATGTGCCTGGCGTGCCACGATCCCAATCGTGTGGTGCAGGGTCAGACCAATCCGCTGGCGGGCTGGCCTACAAGCGTCCACGCCACCAACAATGCGACCGTGACGAACCTGCCCTATTCCACTCTGAGTGCGAACGCGTGCTTCTCGTGCCACACCGATCACAACGCCGCCGGAGCCAGCGAGTTGCAGCGCGGAGTGGGCGACCAGGTCTGCTTGAATTGCCATTCGGGCACGGCCGCCGTAACCGCGGCCGCCTTCAATCCTTTTGGCCGGAACGCAGTTGCGCCGGCTCCCAGCCTGGTCGGTCCCGCCAAGGCCATGCCCAGCCTCAACGTTGCGGCCGAGTACGCCAAGATCGGCCACCCGATGCTTACGGCAAACACCCCGCTCCCGGTTCAGGCTCCTGCCCGGAGTCGTAGCCAGGCAACGACAGTGTCTCCCAATACTCCAACCCAAAGCGGATGCACGAACTGTCACGACCCGCATTCGGTGATCAGTGGAACTCTTAACGCGGCACCGGCTCTGCGCGCCGCACAGAACGGGGTTTGGGGCGTAAGCGAGAAAGACGGAACCACCATCGTGCGGCCCGCACAGTACCAGTTCCAGACCTGCCTGCGCTGCCACGGAGCAGACACCAGAAAGCTCACCGACTCCGCCAAATTCGGCTATAACCCGGCGCGTCTCGCATCCGTGACTGCAGGGCTGAACGTGATTCCACAGTTCGGCGTGAACGCAGGATCCAGCCACCCGGTTTTTCATCCGCGGAACAGCTCGCTGTCACAACCCAGCCTGCTGCCCAACATGTGGAACCTGAATGGCACGACGCCGGGACGTGCGATGAGCACACAGATCTTCTGCACCGATTGTCACAACAGCGACGACAACCGCGAATTCGGCGGCACCGGCCCGATCGGTCCTCATGGCTCGAAGTGGAGCCACATCCTTGAGCGCCGCTATGAGCTAAGCCAGGCGCCGGCGCCGGGCCAGCTGATCACCAATCTGTTCCCGAGCCCCGACCTCAGCGTGAACGGCCCGTATGCGCTGTGCGGGAAGTGCCACAACCTCTCCAACATCATGCAGAACGCCAGCTTCGCCAAGCACTCCGTGCACATCGCAGCGGGCTTCAGTTGCTCGACCTGCCATACCGCGCACGGGGTTGGGAGCAGCAGTTCCAATCCGTCCGGGCAGCGCCTGATCAGCTTCGACACCAACGTGGTGGCTCCGAATCGAGGCGTTCCCGTTTCTTACAATCACGGCCCGAACACCTGCACCCTGACCTGCCATAACGCGGCGCACAATTCGAATGGCACGGTTACCGTCGCGGCTGTGGCCGGGTTAAAGAGGTAAGGGCTGAACCGTGACGACGGCGACCGTGGCGGCGCCCAGGGTTGATCAAACCACTTCCGTTTTCGCGCAGCTTGTCTATCCCATCTCCTTGTTGGCGTCGTTGTCGATCTGGTTCCTTGCCGTGCGGGCTCCGCTCTGGGTCGACGAGACTCTGGCCTATTGGCAGGTGAGCGGCGGCTTCGGGAGGATCTGGTTCCGCTCGGCGCAAATGCCGTCCTCGATCGGTTATCTCTACACGCTCTGGTTTGCGAAGTCGATTCTCGGCAGCCAGGAGATCGCGCTCAAGATTCCATCCATGCTGGCCACGCTGGGTGCGGCCTACTTCCTGTTTCGGATCGCTCGCGAGCTTTTCGGCCAGGAGATCGCCTTTCTCACCTGTATCTTCTTCTGCACCCATCCGGATGTTGTGTTCGCCGCGACCGACGCGCGCCCGTATGCATTTGCCCTGCTGGCCACGAACCTCGCAATTTTCCGCTTCCTTCTGTGGATGACGCGGCGTGAGATGCAGGATGCGGTTCTGTTCGGAGTCGCGGCGCCTGCCATTCTCTACTTTCACTATCTGTTTGGAGCCATCCTGCCCGCGTTCGCGATTTGCTACCTGGCGATGCGAGGGCGTTCGATCAAGGCGGATGCGCGGCAATTGGCGGCGATACTGGCAATCTTCACCCTGTTGGCTGCGCCGCTGATCGTGCGCGTCGTGAGTTTGTTTCAGAGCCGGCAAACCCACGTGGTCCTGGAATTGGCGCAGACGGTGGTTGCACTGAAGACATTTGCGCCGGAAAAACTGCTGATCGGATTTCTGGCAGCCATTTCTGTCGCGGCCCTGGTGCGAAAAGTAAAGTTGCCGGGCCGTGACTGCTTTCCTGCGATCTTGCTGTGCCCGATTCTGGCCGTGGTCCCGGGTGCGGTCCTGTATGGCATCAGTGCCGTTACGCCGCTGCACCTGTTCATCTCGCGCTATTGCCTGGTCGCGGTGCCGGGTAGCGTGCTGACCTGGGGATTGCTCACCAGCCGCATTGATTCCCGCCTGCTGCGGCAGATGTTCTGCGTGGGCCTGGTCGCAGTCACCATCTTTCGTTCTTACGCGTCTCCGCTCACTCGAAAACACGAACTGAGCTTCAAGCCGGCGTTTGATCTCGTGAATGCGAATGTTGCGCAAGACAAAGCGCCCGTCCTGATGTGCAGCGCATTCATAGAATCGGACTACGAACCCATGCCGGTTCCCGGCAGCGAGAACGCGCTCTGGTCTCAAGCGAGTTATTATCGGCTCGACGGCCCGACCACTCTGCTGCCATTCGATCTGAACAACGAGACCATCCGGGTCGCCAGCCCCGCCATCCAGGCAGCCGCACAACGGCACCAACGGTTCCTGTTGATCGCGGGCCCAGCATCCTATGCAACGGCAGAGTGGATCGTGGCGTACTCCAAGGGCATGTTCGTTCCCAGCGTGATGGGAGATTTCGACGGAATTGTGGTGGTCGAGTTCACCCCGACCGCGTGATGGTCTTTGCTTGTGTGGCGCGGACACTCCTGTCCGCGTGCTGGCAGCACAGGAACCGTCCGAGCGGACAAGAGTGTCCGCTCTACACGTGCGTTTCTCTAAAATCAACAACTTACAAATTTATATCATTTAGATATAGTAGTTAAATTATTGGGAAGACTCTCTCCCCGTCGATCTGAGGTCACGACGCCGTCCAAAATACGCCTACAACGCACCAGGAAGCTCGCAGGCGCGCTTTTAGCGCTCGGGTGACCCTGGAGGTCATCGCGAGGCTTACGGTCGCTCCAATCGGCTCCTGTGCGAAATCTTATCACTTGGGGCTATTGAAAAAGTGAGAAGGTAGCGGGTGCTTTCCTTAGCGCGGCACGAACACCACCGCCAACCGGTCCTCGTAGATCTTCTGAAAGCGTTGGTCGCCGTTCAACACTGCGGCGAGCGGCATGTCCCTCTGGAGCAGAACTAGGCCCGACCCATTCAGGTAGGGATCGTTCACGTACGATTCGTGGCCGTTGCCGGTGGCAAAGAAGCGGCCGCCCAGTTCGTCTCCGTAGAGATCGGTGCGTCCATCGATCGCCACCGGGTAGTCCGGCATGTACCAGATCAGAAATCCGCCCCAGTCAAACGCGTTATACATCGGTCCGGGCTGCGGATGCTGGCGCAGGTAGTTGACCGCGTTGACGGGAAACACGCTGCTGATCTTGGCATCGAGACCGGCGCGCGTGAAATCGGTATTACGGGCGAAGAGCAACCCCGCAACGACCAGAAATGCAGCCAGGCCCAGGCATTCGGACCAGTTCTCTGCGCGATCCTGGGAGGCTTCTTCAACCGGGAAGTCGGCGATGCAAGCGGCGGCGGCAATACAGACAAACCACGCATCCCGCATCATGCGGTAGCCAACCAGGGTCGTGAGCAGGAGCAGGCCAAATTTGAACAGGTCGACTTGCTTCTTCCGTCCCAGCGCGAAAAATGCAGCGCCGGTCAAAAGAACCTGCAGGTAGTGACTGGGAAGCTGAAGGGTGATGGGCTGCATCTCCCGGATCATCTTGTAGGGCAGCTTGGCAGTCGCATAGCCGTACACGGTTTCGTAGAGATGGTAGGAGTACGGACTGAGGCAGGTTGCCAGCACGCAGCCGGCAAAAACCGCGGCTACAGGCCCCAGGGGAAGAGTTGGCGGCGACAGAAACTCTGGATTCCAACCGGCGGCCGCCGCCAGTCGCTGTACCAGGTTCACGCCCACCAGCAACCCGACGATCGCCAATCCATAAACGAACTGAACGTGCAGGTTTGCCCAGAAGAGAAACACCAGCGGAAGCCAGTAGAGCGGCTGCACGCGGCCCGTGCGATTCGCTTCGAGGATCAAGGTCAACTCGGTTGCGAACAGAATCATGGTGAAGTACACCGGGCGCGGGCACATGGTGAACAGAAAAACCGAGCAGGCCACGGTGGCAATGAGGCAACCGACCCAAAACCGCCTGGAAAGACGGCGCGTCATCCGATAGACGCTCACTGCGACCAGAACGGTCAGGACAGTCCCAAAAACCCCCATGCCCACGATGTCAAACCACCGGTACGACAGCGACAGCATCACCTCATAGGCCCAACTGTACGCGGTCCAGGGACGGTTGGCTGCGGTCGCGGAGAAGATGCCGGTATGAGGGAAAGAGTGGTTGTGGAGAATCCACTCGCCAACCTTGAGATGCCACCAGTTGTCTAGGTCGCGCACCGGGAGCTTGAGCGCGAGGCTGCGCCAGATCACCAACGCGAACAGCGAACCCAGAGTGGCCAGCTGCAGGAAGCGTAGCCGAAACAGGTCGCGCAGTTCCCCAGCTGCACTCATTGGCCCTTCCAACCTCCAGAGAGTTGGGAATCAGAACGAGTCTGCGATCCGAGAACCCTTTTCATTCCCCTAAAGGTTTCGCGGGTGTTCCGGGCTTTACGTCGGTATGCTTCCTGGCTTGGGCGATCAGTTGCTGAACTTTTTCCCGGTTTTCGTAGGTGGGATTTGTGTCCAGCAGTCTCTGCCAGGCGGCGACCGCGCCGTCCACATCCATCTTGGCCTGCCACTTCACAATTCCAAGATTGAAGAGTGCATTCGCACTGTTGGGCTGGTAGATGAGAGCCTTGTCGAACTCGACGATGGCGCCGTCGGCGTTGCCGGTATACCAGTAGGCCGTTGCCATGTCGGTGCGCACGCCCGCATTCGTAGGCTGTGCCTTGAGCGCGCGCTGATAAAAGTCAATCGCCGTCGGATATTGCTGCGTGTCGTAGTAGATATTGCCAATGCTGGCCAGTAACTCCGGATTGTTCGGATCTGCTTTCAACTTCTCAAGCAGCGGTCCGGCTTGGGTGTCGGCCATCTTTTTCATCTGGTTCGGAGAAGGCTGTGCTTCCGCGCCTGAACTGCCCGCTCCGGGCGCCGCGGCGAGCGTGCTCGCAGACTCAGCTCCCGGTGCGCTGGCTTGCGATCCGCGGATGAACCAGCCGCCCGCGATGCCCAATAGCAGGCAGAGCACAGCCAGGGTGTAGGCCTGGACGCTTGTCCACTGTTCCGTCGAAGATTCATTTCTGTTCTGAGACATGGGTGCTACTCCTCAAATTCTAATTCGTCTGTCAGCTCTTGCCGGCGTCGGCAATCGCTTTCTGGACCTCGGCCTTTTTGCGGGCGTCCAGTTCAGGATTTGATTTCAGCAGCTGCTGCCAGGCAGCGACCGCTCCCTGCGTGTCCTTTTTTGCATCCAGCTTGATCGCTCCGAGATTGAACAAGGCGTCCGCATTCTTGGGGTCGTCTTTGAGCGACTGTTCCAACTGGGCCAGTGCGCCGTCCGCGTCTCCGGTGTAGTACAGGCAAGCCGCCATTTCGTTGCGGGCCAGGACGTTCTTCGAATCCGCTTTCAACGCCCGTTCGTAATAGCTGATCGCGTCCTGGAACTGGTGCGTGGCCTTGTAGATGTTCCCGATCTGCAG
>Ga0209698_10006090_pt1 | contig 12875 bp, 13 predicted proteins | sample LitLauG_LLR_2012_FD_187203 | JGI IMG/M metagenome (GOLD analysis project Ga0209698, IMG submission 187203) | Freshwater sediment microbial communities from Pennsylvania, USA - Little Laurel Run_MetaG_LLR_2012 (SPAdes) (version 2) | ecosystem: Environmental > Aquatic > Freshwater > Creek >...
TCCATGAGGTCGTGCTTCGCCGAGCCTACCCAGAACAGCGGCTTTTCTCCGGGAACGCTCTGCGGTCGTACCATAGTTATTATCCCAGTTCTGGGATACCGCGTCCAGAGCTACTTTGGGAACAGAGACAACAGTTTACGGCCCGCTCGGTGCGGGGATGGGGTCACCGTGCTGGCGCATACCTTCCAAGTGAAACTCGACGGCTTCGCGGATGAGGTCTTTTACTTCGTCCAGTGTTTTGCCGCCGCGCCGAGGCCGGGCAGGTCGGGAACGAATGCACCCCACCCAGTGGCCGATTTCTCGGTAAACGATCAGGTATTTCATTTCCGCTTCATTCAGGCTTGGCCTTCAATTTCGGCAGGTGAGCATCCAATTGGTCTTCAGGGATTCCCTCGCCGCGGTCGAGTTGCTCGATGCCGCGCCTGATCTTCGCGTTGATCGCTTCCCGGTTCTCTGCCAGGCAGCGATCCTGTTCCTCTTGCGTCTCCAGCAAGCGAAGCAACACCTCCTCAACGCTGGTGGCGCCGGTTGCCTGGAGCTGCCTTTGAATGCGGGCTTGGAGAGCCGCATCGCGGATTTCGATGTTCATCGTCCGATCCTCCGCGCTGGAGGCGCGTTCTCGTTTTCATCCTACCGTGGTGTCGACAATGTCAAGCGCCCTCCCACTCATCGCAAAGAGCGCGATGAGTGGGGCACGCGGACAGGAGTGTCCGCGCCACACAACCTAGCGAGTGCGCTTCAGTTGTTGCTTCCATCCCAGCACACGCGCTTTGTTGGCTTCGGCTTCGGCTTCGGGGACCATGCCCTTTTTCTGATAGAGGATCGAGAGGCTGGTGTGGGCGAGGACGTCGTCGGGATCAACTTCCGAAATTCGCTTTGAGACTTCGATGGCTTCGTCGAGCCGGTTCAGGTCCTGCAGGGCCCGACTTAGGCCGTGGAGGGCGTCGGTGAAGTTGGGGTCGGCGGCCAGGGATTTTTGGTACTCCTCGACGGCTTGTTCGTCGTGGCCTTCGGCGACCCGGTCGAGGGCGGCGTAGTAGTGGTCTTCAGCTTGCTGGCGATCGGGCATCTTTCGGGTCTTTTGCGATTCTAGCAAGATGGGGTCCCCCTGTTGCGCTCGACGCTCCCACGACTGCCGGGCGTTGCCCGGCTGGGCAGCCGAGGGCGGCTGCCCCTACGTGATTCGCGGCGTTGCAGAATGCAGTGCCTCCCTTCGTCCTACGGCCTGTCGGGCGAGGGCGCCCGGCGCTCCACTTCGCAGAACGCATTAGCAAAATGCTTGGGTAAGCGAAGCGCTGGGATTCGTAACTTGTTGAAGTTCCTTCCAACTCATTGATTTGGCGTCACCGATTCTCGAGTCCGACTTTGGCATACGCGTGCACTAACAAAGGGTGTTGATCTCCCTGCAGCCAGACTCGGGCACGGGGATTGGGAGGCGCGTATGTCCATTCTTTTCGTCCTGTTGATGTTTCTTCTGATCATCTCGATCAGTTACTTCCGTTCGCCGTCGCAGGAAGTGGCCGTGCGCACACAGCCCTCGCCAGGACCGATTGCCGTCCCCAAGATGGAGCGGTCGTTCGGCATTGCGATCCCGCAGGGGTATTGCTTTCATCCGGGACACACCTGGGCCTCGAAAGAGGGATTCGACAACGCGCGGATCGGGATCGACGGCTTTGCGGCCAACCTGATCGGGCAGATCGACCGCATCGAGATGGTGGGCGAGAACCGGTGGGTGCGCCAGGGGCAGAAGGTGATGACGATTCACTGCGGCGATACCGCCATCGATCTGGTGTCGCCGATCGAAGGCGTGATTACGGCGATCAACCGCGACGCGATCGCAGACCCCAAGACGATCGTGCGCGATCCGTACGAAAAGGGATGGATTGCCATGGTCAAGTCACCCGATCTGACGGTCAATCAGAAAAATCTTGTGCAGGGGCCGATGGTGGCTCCATGGATGCAGAACAGCGTGACGCGGCTGGCGACCATGGTGCCGCAGATGGCGGGCGCGATGGCGGCAGACGGCGGTCTGCCGCTGGCCGGGTTGCTGCGGCGCGTGGAACCGGAGATGCGGACGAGTTTGTTGCAGGAATTTTTCCTGGCTTGATGGTTTCGGAGTAGGCGGGACCGCCGGCGGGACGTCGGCGCTACGAGGAGAAAGACAATGGAACGCACAAGAGCAATCCTGGTGGATATCACGAAATGCATCGGCTGCCGGAGCTGCGAGCAGGCCTGCAAACAAGTCCACGGGTTCCCGATGGAGAGCGAAACAAAGCTTTCGCCCACCGCGCTCACGGTGATCCAGGAGCACGACGGGAAGTTTGTCCGCAAGATGTGTATGCACTGTCAGGAACCGGCATGCGCGTCCGCCTGCCTGGTGGGCGCGCTGAAGAAAACAGCGGCCGGGCCAGTCACTTACGATGCCGGCAAGTGCATCGGATGCCGCTACTGTCTGGTGGCGTGCCCGTTCAATGTACCGAAGTATGAGTGGTCGAAGCTGGTGCCGTACGTGAAGAAGTGCGATATGTGCGCAGACCGGCAGGCTAGCGGACAACCACCCGCCTGCGTGGAGGCTTGCCCAACGGGCGCGTCGACCGTCGGATGGCGCGACGAAATTCTGGAAGAGGCCCAGCGCCGGATCCTGGGCGGTGGTTATGTGAAGCGCATCTACGGCAGCGAAGAAGCGGGCGGGACGTCGGTGTTCTTCATCTCCGACGTGCCGTTCGAACAGCTCGGGTTTGCTGCCCCACCCAAACAGCCGATGCCGGTACTGACTGCGAACGCTCTCGGCGACGTCCCGACCGTGGTGCTGGTCGGCGGCGGATTGCTCTCGGGACTGTACTGGATCACGCAGCGGCGACAGGCGGTTGCGCTGGCGGAAGGAAAAATTGCCTTTCCGCGGCCGAACGACAAGGAAGGGAGCTAGACCATGACCCGCACTATGCCCAAGTTCAGGGAAAAGATCACACTGTGGCGCATGATCGTGGCGCTGATTTTTGTTGCTGGACTCTATGCGACCTACGCGCGCTTTGCGCTGGGCTTCGCACAGGCCACTCACCTCACTGACCCGCAGCCCTGGGGATTGTGGGTTGGGCTGGGAACGCTGTGTGGCGTCGGCTTGTCGGCCGGCGGATTCGCCATTGCAGCGGCGGTCTATCTGCTGGGCTTCGAACGCTATCGGCCGGTACTGCGGGCGGCGGTCCTCGTCTCGTTCCTGGGATACATGAGCGTCATCGCCGGCATGATGTACGAGCTTGGCCTGCCGTGGAGAATCTGGCATCCCATCGTTATGTGGAACCGCGCCTCGGTCCTGTTCGAAGTTTCGTGGTGTGTGATGCTGTACTCGACCGTGCTGGCGCTGGAATTCTCGCCCGCGCTGGTGGAGAAGATCCCGTGGGCCGGGCTTCGCACTTGGTATCTGCGGTGGCACCACGAAATTCTCGTCGGCCTGGTGATGGCGGGTGTCGTGCTCTCGTCCTTGCACCAGTCCTTTCTCGGCGGACTCTACCTGCTGACCAAAGGCAAGCTGGATCCGCTGTGGTACAGCCCGTATCTGACGACGCTGTTCTATCTCTCGGCGATTCCGGCGGGCCTCGCGGTTACGGTGATGGCGCTGTATCTCTCGGTGCGCTCGCTGAACGTGAAGCTGGATCCGGCGATCCTGAGTGAAGTAGGGCGGGTGATTACGCCGTTGCTGGCGCTGTATGGAATCTTCCGCGTGGTTGATCTTTCGAAGAACGGAGCGCTGCCCTATCTCTGGATGTGGCGCGAAGAAACATTATCGTTCTGGCTGGAGATCGGGTTGTTCGTGATCGCACCGCTCGTACTGCTCAACATGCCCAAGGTGCGGAACAACCCGCAATCCCTGTACTGGACCTGCGCCACGGTGGTGGGAGGCTTTATGGCAAACCGGCTGAATGTCTCCATCACCGGGCTGCAGGCCAGTTCAGGGGTGTACTACGTCCCGAAGTGGACGGAATTCGCCGCCACGCTGATGGTGCTGACGTTCGCGGTGCTGGTATTCCGCTACGCAGTCATTTATCTCGACATCCTGCCCAAGAATGTGGCCAAGATCCCGCCGCAGCTACGGTGGACGGCGAAGGGCGCGGCGGCCGAAGCGTAACCTCCTACGCCCGTCCACCAATTAGCCCCCGGGGGCCGGACGCCCCCGGGGCTTTTTGATTACCTCTGAGGGCGGGAAGACGCGGTGGTCTCGGGGTTGACGTCCGCCGCATTGCCAATGGCATTGCCCGAGACGACCAACTCCACGCGGCGGTTCTGCTGGCGGCCTTCGGGCGTATCGTTCGACGCGACCGGTTCGCTCTTGCCGAATCCGCTGGCCGTGATCGCGTCGGAGGTAATTCCCTGCTGCACTAGGTAGTCGCGGACTGCGTCGGCGCGCTGCTCCGAAAGCCGCCGGTTGTATTCGTCGCTCCCGATGCTGTCAGTGTGGCCTTCAACCGCCAGGCGCAGCCCTTGATAAGCCAGCACGATGCCGGATACTTTGGCGAGCCGCTCCCGCGCACCGGGCAACAACTCGAAGCTGCCACTTTTGAACAGAACGTCGGACATGTTAGCGATCAGGCCGCGCGCCGTGTCGCGGGTGGCGAGAACGGAGTTGAGCTGCTGCAGCAGTCGGGCGCGCATTTCCTGCTTTTCTTTTTCCGCTTGCTCGCGCAGCTTGTCGGACTCGGCGGCAGCCCGGCGTGCTTTCTCGGTTTCGGCGGCTAGCACCTGCTGCTGGGCCAATGCTTCCGCCTTGGCCTTTTCAGCTTCGACTTTCTGATGCGCGGCTTCCTCGGCAGCCTTCTGGGCTTCCGCCTTCGCTGCTTCGGCCTGAGCTCGCGCCGCTTCTGCTTCCGCACGCGCCTTGGCTTGCGCTTCTGCGTCCTCTCGAGCTTTCGAGGCTCTCTCTTCGGCTGCTTTCTTTTCAGCCGCAGCTTGCGCTTGCGCCTCTTCGTCTGCTTTCTGCTTAACCGCCATCACACGCGATTCTTCCGCCGTTTGCGCAGCTTCGCGCGCCGCAGCTTCGATCGACGAGCGTGACTGCTTCTGACGGTAGGCTTCCTCGGCCTGTCGCAACTGTTGCTCGGCCTTTGTCAGAATGGCAGCGGCATAGCGATCCGCTTGCGCGATGCGCGCGATCCGGACGGCATTGCGCGCCTCAAAGAGCGCAAGAGGAGTTTTTGGATCGATACCAAAGATCGCGTCCTGGATATGGGTGTTGACCGAAGCATATGTACCGCTGCGTAAGAGTTCGTATTTGGCGCTGATGGCTTCCCCACCCGCACCGTCGGGAAAAACGTTTTCGACGACGACCATGTTGCCGGGTTGCGTAACCGCCGCATATGGCTCCGCGGTTACGATCAGGCCAAAAGTTTGGAGGTCGGTCAGCGCTTTTACGTGCCCCTTGCCATGCTCGAGCGAAACTTCACCCAGGTTCACGGCGCGGCCCTCAGGCGACACCGCCCAGAGCACATAGGTCAGGTATTCGAGACCGAACTTGGTCGCATCTTCCATGCCTTCAAATTTGGCGTCGATTGCGATGTTCGTCTTCTTGACCTCGACCCGCGCTTCGCCAGACGCGCGCTGCATCAGTTCGGTCGCCTGGAAGCCGATCTTGCTGCTGCCGCCGGGCCGGTAGTGCATGGCTTTGGTGGTGCGGACGACCGCGTCCGGCTTCGCCGGAGCGTAGGTTTGGGTTTGCGCAGACGCCATCGAGGCTGCCGCCGACAGCAGCAGTAAGGCCAGGTTTTTGTACACGTTATCCCCCATCAGGGACTCAGACAAGCACTCGAGTTGGGTCAAGTCTACGGACATTTGGGCGTGCGACAAAGGACGGGAGGTGTGGGGTGGGGATGGGACTTTGGTCACCTGGAACAACAAGTCCCTTTGGCGGAACTGTGTCGCCCAGTTGGGCAGATGCTGCGGTTATCGTGGATGAGATGGGGCAGCGACAGCAAATCTCTCTGTGGCCTCGGCCATCAGCCTGATTGGGCAGAGATCTGCGAAAATGCCGTTTCGCTCTCCCACAAGAGTCGACAGCACAGTCGCAAAAGTGACTTCGTAGTTCCCCGGCTCGTCAAACTTGTACGCATCTTCCAGCAACAGCCGCCGTTCAAACCGCCTTCCTGGCAGCAAGGTGACGGTGGGAACCACCTTCGTGGCTGCCCAGCTGTATACATCTGGCATTATGGAAGACTGTGCCAGCTTTTCCGACGGATAGAAGAAATCGGAATGATATGCGGGATCGTCACGCTGTACGCTGAGAGAAATTCCCTCCATCATGGCACCGCGTCTGGGAAAGCGCACCGTATATGCAGAATTGTTTGTGACACTAAAGACCACTGGCACGGATGCTCCGATCTCAATTGAGCCAGATCGCTCGAACTGGAACTCGACCTTGATTTGATTGGAGATCTCATTATTCTCGACAGCTAACTGCACGGGCTCAGTTTTCGAGCCGACACATTCGAGCACCAACGTGTACGAACCCACTTCAGCTTTTTCCTGCGGGATGCCCCAGCCTCCCGACCAACCCCTGCTAGGATCGCCGTCAATTGGCCAACTGATCGATTGGACCTCGCTGGCTCCGTCAGGCATGGTTAGGTTAAGGGAGCATGGTTTCTGCGATTCCGTCGGAATCCGTTGCGAGTTCTTGACTTCGACTCCTACCCAGAATCGAATGGATTCGCCCTTCAAGTAGCGCGTCTTCTCCAGGCGAAGTGTCGGCCGGATGCTTCCGGCCTCCACCTGCGACGAAGATTGATTCGTAGCGATTGAGATGAAGAAAAGCGCCAAAGCTGCGGGGGTTAGCCTAGAACAAACTCGGGAGGCTATTAGCATTTCTTCCCCTCAGGGCCGAACGCGGGGACTACAGCGTTCCATACACTAGATTAGATGCGTGTTGGGTAGATTGCTTGTCGGATCCTAGTGTGTCAGCGCTTTCGTCGAAATGTCTCCTAACCTGCGTTCTCCGGCTTCCAGCGCAGCACCGGCTTGCGCGCCGCTTGCGTCTCGTCCAGTCGCGAAATTCGCGTGTTGTGCGGAGCGTCGAGCACGAACTGCGGATCTTCTTCCACCTCTTCGGCGATGGACTTCATCGCTTCAATGAACAGATCCAGTTCTTCCTTTGGTTCGCTCTCGGTGGGTTCGATCATCAGCGCGCCGGAAACAATCAACGGGAATGCAGTGGTGTAGGGATGGAATCCATAATCGATCAGGCGCTTGGCGAGATCCATCGTCTTCACGCCCTTCTTTGACTGTACCTTGTCGCTGAAAACGACCTCGTGCATGGAAGGGGTGGAGTACGGCAAGTCGTACACGCCCTCCAGGCCCTTGCGGATGTAGTTGGCATTGAGTACGGCGTCTTCCGTAGTCTGGCGCAGACCGTCCGGACCGTTCGCAAAAATGTAGGCCAGGGCGCGGATGAACATGCCAAAGTTGCCGTAGAAAGCGCGCACGCGGCCCACCGACTGCGGACGGTTGTATTCGAAGGCGAGCGTGCCGTCGGGCTTGGTAATGACCACCGGCTTCGGCAGGAACGGCTCAAGAATCTTCTTGACTGCTACCGGCCCGGATCCCGGGCCGCCGCCGCCGTGCGGCGTGGAGAACGTCTTGTGCAGGTTGAGGTGCATGACGTCGACGCCGAAGTCTCCGGGGCGGGCCTTGCCAACCAAGGCGTTCATGTTGGCGCCATCCATGTAGAGCAGGCCGCCCTTGGCGTGCATCAACTCGGCAATCTGGTGGATCTCCTGTTCGAAGACGCCGAGCGTGTTGGGGTTCGTGACCATCAGCGCGGCCACGTCTTCGTTCATCTGCGCAGCCAGCGCGGACACGTCCACCATGCCGCGATCATTCGACTTCAGATTCTCGACTGCATAGCCGGCGGTGGCGGCGGTTGCGGGATTCGTGCCATGCGCGGAATCGGGGATCAGAATCTTCTTGCGGGCGTTGCCCGTCGATTGGTGGTAGGCGCGAACCAGCAACAGTCCGGTGAGTTCTCCGTGAGCTCCGGCCGCTGGTTGCAGCGTGATCGCGTCCATGCCGGTGATTTCAATCAGACAGTCACTGAGCGTCTTGATGATGCGGAGTGCGCCCTGGGAAATTTTCTCCGGCTGGTAAGGATGCCCGTTGGCCAGGCCTTCCACGCGCGATACAAATTCGTTGACGCGCGGGTTGTACTTCATGGTGCAGGAGCCGAGCGGGAACATGCCGAGGTCGATCGCGTAATTCCAGGTTGAGAGCCGCGTGAAGTGGCGGATGATTTCGATCTCGCTGACTTCGGGCATGTTGCCCAGATCCTTGCGTTCCTGCTTGCCCAGCAGCTTCGCGGTGTCGACTTCCGGAACATCGAGCGGCGGCAGCTTCCAGGCGGCTTTGCCGGGAGACGACTTCTCAAAGATCAGTCCTTCGTTCTGGCTGACGTGACGCGTTGCTTTGCGAGTCATGTGCTTCATCGCGTCACCTCCTGTTCCTCGTGTTCCTTCATACTTCGCACGGCACGCTCGCTGTCGGCCACGAGGCCGACTGCGGTGTCGATCATCGAGCGAGTCGTCAGTTCCGTGCAGCACCAGAGCGCGGCATGGCCCAGTTCGGGATAGAACTTCTTCAGCGGCAAGCCGCCGACGATCTTGTGACCGAGCAAACGGGAGTTGATCGCGTAGGGGTCTTCGCTGGTCTCGACGACGAACTCGTTGAAACGCGGCGCGCCCGTAAACCGAACCTTGGCGTGCTTGGCAAACTGCTCGGCCGCGTACGTCGTCTTAGCCAGGTTCTGCTTGGCCAGTTCGCGCAGGCCAACCTTGCCGTAGACGGTCATAAAGATGTTGACCATGAGTGCAACCAGAGCCTGGTTGGTGCAGATGTTCGAAGTTGCTTTCTCGCGACGGATATGCTGCTCGCGAGTGGCCAGAGTGAGCACAAAACCGCGCTTACCTTTCTTATCAACGGTCTGACCGGCAAGACGGCCCGGCATCTGGCGGACAAACTTCTCTTTCGTGGCCAGCACGCCGCAGTAGGGCCCGCCGAATCCGAGGGGCACGCCGAAGGACTGCGCCTCCATGGCAATAATGTCCGCGGCCCGCGGGGGTTCCACAATCCCCAGCGAAACGGCTTCGGCAATCGAAACGATCAACAGTGCACCGTGCTGGTGGGCGATCTCGGCAATGGCTTCCACGTCTTCGATCGTGCCGAAGAAATTGGGCGATTGAATCAGGATGCAAGCCGTATCGTCACTGACCGTGTGCTGGAGTTCTCTCAGATCGATGCGCCCCGATTCGCCGAATCCAACCGTCTTCAGGGGGATGCCCTGATGCGTAGCGTAGGTCCCGAGCACTTCGCGATATTCAGGATGGAGGCTGCGCGCGAGAACCGCGCTGTGTCTGCCCGTAATGCGGACGGCCATCATCACGGCTTCGGCGGCGCCCGTGGAGCCGTCATACATCGAGGCGTTGGCAACTTCCATGCCGGTAAGTTCAGCGACCATGGTCTGAAACTCGAAAATCGCCTGGAGCGTGCCTTGCGCAAATTCCGCCTGGTAGGGGGTGTAGGACGTCAGAAATTCGCCGCGCTGTACGAGCGCGTCGATCACGACCGGACGATAGTGGAGGTAGGCACCGGCGCCGAGAAAGCTGGTGTAGCCATCGCCGTTTTCCCGGGCACGCAGCTTGAACCAGTCCACGATTTCGGACTCGGCCATCTGGCGCGGGATGTTGAGGTCACGCTTCAGCCGGAATTCAGGCGGGACGGGCTCAAAAAGATCATCGATCGAGCGGACGCCAATTGCTTTGAGCATGGCCTCCCGGTCGGCAGGAGATTTGGGCAAATATCTCATAAGTGACTCAAGTTCGATGTGACTGACAATCGATTCGATTGCGGACCGCCGGAAGCCGTTGGAGGCCGAAAGAATTGAAACCACCAAGGACACAAAGGTGCACGAAGGAAAATCAATTCTGGCAGAGCATCTCCTTCGTGGACCTTTGTGTCCTTGGTGGTTGAGTTCTAATGTCCCGCCTCTTCACTCACGAATTTTTCGTAATCGGCCGCTGAGAGCAAGCTGTCCAGTTCGGCCGGGTTCTTGAGGGCGATCTTCACCATCCATGATCCATGCGCGTCTTTGTTTACTTTCTCGGGCGCGGTCGCCAGTTCGCCATTGACTGCCGTCACCGTGCCCGAAGCCGGAGCGTACAAATCCGACACGGCTTTCACGGATTCGACGGTGCCAAACGTCTTGCCCGCGGAAATCTCGGCTCCCACTTTGGGCAGATCCACGAACACGATGTCTCCAAGCGAATCCTGGGCATAAGTCGTGATGCCGATCGTGCCGTCGGCCGTGATCCACTCGTGCTCTTTGGTATATTTGCGGTCGGTAGGATAAGGCATTCGCTTCCAGCTCCTGGCTTCTAGCTACTAGCTTCTGGCAACTGATCCTTCGCTAGGATCCTTCCTCTGTGTTCCTCTGCGACCTCTGTGGTCAAGCTTTCTTCGGGCGCTTATAAAACGGCGTCGGGACCACCTGCGCCTTCACTCCCTGCCCGCGAATCTCCACCAACACCGTGCTCCCGATCGCTGCATGCTGGGGCGGAACGTAGGCGAGCGCAATATTCTTTTTCAGGAACGGCGCCGGCGAACCGCTGGTGACGTACCCAATCTCCCGGGCATCCTCACCCAAAACCTTATACCCGTCGCGCGCAATTCCGCGCTCGACCATCTCCAGCCCGACCAGGGTCTTCTTCATACCTTCTGCTTTAGTCCGCTCGAGCGCTGGTTTTCCCAAGAAGTCCGGCTTTTCCATCTTGCAGAAGCGATCCAAGCCTGCCTCCCACACACTGATGGAGTCGGAAATCTCGTGACCGTAGAGAGGAAGCTTGCCTTCGAGGCGCAGCGTGTTGCGCGCGCCCAGGCCGCAGGGAACCACTCCAAACTCTTTCCCGGCAGCAAGAATTTCCTGCCACACGCGGGTGCTGATCTCCTCAGCCGGCGGGATGTAGATTTCGAAACCGTCTTCGGCCGTATACCCGGTACGGGCGATCAAAATGTCCTTGAGGCCGCAGACCGTTCCTCGCGTCACCCAGTAAAACTTCAGCTTACTGAGATCGGCATCGGTCAACTTCTGGAGCAGGTTGATGGCCTTCGGACCCTGGATCGCAATCTGGGTGAAGTCGTCGGAGCGATGTTGGAGGCAGCAGTTGAAATAGCGCGTGTTGTCGCGCACCCAACCGAAATCCTTCTCGCGAGTACCGGCGTTGATGACCAGGAAATACTCGTCGTCCGCCAGCCGATGGACGATGACATCGTCCACGAACGTTCCTTGTGGATAGAGCAGAGCTGAATACTGGGCCTGGCCGACCGCAAGTCGGGAAGCATCGTTCATGGAGATATGCTGGACCGCATTCAACGCTTCGGGACCCACGAGGCCGATATCTCCCATGTGGCTGACATCGAAGATGCCGACGCCGGTGCGCACGGCCATGTGTTCATTGATGATGCCGCAGCCGATGGAGGCGGGGTATTCGACCGGCATGTCCCAGCCGTTGAACTCCACCATCTTCGCGCCCATTTGGCGATGGACGGCGTTCAGCGCCGTTTTGCGTACCGTGAGTGGAGTGGTTTCGAGAGCGGACAAAGAGTCAACTCCAGTCCGGACGGTGGCTGGGCCGCCGGAAATCTGGAACTGATTAAGTTAACATCCGCGCGGGAAGGGCGGCAAGGCAGGTCAGAGGTTGGTCAGAGGTGAGAGGTCAGATTACAGATGTGGCTACGAGCTTTGAGCCACGAGCTAGGGGCCTCGAACTAGGAATCCGACCTTTACTCGAATTCGAGCGCCTCTCGCTCGAAGTTCGCGGCTCGTAGCCTTTTACTTCTGCAATCTGACCTCTTGCCTCTGACCTCCTTCATTACCTCCGTTACGTTCCGCGCTCCGGAACACCGCACTAGACTGTAGCCATGTCTTCCAAACCGGGCCTAAGTCGAATCCTTTGCGCCCAGTGCGAACAGCCCGAAGCCAAGTGCTGGTGCGAGAAGTTTTGCGTCCTCTGCCAGTCACAGATGGACGTGCGCCTCTGCATGGACGGCCTGATGTACTGCGAGCCCTGCCGTACGGCCTGCGAGTACAAGACGGCCGACTAGATCGCGCACCACCATCGGGACCAGTAATTCGCTGGCTTCAGAAGATGTCAGCAGCGCCAGACCTCCTCCAGGTCCCTTCAGCCGATCTATATGCGATAGTCTGGCATGAGAGCAAATGAGGAGGACACGTTGATCGCTCGCATGTGGCATGGATGGACGAAACCGGAAAATGCTGACGCCTATGAGAATCTGCTTCGAGACGAGATGTTCCCCGAGATCCGCCGGTTGGAAGGTTCGAAAGGCGCCTACTTGCTGCGACGCGGTGGCCCAACTGAGGTCGAATTTGTAACCATCTGCCTGTTCACTTCACTGAACGCCGTCCGTCGCTTTGCAGGAGAACACTACGAAACGGCCGTCCTCCACCCCAGAGCGCATGCGCTGTTGTCGCGCTATGACGCAAAATCAGAGCACTACGAAGTTCGCATCGTACCCGAGTAGGAGGAAAGATCCGCGACTAGATCACCACCGCTTCCTTGTACTCCCCGTACACCCTGCGCATCGCGTCCGAGATCTCTCCCACCGTCGCATTCGCTTCGACCGCTGCCAGAATCCGCGGCATTAGATTCTCGCCCGTGCGCGCCGTGTCCTCGACCGCCTTAATCGCCGCTTGCCAGATCTTTGGATCGCGTTTGGCTCGCACTGCCCGCACCCGCTCCACCTGCTTCGCCTCCAGAGCCGGATCAATCCGCTGCAGCGGCACCGCTCTTTCTTCTCCCACCTGAAAGCGGTTGACGCCCACCACCACT
>Ga0209698_10006091_pt1 | contig 12874 bp, 6 predicted proteins | sample LitLauG_LLR_2012_FD_187203 | JGI IMG/M metagenome (GOLD analysis project Ga0209698, IMG submission 187203) | Freshwater sediment microbial communities from Pennsylvania, USA - Little Laurel Run_MetaG_LLR_2012 (SPAdes) (version 2) | ecosystem: Environmental > Aquatic > Freshwater > Creek >...
TCGAGTTGAAAGTGCTCGATCGCGAGTGCGCGCTCGCGCGTGTCCCAGCCGTTGGTCAGCAGGACTCCACCTACGTCAAAAAGGATCACGTCGAAGGGGAACATCGGCGCCTTTCAGTGTGCGTTAACGCGATGAATGCTTGATGAAGTTTGATGCGGTAACTCGATCGCGGACTTCCGCGCGAACGAGTCGGGGAACAAAAGCAACGAGTCAGCTTCGTCCCGTCCCTACGGGACGGGGGTCTTATCAGGGGCAGCTATCCCAGGGTTGCGTCCGCGGCGGCGGACTTCACCCTGGGCTATTGTCGACGACCCCCTACGGTGGCGGGGCCAGGAACAGAGTCAGCAAGTCAGCACCCGTTACGCGGGGTCAGCAAGTCAGGAAGTCAACGGGCGATTCGGGCGGCGAACAGATCGCAGGCCTTCGCTCGCTGGTTTTGGCAGCTCATGCCGGATTCGCCGAGCCGTCTCCGCACATGTACCTTGCTTCGATGGCCAGAACTTTCTTGAAGCGCCGCGTGAATCGTTCCTCGTTGGCGATGAACTTCGCTCCGATGAAGGCATCCAGAACCTCGAAGGCCAAGGCTGGTCCGATGATGCGCGCGCCGAGCACGACCACATTCATGTCGTCGTGTTCCACGCCCTGGTGCGCGGAGTAGGTGTCGTGGCACATGCCGGCGCGAATTCCTGGAATCTTGTTGGCCGCTACGCAAACGCCCACGCCCGAGCCGCAGATGAGAATCCCGCGCGGCGCATCGCCCCGCTTCACCGCCAGGCCCACGCTCTCCGCAAAGTCCGGATAGTCGTCAAGGGGTTCGATTTTATAGGCGCCCAGGTCGATGACCTCATGGCCGGCCTTGGCCAGATAGGCGCGAACCTCTTCCTTGAGAGGGAAGCCTGCATGATCGGATGCGATGACGAGTTTCACGAGCAAACTCCTTCGGAGTTAGAGATCAGAGATCAGGGATCAGGGAAAACAACGAAGTTGGAGTTCGTGGTATCCCACCCATTCGCCAGAAAACAGCGAATGGATGGGGCACGGGGCTTCGTTGTTTGGGCCAGGATTTTCCGACTGATCTCTGATCTCTGACCACTGATCTCTGTCTCACTTCACCAGCTTCTTTGCCTGCGCGGCGACGTTTTCGGCGCTGAATCCAAGTTCCTTCATCACTGTCGGGCCGGGCGCGGAGGCACCGAATCGGTCGAGACCGATTACGCCGCCGTCCAGGCCCACATACTTCCACCAGCCGAGCGTGGCGCCGGCCTCAATGGCCAGCCTTGGCACGCCTGCCGGCAACACACTCGCCTTGTACGCGGCGGTCTGTTCTTCAAAGATTCTCCAGCTTGGCATGCTGACCACACGGACCCGAATTCCATCGGCGGCGAGCAGTTTCGCCCCATCCATGGCGGTCCAAACCTCGGAACCGGTAGCGATCAAAACCACCTGCGGGTTTGCCGCGTCTTGAAGCACATATGCGCCCTTGCTCACATTGGCATACGCGTTGTGCGTGGCGGGGTCAAGCACGGGCACGTCCTGGCGGGTGAGCGCGAAGAAGCAGGGTCCCTTGCGCTCCAGAGCCAGACGCCATGCGGCGGCGGTCTCGTTGGCGTCTGCCGGGCGAAAGTCCGTGAGATGCGGCACGGCGCGCAGCGCCATCAGGTGCTCGATGGGCTCGTGCGTGGGGCCATCTTCGCCGACTCCGATGGAGTCGTGGGTAAACACGAATAACGAGTGGACCTCCATCAAAGAGGCGATGCGCAGGGCCGGCTTGGCGTAATCGGAGAAGACAAAGAAGGTCGAGCCGAAGGGAATGAGGCCGCCGTGCGCCGCCATTCCATTCACCGCGGCGCACATGGCCAGTTCGCGCACGCCGAAAAAGATGTTGCGGCCCGCAGGGTCGACGTGGAAACTTACGCCCGGCTTGAAAATTGTTTTGGTGGAGGCGGTCAGATCCGCGGCTCCGCCAACCAACTCAGGCACGCTCTCGGCGACGGCATTCATCACCGTGTAGCCGGCGTTGCGCGTGGCAACATTTTTGTCCACGCCAAAGCTGGGAATCGACTTCTCCCATCCCGGCTTGAGCTCACCCTTTTGGGTGCGTTCGAACTCGGCTGCCAGCTCAGGAAACGCTGCCGCGTAGCCGGCGAACAGCTTCTTCCATTCAGCCTCGAATGCCGCGCCGCGCGGCCCCGCCTGCCGCCAGTTGGCCAGGGCATCTTCGGGAAGATAGAAGCTCTGGTCTTCGGGGAACGAGAAGAATTTCTTTGTCGCGACGACGTCGGCCGCGCCCAATGGCTCGCCGTGCGATTTGCTTGAGCCTGCCTTGGGCGAACCGTAGCCAATCACCGTGCGCACCGCGATCAGCGAGGGCTTGCCGGTCTCTGCCCTGGCGGTCTCGATTGCAGCTTCGATGGCGGCCGCGTCGTTGCCGTCCATCACCCGCAGCACTTGCCAGTCGTCAGCCTCGAATCGCTTGTAGACGTTCTCTGTGAAGCTCAACTCCGTCGGGCCATCGAGAGAGATCAGGTTGTCGTCGTAGAGAACAATCAGCTTGCCCAGGCCCAGGGTTCCGGCAAGGGAAGCGGTCTCGTGCGAGAGGCCTTCCATCATGTCGCCGTCGCCGGCCAGCGCATAGGTGTAGTGGTTCACGATCTCGAAGCCTGGCCGGTTGTAGATCGCGGCAAGATGCTTTTCCGCCATGGCCATGCCCACGGCCATCCCCAGGCCCTGGCCGAGCGGGCCGGTGGTGACTTCAACGCCGTCGAGCACGCCCCGCTCGGGATGCCCCGGCGTTCGCGAACCCCACTGACGGAAGCTCTTCAGATCGTCGAGCGTGACGCCGTATCCGGTGAGAAACAGCGTGGAATAAAGCAGCGCGGAGGCGTGGCCGTTGGACAGCACGAAGCGGTCGCGATCGGGCCACTTGGAGTGCGCTGGATTGTGCTTCATCAACTTGTGAAACAGCAGGTAGGCAATGGGGGCACAGCCCAGGGGCGCGCCGGGATGGCCGCTTTTGGCCTTCTCCACGGTGTCGACGGCAAGCAGGCGCAGAGTGTCGATGGAGAGCGTATCGAGTGAAGTATCCGTAAGGGTGGGAGTCATATTGGCCTGGGACTTTTCCTTTCGCTGAAGGGCGTTCTGCACTTTCGAAACTCTTAATCGGCATCGACCTTGACTTCCACATTGTAACCAAGCCAGGCGTCCTGCTCCGGCCAATGGAGAGTCCATTCCACAGTGCCGCCCGGTTGAATGTCGGCGCTGAAACCTGCGCTGCCGAGGCTGCGGCTCAGTGCCACCTGGGTCGTCTGCCAGCCGTCGGCGGACCAAATCACCTCGAATTGCCTCTCGTTCAGAATGCGCAGCGTGCTGCCGGCAGCCATGCTCTGGATGGGCCTCCGGAAGCTGTAGACCTCGAGATCGCGGCGCAGTTTCTGCCTGCCCGCCGGCTCGCAATAGCGCTCAAACACAGCGTCAATGCGGTCGAAGACCTTGCCGTCGAGAGCCGAGCGCAGCAGCTTCAGGTACTCGGCGTGGGCCCAGACCAGCGGCACCGCCGAGCCGGCCGGCATTCCCAGGCGCAGGCTCCTCTCCGGCATGTCGGGCTCGTCCCACACCTGCTCAGGCATCATCTGTCCGCAGGTGGCAAATGCCTCATACGTCCGGACCAGTTTTTCAAAGCCGTTGCCCGCCGCCAACTCGTAGTGCGCCCGTTCGCCGGTGAGCAGCGGCCACACACGGCCCTGGCCCCAGCCTTGAAATGGCCCGCCATCGGGTCTTTGGCCGTATCCGTCCCAGTTGTATCGCAGCCAGCCGGGGCCCTGGGGCAGATCGCGCTTCAACAGCGCGTCCACCACCTTGAGCGAGTCCACGACAAGCGGATCGTCGGCGCGGCGCACGCCGTAGCGGACTAATTCAAGAAAGCCCGCGTCGATGATTTCCCGTGCCTCGAACTCCGTGCGCATGCCCGGCGGACGATTGGCGAGGTGGATCACTTCCCTGCCACAGCCTTCGTGGGCGTAGGCCTCGCCGCACTCCGGCGGACGGATGCGCATGTAATGCCGCTTGATCTCAGGATGCAGCACGCCGTCGTTGGTCACCGTCCAGTCTTCGAGATGCTTCTCGATCCAGTCGGCAAACTCTTCAAGGAACACAGCCAGTTCCTCCGACTCGTGGGCGCGAACAATATCAGCGGCGCAAATCAGCCCGGCAATGGCCGCAGCCAGTGTCGACGGCGAGTAGCCTGCATTTTCTTCCCACCGCTCCTGTTGGGTGATAGGCGCGTGCCGCACCAGAAACCCCGCCGCCCGTTCCACAAACGGAACGATCTTCATTTCGCCCAGGCCGTCCGCCTTCCACAGCCGCCAGGCAAGGATGAGGGGATATGCCACCTCGTCCACCTGCATCCCGCTCCAGTAGGGCGTACCGTCGATCCAGAAATTCTGCGCGAAGCCCCCGTTGGGCTGCTGCGTGCAGGCCAGGTAAACCAGCGCCCTGCGCGCCGTCTCCGCCCGTCCGCAGGCCAGCAGCGCCGTTGCGGTTTGCACCATGTCCCTGGTCCACACCAGGTGATAGCCGCCCAGGTCGTCGTCGCTCTTTATCTGTCCCCAGGGAATGGATGCCGAGGCCACAAACGCGCCGGAGTAGGTCTTGTCTTCGTGCGCAAGCAGCACGTTGTGGCTCACCCGTGTCAACTTTCCGCCATCGCCTGACTTTGCCGCCAGCCACTCCGGATTGGCCACCCGCTTCCACTGCGCGATGAATCGGGTGCGCTGATCCACGAACGGCGTTGCGAGGGCTCCCATGGTCTTCTGCGTTGCGGTATGTAGCCCTTCGCCGAGGCCGATGGCCAGCGTAAACTCTCGCGCGCCCTCCACCATCGCGTTCTCAAGATCGAGTTCGCCCATCACCGCGACGTTGCCGCCGGTGGCCGAGCCGAACTCCCAGTCCATGCGGAAGTTTTCCATCAGGTCGCGCCAGCCGTCGCTTGCGCCCACAAACCCGCAGCTCACGCGTGAAAAACCGCAACTGGCCGACATAGCCAGCGACCACTGGTTCTTCCACGCCAGCAGCACCTTCTTCCCGGCAATGTCGACGGCGCGCGCGGTGTTGCTGGCCCCGCCGTCATCGAGATGCGGCGCCAGCAGGGCGTAGACCTTGAGGCGTGGAATGAGTGCCGCGTGGCCCTCGAGTTTTACGTGGGTCAGGACAACCGAATGGTGCGGGTCGCAGATGATTTCCTTGGTAAGGGTGTAGCGGCCGTCGGGATCACTGTTGATGTAGCGGACCCCAAGCGCCTCCGCGTCAATATACTCAAACTTCGAGACCAGGTCGCGCTTCTCTTCGTGAAAGAAGGTCTCGCCATCGGTCACCAGGAACTCCATGTCGCGGACCTGGGCACGGTCGATGGTGGGGTGGTAGATCTCATTCAGGATTCCGTGCGAGCAGGTGAACCATATCCGGCTTGATGCCGAGTAGGCGGTGCCTACAGCGTCTTTTACGCTTGAAGTCCATCGCGGCTCGAGGCCGGGCGCGCCGAACGCTTCGCCCTGCTGCTCAAGCCAAAGGTAGTCCGCTTGCTCGCTCATGGTTGCACACAACTTCTCGGATCGAAAGATTAGAGCATGTTTCAAAAACCGTCCTGCGGATTTCTATTTCGGTCCCCAGGGGCTAAAGCCCCCTGTTTTTTTGGGTGCGTTTGCGGCACGACTAAAGTCGTGCCCTTTCAAAACCAGGTTACGAAAACATGCTCCAGTGGAGCCGCATCAAAATTGGGGAATGCGATGAGGAAATGCGGGCCATCTGCCGGCAAGCCGCCGATTACATCCACTCTAACGATGTTTTGGAACCCGCAAAGGTTTCCGGATCGGCCTTATTCCCAGTCTTTTGCACCCCGATCGCGGGTTTCTGCATCCATAGGAACAGACGGCCCCGCTGCCCGGTGTGAAAATCCTGTTGCAGACGATCATGCCCCCAACTCCTTGCCTGCATTCGCTGAGCGCAGGGTCAAACCCTCACAGTACAATTCGAACGGAGGAATTTCCCCAATGGCTTATGAACTGGCACCGCTCCCCTACGACTACGCCGCGCTTGAACCGTTCATCGATGCAGAGACGATGAAACTGCACCATGACAAGCACCACCAGGCATACATCAACAACGTGAATGCCGCGTTGGCCAGCCACCCCGCGCTGGCCGCCAAGTCGGTTGACGAACTCATCAGCGATCTCAACGCCATCCCCGAAGAGATCCGCGGCGTTGTCCGCAACAACGGGGGAGGCCACTCCAACCACACCGCTTTCTGGAAGTTGATGGGCCCGGCCAACTCTTCGGGTATCGGCGGTCACCCCTCTGGCGCCATCGCCAAGCAGATCTCCGCCGATTTTGGAGATTTCGACGCCTTCAAGAAGACCTTCAACGAGACCACGGCGAAACAGTTCGGCTCGGGGTGGGGCTGGCTGGTCTTTACCGGCGGCAAGCTGAAAGTAATGACTACGGCTAACCAGGATTCGCCGCTCTCGCAGGGGCTTTACCCGATTCTGGGCAATGACGTCTGGGAGCACGCCTACTACCTGAAGTACCAGAACCGCCGGCCCGATTACCTGGCAGCGTGGTGGAACGTTGTCAACTGGGACGAAGTGAACGCGAGGTTTGCCAAGGCGAAAGGGTGAAAGACAGGGGGCAGAGATTAGGGGTCAGGGATCAGAAAAGCCCCGAGCCCGGGGCTGTCAACTTGCAGACCATCTGCCCCATCCGTGACGCTGAAATCGCCTCGCGGATGGGGGCGCTCGACGGCAGGCCGATCAGTGTGCATCACCTTGTGGCCACCATCGCCGGCGCACGAAGCGACAATTTCTCAGGCGCTGAGACTCAGCATTTGCAGGCAGAGCTTCCGCAGCCGGGATTCGCGCTGCCCGCAAGGGATTTGTGCTCACGCCTCCAGCCAGGCCGCAGACTCCGCCCGCCAAATGAGCGCTGAACCTTCCATTGCGCTTGGGAGAACCACCGGCTTTGCCGGGGTCGCAGTAGCAGTTTGACATCCAGGGAAGCGGCTCCCGATGTGTGTTTCTCCATTTTCCGGCAAAGACGTGAGAAGAGCGCGGAGCATGAGCGCCGTCCCTACGGGACTCCGGATGAATTGGTGGTCTTGCCTACCCCACGCTGAAGCGCGGGGCTAACCTGCACTGCGCCTCCGGCGCGGGATTTGTGGAGGTTGTCCCAATCAGACGGCGGACCGTGAAGCCCCTTTGAGGGGCGCAAATCATAAGGCCTTCGGCTCTGCCGGAGGTTATCTACTTCTGCCTGAATGCTCCTGTTAGCATTTCGGTATGTTTTTGCCGATCCATTGCACGATCCTCGCGACTGCTGTGCTCCTCTGCTCACCTTTTGCCATCCCTGCCCAGGAGTCTCAGCCACCCAGCCACGATCGCATTGACCAGGTCTTGCGCACGCTCAATCGCGGCCACGCCCTTGGCCAGGTTGCGGTGTCGCCCGACGGAAAGCGGCTGGCGTGGATCGAGGGTGCGCGCCAGGGTGCGGAGATTCGCGTCGCTGCCTTCGGCGCACTTGATAAAAGCGAGCGCGTTACCGCGGCCACCACGGCTGACCTGCGCTGCCGCGAAGGCCAGCTCGCCTGGTCTCCGGACTCAAAGGCGCTGGCCTTCTTCTCCGACTGCGCGGATCCGGATGGGCAGAGTGATTTATACATAACGCGGCTGGACGCGAATGCGCCGCGGCGGGTGACGGAACTGCATGGCTATGTACATGAGCCGGCTTTTTCGCCGGACGGGCAATCGATCGCATTCCTGTATGTCGAGGGCGCAACCCGCCCGGCCGGAGCGCTGGCCGCCATGAAGTCACCTTCAGGAGTGATTGGCGAGGACAACATTGAAGTGCAACGCGTGGCCATGACGCGGCTCGACGTGGCCGCGCCGAACGCATTGCAGGCGACGCCCGCTGATTTGCACGTCTACGAGTTCGACTGGTCGCCGGATTCGAAGTCGCTGGCGTTCGTCGCCGCCGATCCGCCGGGAGAGAACAACTGGTGGGTGGCCAAACTGTACACGCATGAGTTGGATGGTGCGACAAAAGCAATTCTTGCTCCGGCGGAGGTTGCGGGGCCGCTCCACGGGCTGCAGATCGCCGTGCCGCGCTGGTCGCCGGACGGCAAGACGATTGCGTTCATTGGCGGGCTGATGAGCGATGAGGGAGTGACCGGCGGCGACGTATGGATGGTCTCAGCTGCGGGAGGACAGCCACGCGACCTGACCCCTCAACGGACGAAATCTCCGGCATGGATTACCTGGGACGGCAATGACCACATCTATGCCAGTGAACTTGCGGGCGGCAAATGTCAGCTCGTCCGGCTGGGCCTGTCAAGCGACATGGATCGGGACAACGTATCCGCGAACGCAGCGAGGCCCGTCTTCAGCTTTCCCGGCATGGTTGGGGACGGGCAGCAGGAACTCGGTCTTTCAGCCACCGCCGATCGTTCCTTGTTCGTCTTTCACGCCGGAAGTTTCAATCGCCCGACCGAGATCTTCGCGGTACGGCCGGGCGATCCGGCGACCTCGTCTGCCAACCATGAGCACGCTGGCCTGACCCAGCTCACGCACCTTAACGAAGGCGTTGAGCCGGCATGGGGCAAGACCGTCTCACTGGACTGGAAGAGCGATTCGTTCAACGTGCAGGGTTGGCTGATGCTTCCCAAGGACTATGACCCGGCCAAAAAGTATCCGATGATTGTGGAGGTTCATGGCGGCCCGGCGGCGGCGGTGCTCGGACGCTGGGGCGGCGGCGCGGGCGGATTCAGCGCGACGGCGTTTTCCGCGCTCGGATACTTTGTGCTCATGCCGAATCCGCGCGGCAGCTACGGACAGGGAGAGGCTTTTACCCAGGCCAACCGCAAGGATTTTGGGTACGGCGACCTGCGCGACATCCTGGCCGGCGTGGATACCGTGGTCGCGAAGTATCCGGTCGATCCCGGCCGGGTCGGGCTTAGCGGCTGGAGCTATGGCGGGTTCATGACCATGTTTGCCGTGACCCAGACCAACCGCTTCAAAGCCGCGGTGGCCGGGGCCGGCATTTCCGACTGGGAGAGCTACTATGGCGAAAACTCCATCGACCAGTGGATGATTCCTTACTTTGGCGCTTCCGTTTATGACGACCCAGGGGTCTACGCAAAAAGCTCGGCAATCACCTTTATCAAACAGGCCCACACACCTACGCTGGCAGTCGTTGGCGACCGCGACGGCGAGTGCCCGGCGCCCCAGTCATTCGAGTTCTGGCACGCTCTGCGCGACCTCCATGTCCCTGCCCAACTGGTGGTCTATCCCAACGAAGGGCACGGCTTTGTGAATCCTGACCATACCCGCGACGTGATGGAGCGTGCGGTGGAATGGTTTGCCCGTTACATGCCGCCAACATCCTGATTCGTGCTCGCGAACCGCCTGCCGGCCAGTCTATTCATCCGGACACCCCGACGAGATCACGGCGAAGGCCGGCCAAGGCTGGTCAAGACTGGTCAAGACTGGTGAAGGCTGGTGAAGGCTGGTCCGGGATCGAGAGGGGCCAGAGTGGGGCTCGTCCTGTTACACTTTTTTCTTGGAGTCTTTGAGAGCGCGTTTCGCCGTCCGCCGGCATGCCATCGCATACCGGTGGAAGCCGTTTGTTTCGGCGGATACCACCCGCCGCGGGTCAGCCTATGGCTTGTGGTCGGGTTGATATAACTCAATTCTTCTTACGTAATTCGGACAGACCGTTCCGCGGCTCGACGAAGCGGGGCGGGGAGGATTCATGCGGCGGTTTTTGACGCTTGTTTTTATGCTCTGCCTGGCCATTCCTGCCGGGATTTCCATCTCCGGCTGCACCCGCAATCCAGGGGGCAACTATTGCTATGGGCTCGCCTATGGCTTGAAGAACACCGCCGTGGCCTCGATAACGCTCCAGCCCCAGACCACGGGCATCTCACTGGCTTATGGCCAGACCCAGCAGGCGCAACAACCCTCCGCCCTCACCTGCACAGGCGAGAGCGCCTCAGTCACTGGAAGCCAGTACACCTACGGCACGACCAATAACAAGCTGGTGGACATTTCGCCCACGGGCAACATTTGCGCAGGCACCTGGAATCGCAACACAGGCGGCGGCATCTCCGACTACACGATCTGCAATTTTCCGAGTCCGCTACCGTCGACCAGCGGCCTGCCCTATAGCGTCGCCTACATAACCGCTTCAGCCCTGTCGGTGACCTCGAACCCGGTTAAAGTATTTGTCCATGCCCAGGTGAGCTCCGTAGCGCTGGTGGGGCCCCAGCAATGCCTCTCTCAGACGCAAACAGCTGCGCTCGATGCGCAGGCTTGCTTCAGTGAGAATGGCCAGCAGTACCTGATGTGCGCGCCGTCATCGGTGACAACTTCCGGATCTCCGAATCTCTCCTGCCCGGTGCCTCCGGGCCAGACATTGGCCTCGATCCCAAGCTGTACGTCGGCCATTGGCTATTTCAATTTCTCGGTTGGCACGGCGAGCATAGGCACCATCAACACCAATACCAATCAGATCACCGCCAATGCGCCGGGCACCACGGCAATCACCGCTTCGATCGCCGGTTCCGGCTCCTCGGCCGGTTACTTCTCAACCTGCCCGCCGCAATCGATCAAGGTCGCGCTCGCCAACGGGGGCACCACCGGAACCATCACCCAGGGCGTGCCGCAGAATTTGACGACCACGGTGTTTGACAGCAACAATCGGTCCATCACGGGTCTGACCCTCGATTACCAGTCCACGAATCCCATCGACATCAGCGTGAGCAGCACCGGAACGGTCAATCCCCGTTTCCCAGGTGTTGCCTCGGTCTATGCCATCTGCCAGCCCGCGGCGTGCAATCCGTCGCCCATAAACGAACTCGGCTTGAACGGCACCGGCCTTTCCATTTCGTCGAACCCGGTAAACATAACCACCCCAGGCACAATCAGCGACTTTGTGTGGTTCGCCTCGCCGGGGTTGTCCCAGTACTTCGTACCGATTCAGCTGCTCACCGGCACCATCGGGTCCACCGTTCGTCTGCCTTATGTACCAAACTCGATGGTGATGGACAGCCAGGGCACGAGTCTCTACTTCGGTTCGGCACGCGAGTTGATGGTCTACAGCACGGCATCTGACTCCCTCACCAAGCAGGACACCAACGCTCCGGGCGTAGTGCTTGCAGTTTCCCCCAATGACTCCCAGGTGCTCATCAACGACCAGGTGCGGCAGCTCTTTTACCTCTACAGCGCTTCGTCCGGCAACTCGACCAGCTTTGGCGGTCTGGGAAACGCCGCCGCCTGGACCCCGGACTCGAAGACGCTTTACATTACCGATAACGCTGCGCTCAACAACCCGCCGGCGATCACCGGGCACACCGACACGCTCTACGTCTATAACCAGTACACAGGTTGGAGCAAGTACCCGCTGCCTCCGAGCCCGCTACCGCCCGGCGCCATTCCTCCTGGAACGTTTCCGGCCAATGTGGCCGTCTCTGGAACCCAGCAGACACCGGCACTCACCATCCCGAGCGTAGGCGCCTATCTGCGGGGCACTCCGACAGTGGCCCACACCTGGTGCCCCATGGGCACGGTGGGCAACTCGGCGAGCATGACGCTCTATCCCCAGGCGGATTCCGAGTCCGTGCAGTCGGACGTGTTGACAGCAACCACAGACGGCAAACACATTCTGGGCGCGGCTATGGCCGGTGGCGGAGTCACGCTCTCCGACATTGCGGTTACAGTTCCCGCCAGCGCGTGTCCAATCTCGACCAGCGGCACAACGCAGACCCTGTCGCCTCTGCTGATCTCGAGCACTGTCAACCAGGTTGCTCTTGCCGGCGTCAACGCGACGGCCATCAACCAGGTAGTGGCGTCGCCTGTCTCCAACCTCGCCTTCATCACCTACAACGGGACAAGCACCGGGGCTCAGTTGCCTTACTACCTACCTGGCTCAGGCGGTGCTGCCGGCACGGTAGGTTACGTTCCCCTCAAGGGCGGTTCGGCCATTACCGCGCCTTTGACGGGCGCCTTCACCCCCGACGATTCCATCTTCTTTGTCTCGACAGCGGGCGACAATCAGATCCACTACATCAGCATCCCCGCCAACCCGTCGGCGGCGACACCTCCCACTGACACCCAGCAGATCAGCCCGAATCTTCCCGCGTGCACGCCGGTTGCGAACGGCGGCAACGACGTTGGCTGCACTTTCACGGGCACTGGAACCGTTGTTCCGGCGACTGTCATTGCCGTGGTGCCTCGCTCCACCACCTAAGCGAAGATTCCATTTTCAAAACGAAGGAGGCCGGCCTCATCGGTTCACAGGCGGGCCTTGTTTTTTGTGGCATCGTCAAGCTGGCGGCCGACAAGCGTTCGCCAAACAAGAGCGCCGGGAGCTGTGCGCCGAAAGCTAGTGCGGTGAGTCTGAAAGTCGCCGAAGAACAACCGCAGATCCTTCGACTCCGCAAGCCGCAAAGAGCGCGGCTTTCTGCGCTCAGGATGACAGCTCATTTATTGAACGAACATCAGACTCAGGAAGCTAAAAGCTTACTCCTGACTTCGCACGATAGAATCAATCCATGATCAAGGGCATCTCTTTTCTACGTCCCGCCGGCAGTGCCCAGGTCTATGACCAGTTGGCGAGCTTCTTTGCCGCGCTCGGTTTCGCGCCCGGCAAGGGGTGGAGCGAAAAAGAGAGCAGAGGCGCGGCGTTTCTGGCTCCGCTCGCGAATCTGGAGTTTGTCGACGGCAGGTTTCCGGCGACCGCCGATGTCCTGGTCGAAGTCACCGCGCTGGATGCTGTCCACCAGGCGGCCGCGACCTGGCTGCGGGCGCAGGGTGGTGAGGCAGCGGTTGCGCGG
>Ga0209698_10006092_pt1 | contig 12871 bp, 10 predicted proteins | sample LitLauG_LLR_2012_FD_187203 | JGI IMG/M metagenome (GOLD analysis project Ga0209698, IMG submission 187203) | Freshwater sediment microbial communities from Pennsylvania, USA - Little Laurel Run_MetaG_LLR_2012 (SPAdes) (version 2) | ecosystem: Environmental > Aquatic > Freshwater > Creek >...
GCCTCGGGGTGGCGAACGGTGCGGGCGAATTGCTCCGGCGTGACGGTTTTCAGGAGGCGGACCCAGCGGTCGTGCAGAGGTTCCAGGAGCTTTAGCGAGATTTCGACAGGGGCATGCGCGGCGTCTTCGAGCTTGGCCCACACACTTTCTTCATAGGGTTTGATGGTGGGTTCAGTTTCGGTGAGCGCCAGGCGCAGGCGAATGTAAGCATTGATGTGGCTGTCGGCGACGTGATGCACCACCTGGCGAACCGTCCAGCCGCCTTCGCGATAAGGCGTTTCGAGTTGCGCTTCGTTCAGCCCGGTTACGGCCGCACGAAGTCTAGCGGGAGTGGCGGCGATATCGTCCATCGCACTGGCGCGGATGGCCGGTGAGATTTCCTTGGGCATTTCGAACTTTCCGATCGGATAACGCGGGTCCATGGGTTCACCTCAAGAGAGTAACTTCGTGCATTCCCAACACTCTAAGAGAGGCCTTGCATCGCGTCCAGTCCTGATGACCTCGTGGAGCTTTACCAATTTGGATGCCTGGGCGGCGATTCCCGGCACGAGCTCTTGTTCGCTATAATTGTACCGGGCAACCGCGCTACGATCGCCGCTCGCGAAGACCTCGCTCTTTGGTTGTTCGCCAGGCGGGAATGCTACAATCCTCGCCTTGTACCCGTAAGCCTGAAAATGGAATCTAAGGGACGGAGCTTTACTACATGGAAAATGTTGTCATTATCGGCAGCGGATGTGCGGGTTTGACGGCGGCGATCTACACGGCGCGCGCCAATTTGAAGCCGCTCGTCCTGGACGGGCATGAGCCGGGCGGGCAACTCTCCTTGACCACCCACGTGGAAAATTTTCCGGGCTTCCCCGAGGGCATCATGGGACCGGAACTCATCGAAAACATGCGCAAACAGGCGCAGAAATTTGGGGCGGAATTCAAAGCCGGGGCTGTGACGGAAGTGGATCTCACCAAGCGCCCATTCAAGATTACTGCCGGAAAGGATGTGTACGAATCACGAACGGTGATCGTTGCCGCTGGCGCTTCGGCGCGGCTTCTGGGCCTGGCCGGGGAGAAAGACCTGATCGGCCGCGGACTATCCACTTGCGCGACCTGCGACGGTTATTTTTTCCGCGGCAAACCGATTGCCGTGGTGGGCGGCGGAGATTCGGCGATGGAAGAAGCCAATTTTTTGTCGCGCTATGCCAGCCGCGTGTACCTGATTCATCGCCGCGAAGAGTTCCGCGCTTCGAAGATCATGATTGACCGCGCGAAGGCAAACGAGAAGGTGGAGTTCGTGGTGCCGCATGTGGTGGAAGAGATTTTGTCGCCCGAGAAAGTGGTCACGGGCGTGCGGCTGCGGAATTTGAAAACCGGCGAAAAACGCGAGATCGCGCTGGACGGCGTGTTCGTGGCGATTGGCCATAATCCGAACTCGACGGCGTTCCGCGGCAAGCTGGAGACCGACGAAAACGGGTACATCATCCCGAAGCACGGAAGCCTGACGAATGTGCCAGGAGTGTTTGTTGCCGGCGACGTGCAGGACCACCGCTATCGACAGGCGGTGACCGCCGCGGGCTCCGGTTGCATGGCTGCGCTGGACGCCGAAAAGTTCCTGGAAGAGCACAAAAACTAGCCTGGTACTGGCCTCGGGGGTTAACTCCGGGCATAATCAAATAGTCCATGCTGCGTTCGATTCTTCTGAAACTCTCCGAAAACAAAGGTATCGCCCACTGGGTTACCACCAACCCGAGGATGCGCCGGATGTCTCACCGGTTCGTCGCCGGCGAAACGCTGGAAGAGGCGCTGCAGGCGGCACGCGCGTGCAATGACGCGGGAATGCTGGCGACACTCGACTACCTTGGAGAGAACGTCAGCACCACGGCGGATGCGCAAAAGGCGCGGGACGCCTACCTGGAAATTTTCGACCGCATCGCGCAGGAAAAGCTGAATGCAAATGTCTCCTGCAAACTGACGCAATTGGGTCTGGATATTTCACCGGAATTTTGCGAAGGGCTGGTGCTTTCCATCGCCGAGCGCGCGTCAGCGTATGAGAGTTTCCTGCGCATTGACATGGAAGGATCCATCTATACGCAGCGCACGGTGGAACTGGTGAAGCGGGTGCGTGCGCAGACCCCGACTGTGGGAACGGTGATCCAGTCGTATCTCTATCGCAGCGAGAGCGACGTGCACGACTTGCTTTCCTATGGATGCCGCATCCGCCTGTGCAAGGGCGCATACAAGGAATCTATGGAGGTGGCATATCCGCGAAAGGCCGACGTGGACGCCAATTATGCGCGGCTGATGCGCATGCTTCTTCCCAGCGGTTTCTACCACGGGATTGCCACGCACGATCCGCGGATGATTGCGGAAACGATTCGCTGGGCCGCGGAAAAGCAGATTTCCAAGGACGATTTCGAGTTTCAGATGCTCTACGGCGTGCGCACGGATCTGCAGCGGCAACTGGTGCGCGACGGCTATCGCCTGCGGGTTTACATTCCGTACGGGCGCGACTGGTTCCCTTACTTCATGCGGCGGCTGGCGGAGCGTCCCGCCAACGTCGGCTTCTTCCTTCGCAATCTCTTCCGCTCCTGATTCGAGCGGCACGAAGTTTTCTATTCCTTAGCTAAGGCTTTCACCCGGATGCAGGGCGTGGATTTCAAGCCCGGCAATATCGTTGGTCTCCGAGCACAAGTCCTCGGGCGTTCCGGTCAGTTGAGGGAAAGTGGCGTAATGCATGGGAATGACGTGGCTCACCCCCAGCAATCGAATGGCGTGGGCGGCCTCGCGCGGACCCATGGTGAAGATGTCGCCAATGGGCAGGCAGGCGACGTCCGGCTTGTAGATCTCCCCAATCAACTTCATATCGCCGAAGATGGAAGTGTCGCCCGCGTGATAGACCACCGGGCCGCCCGGCAGCTTCACAATGTAGCCCCCAGCTTCACCGCCGTAGATCCGCTCGCCATTGTCCTGAATGGAATTGGAGTGGAACGCATTGGTCATGGAGATTTCGAAATCGCCGACTTTTTGCGAGCCGCCTTTATTTCCGGGGAGGCAATGAGCACCGGTGTTCTTGGATTCGAGCCAGAGATACGTTTCGAACGTGGCCACGACCCTAGGCTTGAACTGCTTCGACAAAGCGAGCAGATCGCCCAGATGGTCGGAGTGGCCGTGGGTGAGGAAAATGGCGTCGAGGCGGGGAAGTTTCTTGAGATTTTCCGGGCAGCGCGGATTGGTGAGCACCCAGGGATCGATGAGGGCGAATTGGCCGCTGGGCGTGGTCAGGCCAAAGGTGCTGTGGCCAAAATAGGTGATCTTGTTTCCCTTTAAATCGAGCATGGTTGTCCTTTGGCGTGCGGATTATTTAGAGAGCAGCATTTTGATGGAGGCTTCGTAGGTGTCGTGGTCACCTGCGCCAACCAGGTGGCCGACCTGCCGCCCGTCTTTCGCGTAGAAAACCGAGGCGGGGATGGAGCCATTCCATCCGGGCATGACCGCCTGAACGAAAGCGTCTTCTTCGCCCTTTTTCCTGCGATAGTTCGGGAAGATGGGTTTATAGCGCGCGAGGAAACGGCGCATGAGGATCAGGTCGCCATCCTGGTCGAGGCTGATGCCGACCACTTTGAGGCCTTGCGGGGCGTATTGCTTGGCCAGCTCGTTGAGCATGGGATATTCGTCGCGGCAGGGTTCACACCAGGTGGCCCAGAAGGTGACCAGCAGCGGCTTGCCTTTGTATTGCTGAAGAAGTTTCTGATAATCCTGGGAATCAATCAGCGGAGGATCCTTAGGCGACGGGGTTTGCGCTATTGCAGTTCCCAGGCACCCGAGCAGCAAGCCTGCCAGTACGATTCTGAGTCTCATGCCATCTCCAGTATTTGCTATTGTAGCCTTTATTCTAGCCTTTCCTGGGCGGTTGAGAATCCAGGAAGTAGCGCGTAGAATGGAAATATCCTGCCTAATGTCTGGCAGCTTTATTTTATTTGGACTGTCGCCGGTTGCGATACGTAAGCGAGTCCGGCCCGCTTCCCGAAGCAAAGGAGAGTTTGCATGGCTTATGTGATTGCCGAACCTTGCATCAACACGAAGGATACGGCGTGTGTTGATGTTTGTCCGGTGGACTGCATCCACCCGCGCAAGGACGAACCGACTCATCAAAGCGAAACCATGCTGTACATCAACCCGGTCGAGTGTATTGATTGCGGCGCCTGCGTCCCGGTTTGCCCGGTGACCGCCATTTTCGCGCTGGAAGATTTGCCAGAGAAGTGGCAGAGCTTCGCGGCCCTGAATACACAGTGGTACGAAAAGAAGTAAGGCAATTCGGAAAGGTTTTAGATCGTAAAGAGCTCCGGGATTTCCGGGGCTCTTTTGTTTCCGCAAGAAGTTTTGAAAATGAGAGCGGCAATGCGAGGCCGCCTTTCGCGGGTGTGCGCCATCCAATTCGTGACGCTGCATACGATGATTTGAGGAAAACAGGTGCCCCGAATACACATAATGCATTTCTTGCCAGGAATTTTGGCGTTGCTGATTGCGGCGCCCGGCGCCCCTGCGCAGACGGCCAACGTTCCCCAAGGGACTTATGCGGGAACTCTGCAAGCCGGGGATGCGGAATTACACTTGCTCCTGCATCTCTCCAAAAACGCAAACGGATCGCTGCGCGCGACCCTCGATAGCCTGGAACAGGGCGTTTTTTCGATTGAGGCGAGCGGCGTTTCGTTTTCCAACAACACGTTGAAGATGGAAGTGACCTCGGTGGGCGCACGCTTTGCGGGCAAGGTGTCGCCGGATCAAGAAATCATTGAAGGAGAATGGTCGCAGGGCGAGGCGTCGCTCCCCTTGAAATTTCACAGGGAGACGCGGGCGGTGGCACGCAAGCCGGGCGACGCGGTGTTTCCAGCGGAAGGTTTGTGGCAAGGGGCGATCGAAACGCACGGGATGCGGTTGCGATTCCAGTTGCACGTTTCGCATGATACGGAAGGCCACCTGATTGCGGCGCTGGACAGCCTCGACCAGGGAGTGAGTGGTTTGCCGGCGAACCACGTCTCCCTGAAAGATCCCATTTTTCAATTCGAAATTCCGTCGGTGGCGGGCGTGTACGAGGGATCACTGAACGCCGCGAAAAACGAAATGACCGGCAAATGGTCGCAGACCAGCGCGGACAATCTTCCTCTGAATTTCAAGCGCTCCGATCAGACGCTGGAATTGCGGCGGCCACAGACACCGGAACCTCCGTTTTCTTACCGCGAAGAGGAAGTGAGCTTTGCGAGTCCCGGCACAGGCGTGACGCTGGCGGGCTCACTGACTTTGCCGAAGGGTACCGGTCCGTTTCCGTCGGCAGTGTTGATTGCGGGTTCCGGGCCGCAGGATCGCGATGAAGCAATTGCCAATCACCGCCCCTTCCTGCTGATTGCCGATGCGCTCACGCGAAAGGGAATTGCCGTACTGCGGTATGACAAGCGCGGCATCGGCAAGTCCACCGGCAATCTGGATGCGGCGACCACGATGGACCTTGCAGCTGACGCGCACGCGGCACTGGATTACCTGAAATCGCGCAAGGAGGTTGACGTTTCGCATGTCGGGCTGATTGGCCACAGCGAGGGCGCGATCATTGCGCCGTATTTGGCGGCGCATACACAAGACGTCGCGTGGATGGTTTTGCTGGCGGCGCCAGCCTCAAAGGGCGAAGACATCTTGCTTCAACAATCGGAGTCGATCGGCCGGGCAGGAGGATTGGGAGAGGGTCAATTGGAAGCCAGTCTTGGTTTTGATGAAGCGGCGTATGACCTGGTTCGGAATGAAAAAGATACCGGGGTGTTGTCGCAGAAGCTGGTGGAATTGGTGAAAAGTTCAGGACTGGACTCGGCATTGCCGCCGGCGGCGCTGGAGATGCAACTGCGCACGCTGACTTCGCCGTGGTTCCGCTTCTTTCTGGACTACGATCCATTGCCGAACCTGAAAAACGTGAAATGCCCGGTGCTGGCATTGTATGGACAGAAGGATCTGCAAGTTTCCGCGAAGCTCAATATGCCGCTGCTGCAAAAGGCGCTGGAGGATGCGGGAAACAAGGAAGTGGAAGTACGCGAATTGCCGGAGCTCAACCACCTGTTCCAGCACGCCTACCTGGGGACGCCCTCTGAATATTCGGCCATCGAGGAGACCTTTTCGCCGGAAGCGCTGAACTTGGTGGTGGGCTGGGTTGTGGCGCACGCCTCTCCCAAGTAATAAGACATTCACACCCTGGGGTGGCAGTTAGCTCCAGATTTTGCGGGGTCTCTTGGTATCATGAAATGTGAGCTTGATGACCGAGGCACGTCCGCCATTTAATCTTGTCCTGATCGTCCACGCCCACCAGCCTGCCGGGAACTTCGAACATGTCTTTGAGGAGTGTTACCACACCTCGTACGACGTCTTCCTGGCAATGGTGGAGAAGCATCCCGGTGTGCGCCTGGGGCTGCACTATTCGGGACCACTGCTTCTGTGGATCGAGAAAAACCATCCCGAATACTTTGCGCGGCTGAGAAGGCTGGTGGCCACCGGCCAGGTGGAACTTATTGGTGGAGGCTTCTACGAGCCGATTCTGATCTCCATTCCCACTGCGGACCAGGTGGAACAGCTCGCGCGGCTGGCCCGCTACATCGAACACCAGTTCGGCAAGCGGCCCGCCGGGGCGTGGCTGGCCGAGCGCGTGTGGGAGCCACAGCTTCCGACTTCGCTGGCGGGGGCGAACGTCGCATACACGCTGGTGGATGATCTGCCGTTTATTGCCGCGGGATTTGAACCGGAAGAGCTTTACGGCGCGTATATCGCCGAGGATCGTGGGAAGACCGTGTGGGTGTTTCCCGGACTGAAGGATTTGCGGTATTTGATCCCGTTTCGCAAGCCTGCGGAAACGATTGCGTATCTGGAAAAGGCCGCGAGCGTCCATCCGGACGGCGCTGCAGCGTTCGGCGACGACATGGAAAAATTCGGATGCTGGCCGGGCACGTTCAAGCACTGCTACACGGACGGCTGGCTGGAGGAATTTTTTTCGACGCTGGAAGAAAACGCAAGCTGGCTGAAGACGGTGACCCCCGGGGAATTCATGGCCAAGCACAATCCGCTGGGTCGCGCCGATCTTCCCAGCGCATCGTACGCCGAGATGATGGAATGGGTGCTGCCCACGCGCCCGCGGGCGCGCTTCTTTTCACTGGAAAAAGAATTTGCCGAGAGGCCGGAGGTGCTGGCGTTCTTGCGTGGCGGCGCGTGGCGCGGCTTCTTCCGCAAATATCCGGAGTCTAATCTGCTGCACAAGAAGATGCTGCGGGCTTCGGCGGCCGTGGCTTCGATTCCACCGCGGCGCACCAGCGCGGAATACGCGGCGCAAAACCAGGAAGCGCGGGACCACGTTCTGCGAGGGCAGGGGAATGACGCCTATTGGCACGGGATTTTTGGCGGAATTTATGCTCCGCACCTGCGCACGGAAATCTGGCGCAATCTGATTCGCGCGGAGTCGCTGGCGGACCAACTCACTCCAGGGGGATTGGTGCCGCGCGTGGAATTGGTGGACTACGACGCCGACGGCGCCGGCGAAATTCTTTTCACCGCGCCGGAATTCCAGGCCCTCGTGAAGCCCTCCGACGGCGCGACGATGCCCATGTTCGATTTCCGGCCCGCCAGCGCCACACTTGTGAATTCCATTTTCCGGCGTCCCGAGGCGTATCACACGCGCCTTCGCGAGGCTGCGAGCATTACGCCATCAATGGGCGGCGCAGTTTCGATTCACGATCAAGTGCGGGTGAAGGAGCCAAACCTGGAGCGGTTCCTGCTCTATGATCGTTACGCGCGCCATGCCTTCCGGGCCTATCTATTCGATCAGGTGAATACCCAGCAGGATTTTGAGGCGCTGCAGTTGAAAGAAGTGGCAGCGGTTAGCGGGGGCCAGTACATGCAACGGTCTTCGTCGGCGAACTACGCGGATTTGCGGTTTGAATGCGAACTGCCGGAGTTTGCCAGCGAAGGGAACAAGATTCCGCATCTTTCCATCACCAAGCTGTTTCTGTTTGGACCCGCGCCGCAAGGTTGCGAGATCAGTTGCGATCTCTCGCTCACACTTTCGGCTCCGCTGGCGCGCCCACTGGCACTGGGAGTGGAATCCGTCATCAATTTCCTTGCGCCGACGGAACCCGACCGTTTTTTTGAAACGCCATCGGGACCGCAAAACCTGCGCTTTTCGGGCACCTTGCCGGCTCCCTTGTTGCGTGTGGAAGATGGCTGGCAGAAAGTCCGCGTGACGATGCACGCGCCGGGCGCTCAGGAATTCTGGGTGGCTCCGATCGAGACGGTGTCTGAATCGGAAGGCGGCTTTGAACGCGTCTATCAGGGATCGCAGATATTGGCTCTCTGGCGGCCCGATTTTCAACAGCACACCTCGTTCTCGACGCGGCTTCTCTGGCGTGTCGAATCCTTATAAACCATTCGAACAAATTTATGACGCACGGCTGAATTTAGAGGAAAGGCGGAGCGGGGTAGCATTCTGCAGGTGAAAACGCGATCCCAATCCATTGCCGTCTCGCCATGGTTCATCTGTGGCGTGGCCCTGTTGTTGCGATTGGCTTTCGTTTTTTATCAGGGGCATCTGGTTCCCCATGAGGCGCTAGCGCAGGTTCCTTTCCAAAACGAAGTGGGAAGTGTGGCTGCGGCGCTGGCACAGGGCAAAGGATTTTGCTGCCTTTTTCAGCAGCCGACCGGCCCCACGGCTTGGCTCACTCCGGGCTATCCAATTTTTCTGGCCGGAATTTTTCGCATGTTCGGAGTATTTACAGTTGCCTCATTCTATGTGGCGGCGGTGTTCAACTGCCTCTGTTCGGCGCTGGTGTGCGTCCCTTTATATTTTGCAGCAGGACGGTTCGGAAATCGTCCGGCTGCCGCGGCGGCCTGGCTGTGGGCGATCTTTCCCAGTGGAATCCTGATCCCGTTCGAATGGATTTGGGATACTTCGCTCTCGGCCCTGCTGGCCGCTTGCCTGCTCTGGTTCACCCTTTATCTGGCCGAAAAGCCGCGCCGGATAAACTATGTTGGCTACGGGCTATTCTGGGGATTTTGCCTGCTGATAAACCCGGCGCTGGGGGCGGTTTTACCTTTTTTGCTGCTCTGGCTGTATTTGCGAGCGCGAACGAAGCAATCCGGGCATGTGGGCGACATTCTTCTGGCAGCGGCGCTGACCATCTTGGTTTGTCTGCCATGGACGATTCGCAATGCCGTCGAATTTCACCGCCTGATTCCAATTCGCTCGGATTTTCCGTTCGAACTATGGATGGGAAACAATCCGATCTATGACGAGCACTCCCGCGCAATCACCCGCATCACCCGTTACGAGCAGGTGCATCAGTATGCGAGGCTCGGAGAGAATGCGTTTCTGGACGAGAAGGGAAGAGAAGCGAGGGAATTTATCCGCAGTCACCCAACGCTTTGCCTGCGCCTTGCGGGCAATCGCGCTATTGCGCTCTGGCTGGGAACTCCCACACCCTGGCGGGATTTTCTGGGGAGCGGTTCGCCCCTGGTCCGCTACTTGTTCGTCTGGAACGCGCTGACCGTGTTGGCGGCCGTCGGAGGGCTAGTGTGTCTGTGGCTCTCTCGCCGAGAATTCTTTTTGCTTTTGGTGGCCTTCCCGTTGGCTTTCCCACTTGTTTATTACGTCACGCAGGAATCGCTGCGGCTCCGCCACCCATGTGATCCCGCGCTGGCGCTGTTGATGGCGCTGGCCGCCACGTGGCCCTGGTGGCGAACCAATCGCCATGCAAATGACGTATGATTGCGGTACACTCTTCGTGATTCGAAGCCTTGGGACTCCAAACAATCGAAGGAAGCAAGTCCAACTGTCCGGGTTAGATACTGATGAACGGTAGTCAGCATCCCTCTTTCCAACCGGTTGACATTCAACTGCTGATCACGATTTTCCTGGCAATTTTGCTGTGGGCCCTCTACCAGCGTCTCCGGAAATTTGAGTTTTTCCGGTGGTGGGCATGGGCGTGGACAAGTTCTGCCCTCTTTCTCGCCGCGGCGATTGAATCGGTGCGTGTCGGTCCGGAATGGACTCCCACAAAAATGGGGCTGGTGCTGGCGGTGCTTGTTTTCGGAATGCTCCAGCCGCTGCTGCTGGCGATGGGAGGCCTCAGTTGGCAACTGCCAGAACAATCCGTTCGCAAACTGTTCTGGAGCGGGATTGTGGTGACGCTCGTGATGTCGGCGGCAGCGTTTGCCGCAGGATACGCGTTGCGCGAGGATCGCATGGCGAGTTTTGCCGCCCGCAATCTGCCGCGTACGTTGAGCATGATGGGCGCGCTTGCTTATTGCTGCATCGTCTTTGTCCGCCAGTGGCGCAAGAATCGCTCCTGGGCTGCACTGATGAGCGGCGCCTTTTGCCTGCTGTATGCCGTGAACCAGGTTTCCTACACCATCGATTTTGTGGACATTTTGCGAACATATCTGGGGGCCGCAAATGTGGCGCCAAATCCCTTTGACAGTGTCCAGGCGCTGCTGGGCTCACCGTTGTTTTTTCTGGACCTGGTGGATATTTGCGGCATCTGCCTGGGAATGATTTTGCTGCTTGTGGAAGAATCGCACCTGACGCAGCGCGATCTGGAGGTCAGCGAGCGCCAGCGACTGGGTCTGGCGGTAAACAACGTGGAATTGCAGGCGGAGATTGACGAACGCCACCGCGCGGAGTCCGCTTTGCGAGCCAGCGAAGAGCGAATTCTGCAGATTCTGCAGGGTTCTCCGGTGGCGATGCTGGTTTCGCGCGTGGCGGATGAACAGGTGGAACTCGCCAACCACAAATACCTGGAGCTGTTCGGTTACAAACCCGAAGACGTGCCCGGCGTGGAGGCGTGGTGGCCGCTGGCCTATCCAGACCCGGATTACCGGGAAGCGGTAAAAACGCAGTGGAAGGAACTGATCGCGCGCGCCACCCAGCACCCGGGGGAATCGCAATGCATGAGCGCAAGCGTCCGCTGTAAGGATGGTAGTTCACGTGGGATTGAGTTTCATCTTTCCTGCGTGGGTGAGTCTTACCTGGTGAGCTTTGTGGATCTGACTGCTCACAAGCTGGCTGAAGACGCGCTGCGCGAGAGCGAAGCGAAGTTCCGGTTAGTGGCCGAAACGGCCCCTTGCGCCATCTGGATTCTGGAGGGAAACGGCTTGGTGTATGTGAACCGGTACGCGGAAGACCTTAGCGGATACTCCCGCGAGGAACTGATTTCCATGGATCCCTGGAAACTTGTCGACCCGGAATTCCGCGACATGAACTATCAGCGCTCCATGGCCCGGCTGCGCGGCGAGAATCCCGAACCCCGCTATCAATTCAAGATTCGCACCAAAACCGGGGAGACCCGCTGGCTGGATTTTTCCGGGGCGCGCACGCGATTCGAAGGCAAACCGGCGATTCTGGCCACCGCGTTTGATATCACCGCCATCAAGCACGCGGAGCAACAGCTTCGCGCGCGCAACATGTATCTGGACGCGCTGATCGCCAACAGCCCCTTCGGCATCGTCACCAAGGACGAAGATAACCGCGTGCTCTTCTGCAATCGCGCGTTTGAAGAGATGTTTCTCTATTCGCAGGAAGAGCTAAAGGGAAAATACATTGACGACCTGATCGCCTCTCACGACCGCGAGGACGCCTCCCGCCTGACGCAGGCGGTGATTAACGGCGGCGTGACCCATGCGACTACGCAGCGCCGCCGCAAAGACGGGACGCTGATTGACGTGGAGCTCCACGGTATCCGCATTCTCTCCGGCGATATGTTTGTCGGCGCCTTCGCCATCTATCAGGACATCACCGAACGCCGCCGTTCGGAGGAAAAATTGCAGGTGCTGCGCAACCGCCTGACGCGCGCGCAAGAAGAAGAACGTTCCCGTATCGCCCGCGATCTGCACGACGACATCGGGCAACGGCTGGCCCTGCTGACCATTGATCTGGAACAGCTCAAACTGGCTTCGTTGAGAGTGAACTCCGCGCTGGCCATGGAAGTGGAGATGCTTGCCCGGGTAGCCAGCGAGATCACCACCGATGTTCATCACACTTCGCGCCGCTTGCATCCATCGCAGGTGGAATTGCTGGGGCTTGCGCCGGCACTGCACAATTTTTGCCGGGATTTTGCGGAACGAAACGCGGTGAAAATCCAGTTCTCCAGCGCGCCACTGACATGCAAGCTGCAGGACGATGCGTCTTTGTGCATGTTCCGCGTAGCCCAGGAGGCGATTCGCAACGTGCAGAAGCACAGTGGTTGTTCGCAGGCGTTTGTTGAGCTGGATGAAATGCCCGGTGCGCTCCGGTTGCGCATTTCCGATAATGGGGTTGGTTTCGATCCGACGGCTGCGGAATCCTCGCAGGGTCTGGGTCTCCTCAGCATGGAAGAACGGCTGCGGAGCATGGGTGGGGAACTGCTGGTACATTCGCGGCCGGGCGGCGGAACGTGCATTGAGGCCAACATCCCGGTTGCGCAAAACGTGCCTGCCTGACGCACTTTCCTCGGCTGGCCACCCGGCGTTTCCTCTGTTACAGTTTTCTTTCAGCCAACGGAGAGTTTTATGCCCATTCCCAAAGACCTGCTTGCCATACTGGTCTGCCCGGTCTGCAAAAAGCCCGTGCACCTTTTGACGGATAATTCCGGACTGAAGTGCGAGGCTTGCAAACGCGTCTATCCGGTGCGCGACGATATTCCCGTAATGCTGGCCGACGAAGCGACCATCGCCGCCGAGTGATTGGCGAACCTGCCTCAGATGAGATCTGAACTCGCCCACAGCGTACCACGGCTCAAACGCATGCTCCCGCGTTTCCGGAAGTTGCGGATTGGTGTGCTTGGCGACCTGATGCTGGACCGCTATGTGTGGGGCGAGGCCACGCGCC
>Ga0209698_10006094_pt1 | contig 12870 bp, 12 predicted proteins | sample LitLauG_LLR_2012_FD_187203 | JGI IMG/M metagenome (GOLD analysis project Ga0209698, IMG submission 187203) | Freshwater sediment microbial communities from Pennsylvania, USA - Little Laurel Run_MetaG_LLR_2012 (SPAdes) (version 2) | ecosystem: Environmental > Aquatic > Freshwater > Creek >...
CGACCAAGGCCCCCAGAGTGCCGAAGTAGAGCGCGGCGATATCGGGTAGCTCGCGCAGGGCCACGATGGTCTCCGTCGCGTCGAGGGCGAAGGCGGCGGTGGCGTCGAGGTGGAAGTGGTAGCTAGGACCGCTCGGATTCAGTTCCACGACGGCCAGGGTCGTGGGCTCGACAAATTCGCGTTCGACGACGAGGTGGACCCCGCTGTCGTCGAGCGCGGCGCGCACGAGATGCCCGAAAGCGTCACTGGACACCCCCGACACGAAATAGGCCTCGGCGCCGAGTCGTCCGATGGTGCGCGCGACGTTGAGGGGTCCGCCACCAATGACGGCGTTGACGGTGCCGTCCGGTGAGACCAGGAGGTCGACGAGATTTTCTCCGAGGACCGCGATGAGAGGTGTAGTCACGGGACAGCCTTCTTGGTTGGAGACGGGAACTCGAAGCATCGCGACCCGCGCGCGTCTTGTGGAGACAACGTTATCTCACTACCATCGGAGCACGCCGTTACAGTGCGGCGTAGCGAAGGGGGACGTCATGGTCAACGTAGTTCCGGGACGCGGTCTCGGGTCACGCGCCACCATGAAGGACGTGGCCGCCCTCGCCCGCGTGAGTCTCAAGACCGTGTCGCGCGTGATCAATGACGAGCCGACGGTGAATCCAGACCTGGTCGAGCGCGTGCGTCGCGCGGCCACGCAACTGCACTACCAGCCTAATTTCGGGGCCAGCGCCCTTCGGCGGCGCGATGGGCGGTCGTCCACGATCGGGGTGCTGCTCGAAGACCTCTCGAACCCGTTCTCCGCGACCATCTATCGTGCGATCGAGGAGATGGCGATCGCGCGCGGCGTGTCGGTCCTGGGCGGAAGCTTCGACGAAGACCCCGCGCGCGAGCACGAGCTCACGGCCTCCATGTCGCGCCACCGGGTCGATGGCGTCATCATCGCTCCGGCGTCGCGCGATCACCAATACTTGCGTCAAGAGCAGGTCGCCGGAGTGCCCTTCGTGTTCGTCGACCGCCCGCCCGCGCTGTTGGACGCCGACACCGTCGTCTCGGATTCGCGAGCGGGCTCGGCGCAGGCCGTCGCGCACCTCGTCCACTACGGTCATCGCCGCATCGCCTTCCTAGGCGACCTCACCACCATCGTCACGGCGGAGGAGCGCTACCTCGGGTACCGTGACGCTCTCGAGCGCGCGGGGATTGCCTTCGAGCCCGCCCTCGTCGCTCGCGACCTGCGCACCATTGACGCCGCCGAACGAATGGCCGGGGCATTGCTCGACGCACCGAGCGCCCCGACGGCGTTCTTCGCGGGACAGAACCTGTTGACGATCGGCGCCGTCAGGGCGATTCGCCAGCGGGGGCTTCAACAACGCGTCGCCATCGTCGGATTCGACGACTTCTTGCTCGCCGACCTTCTCGAACCAGCCGTTACCGTCGTGGCCCAAGACCCGGTACGCATCGCGCGAGAAGCGGCGACGTTGCTGTTCGCGCGCATCGACGGGGACGACAGCGCATCGCAAAAGAAGATAATTGAGACAACGTTCATCACTCGGGGATCGGGCGAGATTCCCGCGTCCGACGAGACGGCGACTCGCTAATCAGGTATTACCTAATCCCTAGCATTTCCCAGCAACTTTCGAGTGAAGGGGCCCCGAGGGGTAGTACAAATTTTTGTGACAAGTGTTTGACACCCTCGTGCGCCATCAGTAATGTGAGACAACGTTGTCCACTAGTCCGTGAGATGGTCTCGCGGTGCGGGCAAAGGGGGAAGCAATAAAATGAAGTCACGTTCAATGCGACTCATTCAGGGTGCGGCTGTTGCCTCAACTCTGGCTGCGTCAGTTTTCACTTTCGTCGGTGGGGCCGCTCAAGTCGCGGGCGCAGCGTCGAAGTACACGGTTGCGTACGTTGTCGGCGCGGCTTCTGACCCGTTCTTCTTGAGCATGAAGGCCGGCGCGTCGGCTGAGGCGAAGAAGCTCGGCATGAACCTCGTGTGGCAGGGTAACCCCAGTGTCTACTCGTCGGCCACGCAGATTCCGATTGTCCAGACGCTGCTCGCGACCTCGCCCAGCGCGCTGGTGCTGGCGCCGACCGACACCAAGGCTCTGCAGTCGTTGGTCGGTCAGTACGTCGCCAAGAAGATTCCGGTCTTCAACGTCGACTCCGGTGACGCCAACCAGGGCAACATCACCTCGTGGGTGACCGGCAACAACGTGCAGGGTGGCCAAGCGGCTGCCGACGCGTTGGCCTCGGCCATGGGCTACGCCAAGAACTGCACCGCCGCCTCCAAGTGCGTGGTGGCCATCGGTGTGAGCTCGATCACCACTTCGACCGACGCCGCTCGTCTCCAGGGCTTCTCGGCGGAAGTGAAGAAGAAGTTCCCGAACATCAAGACCCTGAACCCGATCGTGTCGAACTCGCAGCCCGCGGTCGCCACCTCCGGTTTCAAGCAGGACCTGGCCGCTAACAAGGTGTCGGGTATCTTCGCGATTGACGGTACGGACCTTCAGGGTGCGGCGAGCGCCATCGTGAGCACCGGCTCCAAGGGCGTGAAGGTCGTCGGTTACGACGCCTACGCGACGACCATCGCGAGCATGAAGGCGGGCAAGATTTCCGCCATCATCTCGCAGCAGCCGGCGCTGGAGGGTAAGGACATCATCGACGCGGTGTACGCCAAGTTGACGCACAAGGGCATGATTGCGCACTTGACCACGCTGGCCAACATCGTGTTGACGCCGTCGAACTGCGCCAAGCTCTGCGCGACGTACGTCTACAAGACGGCCTAGTTCCACTCGGACGGACCCCCGGACGCGCCCGTCGCGGCGTCCGGGGGTCCGGCTGTGTCATGCAGTAATTTCGTGAGCAGTGCATCGTCGTCGTGATGCCGTCCAAAGGAAGTGCCGTGTCAACTCTTGAGACACCCGCCGCGCCGAGCAACGAAGCGCCGCGCGCCTCCACGGTGAGGCGACTCGCCACCTACACCACCAACCAACAATTCATCCTCTTTCTCGTGCTCGTCGGGGTGATGATTTTCTTCGACCTGCACAACACCCGTTTCTTCGGCACCGGTGAGTTCACCAACCTGATTTTCGACTTCTCCTCCGCGGTGCTGATCGCGGTGGGTGAGATGTACGTCATCACCTCGGGCGGCATCGATCTCTCGGTCGGCTCCACGATCGCGGTGTCCACGGTCGTGGGCGCCTACGCCATCCAGTACTTGCAGAATCACCATTGGGGCGAGTTCCCCTCGCTGCTCGTCGGCACCTTCGCCTGCGCCGGGGTGGGGGCCGTCGTGGGCATCATCAACGCGCTGCTCATCACCAAGGCGCGCCTCGTGCCCTTCGTCGCGACCCTGGCCACATTGTCCATGGGGGAGGGTCTGGCCCTCGTGTTCGCCAAGGGTGGGACCGTGGGCTACGACCTCGCCGCCCAGAACTGGGGTGCCACCGGGGTGTGGATCTTCCGCTGGTTGACCATCATCGTCCTGGTCATCACGCTCGTCACGGGACTCGTCTTGCACGTGACGCGCTACGGCCGCTACAACTTCGCGATTGGCTCGAACCCCTTCGCCGCCCGGGCGGCCGGTATCAACGTCAATCGTCACATCGCGTCGGTGTACATCCTTTCGGGGGTGCTGGCGGGACTCACGGGAATGATCTGGTACATCCAAACCGGTGGAGGCGCTCCCCAAAACGGCATCGGATTTGAACTCGAGGCCATCGCCGCGGTGGTCATCGGGGGCGTCAGCCTCACCGGAGGCGTGGGTCGATTCTCGGGAGTGTTGTTGGGCGTGGGGATTTTGACGGTCGTCCACGACGGCCTGGTGTTCATCAACGTGGCGACGACCTGGAACGAAGTGGTGGTAGCGGGCTTCATCGCTTTGGCCGCCGTCCTGCAGTCACTGAGTATCGGAACGAGGAAGAGATGACGACGACCGAGCGTGAGCCCATTCTCGAACTGCGCAACATCTCCAAGTCCTATGGATCGGTCAACGCTCTCACCGACGTCAGTTTCCGGGCCTTCGCCGGTGAGGTCATCGGACTGGTGGGCGACAACGGCGCGGGCAAGTCGTCGCTGATCAAGACGATCTCGGGCGTGCACCAACCCGACGCGGGCGAGATGATCGTGGACGGTGTCGTCCGCCACTGGAAGTCCCCGCACGACGCGATGGAGGCGGGGATCGAGACGCTTTACCAGGACTCGGGGCTCGCCCCCGACCTGACGATCGGCTCCAATATCTTCCTGGGTCGCGAACTGACGCGCAAGGGCCCCCTGGGCAAGATGGGGTTCTTGGATCAGCGGACGATGGAACGCCAGGCCCTCGAAGAGCTCGAGAAGGTCGGCATCACCGTCCCGCTGTCGAAGCGTACGGTGTCGCAACTCTCCGGTGGCCAACGTCAGGCGGTGGCCATCGGGCGCGCCGCGATGTGGGCCAAGCACGTCATCATCTTGGACGAACCCACGAACCACCTCGGCGCGCGCCAATCACTCGAAGTCCTCAAGGTGATTCGCGCGGCGCGCGACCAGGGTCTGTGCGTCTTGTTCATTTCGCACACGCTCCCGCACGTCCTGGAAGTGACCGACCGCATTATCGTGCTGCGCCTTGGTCGGGTGGTGAAGGATTCACCAACCTCGGACTACACGGTGGAGAGTCTGTTGGGCACGATCACGGGCCTCAATTCCTGATCTTTCCGGGAATCGCGGGGGTGGTCGGTGACCTCCCCACGGTGCGTTCGCGCGCGGGTGTCGGGAGTGCCGTGAGGGCGCAAGGTGACAATCGGGTGAAACAATCCGCTTACATTGGTCGGTTTGGTGTTATGTTCTCTGGTTGCCATGCGGTAGCCCTACGGGTCACCAAATGGTTGTCGTCGCGTGTCTGCGCGACGGCGTAAGAAGTACAGCAAAACCGAGAGACGCTTCGGCGTCAGAAAAGAGTTGGGGAGATGAATTTCAAGACTGCAAGGATTCTTGCGTCGGTCACCCTGGTCGGCAGCGTTGCTGCGGCCATGTTGCCCGCCGTGAGTAGTGCGAGCACGCCTACCGTTTCGGACAGCACGTTCAACACGAGCTTGTCCACGATGAAGTACCTGAAGAGCATTGTTGCGAAGGGCACCGGCAAGATTGCCGTTATCCTTCCCGACACCACGTCTTCGACCCGTTACACCGAGTTCGATGCCCCGTACCTGAAGGCTTCCTTCGCCGCGGCCGGCTTGAGCGCGTCGCAGTACATCATCCAGAACGCTCAGGGCAGCACGACCACCCAGTTGACGGACGCTCAGGCGGACATCACCAACGGTGCGAAGGTGTTGCTCGTGGACGCGCTGGACTCGACCACGGGTGCCAACATCGAGAAGTACGCCAAGCAGCACGGCGTCAAGGTGATTGACTACGACCGTCTGGTCTTGGGTGGATCGCGCAACTACTACGTGTCGTTCAACAACGTCGCCGTGGGTACCTTGATTGGTCAGGGTGTGGTCAGCTGCATCTCTGCCTGGATGGTTCCCAAGCCGGTGGTGTACGTCATGAAGGGTTCGCCGACTGACAACAACGCTACGTTGTTCGCTCAGGGCTACAACGCCGTCCTGGCCAAGCAGCACTACACGCTGGTGAAGCAGGGTACGGGTACGTGGGACGCGCCCACCGCGCTGGTTGACTTCAAGGCCGCGTACACCGCGAACAAGAAGATCAACGCCGTGGTGACGCCGAACGACGAGAACGCCGCCCCGATCATTGGTTACCTGCAGAGCCTGGGCCTCAAGCCCAAGTCGATTCCCTTCACGGGTCAGGACGCCACGTTGACTGGTTTCCAGAACATCATCTCGGGCTACCAGTGTGGCACCGTCTACAAGCCGATCTGGCTTGAGGCGCAGGCCGCCGCTGCTTTGGCGATCTACCTGCGTGCCGGCGTGACGCCGCCCATGGGCCTCGTTAACGGCACCACGCCTGACTCGATGGCGACCTCGGCCGCGTCGAAGAACGTGGCTTCGGTCCTGCTGACCCCGTCCTGGGTGACTGCTTCGAAGATCGAGGCGACCGTGATCAAGGACAAGGTCATCAAGGTCTCGGACCTCTGCACCAACGTTGCGCCGAAGGTTCACGGCCAGACCGTGCCGACGTTCAAGGCTGACTGCAAGACGTACGGCATCAAGTAGTCCCCGCTGATGGAATCCACCCCCGAGAACAACAACCTCACCTCGTCCGAAGTCGGGCATTCTGGGCCGGTTGGCTCGGGGGTGGAGTCCTCAGCAGACATGCTGTTGAGCCTGCGCGGCATCACCAAGAGTTTTGGTGCCGTGCAGGCTCTACGGCACGTCGATCTCGACATACCCGCCGGCCAGGTCACCGCGCTCATTGGCGACAACGGAGCGGGGAAGTCGACGCTCATTAAGACCATCGCCGGCATCTGGGCTCCGACCAGTGGTTCGGTGTACTGGCAGGGCAAGGAAGTTCACATTCACACCCCGCGAGACGCGACGCACTACGGCATCGCCACCGTCTATCAGGACCTTGCGCTCTGTGACAACCTCGACATCGTGCAGAACATGTACCTCGGGCGCGAGGAGACCAAATTGGGTCTGCTGGACGAGATTGACATGGAACTCGCGACGACCCAGACGCTGAAGGACCTCTCGGTCTCCACCGTCAAGTCCGTCCGCCAGACGGTCGGTTCGCTCTCGGGTGGACAGCGTCAGGCCGTTGCCGTCGCGCGCGCGGTGATGGGTGAATCGAAACTCGTCATCCTGGACGAGCCCACGGCCGCCTTGGGCGTCTCGCAGACCGCCCAGGTCCTCGACCTCATCCGCACGTTGTCGGGCAAGGGGATCGCGGTCCTCGTCATCTCGCACAACCTCAACGACGTCTTCTCGGTGGCTGACCGTATCGCGGTGATGTACTTAGGTACTCTCGTGAGCCATGGTCCCATCGCGAACTACGATCGCAATAGCGCCGTCGAAATGATCACGACCGGTAAGTCCGATCGCGTCTCGACGTTCGCCACTTCGAACTGAAAGGTTCTGTCCAGTGTCTACCGAGACCAACACTGACGATTCCGTCACACCCCTCGTTCAGCCCACCACCGGTGATGTCCTTCGACTGATGGTGACGCGCTTTCGCCGTGGCGACAGCGGCATGATTCCCATCGTTCTGGGTCTCATCATCCTCGGCGGCTACTTCGAATTCCGTTCCTCGCAGTTCCTCACGGTGGGCAACCTCACCAACTTGATGGTCCAGGCCACGATTTTCGTCCTGCTCGGCATCGCCGAGGTGTGGTTGCTGCTGCTCGGCGAGATTGACCTGTCCGCCGGCTTCAACGCCGGCATCGCGGGCGCCATCGCCACCATCTTGGTCGACACGCAATTTCACTGGCCCTGGGTGTACGCCGTGGTGTTGGCGCTGGTGGCCAGCACTGGTTTCGGGGCCTTGTGGGGCTTCCTCGTCATCGGTCTGCGCCTGCCATCGTTCATCGTGACCCTGGCCGGGCAGCTGGGTTTGCAAGGAACGTTGCTGTGGATCGTGGACAGCCAGGGCACTGGTGGTTCGATCTCCATCCATCAACCCGACCTCTACAACATCGTCTACGGCGACTTCACCCCCTTATTCACCATCCTCTTGATAGCGGCCTCCGTACTCTTCCTCTCCTTCTCCCTGATTCGCAGGAACGCGAGCCGCGCGTCGCGCAATCTCGAGTCGGTGCCGTTGCCGCTGATGCTGCTGAGAATCGTGGGACTCGTGGTCGCGGGCGGCCTGATGATCTGGATCTTCAACAGCAACCGGGGATCGTCGTCGGCGGCGTTCTCCAGCGTGATTCGGGGCATGCCCTTCGCCGTCTTGTTGGTGGGGGCGGTGCTCGGCGGATGCACCTTCATCATGAACAAGACCAAGCCCGGTCGTTACGTCTACGCCATCGGTGGAAACGCTGAGGCGGCCCGTCGCGCGGGTATCGCGGTGAATCGCTATCGTCTCATGGCCTTCATGATGACGGGACTGATCTCGGGGATCGCGGGCTTGGTGTACGTGTCGGACCAGAACGGCATCTCCGACAGCATCAGTGGTGGAACCCTGGTGCTCTACGCCGTGGCCGCTGCGGTCATTGGCGGGACCAGCTTGTTCGGTGGCCGCGGCAAGATGGTGCACGCGCTGATCGGTGGCGTCGTCATCGCCACCATCTACAACGGCATGGCGCTCATCAACTTGGGTGCTCCCCAGCAGTACATCGCGACGGCCCTCGTCTTGCTCGGAGCCGTGACCATTGACTCCCTCGCGCGTCGAGGAAGCACCATCGTCAAGTAGGTCGGTCCAACTGCGCCAAGCGGTTGCGGCGAATCTTGCCATTGGGCGTGCGGGGAACGGCGTCCACGTAGCGAATCTCCTTGGGCTTGGCCCACGGGCCAATGCGATCGGCGGCCGCGTCGCGCAGCGCCGCGTCGAGTGACGTGTCGTCACTGACGATGAGGGCCACTACGCGTTCCCCCCATTCGTCGTCGGGGACCGAGGTCACCGCCACGTCGCGCACGCCGGCCACCGCGGCCAGAACCGATTCGAGGTCGTCGGGCCACACCTTCTCACCCCCGGTCGTGATGACGTACCCGAGGCGACCGTGCACGGACACGACGCCGTCGTGGAGCGACGCCCCGTCGCCGGTGGGGAACCAGTCGTGAGAACCATCCGGACCGGTGATCGCTGGTCGTGGTGCGTCGCGGTACGAGTGAAAGAGAGTGGGACTCTTGACGCAGAGCTCGCCGTCAACGACGCACAGGTCGACACCGGGCAGCGCCCGAGCGTCGTAGACGACGCCCGACCCCGTCTCGGTCATCCCCCAGGTCGTGATGACGTTGGTCGCCCGTTCACCGGGCGGCCGCGCGCCACCCAGCAAGACCACGTCGTAGCTACTGAGGTCGTGACGAGCCAGCTGCGCGCGAACCACGGCGACGTGGGTGGCGCCGAGCGACGGCCCGCGTTCGAGTGCGGCGGGCTCGTCCCAGGCCAGTCGCGCGTCAGTGAAGATGGCGCGCAGGAGGACCGCGAGCCCGCCGATGTGGTTGGGCGGCAGGCACGGGAACCAGACGGTCGGCGCGTCGCGCGCCAGGACCGCCGAGGTCATCTCGGCACTGGCCCGCAAGGAGCTCCAGGTGTGGACCACCGCCTTGGGAGTGCCACTGGAACCCGAGGTGAGCATCACCAGCCCCACGTCGTCGCCGACCTCCGCTCCGCCAAGGACCGTGACGTCACCCTGGGCGTTGGTGAGGTGGGTCGCGCCCAGCGCCTTCAAATCGTCGTCGCGACGTCGAGGGGACACCCGTTGATCGACGACGCAGAAGGCCTGCTCTCGATCGACGCAACGTCGCACGGCTTCCTCGAGCCCTGGTCCGAGGGGCAGGTCGAGAGCGAGGAGCGAAGCCACGTTGGAACTTTAGGTCGCCTCGGGCCACCTGACGACGGGTGTCCTCGTGGTGTGGAGAGGTAGCGTGGTGACATGGTGACGACAGTGATTTCTGGTTCCCCGATCGACCCCGTGGACGAGTTCCGCACGGTGCCGTTGCCGGCGTGGGAGGTCGTGGGGGAGTACGAGGACATCATCTACGAAGTGGCCGAGGGCATCGCGCGAATCACCATCAACCGTCCCGAACGACGCAACGCCTTTCGACCCCAGACGCTGTTTGAACTGTCCGACGCCTTCGAGCGGGCGCGCGACGACATCGAGGTCGGCGTCATCATCTTGACCGGCGCGGGGGGCGACGCCTTCTGCTCGGGCGGGGACCAGAAGATTCGTGGCGACGACGGCTACATGGGCGACGACGACGTGGCGCGTCGCGGCGTCGGTCGGCTCAACGTGTTGGATCTGCAAATTCAGATTCGTCGTCTACCCAAGCCGGTGATTGCCCAGATCGCCGGCTACGCCATCGGGGGCGGACACATCTTGCACCTGGTGTGCGATCTCTCCATCGCCGCGGACAACGCCCGCTTCGGTCAGACCGGACCGCGCGTGGGATCGTTCGATGGCGGTTACGGCTCGTCACTCCTGGCCAACACCATTGGGCTCAAGCGAGCGAAGGAAGTCTGGTTCCTCTGCCGGCAGTACGACGCGGCCCAGGCCCTGTCGTGGGGCCTCGTGAACACCGTGGTGCCCCTTGACGACCTGGAGACCGAGACGGTGGCGTGGTGCCGACAGATTCTGACGTTGTCGCCCTTGGCGCTGCGCATGTTGAAGGCGGGATTCAACGCCGCCGAAGACGGACTCGCGGGGGTCCAGCAGTTGGCCGGGGACGCCACCATGCTCTTCTACATGTCCGAAGAGGGCCAGGAGGGCCGCAACGCCTTCGTCGAACATCGCAAGCCCGACTTCTCACGTTTCCCCAAGCGGCCGTGAGCACGCCCGGAGTCGTCGAACGCTGGGTGTTGGCGGCGAGGATTCGCACCTTGCCCGCGGCCACCGTGCCGGTGGTCATCGGCGCCTCCTTAACCCGACCGCGTTCCTACAACATTCCTAATTCTCTGCTGTGTCTGGTGATCGCCCTCACGCTGCAGATCGGGACCAATTACGCGAACGACTACTCCGACGGCGTGCGCGGTACCGACGAGGTCCGGGTGGGCCCGTTTCGCCTCACGGCGTCGCGGTTGGTGGCGGCGAGCTCGGTCAAGCGTGCCGCCTTCGGGTTCTTCGCCCTGGCCGCGGTCGCGGGTCTGGTGCTGAGTCTGCGCACGTCGTGGGTGTTCATCCCTCTGGGAATGAGTGCCGTCGCGGCGGGCTGGTTCTACACCGGGGGACCCAAGCCCTATGGCTACTTCGGCTTCGGCGAACTCTTCGTGATGATCTACTTCGGCTTCGTCGCGACGGTGGGGACCGCCTACGCCCAACACGGTGAGGTGCCCGCCGGCGCCTGGTGGTGGGGACTGGCGACGGGATCGATGGCCTGTGCCTTGCTCGAAGCCAACAACTTGCGTGATGTCGCCGGTGATCAACGCGCCGGGAAGAAGACCCTGGCCGCGCGGCTCGGTCGGACCAATGGGTCGTGGCTTTACGCACTCTTCGTCGTGGGCACCGTGCTCGGGGCGGCGATGGGGGGAGAGCCCCTCGTCGGCGCGGTGGCGGTGGCGATGTACATTCCGGCACTCGCCCTCGCGTTCTCGCCCAAGACGGGCCGCGACCTGTTGCCGCTCCTGAAGCAGTCTTCCTACGCCCAGTGGGTCGTGGGAGGAACGACGGCCCTGGTCGTCTTCGTCACGCGCTAGCCAAGAACTCCTCGATCGTTCGGGCGACCAACTCGGGCTGCTCGAGGTGCGCGGCGTGTCCGGCACCCGGAATCGTCACCGCCGTGCCGTGGCGCACCGTCGCGGCGAGCGCGCGCGCCTCCGCCACGAATTTGGTGTCCAGTTCGCCCGCCATCGCGAGAGTGGCGACCTCGAGTTCGGCGAGCGCGTCGCCCAACCAGGCTTGAGTGCCGGTGCCCGCGCTCCGCAAACTGTTGGCCAGCCCGGTGGCGTTCGTGCTGCGAGTCGTGGTGTCGGCGCGTGACCCCAGGGTGGCGAAGAGCGGCTGGGAGAGCCACTCGGTCAAGAACACTTGGGTGCCGACGACTTCGAGGTGCGCGGCCAAGGCCTCGTCGCGCCGGCGTCGTTCGCTTCGTTCCTCGTCGTCGAGAATTCCGCGCGACGCACCCACGAGGACGAGGGCTCGCAGGCGCTCGGGAGCCCGCAGGGCCACGTGCAGGGCGACGCGCGCGCCAAAGGAGTATCCGCCCAGCACCACGGGCTCAAGGGGGAGGGCCTCAAGAACCAGCGCGGCGGTCTCGGGGAGGGAGGCGCGGAGGTCGGCGGCGTCCCCGTGTCCGGGCAGGTCCAGGGTCACGACCTCGTGATGAAGTGCCAGAATGGAGAGGAACTGATGCGCCGAAGCCCGCGTTTGGGTGAAGCCGTGGAGCCACGCCAGGGGCGGGCCTGACCCGAGTCGGTCCAGTGTGAGGAGTGGCATTGCAACAGAGCGTACCGACCACGAGCGACGTCCAGGCGACGTTCGTCGCCACCCTCGTCGACGAGTGGTGCCGCCTCGGGCTTCGTGACGCCGTGATTTCCCCGGGGTCGCGTTCCACGCCCCTCGCCCTGGCGTTGCACCGGCGAAGTGACGTGCGCGTTCACGTGCGCATCGACGAACGTAGCGCGGCCTTCTTCGCCCTCGGCCGGGCGCTGGCGACCCGTCGTCCCGTGGCGGTCGTGGTCACCAGTGGCACCGCCGCCGCCGAGGTCCACGCCGCGGTCGCCGAGGCCGACCTGGCTCGCGTGGGACTCATGATCCTGACCGCGGACCGCCCGCCCGAACTACACGGGGTGGGTGCTCCCCAGACCATCGACCAGCGTCACCTCTACGGATCGATGGTGCGCGTCTACGAGGAGCCCGGCGTCGCTCGACGCGAGGCGTCGATGTCGTGGCGACCGCTGGCCCAGCGCCTCTGGCGTCACGCGAGTGGCGCGGCGGGGCTGGCCGGACCGGTCCACCTCAACGCCGCCTTCGTGGAGCCGCTGCTGGGCGAGTCCCTCGAACTCCCCACCGCGGTCGAGACCGTCGGTGACGTCCACAGCGCGCTCGAACGCAGTGCGATCCTCGAGTCGGCGAAGGTGAAGAAGGGCGGCCTCGGTGCGATGAACGACGTGCAGCGGAAGTGCGCATGAGCGCGGGCTTCTTCGTGCCTCCCGTTGCGCGGCGGTACGCGCTGCGCAACCTGCGCGCGCCGGGCGTGTTGCTGCCCGGCGCGCGCGTGTACCTCACCATGCTCGACCGCAGTAAGATCGGCTTTCCGCTCGTCAGCGGTTTGGCGGCGGCGGCGTGGAACATCCTCAAAGACATCGGCGACGCATTCGCACACCTGATGGGGAGCGGCGGAC
>Ga0209698_10006095_pt1 | contig 12868 bp, 10 predicted proteins | sample LitLauG_LLR_2012_FD_187203 | JGI IMG/M metagenome (GOLD analysis project Ga0209698, IMG submission 187203) | Freshwater sediment microbial communities from Pennsylvania, USA - Little Laurel Run_MetaG_LLR_2012 (SPAdes) (version 2) | ecosystem: Environmental > Aquatic > Freshwater > Creek >...
GACTTTTCGTGCTTGGTTCAGGAAGCAGCAGCCGAAGAACCCGGGCCAGCCGCAAGTCATCCTCTGGGCGGATACTTTCAACAATTATTTCAATCCCCAAACCGCGCAGGCTGCGGTAGAAGTTCTCGAGGCCGCGGGGTTTGAGGTCCTCGTACCGCAAGCAAACCTATGCTGCGGCCGCCCACTCTACGATTTCGGCATGCTGGATCGCGCCAAGCGCCTGCTGCTGGAAACACTCGATGTCCTCGGCCCGAAAATCGCCGCGGGCATTCCCGTCGTCGGTCTCGAGCCGAGCTGCGTAACCGTTTTTCGCGATGAGCTCTGCAACCTGTTTCCAGAGGACGACCGCGCCCGTCGCCTCGCGCAACAGACGTACCTGCTAAGCGAATTCCTGGAAAAGAAGGCGCAGCACTTCGCGATTCCCCAACTTCAGCGGAAGGCTCTGGTCCACGGCCACTGCCACCACAAGGCGATCATGAAGATGACCGACGAAGAGGCAGTCCTCACGCGTATGGGCCTCGATTTTCACGCGCCAGCTCCCGGATGCTGCGGCATGGCCGGATCGTTTGGCTTTGAGGAGGAAAAGTATCAGGTTTCTCAACAAGTTGGAGAGCTGGAACTGCTCCCTGCCATCCGCCAAGCCTCACCCGATACGCTCATCATCGCCAACGGCTTTAGTTGCCGCGAGCAAATTGCTCAGAGCACCGACCGCCATGCCCTGCACTTGGCGGAAGTGCTGCAAATGGCGCTCCGGGAGGGTGGTCAAGAGCCTCCAACAACCATACAAGACACCTATCCGGAGGCCCCCAGCGTGGCCCTCCGCGACCGGGAAATCCGGAGATCCATGCAAAAGGCAGCCGGGTCTCTGGCCTTAGCCGGAGCGGCTATTTCCTTGTTAAGTTATTTATATAAAAGGACTTAATCGTAAGTCTCGCCGCTGCCCTTTAGGCCTGTCCTCAACTCCGGCCAAGGGTTACAATAGAGAAGTCTTCGTATATGGGCCCCATCCGGGTTCCCAAGTCAAAATTTCAGCCATGAGCCTGACCTCAACCAGCACGACTGTTGTCGGGGTATCCGCCGTTTCCGATGCCCGCGCCGCAGTGCGCCAGCCCGGGGCAGCGGTCCTCGGGTCGGTCATGGTCCTCATGCAGTTCGATGTGGCCGAGGAAATCCGTCTGGATGACGTCCGCAACCTTCTGGACGCACGCCGGGCCGATCTCGGCTTCAAGCACCCCGCTCCCACGTATGCGCGCTTCCGGCAGCCTCCCGTGGTCGAGCGGCTCGAGCCGATGGTGCTCGAAACGGGCGAAAAGCTGGAAGGTCAGCTCAAGTATTACGACTACGGCGTCGTCAGCGTGATTTTCGAGCTGCAGTTCCAGGGCGATTGGGATGCGCTGGTGCAACTGGCCAGCCGCTGGGAATGGGACACCGACTTCGAAAGCCGTGCCTGGAAAATCGCCAAAGAAAAGCTAAAACGCGCCGAACCCGCCCTGGTGAAGCCCTACGACGAGTGGCTGAGCGAGGATTACTTCATTTTCCACGTGCGGGAAGTGGAAGGGAATCCTACGCCGGAGGAGCTGCTGGCGAAATACGGTGACCAGGTTTCGCGGATCGTCCGCGGAGAGACGTCGCGCCTGTCCGAGGGCGAGCAGGCCGAAATCCTGCAATCGCGCATTTCGTACTACCCGAACGACATTGCCGTGATCGGCTGGAACGGCGCGTTTCTGTACGACACTGTCGCCGGCGCCGAGACAGCGATTCAGTTGTTGGAGTATTCGAACTCGCAGTTGCTCGAGTTTCGCCACTATGACGAGCTGCTGACGCAGCAACTGGCGTCGGTTTACAAAGTTCTGGAGCAGGGCACGGGATGGTTTTCGCGTTGGCGTTTGGCGAAAGCCGCATCGCGCTTGCATACTGTGCTGCTGGACGTAACCGAACTGACCGAGCGTGCCGACAACGCGATCAAGTTCCTCAGCGATATGTTCTCCGCTCGCTTATACAAACTGGCTGCGGCGAAAGTCGGCGTTCCGGATTACAAGAACCTCGTTCAGAAGAAACTCGATACCGCAGAAGATCTCTACCGCTTCATGGTGGACCAATTCCATCAGAGCCGCGCGTTCGTGCTGGAATTGATGGTCGTGATCATACTGATCATCGACCTGGTGTACCTGTTCCGCGGCTACAAGCCCATCTAGCCTTTCCGAGTGCCTCCCGGATTTTCAGAAGTGCTAGAATTCTCCCGGCAGTCGTCCGTCGGTAGGATGGAAGAGAACGGAGCTGCATCCCTCAGGAGAATTTCGTGAACATGAAGAAGCTGTTTTCGTTCTGCACTCTCGTCGTACTGGCAAGTTCATTGAGCTTTAGCCAAGCTGCCCCGGCGGCGGCGCCCACTGCGGCTGCCAAGGAAAAGAAAGCCAAGGCCGAGGCCCCTAGCATTCCCGTGGCCCAGCCTGGCAATGGTTCTGTTTGGGTGAACTTCAATACCAAGGTCTACCACAAAGAAGGCGACAAATTTTACGGTAAAACCAAACACGGCCAGTACGCCAGCGAAGCCGACGCCAAGGCGGCTGGCTTCCGCGAAGCGAAGATGGAAGAGCCGAAGGCCAAGAAAGATGCACCGGCTGACAAGAAGAAGTAGTTCGGTTAGCTTAGTATTGGGAATTGCAAAGCCCCTTCTTTTGGAAGGGGCTTTGTTTTGTTCGTATCAATATTCGTTTGGATCAATATCGGAACTTCAATCCAAACTGAATCAGTCGCGGAGGCTCCGCCTTCAAAATCTGATTGAAGGTTGGCGAGCTGATGTCGCTGTTGGGCAGATGGAAGTTCGTGTGATTCAGGATATTGAACAGTTCGGCCCGGAATTGCAGCTCTTTCGATTCCGTCAGGTGAATGTTCTTGAAGGCCGAGAAATCCCAGTTCGCATAGCGAGGCCCAAGTGCAGCATTACGGCCTTCGTTGCCAAATTGTTGCACCGGTGAATTCGGATCCTGCGTGATGCGGGCAAACGCGGCGGCGTTGAGCCACGCGTTCACGCTGCGCGGCCCGGAGTTCGGTTTCTGTCCAGCCACCAGATTCGGGCGATTGGCCGAGAATCCTGTAATTTCCGGCGCGCCCCCCTGAACGGAGACATCGTTCGAATCGAACACAGTGAACGGCGTTCCACTCATCAGGGTTGCAATTCCATTCACCTGCCACCCGCCCAGAGCGTGCTGATACCAGCCCTGAGGGTGTTGCCAGAAGGGAAGGCTCCACTGATAGCTGAATACCAAACGATGACGAGCGTCGAAGAGCGACGGTCCACGCTCGGCCGCGAGGTTCGCCGGGTTTTGTGCCAGGTCGTTCTCGCCCGCCGTCTGGATCGATCCCGATCCCGAGATGTTGAACGACGAGACATCGTCAATCGCCTTCGAGTAGGTGTAAGAAGCGAGGAAGGAGAGCCCGTGGCTAAAGCGCTTCTTCAAGCTGGTTTCCAGTGCGTTGTAGGAAGAGTTTGCGATGCCCGTGATCAGCCCTGTGGATGAATATTGGCAACTGCTTGGCGGATCGGCAAGCGTGCATCCAGAGTGAATGCGGCGCTGATCCGCGTTGTTGGTGGTGGAGAGAGGATTGCCGCCGGCGTCAAAGCCAGGAATATACGTAGCCGGGTTCCCTTCAATGAAGCGCGGCAACTTCGTCCCCTTGGTTCCCACATAGCCAATTTCGAAGAGCAGATCTTTGCCGAAAGATCTTTGCACATTCAAGTCCCAATCCTGGGCGTAAGGCAGCGGAAGATTCGGCGCCAGCGTTAAGTTGGTCAAAGGCGTGGCAAACGTGTTGGGCGGCGGTGGATTGCCGTTGTAGGGATCAGCAAAGAAATTAGGCGCAAACGTGCTGCTAACCTGTTCGGTCTGCAGATAGGGTGGAGCGCTGATTGGCGATTGCAACGGGCCGCCTTGCCCAGTGTAATAAGGTTCGTAGAAAATTCCATATGCGGAAGTCACCAGCCACTTCCCGCTACCGGTCGGATCCCATGCCAGGCCCACCCGCGGAGCAAAACCCTTCTTGAACGTGGGAATCAGTCCGTCGGGAACGCCCCTGTCTCCGGGATAGAGCAGGCCCGCCGGCGCGGTCGGGAATACTGTAGACTGCCGTCCAGGAATCCAAAGCGTTTGGCGGTTCTTGGCTTCGGTGTACGGGAACGGCAACTCGTAGCGTACTCCCAGATTCAGAGTCAGGCGCGAAGAGGCTTTGTAGCTGTCCTGCACATAACCATTCAGTGATTTTCCGTTGATGTTGCGAGAAAAATCGCCACGCCCCTGAAGAAAGAAGACTGGTTCCGCGGATAAGAAGCTGGCGAACGCATCTGTGATTGGGAACGGCACGAAAACAAAGAAGCCATTTGTGGCGATGCCTTGCAGCACATTCACATGGAGATGCTGAAATCCACCGCCGAATTTCAGTTCGTGACGTCCGTGAATCCAGCTCAACGATCCGGAGTAGTCGTAGGCATTTTCGTAGGTATTGCGTGGTCCGGTGATCGGGTCGCCCACCGTCGTGTATCCATTGACTTGCATGAAGGGAGGGCCAATCGCCACGTCCAGGCTGGGTTGGTACTGAAACCCTAAGCTGGCCGGCGTGGTGTGATTCGTGCGCTCACCGAAGAGGAGCTTGTTTCGCAAGAAGGAGAAACGGAACACACTCACCTTGGAAGGCGAGAAGGTGTGGGTTTCCTGGGCAACAAAGCTCTGCGAGCGTTGTTCCTCTCCAATCGGAAAGCCCGGCACGCTCGCCCCCGCTGGAGAAAGTGGGTCGAACCGTGTGCCGTCATTAATTGTGTAGCGGAAGTTTAAGATGTCATTGCTGGAAAGATAGTGATCCAGTTTCGCCCCATACTCGTTGAAGTCGTCGTGTCGGATTTGGGTCGAGGTATAAGTATTGAGCCCGGTGTTGGGGAGAGGGAAGAGACTCAGCAAGTTTTGTGAAAGAGGATCAATCCCCGGCAGTTGATTATTGGGTACGGGCGCGTTGGCAAAAACGTTAAAAAGTTGGTCGGCTGGGTTGTTGCAAAAGCCGCCTGTGAAACCCTCAGGGCATTTTTCGGAGAAATCTCCAGTTCTCTGCTTCAGCGAGGGAACGGTGGAACCTGCAGTTACGCCTTGGCGGTTGCGAAAGCCTTCATAGAATCCAAAGAAGAACGTCTTGTCTTTGCGAATCGGCCCACCGATGGTTCCGCCGAACTGGTTCTGCTTGAGCGGTTCGACCTTCGACGCGAAGTAGTTCTTCGAATCAAAAGCGTCGTTGCGCAGAAATTCCCAAAGTGCGCCATGCAATCGATTGGTCCCAGACTTGGTAATGATGTTGGTGGTAGACCCAAGGCTGTTGCCGAACTCCGCGTTGGAGTTGTGCGTAAGAATTCTGAATTCACTGATCGCATCCACAGGAGGCTTGAGGACAAAACCACCATCGATACCGTTGAAATTGTTCGCGCCGTCGATCAGGAAATTGTTCGACTCCGGACGCTGGCCATTGACGGAGTAGCCTTGGCCTTGGCGCAGCGAGGACCCAGCTTCTATCAGCCCGGGAGTGAGTGGCACAACACCGGGTTGCAGCCAGCCGAGCTGGCTGAAATTACGCCCATCCAATGGGAGATCCAGAATCTCTTGTTCAAGAACAACTTTGCCCAAACTGGTGACTGTGCCTTGGATCAATTGAGCGTCGCCAACGATTTCGATTTGCTGTGTTTCGGAGCCAACCGCCAGCCGTACGGGCACCATAACGGTCTCATTCACGTTGAGAGTAATGCCGTCTTGGATGTACTTCTGAAAGCCTTTGGCCGCAGCTTCAATGCGGTAATGGCCAACCGGGAGCTCGATCAGGAGATAAGTTCCGTCGTTGTTCGTCGTCGTCGTTCGTGTCAGCCCCGTCTCGGTCTGCCGCGCTGTCACGGTCGCGGACTGCACCACGGCCCCCGCCGGATCGACGACGGCGCCACGGATCTTTCCGGTGATCTGTTGTGCAAGAACGTTCCAACCCGCCAGAAGCACCACAACGAAGCACGCGAGCCTGGTGAAAACCTTCATGAGTCTTGTTCGCCTTCCCAAAGATGTCGCAGGGGTTGATGGAGCAGAACATAACTTAGTGACGGCAATCACTACTGGCAATACTGCAAAAAGACTAGAGCCTCCCTTTCGCAATCACATGTAATATTGGGGGCCTGTGCCGATCACCTCTCAAATGAGCACTGAAGCAATCGTAAAACCTGCTTCCGATGCGGGGCTGCGGCGCGAACTCGGATTGGCGTCGGCGACCGCGGCGGTTGTGGGAGAAGCCATCGCCGTGGGCATTTTCCTAACGCCCGCAGGCATGGCGAGATCCCTGGGATCTCCCATGTGGATCCTGTTTTCCTGGCTGGTGATGGGCGCCATGACCATGAGCGGCGCGCTATGTTATGGAGAACTTGCTGGAAGGTTTCCACGCGCCGGTGGCTCGTATGCCTATCTGCGTGAAGCCTTCGGCGACCGCATCGCTTTTCTCTATGGCTGGATGAGTCTGCTGGTCATGGACCCGGGGCTGACGGCAGCATTGGCAACGGGTGTTGCCAGCTATGCCGCGTACATCTTTCACTGGTCTTCGTTTGTGACGAAGCTCGCTGCCGTCTGTACCGTCTGGGCGATCTGCCTGTTGAATGTTCGTAGCATGCCTTTGAGCGCTGGATTCATGCGGCTAGTCACGTGGCTCAAACTCGGAGTGCTGGGCGTAGTCGTAGTTTGGGCAGTTGCGTTCCGCTTGGGTTCATGGTCGAACTTTGTACCGTTCGTCGCACAACACCCCGGTTCGTTGCCGCTCGGTCCCGCCCTGGGAGCGGCTTTGGTTGGCGCATTCTTTTCGTTTGGCGGGTGGTGGGACGTGACGAAGATCGCTGGGGAAGTTCGCGATCCCGGCAAGACCCTGCCGCGCGCGCTTGTGTTGGGAGTGCTCATAGTCACGATTGCGTATGTGGCCATAAGTGCAGTGTTCCTCTACCTTGTTCCAATTGAGAAAGTTACATCGAACGAGACGTTTGTGGCGCAGGCGGGCGAACAGCTTTTTGGCCCCACCGGCGGCGCGGCGTTTGCGTTCGTGGTCGTCCTCTGTGTACTCGGAAGTTTGGCGGTTTTCGTGATGGCCGCGCCGAGAGTTTATTATGCAATGGCGGAAGACGGCTTGTTTCTGGAGATCTTTGCGCGCACTCACCCGCGCTTTGGTACGCCGGCGAATGCAATTCTGTTGCAAGCAGCGATCGCAACGGTTCTGATTCTCCGGGGAAATTTTCAACAAATCCTGGGGTACTTTGTGTTCGCCGCAGTGGTATTTATCGGAATGACAGTAGCCGGACTATTTGTGATTCGCCGCCGTACGCAGAACTCGGCGTCTGTTGTCTTGACGGCAGGGTATCCTTTTACGCCGTTATTTTTCCTGCTGCTGGTGGCGATGCTCCTTATACTCTTGGCGGGGCACAACCCCAGGGAAGTTCTTTTAGGGTGCGCAGTCGTGCTGGCAGGATTGCCGGTTCACGCGCTGTTAGCTCGCAGGACGGGCAGCGTCAGATAAATAAGTTTGGTGCGCTATGAAAACAAAAATCAGAATCACCGAAGACCAGGAAGCGACAGGGGAAATCTTAGCCGCTTATGACTATTGGCGCGCTGGCTCAGGTCGCCAGCAGGTTCCGGGTATCATCAAGTGTTTCGGAGCGAGGCCCGATTTTCTCCGCCAAGTTGTCGACTTCTCCAACACCATTCATTTTTCCGAAGGTCATCTTCCACGTCGTACCAAGGAAATGATTGCCAGCCATGTTTCCTACCTGAATCGGTGTCCGTATTGACTGGACAGTCACGCTTACTTCCTGCGTGTTCAGGGAGCTACGGATGAATGTGTTGCAGCAGTTCTCGAAGGCAAGCTCGACGAAGCGGGCCTGACGGCAGCGGAGCGTGTCCTGCTCGATTACGTGGCATTGGTCACGAAAGCCGCGTATCGCACGATGCCGGAAGATGTGCAGAAACTCCGCGACGCGGGCTGGCTCGAAGATCAGATTGCGGAGGCCGTCTATATCATTGCGATGTTCGCGTTTTTCAATCGCGTCGCCGACGCATTTGGAATTCCCTCGCAAAACTACCTGGCGACGGGGAAATTAACGCCGTAAGTCAAACCCTAACCTGCACTAGCTCCGGGCGCATTTTTTCGCGAATTGGTGCCAGACGCGTGTGTGCCAGGTCGTCACGGTAAAAAAGATTGTAAGTATCAAAGGGAATCAGGCGACCATCCGGTTGCGCCATATGGATGCAGCTTTTCTTCACCGAGCGCACATCGAAGCTGTACGCATCCATGAACTGAATGATGAGTACTCGAAAGAGATTTTCATAGCTCAGGTTCGACGGGGCTGCGACGTGAGGCAAGCAGCACAGCAGGTCGCGCAAACTGGTCGCTCCAGACTGCGGCGAATGGTTTGTGGAAAATAGTTTGAACACGTGATCGCGAATCGCATTTTCCTCTTCGTAGACGATCGTATTGCGGCCACCTTCCAGCAGAATCTTCGAGTCGATCATCCCCGTGAGCGGCACTACTTTGCCTTCTACCTTGAGCGCGTAGGCCATCGCTAAGCTGTCGGGGTGGCAAGGCACAGGGATCACATCTTCGGGACGGAACACCGCGGTCTGCTCCAAAATCTTGCGTCGCACCTCTGTTAACGTGAGGCGATCTCGCGCGGGATCATAATTTTCTACGCGTCCTGCGGCTTGAATCGGTTGCAGAGTGACGCCTCGCACGCAGGGTTGCCGCAGCGCGTAGTCGATGATTTTGCCGATCTCACCATCGTTGAGCCCTTTCTTTAGCGTGACTACCAAGGTGGTGGAAATGTTGTGGCGGTTCAGGTGTTCGAGCGCCTGCTCGCGCACGCGCCGCAAATCCGCCCCTCGTAAATCCAGCAGCGCTTCGCGTTCGAAGGAATCAAACTGCAAGTAGACTTCAAAATTCGGCATGTAATCGGCTAACCGCTTGGCGAATTCTTCGTCTTGCGCAATGCGGAGCCCGTTGGTGTTGACCATCAAATGCCGTATTGGGCGCGCCTTTGCCATGTCGAGTATGGCGAAGAAGTCGGGGTGAATGGTCGGTTCACCGCCAGAGATCTGCACCACATCCGGTTCGCCTTCGTTGCGGACTACCGCGTCCATCATGCGTTCGATTTCAGCAAGTGAGCGGAAACTCGTGCGGGATGGCCCGCTCTCCGCGTAGCAGACTGGACAGCTTAGGTTGCAGTTGTCGGTGACTTCGATTAACGACAGGCAGGAGTGCTGCTCATGATCCGTGCAGAGCCCGCAATCGTAAGGACATCCGTAGCGCACGGGCGCGTTGTAGGCCAGCGGCATCTCAGGAGGCTTGATAAATACCTCGCGGCATCGGCGGTAATACTCAATGTCGTCCGCAATGAGCACGCGTTCACTGCCGTGCTCGGGGCACCGCTTTAACATGAAGACGTTGCCGTCCTGGAATACGATTTTGCCTTCGATCTTGGCGAGGCAGGCGGAGCAGAGGCTCAGGCAGACATCGTAGTAAAGATAGGGGCGAACGCGAGCAGGCATGCGGCCTCCGAAAGATCGTCTAATTCTTATAGTAGTAACGACCCACGAGCGTCACATAAACTCCGGCAAAAGATAAAAAGAGGAATACTGTCCCAAGACCCAGGAGAGCGATTTGTGCAAACCCGCTGCTCTCCAAGCCGCCCCAGCAAAGTAACACGCCAATCGAAAACGCTGCCACGGTGAGAATCAAGGCACGGCGCCAATTGAGAGGGGGTTTAGACGGCAAGATGTTCCTGTGTCACTTTCTAAAAAATGCTTCGGATGACCCGAGTCAACAATGCTACAAGCCCCAAGAGGAAGACTAGAACTGAAAGGAAGAACCCGCCGGCCAGGATATAGGCCAACAATTGCCCAGCTTTGGATCCACCAACAAATCCCGCAAATTGCACAAACCCAACACAGAAAGAACCCGCTAACCCGATTCCACCAAAGATGAGAATCAAGACTTGCTTCCAGCTGGGCCAGGACTTATCGGGTTGTTGATTCAATGGGAATCCTCTAAGAGCCGCGTGACATTCGAATGATCAGCGCCACGACGCCAAAGCAAATCATAAAGAACGAACCGATGAAACCGAACCCCAAGATAGTTTGCCAAGGATCTCGAGCCGTTAGCGCTCCGGCACAAAACGATATCGTCAAGACGATGCCACCGAAAAATAGAAGCAGTCCCTGTTTCCAACTGGGCCCGGTTTCCTCGGCGGTTGGTTCATTTACCCTCCGAAAGCCCACTCTGAATAACTCCAGGCGGAACTCGCGTAACCGGCTGGATCACATCCCGCAGAATCCGCAGCGCATCCCGGCCATAGTACAGCAATCCGAACACGCAAGCCCACTGAATCGAGCCAAGTCCCGCAAACTGAACGGTAGGCTTAAGGAAATCGATGCACAGCCTCCAGGCGAGGTACACGATCATAAAGGTCTTGAACGAGTCGCCCGATTGGTAAACTTTGGGCCGCAACCAAACCAGTACGACCATCACCGCAATCAGAAAGAGAATCTCGTAAAGCTGCGTTGGGTGTCGCGGAATCCCATCGCCGAAATCGATCCCCCACGGCAGTCGCGTCGGTAGGCCAAACGTCTGATCGGAAAGTCCGTTCAGGAAGCAGCCCACCCGCCCAATTGCCATTCCGGCTGCGAGAGGTAAGGCGAACAAGTCCCCCGTAGATCGCGTTTCGCCCAGCAGCTTCTTCGTGACCTCGACGGCGATCAGACCGCCCAGCAGGCCTCCCACTACCGTCTTGCCGCCGAGCATGTAGGTCCAGTCGTCCCACTTCGCTAACGTCAGCGCCGGCGTTTCCAGCCAATAAAGGATCTTGCTCCCCATCGCTGCACCTGCAGCCGCAGCTGAAATCGCCCACCACCGCATGTGGCTCGAGACGGCGTCCCCGCACGTCCGCCTTTGCCACAAATACAAACGAAAACCTGCGAAATAGCCGAGTGTTTCAAAGACAAGATGGGGATGGAGTGAGACAGAACCAATGCGTAAATAGATGGGGAAACTCAAAGTTGAACAGCGCCAGCGCGCCAGCCAAGCTTATCCGACAGGCGGCGTCGCAGACAAACTTCGTTACATCGCGCCACGAACGAATCGCTGACCCAGGCGCCAGGCCCGCACGGCTCCGTACAGCGGGAAGAGCGGTTCAGGAAGGCGCACGCTCCGCCACTCGCTGATGGTCGAGGTGGTTGCCAACCGTGCAAACAGGCGCAGGCGATCGCGCAAACGCTCCCGTTGCCGTGCGAAGAGCCAGAAATATGTCAGTGATTCGGTCAGAATCTTGGAATCGTGGAACAGGTTGCGCGCCAGAGACTCTGCCAAGGTGGATGTTCCTGGGTCGTCCTGTATCCAGGATTCCACCGGTTGCGGAAGCTCCACTCCCAACATCCATCGTGTCAGGAACAGGCCGATACGCGTGATGCGGGCGATGTGCCAGCGTTCAGCGCGTCGCATAACAACCTTCCAATCGATCTCCACGCGCTGAATCAGATAAGCGATGTCCGAGAGCCAGCAGAGGCGCGACCACATATGTTTGGCGCCGTGCGCCATCAGACAAAGCAGCAAATCTTCCGGCGCGAGTGAGGGTACGGCACGCCCGCACAACTCCACCGGTTGCGCGCGCGCCACCATATGGTGAAGAGGGATTTGTACGGTGTAGAAATTCGGCACGATATCCCAGTGCATCTCCAGCACGTTCTTCACGGGCGGGTGATGAAATGTGAAATCGCAAGCGGACTTGAGGTACGCTCTTTCCTCGCGTTCCGTCAGCTCAATCTTTGGGATGAACCCTGCGTCCATCAGCGCCCGCTTGGATTGCGGCCAGTCCTTGCGTGAGATCAAGACGTCGAGATCGTGAAATTGCCGCAAAACCAGATCGCCTTGCGCAGTCGCCGCCAAAGTCGGACCCTTGTAGGGAACTGCCTGCACTCCAGCCCCGGCAAGTGTCTCAATAACCGAAAACAACTCTCCGGCGAACCAAAGGCTGCGCCGGGCATTCTCCTGGCAAATCCTGCGCAGCTCAACCAGCATGGCATCGGGGATGGAGGGCAGTTCGCTCAACTTGTAAGCTGCCATGGGAAGCAGTCCGTGGGTCTGAGCCAGCCGCTCGAAACGCACCCAGTCGAAGGGGCGCTCCATGAGTCGGCTCAGAGTGGCTGTGCCGTCCGTCGGCGAGGCGGCTGCGAGCAGCATCTCCCATTCGGAATTCACTACGGTTCCCATCAACCTGCGACCGTGTCCCGTGCGTTCTGCGGGCGGCGAAATGGCGGACATCAGCGGCATAACGATATTTAGGTCTAGATTGATGCAACAACCTGGGTCTGCTGCGGGCTTGGTCAAACCGCCCTCGGGGAGGAGCCTCTATAATACAAACTTTCCGGGTGTTTGTGCCACAAAATATGCACGGAGCTCTTCTGGACCCCTAACTCTAATGGACGCTGTGGTTTTCAACTCGGTAAGCAAGGCCTTTAGGCACCGTCCCGCCCTCTTCAATTGGATAGGGCGGGAGCGAGCCGGTTTCACGCAAGCCTTGCGGGACGTCTCGCTGAGCCTCCCCATTGGGGGCGTCCTCGTACTGCTGGGGCCCAACGGCAGCGGCAAGACGACGGCCTTGAAGCTCATCTCGACTATGCTGATCCCGGATGCCGGTAGCGTAACCGTCTGCGGCTCCGATACGCAGAGCAGCGGCGACACAGTACGCTGCAAGGTAGGCTTCGCAATGGCGCATGAGCGCACTTTTTTCCCGCGCCTCACCGCCCGAGAAAACCTCGATTTTTTTGCA
>Ga0209698_10006096_pt1 | contig 12868 bp, 9 predicted proteins | sample LitLauG_LLR_2012_FD_187203 | JGI IMG/M metagenome (GOLD analysis project Ga0209698, IMG submission 187203) | Freshwater sediment microbial communities from Pennsylvania, USA - Little Laurel Run_MetaG_LLR_2012 (SPAdes) (version 2) | ecosystem: Environmental > Aquatic > Freshwater > Creek >...
GAGCCGCCCGGCAAGCTGGTCGGACGCCGCGAATTCACCGTCCAGCTTTTCGCGCACGCCAGCAAGGAGTGGATCGACTTTAGAAAGGAATTCCTCAGGAGGAAGCCCGCCGAGCGCCGCGTTCCACAACCACTTGTGTCCGGCGGCACAAACGCTGCGCTTCACTTTCTTCGCGTCGCTGATCCCGCATAGAGTTGCCGCGACCATGTCGCAATGTTCGAATGCGGAGACAAACTCCGGGCGCTTCGCAGGATTGTGGCGAAGCCAATGCAGAAGCTTCGAAAAACCCCACTCGGAGGAATAGACGCCCCCGCACCATTCAATCGCGGCTAGCTTCAGCTTGCGAGCCGCTTCAGTGATTTCCGCCGCTTCGGACTTGGCTCGGTGATCGCACCACAAATAGTAGTCATCCAGCGGCTGCAGGTTTTTACCTACGGGAATGACGGAAGAGCCGGTGGTGTCCAGGGCAATGGCGAGAACTTGCTCGCCGGCGACTCCCGATTTTTTGACGGCTTCGCGCGTCGCTTCCGCCAGCGCGCGCATGTGATCCTCGTGCGACTGCGTGGCGTATTCCGGATCTTCCCGTTTGCGATGGAGCGGATATTCCGCGACGGCGGACGCGAGCAGCCCGCGCTCGCTATCCACGATCGAAACGCGTACGCTCAAGGTTCCGAAATCCACTCCAGCAACGGCGGCCATCCATCAGCTCCAGTCGAACTCCGCGCATCTATTCAGTTCGTCGCAGCGGGGGCCGTTACGCCTCACGTCCCGGGGAGTATTTCAAGCAATAAATCAGCCCGAAAATAAGCAACAATGCGCCCCACCAGACGCTGGCGTGGTACTGAAAGAGAACCACTTGTTTTTCCGGCGCTGGCGGATAAATGACTTCCCAGAGTCCGGCACCAAAAATCAGGATTCCATTGACAAGCAGAGAAAGTCCCATGAAGAACCAGATGGAGATTCCGCCCTCGTGCAGCTTCATTATCCTTATTCTCCCTTCCCTACCAGAAAAGAATGTTCAAGACGATAAAGCCAATGGCAACGACCACGGCCCAAAAAGCCGGTCGATGATAGAACGCCACCTCAGCCTCGTGAGGAATCGCTGTCACGCCATAAACGAGGCCGTTGAGTTCCGCATCGCTCTTGGGTTTGGTGATGAGACTGACGAGGATCGTTACCAGGAAGCAGACGATGCAGGACCACAAGGCCCGGTACATGTTTTCAGCCATGTCGCGGGCATCCGCGGAAAGTGCGACATAGCGCAGAGCAGAGTGGTCGACTTTCACCCATGCCCACATGCCGATGGAGGAAAGAGTTCCGGTAAACAGTCCCCAGAACCCTCCGGCAGCGGTAGCGCGCTTCCACAACATGCCGAGAAGGACGGTGCCGAAAAGCGGCGCGATGAAGAAACTGAAAAGAGCTTGGACATAATCCATGATGCTCTTAAAGTCCATTACTAGGTATGCGGTGCCAATGGAAATGATCACGCCAACGACAGTGGACCAGCGGCCCATGGCAACGTAGTGCGCGTCTGATTCGTTCTTCTTGATGAGCGCGCGATAGATGTCGTAGGTCCAAACTGTCGTGAAGGCACTGACATTGCCCGCCATTCCGGACATGAAGCCGGCAATCAGCGCGGTGATGCCAAGGCCGAGCAGGCCCGGGCCACAGTAGCGCGCCAGCATCAGAGGCAGAACTTCGTTGTAGCTGTGCCCGCCCGTAGCAACCGCGGCGGTTTCTCCGGTGAGCTTTATCGGCAGCAGCGCGAGGCCGAGAAGACCAGGCAGAATGACAATGAACGGGACCAGCATCTTGAAGCCGGCGCCGATGATGGGCGCCATCTTGGCGGCGCGCAGATCTTTGGCCGAGAGAACGCGCTGGACAACGAGAAAGTCGGTAGTCCAATAACCCATAGAGATGATGGCGCCGAGTCCGAAAACGATCCCAGTCCAGTGGATGCCCATGGGATTGTCTTTGAAATGTCCCAAAGTAGACCAAAGATGCGTGTACTCCGCGGAGGCATTACGCGCGATTTGCAAGCGGAGATTGTTCCAGCCGCCAGTTTCGACCAGACCTAGGATCGGAATCAGCAATGCGCCGGCCCAAATCAGTATGAACTGCAGAACCTCGTTAAAGATGGCGGACCGCAAGCCGCCGAGAGCGACATAAATCGCCACCGTGATAGAGGAGACCCAGATGCTGAAGTGGATGTCCCAACCAAGGACCACTTTGAGCACGAGCGCCATCGAGTACATGTTGATACCGCTCATGAGGACGGTCATCATCGCGAAGGAAACGGCGGACAGCGCGCGGCTGGCCTCGCCGAAGCGGAGTTTCAGGTAGCCCGGGACGGAGTGCGTTCTGGAGATGTAGTAGAACGGCATCATTACGATGCCGAGGAAGAGCATCGCGGGTATGGCGCCGATCCAATACCAGTGAGCGGCAAGAATTCCGTACTGGTAGGCCGCGGCTGCCCAGCCCATCAGCTCAAGCGAGCCCAGATTCGCGGAGAGGAAGCTCAGGCCGGCAATCCACGCGGTCATCTCGCGGCCGGCCATGAAGAAGTCTTCGCCGGTATTGGCGCGGCGGCGCAAATACAAGCCGATCGCCAGCACCAAACAAAAATAGAAAACGATTATCGCAATATCGACCGCCGACAGATGGACGAGCGTGCTGGGTATGCTTTGTGCCAGGACGGCGTTCATTTTTTCTCCTTGGGCTGTCCGTAGTAGGCGTCCTTACCATGCTTCCTCAGGAAATGCTTGTCGTGCAGCGGGCGCCCGATGGCGTCCGCTTCTGGATTGATGCCCAAAGTAAAATAGGCCATGCGCGCGACGGATTCCAGAATGACGGCGTTGTGTGCGGATGTTCCGGGGTCCGGACCCCAGGCAAAAGCGCCATGATTGGCCACCAGCACCGCAGGGACCGCCGCAACGTCCAGGCCGTCAAATGTCCGGAGGATGGCCCGGCCCGTATTCTCTTCATAGTCTGAAGCAATCTCCGAAGTCTTCAATTCTTCGGTCACGGGAACAGGCCCGTGGAAGGAATCAGCGTGAGTCGTCCCGAAGCACGGAATCGGGCGCCGGGCCTGCGCCCAGGCCGTGGCGTACTCCGAATGCGTGTGACTGATACCGCCGATGGCGGGAGATGCCTTATACAAAACGAGATGCGTGGGCAAATCGGACGAGGGCCGCAACTTGCCTTCAACCACTTTCCCTTCCAAGTCCGTAACGACCAGATCCACTGGCTTCATCTGGTCGTAAGGCACGCCGCTCGGTTTTATCACCACCAACCCGTCCTTACGCGAAACTCCGCTGGCGTTCCCAAACGTGTAAAGCACCAGGCCCTTGCGCACCAGCTCAAGGTTGGCCTCTAGCACCTCTTTTCGGAGTTCAGGAAGCAGCATGGGTTCGTTTGTCGGACTGCCGGTAGCATACTCTTACTGGCAAAGAGTTTGCGCCGGAAAGCTTATCTCCGACGCCCGAGACAGCAGTGGTCGTGATTATCGACAAAAGTCCTGGATTCCGAGAAACCATAGTGGCGTTATTTTCCGCAAGTTTCCGTGAATTGCGGGGGTGAAGATATCACGCCGGGGGAACGTCTGCCAAGTGCAAACGCTTGCATTTGCAGCCGGTTTTTGGGACCCACGGCCATCTTCATGCGAACTGGCGGTACCTGGCAACGATTTGTTATGAGCCCCCAAATCGGTCCCAATTTGTGTGTGACCCTTGCGCACAGAGACAGAAAGCCGTAATGTAACCGGCGTGCAACCGCTTGCAATTGTCTCTGTTGGCGCGCGCCTTTTTCTGCATTTGACCTGGTTCCAGGAGGCATGAACCTACGTGGCTAGACAGTGGAAACGCCGCGAGCTTCTGGCTCAACTGGCTGGAGTTTCCGCCGCTATGCTCTTGCCGCGTGAGACAGCCTCAGCAAGCGGCGTCCTTGAGATCGCTGGCGAAGACTGCGAAGTCCAATTCGCCCCTGTAAGCACCCATACGCTCAGAATAAGCATTGTGCCCATAAGGCAAGGCGTTGTCGGCAGCATTCCACTAGACGGCTCGCTGGTGCAGCCAGCCTGGGCAGACCCCGTAGCCAAGCTTCGAGGTGACGCAGCGGCTCAAACCATTGAGTGTGGAAACCAGAAAATTTCATTGTCCCTTCGGCCGGTGGCTTTCACCATCACCACGCCTCAAGGTCAGACCATCCAGCAACTCTCCATCGACGAAGTAAGCGGCGCCGTTTCTTTCCTGACAGGCGACTCACCCTTGCTCGGCCTCGGAGAAGGCGGACCGCAATTCGACCGTCGCGGCTCGACGGATCGTATGCGCAGTGGACAAGGCGGCTATCAATTGGGAACTCACGGCGGCCGCGTGCCAATCCCATGGTTGATCGGAACGGGTGGCTGGGCCATGTTTTTTCACCAGCCCTTTGGCACGTTTGACTTCACGGGAGGACAAGGAAAATTCCAGCCTGCCAGCCCCCAGACCGCTCTGCCACTGGACATTTTCGTCGTTGCGTCGCTCGATCCCGCTACCATTATGGCGGAATACGCCCGCCTCACCGGACACCCTGAACTTCCTCCGCTCTGGAGTTTCGGCTATCAGCAATCTCATCGCACGCTGGCCAGCCGCGACGAAGTCCTCGCCGAAGCAAAAACGTTTCGCCAGAAGAAGCTTCCATGCGACGTCCTGATCTATCTCGGTACGGGCTTCTGCCCTTCTGGCTGGAACACGCAAAATGGTTCCTTCACCTGGAATCCCCGCGTGTTTCCCGATCCAAAGGACGTTCTCGGCGAGCTTCACAAAGACAATTTTCGCGCGGTGCTTCACAACGTGATTCTTACCGACAAGCTTCGCGGTACCGTGCACGATCCTTGCGATCTCTCACGCTTCGACGAAGAACAGGCCAGCTGTCATTGGGATGCTCACCGCAAAGACTTCGCTCTGGGTGTCGACGGCTGGTGGCCTGATGAAGGCGATTCGCTGGACATCGCTTCGCGGCTCGTTCGCAATCGCTTGTACTGGGAAGGTCCGCAAATAGATCGCCCGAATGAGCGCCCCTATGCGCTGCATCGCAATGGCTATGCGGGCATGCAACGATTTGGTTCCTTCTTGTGGTCGGGAGACGTGTACTCGACTTGGGAAACACTAAAAGTTCATGTTCCGATTGCCATCAACACGGCCTTAACCGGCATTCCGTATTGGGGTACGGACATCGGCGGATTTGTCCCTACGAAAGAGTTCACTGCTGAGCTCTACCTTCGGTGGTTTCAGTTCGGAGCGTTCTGCCCCTTGTTTCGTTGTCATGGGCGCACCTGGAAACTGCGGCTGCCGTGGGGGTGGGACACGGGCGATCCCGGTCCGGTCGAGATCAATAACTACAACGGGGCCGCCATTCCCGACTCCAGTCAACTGCACGATGCGCAAGTTGAGCCTATTTGTCGAAAATATCTGGAACTGCGCTACCGAATGCTGCCCTATCTCTACAGCGTGGTCCATGAATGTGCTTCGACTGGCATGCCAATTATGCGCGCTCTCTGGTTGCACCATCCCGACGATCCGAAGGCAGTCGCGTGCGGCGATGAGTACCTGTGGGGGAAGAACATTCTTGTGGCGCCCATAGTCGAAAAGGGCGCGACTGCCCGCCAGGTTTACCTGCCCCGCAACGGCTGGTATGACTTCTGGACCGGCGAACGCATCGAAGGGGGACGCGAAATCAACCGCGGCGTCGACCTGGAGACTATGCCCCTCTACGTTCGTGCGGGATCAATTCTGCCGCTCGGCCCCGTAAAACAGCACGTAGCGGAAAAATCTGACGGACCCCTGTCCATCTCGATTTACCCCGGAGCCGACGCTTCTTTCTTACTCTACGAAGACGACGGCGCCTCTTTTGACTACCGGAAAGGCGCATGGATGGGCATCCAGATGGAGTGGAACGACGCGCTGCGCACACTGACTCTACAGCTTGCGCCGGGCTCACGCATGCTGCCTCCGCTCCGCAGGAACTTGACGGTCACGCTCGATGGCACCACGCGTTCCGTCGAATTCGATGGAAAGCCCTTAAAGCTATCGTTGTCTCAACACGAGCCGAAAGCACCGAAATGAGGATGCGAACATGAGTTCGAACTTGGACCTAAAGGGTAGGAAAAAAAAGATCCTAACTGGACTCGCGATTTCCCCTTTGGTTGGACTTGCGATTTTCTTTTTGGCCGCGCTCACGCCTGGAGTTCTCCTCGCGCAGGAATCTCGGAAAAGGACGCCGCCAACTCCTGGACCCATGCTTGAGCAGGGTTATATTGACTTGGAGACCCCGGAGTTTTCTCTACGCCTCGTTCGTTCTTCGCAAACGGTCGCCGCCCTTAAACCAAAGGGTGAGGGTGATTTCGACTTCACCCCCGGCGACCTCTTGGTGGCGCGCTCCCGCGACGGCTACTATCATCTTGGCGACATCGACCTCCGTCTTCGCACAGGCGACACAGGCAGTTGGAAGGATTATTCCACCGCGCTGGCGCGCACTCCCGTGACGGCATTGCCGGCGACAGACCCGATACTGGCGGTCGCGGATCTCCAACCCACGCTTCCGCAGGACATTCCGTTGCAAATTACAAGAACCTGGGGACTCGAAGGCGGCCATCTCGTATTGCGTTTTACACTGAAGAACAGGACAGCGGAGAGCGTGCAGATTGGCGCGCTCGGCATCCCGATGATTTTCAACAATGTGTTGAACGATCGATCGCTCGAACAGGCTCATGCCCTTTGTTCATTTTACGATCCTTATATCGGTAACGACGCGGGTTATCTGCAAGTGACCCGTTTGAACGGGCACGGCCCTGCACTTCTGGTGCTTCCTCTCGGCAAGACTGCGTTCGAAGCCTACAACCCGATTTTGGGTCAGCGCGACTCCGCGCAACCTTCCCCATTCCATGACCCCACGCCGCGAGGGATCACCTTCGAAGGGTTTTACGACTGGATGGTGCATAGCGCGGCCTTCGCGGAAAACGAATGGAAAAAGGCCACTCCATGGAATCCGCCCACGCTGGCAACGCTCGCGCCGGGCGAATCAAAGTCCTACGGACTGGAGTTTGTGACTTCGGACTCGATTCGGCATATCGAAAAGACTCTTGAAGAAAATGCTCGCCCCGTCGCTGTTGGAATCCCCGGTTATGTCCTGCCGATGGACATTGAAGCAAAGCTATTTTTGAAATACCCCAAAGCGGTGACATCCATAACGGTCGAGCCCGCCGCCGCGGTTTCCGTCAAAGAAGCCGGGAACACTTCACAAGGCTGGAAAACCTATTTGTTGCAAGGAAAACTTTGGGGACGCGCCCGCCTGACCGTCACCTACCAGGACGGTTTGGTGCAAACGATTCAGTACTTTGTGACCAAGCCGGAATCCCAGGCTATCGCAGACATGGGCCACTTTCTCACAACAAAGCAGTGGTTCACGGATCCAACGGACCCTTTCCACCGCAGCCCCTCGGTCATGAGCTACGACCGCGAAACGAACGAAATCGTGACGCAGGACAGCCGTGCATGGATCGCGGGCCTCGGCGATGAGGGCGGTGGAGGCGCGTGGCTAGCAGCGATCATGAAGGAGTTAGGACAGCCCGATAAAGCGGAGCTCGCGAAGTACCAGGAGTTCGTGGACGGCGTCTTGTGGGGCGGCCTGCAGTACAAGGATGGCCCGAACAAGTTCGGTGTCAAAAAAAGCCTTTTTTACTACCAGCCCGACCAGCTCCCGACCGGCTTTTATCGAAAAGATTTCAACTGGACATCGTGGACCAGTTGGGACAAATCGCACTCGGAGGCAGTGGACCGCTCGTTTGATTACCTGCACGTGGTCGCGGCCCATTGGGTTTTGTACCGTCTAGCGCGCAACTACGATGGGTTGGTCACGAATCATCCCTGGGACTGGTATTTGACAAATGCGTACGAGACCTCGGTCGCGATGATTAGATTTGCGCCGGGCTACGCCGTCTTTGGCCAAATGAACGGCGACATTTTCCTTCAAGTGCTTGCCGATTTGCGCCGCGAAGGGATGACCGCGCAGGCGGACGACCTCGAAGCCAAGATGCGCGTTCGCGCCAATCACTGGAAGGAGGAAGCCTATCCCTTCGGGAGTGAGATGCCTTGGGATTCGACTGGGCAGGAAGAGGTCTATGCGTGGATGAAGTATTTCGGCTTTCAGGAAAAAGCGGAAGTAACTCTGAATGCCATCCTTGGCTACGATCCAACAGTTCCGCACTGGGGATACAACGGCAGTGCCCGGCGTTATTGGGATTTTATCTTCGCCGGAAAACTTCGCCGCATTGAACGGCAATTGCACCACTATGGTTCGAGCCTGAACGCGATTCCCTTGCTCGCGGAATACCGGGAGCATCCCGGTGATTTTTATCTTTTGCGCGTGGGCTACGGTGGAACGATGGGCACAATGTCGGACATTGACCAGGACGGGTTTCTCGCGCCCGCCTTTCACGCCTTCCCAGACCTATTAAAGCCCGATGCGCTTTCCGGGGACGATGGGCCAAACCTGTTCGGCCACGCCTGGAATACGGCAACATACATTGTTCACCACCCGGAATTCGGCTGGCTGGCGTTTGGCGGCAACACTCTCGTTGCCGGCGACGTTGTAAAGGTCAAACCGCTCGATTCCTTCCGGATGCGCGTGTATGTTGCATCTGCCGGCGTTTGGTTGACGCTCGACGCCGGACAATTCGATCAGATTGAAGTGAATTCGCGCACCGGTGTAATCCGCGTGGGACTTTCTCCTGCCATGGAATATTTGCGCACTGCTCGGCTCCGCATCGAACAACCGGCAAAGATGAACAACGCGGTGAGCTATCGCCCCGCAAAGATTCTGAACCAAGAACGCGGAGCCTATGTGATCCCCCTCGGCAAGGGTACAACCTGGGTGGACCTCAGCCCTAATCCTTAACACCTGACCGGAAAAGACGTGTTCATCGAAAAACCCACGTTAGCCGAATCCGATTAACTCGAGGTGCGCCCGCGGAGTGCCGCTCCCGCCTTCCGCGGCAGAATGCCAAACTCCCGCGGGCATCGATAATCACCGTTTTTTGCACCGGGATTCCACGCCGGGACTTAGTCAAATTGGCTAGGCTTCCTCCGGAAGAGTCTCTTTGGAATACCGAATTGCAAAAAACCTGACGATCAAGCTTCTAGTCGGATGGATGGCGTTTTGTGACTCAGGAGGCCCGAGATGAATTGTTCCGCAAACTCCTCGCCGATTTCCACGGAAGAAGCTTCGCCGGAGGGATCGAACCAGTAAGGGATCCAATTCAGCGAGCCGAGAAGGGCGAAAGTAGCCAGCTTGGGATCGGCGCTTCGAAATACGCCCGTCTTAATTCCAGCAATGATGATGCGGCGAATTCCCCGGTCGAAGCGATCACGTTTTGCTATCACTTTCCGCCGACGGGAAGCAGAGAGTGCCTGTACGTCCATGGTCAAGGCGGTCCCGCGCAATTCGTCAATCATCATGTGCACGAAGGAGACGATAACGCGCCTCAATTGTTCCTGTGGTGGATGGGAACTGTCCTCAACCTTCTTGAGCATTCTCAGGAGGAGATCGAGTGCAAATTCGTGGCACGCAAACAGGATGTCTTCTTTGTCTTTGAAGTAGTAATAAAGGTTTCCTTTTGTCATGTGGAGCGCGCCGGCAATTTCATCAACGCTCGCCCCGTAGTAACCTCGCCGGCGAAACGCAGCTGCGGCACTCTTCAGGATTTCCAGGCGCATGTCGCCATTTCTATTTTCTTTGCGGGTCATAGGTAGTTTTTTTTCGAGTGTAAATCGTGCAAAACCGGTACGAAACCACGGCGCGGCAATCCTGGCAGTCGTCGTCCAGCTCGTCCGGGCTTACCGGTTCGGCACGGACCTCATATCCGAGCTGGGAGTAGAGTTCCATCGCCTCCTTCGCGCGTTGCTCATCGGCGGTGAAGCGGCGTTCCCATCCTTCCACAACCAATGCAGGGTTAGGTTGAAGCTGCGCCTCGGAAAGAACTCGATCAGCCGAGTGCTCCAGCGCGGTTTGGATTTTGATCAGCTTCGTCATCGACATCTCGGGCGATTAGTTGGGTGCCTGGCATTCGTTGCGTTGTGGGCTGCCTTCTGCCGCCAGATTCAGTTTTTGCAGTCGGCGCTGCGCGAGTACTGCGGCGCCCAGCGCACCGACGAACTGAACAAGATGTTCCGGTGGGACGTTTACTTCCGCCTTCAGATGTTCCCGGACCACACGCGCCATCGTATCGAACCGTAGGATGCCGCCGATCAAAGTGAACTCAGGTTCCATCTGAACACGCTTCATCAGTTGCACGGAACGGTCCACCAGCGAAGCGATGGCGCCATGCATGATGTCCGCAGGCGCGCTCCCAACCGACAATTGGTTGATCACTTCCGATTCAGCAAATACTGCGCAGACGCCCGAAATCGCAACTTGCTGCTTCGAAGTTGCCACCAGCGGACCAATCTCGGTGGTTCCGTAGCCCATGTATCGCGCTGTCTTCTCCAAGAAGGCGCCGGTTCCCGCAGCGCACTTGTCATTTAGACGGAATGACTTGACGCGGGCCATGTCATCGATGCGGGTAGCTTTCATAGTCTGGCCACCAACGTCGAGAATCGTACGTGTCCCGGGGAAGAAAAACGTGGCACCCCGCGCGCTGGCGGTCAGGTCGGTCACTTGTGTATCGCTGAACGGCACCATGTGTCGCCCGAACCCTGTAGCTACGACATAGGAAATGTCGGATTCGGCCATTCCTGCACTTCTTAAAGCACTTTCATAAACCTGTCTCGCCACTTCGGCAAGCTTGAACCCTGTGTTGTTCAAGGCGTGGCCGAGGATCACGCCTTTTTCATTTAGAACTACCGCCTTGGCGTATGTAGAACCAACGTCGATTCCGGCAGTACAAATCATGATGGCCTCCCGGAAGTTGCGGGCGCCCGCCTGGCGATAACATGATCCAGGGCAAACAAGGCAGCGCCCAGTGCACCCATAAAGTGGGAATCATTGCTTACGTTCAGCTTCGCGTTGAGGCCCTTCTGCAGCGCCTCGATCATTCCAATATTGCGAGCCACTCCGCCCGTAAATGTAATCTCTTCTTCGACTCCGACGCGACGAAGCAGCCCAATAGATCGTGCAGCGATGGATTGATGAACACCCTGCAAAATGTCTTCGATCTTCTTCCCCTTGCCCAGCCACGAAAGTACTTCGGATTCGGCAAACACTGTGCACGTCGTACTGATCCGCACGGGCCGTTCGGCGCGCAAGGCCGTTGGACCCAATTGATCCAAGGGAATGTCAAGGGCGTTCGAAGCTGCACCGAGGAATCTTCCGGTCCCTGCCGCACACTTATCATTCATGCAAAAATCCACAATTTCGCCTGACGGGCGTACCCGGATCGCTTTCGTGTCCTGACCGCCCATATCGATCACCGTACGTGTGCCGGAAAACATGTGCACGGCGCCGCGACCGTGACAACTGATCTCTGTCACCTGCGTGTTTCCAAAAGTCACACGATACCGGCCGTATCCAGTACCGACCACGTACTCGACTTCTTCCTCCTGTACATCCGCGCTCTTTAGCGCCTCCGCAAAAGCCTGTTCAGCAGCCAGGACTACGTTTGCGCCCGTATCCATCAGCGCTCGGCCAACGATGTGCTTTGCCTCATTGATCACGATGGCTTTTGTTTGCGTGGACCCGACATCTACTCCGGCTGCGTATGCCATTTTCCAGTACTCCTCCGTGCCGAGCTCTTTCGCGCTACCGCGTGGCGGCCTCTTGCTGCCTGCGGGAAGCCAAACCTTCAAAAAAAGCATCGATGCGGTTCTTCATTTGCGCTTCGGTGACCACACGGCGGTCCATCATGTCGGATTCGATAAAAAGGCTGGGGATGTCGCGGGCCGCCATCAACGAACGGCGGTTATCCGCCATTCCAGTGGAAGTTGTGCGGCAGCTTTTGATGGGATGGTAGACCACTCCGTCCAGATGGAAGGAGTCGACCATTTCGAGGATCGCTTTATCCTGAAAGAACATGCTGTCCATCGCGTCACGCACGCTGATGAGGATGCCCTCGGCTAAACTCTCCAGTGGTCGCGCCAAGTCATATTCGTAGCCCAAATTGGCGCCACCCGAGGCGAACCAAAGGTAGGTGGAGTGGACGAAGGTTCCACCCCATTCAGTGAACAGTTCATTGAACCTTCGGAAGATGGGATAACAGGGCACGCCGATGAACGTCAGCCGGTACTTTTCTTCCGTAAGCGTTCCGATGCCCTGGGCAGCTTTGTAGGCCATCTCCTCGACAAGGTTCGTGAAATAGCGCCCTCCTTCCGGAGCGCCACGAAACCCATTTGTTACGCCGAGGTAAATGGTTCCATCCGTCAGCGCATTAAACAGGGAGGGTCGAGTCTTGTTGAACTCCAATACCTGCTTCCAGCCACGGGACATTTCATTAGCGTAGCCCATCACCTCCCGCAGTCGATCGATATCGAACTTGATGCCGGTCACACGCTCGCAGAGCGCGATCAGTTCCGTGATCTGAGCTTGCACATAGCGGCGATCATTTTCAAAATCTGGGTCACCGGCCCAGGTTTGCGTTCCCGCAGCGCGGGTGCCGGGAATGTCGAGCGTAAAAACGGGAATGTGATACATGCGTTCCCAGATTTCCGCCCACTTGATGTAGGTATTGCAGGCGTTGGTTAACACCGCGACGGACGGCTTCGGAATGCGCCCCATCGCGTGCTCACCTCCGCGCAGTTGCACGGCCACATCGGCTTTCACATAGCCGCAGATATCAGGAGAATATCCGTAGTCTTCCGCTTGATTGAGGTATTCATGCGCCACGCGCCGCACCGCCATT